>OLSC01000023.1_pt1 | contig 195692 bp, 193 predicted proteins | sample 1672881 | NCBI WGS metagenome assembly OLSC01 (sample SAMEA3136733, study PRJEB25190) | human gut metagenome | biome: human gut; feature: human-associated habitat; material: faeces | place: Austria | collected 2013 | reverse complement strand
GTTCTGCTTGGAATCATCATAAATATCCTGTATTTTTGCTTTTACAGCTTTACGACGTTTTTCTGTATCAGAAGGTACGTGGTGGAGCCATGCAAGATATCCTGAGCGAGAGACACCTAAAAATTTCAACATTCCGGAGACGGAAACCCGGCGTCCAGCCTTTTTGGCAGCTTCCGTCTTCTCAGTCACTTCGAGATAAATGGCTTCCGTCATTTTCCCAGAATGTTGATTGCTTTTTTTAACACATCAAGTGTATCTTGGGCATCACGTAATTCACGTCTGAGACGGGCAATTTTCTTCTGCTCATCAGAAAAATTTTCCTCATCAGTTTCATCAGAATAACTTAGTTAGTACAACAGTCTTTCTTTACCTGTTATACAAAGTGTGATATAATAATTTAGATTGTATACTACTGAATGGAAAGAATAATATGAAGAATAAGAAAATATATCTTGAATTTATGAGAATAATTGCTTGTTTTTTTGTGATTGTTAATCATACTATGTCATATGTTTTTTGGGATTATTTGCCGGGAGGAAAGACGTGGTGTGTGAGTGTGTTTATATTCTTTTTGAGTAAGTTTTCAGTTCCAGTCTTTTTAATGATATCTGGAATTGTTTTACTTGGAAAAGAGGACAGTTGTAAAAAAAGTTTTAACCGCGTAAAGAAATCAGGTATTATAGTAATAGGAGTATCATTGGTATACTACATATATGATTGTAAAAAAACATCATTAGAATTTAATATAGTTGTATTTGTAAAAAGAGTGATAGAAGGACCTATGAGTAATTGCTTATGGTATATGTATATGTATATTGGGATTTTATTAATTTTACCTGTATTGCAGAAAATGACTAAGTCCATGAAAAAACAGGATTATATGTATATGTTGGTTAGTGGATTTTTTCTGCTAAGTGTTTGTCCGGTTATTGCACATTGGTTAGATGAATCGGGAATAAGTAATCTTATTACAGACTCTATGTTAAGTGTATATGTTTTAATGGTGGTTCTTGGATATTATTTAGAAAAATATGTTGATTTAAAGAATGGCTGTATAAAATGGTTGTTATTAATCATTGGTAGTGAAACATGTATTAATGTGGGCTTAACATATATTGAATGGAATGATTTGAAAAAAGCTGGTAAGTTGACATCGCCGAATGATTATTTGTTTTATAGCAATAAAGAATATATTAATGTTATGATTTTATCAGTGTGTGTTTTTTTTTGCGTTAAAGTATTTATATTTAAAATATGAATGTATGTTAAACGAAAAGGTGAAACATGCAATTACTTATTTGGGAAGTTTAACTTTGGGAACATATGTTATGGGAGATTTATGGATAGATATTTTTTTGCCATTATATTATAAAAGTTCTGTAATTATACATCCTATAGTTAGTATGATTATTATGGAAATAGTAGTTTTCGTAACAGGAATGATATTTACGGCTGTATTGAAAAAAATACCAATTATAAAATCAGTATTATAGAAAGTTGAGTAAATAAAATGAAAAATATAGAAAGAAATAAGGAGTATGAACCGGAGATTCTTGAAAAATTACATAATCTTCAATTGGAAATGTTACAGGATTTACAAAGAATATGCGAAAAATATGATATACAATATTTTGCAGTTTTTGGAACAGCACTTGGTGCTGTTAGACATAAGGGATTTATTCCGTGGGATGATGATATTGATGTTGGAATGTTAAGAAAAGACTACGATATTTTCATTCAAGTTGCTGAAAAAGAAATGGGTCATAAATATAAAATTATGACACCTGAAATTGATAAAAATTATGCTTGTTGTGTTACAAAATTTCAAAGAAAAGGCACGAAATTTATTTCATATCTTAGCGATAAATTGGAATGTGATCAGTGCATATTTATAGATATTTTTCCATTTGATTGTATTGCATCTGAAAAAATACAGGCAAGGAAACAACAATTGATAACACTTTTTTTTGATAGATTAATATATTTATGTGGCTCTGCGCATCCGATTATTCCTTATACAGGAATAAAATATTATATGGCAGCAGGAATTTGTTGGTGTGTACATTATATTACAAGGATAATTCATTTATCGCCTAAAGTTATTTATAGATTGTTTGTAAAGCAATGTACGAAATATAATAATAGAGGAGATGTCGATGTAGTAACTTCCTTTGGCGATGGAAATTCATTAAAATATCGTTCCGCAGTCAACAAAATGTTCCCGTTGAAGAAAGTTAAATTTGAAAATACGACAATTGATGTTATGAATAATATTGATGAACATTTAAAACGGACATATGGGGACTATATGCAATTACCACCGATAGAACAAAGAGTGAATCATGCTCCATATATTATTGATTTTGGAGATTATGAGATCAGATAAGAAAGGATATAAATAAAATGTTACGAGTGCTTCAGGTTATTGGAAAGATGGATCGCGCAGGAGCTGAAACAATGTTGATGAATATATACAGAAATGTGGATCGGTCAAAAGTACAATTTGATTTCTTGGTGTTTTCAAAAGATAGAGGGGATTACGATGACGAAATAGAAAAACTGGGAGGAAATATTTTTCGGTTGTCTAGTTTTAATGGATATAATTATATAAAGTTAAAAAAAGAAATTCAAAGATTCTTTTCAGAACATTCGTACGCGCTTGTGCATGGGCATATGGGAAGTTTAGCACCAGTATATTTAAAATATGCAAAAAATAAAGGAGCCTATACGATTGCACATAGTCACGGACCTAACTCTAATGTTTTTACAGAGCGTTTGGTTTATGGTTTCTTTGCATATAATGTAAGATATGTAGCAGATTATTTTATGGCATGTTCATTGCAGGCGGGAACAGATCGGTTTGGTAAAAAAATTGTTTCTTCAGATAGATTTCGAATAGTGAAAAATAGTATTGATAGTAAAAAGTATAGATATACGACAGAAAGACACATTAAGTTAAAAAAACAATTCGGAATGCAAGAAAAAACGGTATATGGTCATATTGGACGTTTTATTAATTCTAAAAATCACGATTTTTTAATTCAAGTATTTGAAAAAATAGCAGTACAAAATCAAAATTCTGTATTGGTATTGGTTGGAAAGGGTGAGGAAGAAGAGAGAATAAAGCTATGTGTACAGGAAAAGGGACTTTGTGATAAGATTAAATTTTTGGGTGTACGTTCGGATATACCTGATATATTAAATATGATGGATGCATTTATTTTTCCATCTTATTATGAAGGGTTGAGTGTTGTCGGGGTAGAAGCGCAGGCAGCAGGTTTACCATGCTTCTTCTCAGAAGGAATAGTTGATGAGGCAATAATTACAAATCATGTATGGAAATATTCATTAGATTCTGGTCCTGAAAAATGGGCAGAAAATATTATAAGAGAGATGGATAAATTCCAACGATCTGATTCTTATGATCAAATAAAAATAGCAGGGTTTGATATTATTGAAACAGCGCATAGTATGGAAAAATTTTATATTGATAAAGGTGAAAGTAGAAAATGAAAATAGGAATTACAATATTTACACCTACGTATAATAGAGCGTATACACTTCCTAGAGTGTATAAAAGTTTGTGTTTGCAAACATGCAAAGATTTCGAATGGCTTATTGTTGATGATGGGTCTGAGGATGAGACACAAACTCTTGTTGAAAAATGGATAAAAGATAATGTAATAAAAATTCGATATTATAAACAAAAAAATGGTGGAAAACAAAGGGCGCATAACGTAGGAGTAGAAAAAAGTGAAGGAGAATTATTTGCATGTGTGGATTCTGATGATTTTATAACGCCAGAATTTGTAGAAAAGCATATGCAATATAAGAAAAAACTTATAGATAGTTCACTTGCAGGAATAATTTCTTTAAAGGGATATGAAGATGGGAAACCCATAGGAGATTATTTCCCAAAAGATTTAAAACATACAACATTAACAGAATTATATGGAAAAAGAAAATTCCGAGGGGACGCAACACTTGTTTATTATACAAAAATACTTCGTCAATATCCTTTTGTAGTAGAGGAAGGGGAAAAATTTATTGGAGAAGGATATGTTTATTATCAAATTGATCAAAAATATGAATTATTAGTATTGCCAGAAGTATTAATGATCGTAGAATATTTGGACGATGGTTACTCAAAAAATGTACGAAAATTGACAAAAGATAATCCAAAGAGTTATGTTCGATTAAAGAAGCAGACGATACAGTTTTCTAAGACGTGGAAAGAACGGTATATGCAGACAATTCTTTATATGGTGGGGTGTCGTTTAGCAAAACAAAGTCAGATAAAAGAAGCACCATATAAAGCATTAGCAGTATTAGCGTATTTTCCAGCATGGCTTACATGGAAAATATTTTATAAAAATGCATAGAAGGATAAAAAATGAAAAATTTAAATTGTACACCTAGCGGAAAAGGAATATTTGTGTGGAATATATTGGGAAGTATGGCGAATTCTGTCTTATCAGTAATAACATTAATGTTGGTCACAAGAATGCTTAATAGCGGAGAGACGGATATATTTAGTCTTGCTTGGTCAATTAGCCAAATGATGGCTACTATTGCGACATTTCAAATTCGTACATATCAGGCTACGGATGTTAAAGAGTATTTTAAATTCAACCAATATCTATTGTTCAGAGTACTGTGCATTATAATTATGATTGTAAGTAGTATTGGTTATATTCTGATAAAGCGGTTTGATTTATATAAAGCAATTGTTGTGTTGATTATTTGCCTTTTCAGAGCTGTTGATGCATTAGCTGATGTTTATGAAGGATATTTTCAGCAAAAAGAAAGGCTGGATTTAGCTGGAAAGGCAGTAACATATAGAATAGTAATTGCAATTGGTCTTTTTGCAATAAGTTTATTACTATTTAGGAATTTGCTTATTTCTTCGTTCGTATTACTGTTTGGCTATATAATTAGCTTTTGTATATTTAATATTCGGTATTTAGTGAAAGTGAAATGTTTTAAATTAGAAAAAGAATGGGAAGGGAACTTTGAGTGGATTTGGAAACTTGTCAGAGAGGGTGCACCAATTTTTATTAATGCATTTTTGATGACTTCCATTACCAATGCACCAAGAATGAAAATTGATTCGGCCATTAGTGATGGACAATTAGTTGATGGAATGCAGACGGTATTTAATATTTTATTTATGCCTGCATCTGTTTTAACGCTTGCTTATATAGTGTTTCGACCACTATTAACCAAAATGGCAATTGCCTGGACAGATGGTCGGAAAAAAGATTTTTTGAAAATAATAGCTATGATTTTTCTTTGCTTAGTTATTATGGCACTCCTCTTACTTGGCGGAAGTGCTTTACTAGGAATTCCAGTTTTGTCGATTCTTTATGGATTAAATTTGAAAAAATATAAGATGGAATTATTAGTAATAATATTGGGGGGCTGTTTTTGCACCTTTTCTTATGTATTAGATAATGCGCTTATTGTTATACGAAAACAATATTTGTTAGTATGTTCATATGTTATTTCTTGGGTGTATGTGCAATTTACAGTATCTGCATTAGTTGATAAATGGAATCTTATGGGTGCCGCGTTAGCGTATGCAGCGAGTATGATAGTTTTCTTTATTGTTACTCTTTTGATTTTTATAATATGTTTAAAGAAGGAAAAAAACAATGAATAGGAAAAGGTATTGTATATTTGCCGCTCAATATTTTCCACATATGGGTGGAGTAGAGCGATATACATATAATTTGGCGAAAAAATTGATAGAAGATGGTAATGAAGTTATTGTTGTGACTTCAAATGTATATAAATTGTCAGAATATGAACGAGTTGACAGAATTCCTGTTTATCGAATTCCGTGCTGGAATTTGTTGGCTGGAAGATATCCTGTGCTGAAAATGAATGCAAGATTTTGGAAAATCAATAGGACTCTGAAGAAAAAGAAGTTTGATATGGTAATTGTAAACACAAGATTTTATCCGCATTCGTTGTATGGTATGATGTTTGCTAAGAAGATAAATGCAAAATGTATTACACTTGATCATGGGACAAGTCATTTATCGGTGCATAATAAGATATTGGATTTCGTTGGAGCAATTTTTGAACACTCATTGACAAAGATTGATCAAATTTTTTGCAAGGATTATTATGGTGTTTCCGGGGCATGTAATGAATGGTTGGCACATTTTCATATTAAAGCTAAAGGAATATTATATAATTCGATTGATTTAGAAGAGGTTAAAAATACACAGGCAAATATAAAGGAATCTTATAGAGATAAATATAAAATTCCAGCTGATGCTATAATTGTTACATTTACCGGACGATTACTGAAAGAAAAGGGATTACCCAGTCTTTTGAATGTGATGGATAGAATAAATAAAAAACGGGAAGATGTTTATTTATTCATTGCAGGGGATGGAAATATGGAAAGGGAAGTGTATGACAGGAAAAATGAACATATAATTCCAGTTGGAAGAATTGATTTTGAACATATCGTAACATTGTTAACAGAATCGGATATTTTTTGTTTGCCTTCTTTTTCAGAAGGATTTTCAACTTCGATATTAGAAGCGGCAGCGTGTGGTTGTTACATTCTCACAACAGCTAGGGGTGGTGCAAAAGAACTTTTAATAAATGATGAATATGGCTGCATCGTACCGAATAATCAAGAAAATATATTATATGATGCGTTAATAGAAATTATAAATAATCCTGATAGGCGCAAAAGGGGAATAGAGCTTACATATCAGAGGATAAAACAAAAATTCACATGGGATATTGTTGCTAAAAATGTGGAAACAATATGTGAGGAGCAGATATAGATGAAAAAAGAATTGCTAATTATTATACCAGCGTATAATGAAGAAGAAAATATTGAAAGAGTAGTTAAGAATATTATAAAAAATTATAGTCAATTTGATTATATAGTCGTAAATGATGGATCGAAAGACAGAACAGCTGATATATGCAGAGAAAATGGATTTGAATTATTAGATTTGCCAATTAATTTAGGACTAGCAGGAGCATTTCAAGCAGGACTTAAATATGCATATACAAAAGGATATTCCTATGCAATACAATTTGACGCAGATGGTCAGCATCGACCGGAATATATAGAACCAATGTTGATGAAGATGAAAGAAGGATATGATATAGTTATAGGTTCTAGATTTGTGGAAGAAAGAAAAGACAAATCGCTTAGAATGTTTGGAAGCCGTATGTTAACATTAGCAATAAAGACTACAACAGGGGTAAGAGTTTCTGATCCAACTTCAGGGATGAGGATGTTTGCTTCCGATATGATTAAGGAATTCGCTCAAAATCTTAATTACGGACCGGAACCAGATACAATATCATATTTATTAAAGAATGGAGCTAAGATAGCGGAAGTTCAGGCAGAGATGGATGAAAGACAGTTTGGAGAAAGCTATTTGAATATGATTAATTCTATAAAATATATGGTGAAAATGATTGTATCAATTGTATTGATTCAGAATGTTAGAAAGAGGGGATAAGAAATGCCATATTTATTGAGAATATTATTGATTATAGGTGCATTTTTACTAATGTTTTTTATGCTGAAGAAGATAAGACAAGCTAAGCTGAAAATAGAGTATATAATTTTTTGGTTATTTTTCTCTTTTATATTAGTTGTTATGGGATTATTTCCACAAATGTTTTATCATTTATCTAATATTATTGGTTTTCAGTCTCCGGTTAATATGGTATATTTAGCTATCATACTGGGATTAATAATTAAAGTTTTTTTTACTACTATTCAGATTTCGCAGTTAGAAAATAAAATTGACAGTTTGACACAACAGATAGCAATTGAGCAAAAAATAAAAGAAGAACAATCGAAACAATAGAACAAAGAGCTTATTGTAAAATATGAGATAGCTGTTTTGTGGATAAAACTATTTGAAAGTAGAAAGTGAAGAAAAGATGAAAGATTATTCAAAAAAAATAAGGAAAATAATTATTCTTATTTTCATTTCAGCCTTAGTTGGAATTTTAGGCTCAATGGCATATGCGGGGATAACTTATTATAAGGCGGGGGAATATAAAGGGAAGATCCCAATTGATAAGAAAGATATTACTGAAAAAATAGAAAAAGATAATGGTGAAAGAAAAGAAGTAGAAATTAAAATACCGAGACAATATATTAATAAACTTTCTTTTCAATACGACAATGCAATTACATTTTCTAATGTGGATATTTATATTGATAAATTGAATATATATGGAGTAGTTGAAGAACAGCATATAACAGATAAGTTTATGGTTGGAATGCCGAGGTCGGTAGTTAATATAAACGGTCAAGTTTCTAAAATAAAAATAATTTATGATGTTCAGGAAAATCCGGTGATATTATCAAACTTTGTAATTGATAATACTTTTAAACCCAATCCACTTTTGGCAATGTTTATAATGAGTATATTGTTTTTGGTAGGATTTCTAATATTATTTAGAACTGAAAATGCAGAGCATCCTGGGATAGCAACATTTATTTGCATTTTGATATCGAGCACATGCTTATTAGTGTTATTACCAGCATATATAGAAGGCTGGGATGAACAGATACATTTTATAAATGCATATGAGTTGGGAGTTACTAAAGAAAATGAGTATGTAACTCAGGCGGAAGATTATATGTATAATAATGCATATCTGCTTAATAAGACAGGATTCCCGGCAGAAGAATCGATAGAAGAACGATTAGATATGATTCGTGTTTTGAATACTCAAATGAAATATAAAGGAGTTACTACAGATGATTATAGTTTGGGAATGTCGAGTGTGGGATATGTTTTTCAGGCAATGGCATTAAAAATTGGTAATTGTTTAAAAGTACCATTTTATATTAGTTGGTTAATGGGAAAATTTACAAATGTTTTATTATATGCAATTATATTAGGTGTGTCAGTGGCAATTTTGCCAATTGGAAAAAGATTGCTCATGGTTATTTCTATGTTGCCGATTATGATTTTTCAAAGTACATGTTTTACATATGATGTCACGGTTATTTCATTTATTATTTTATCATTGTGTATTTTAATAAAGGAATACATATATGAAGATCAAAAATTTTCTTATAAGTGGCGTGTGATTTTTGGAATCAGTATAATAATTGGTTGCTTGCCGAAAGCAGTATATTGTCCATTTATTTTAGGTGGGCTTTTTATGAAAAAAGATAAATTTTATTCGAAAAAAGACTACCTTATATTTAAGGCTAGTATTATTTTGGGAATGCTGGCATTATTGAGTACATTTGTTTTACCAACTTTATTAGCACCGCCGCAAGTATCTGATACACGAGGTGGAGATACAAGTGAAGCTAGACAGATTGAGTATGTATTTGGACAACCTTTGGCGTATGCTATCGTTCTTATAAAAAATATTTTAAATAATTTAGCGGATTATATAATGGGAACTAATTTGTTGTGTAATTGGGCGTATTTGGGAATTGGTAAATATACATATTGTTATAGTGCGTTATTAGTAGGAACAACACTTACTGATACTTATGCAGAAAAAAAAGTAAAAAAGAGAACATTAAATTTAAATGATCGATTATGGCTATTCGTACAAATGGCTATGGTAATTGCTATGATATGGACTGCATTATATCTATCCTTTACTGAAGTAGGGAAAACAGTAATAGCAGGAGTACAAGCAAGATATTATCTTCCATTTATATTCGTGCTCTATTTGTGTTTCCATAATGATAAGATCAATGTAAAATTTAATAAATGCAAGTATCAGATGACGATTATGGCGTTGAGTATAGGAATGCTTTTTCAACAAATGTGGTCAATGATCTTGATTACAAAATGTTTATAAAATATTCAAGATTGGATAACATTATTACATGAGAGTGTATTCAGATTTATAAAAGTATATATAATTTACATTGCGGCTACATTTGGAATTAGCGTTATAGTCTATATGTTTTTTGAAATATTGCGGAAAGAATTGAAAGTTTGTAGAAAAGTAATAATAAGAAAAGGAATCAATGTGGAAGAGGCCTAATGTATATAGTTGCATTTGGAATTATAGAATGATATAATAATTAAAGATTAAATAAACCGGCAGTATCGATAGATACTGCTAGTTTGTGTTAAGTAGAAAATAAAAAATATATAACAATAGGGGCATAAAAAAATTTAGTATGAGTAATAAAATAGTAAGTGGTATTAGAGTATTGAAAAAATATGGATTGATATCAGCTAAAAGAAAATGGGATAATAAACAATTTCATAGACCAGTACCATTGGATATAATCAAGAAAATTCATATGGTAGAGGAATGTGAATTGAATGAACAAAGAAAAAAACAGTTTAATAAAAATATAAAATTTAGTATAATTACACCGTTATATAACACTCCTTCTGATTTTTTGATAGAGTTATTAGAAAGTATGAAAGAACAAACATATGCTAATTGGGAGCTGTGTTTAGCAGATGGCAGTGATGAGAAACATCAGTATGTTAGAAATATATGTTTAGAATATGCAAAAAAAGATCCGAGAGTAATTTATAAGATATTAGATCAAAATAAAGGAATATCTGAAAATACAAATGAATGTATAAAAATAGCAACAGGAGACTATTATGGGTTGTTAGATCATGATGATTTATTGCATCCATCAGCGTTATATGAGGTTATGAATGTAATAGAAGAGGAGAAAGCTGATTTTATTTATACAGATGAAGTGAAATTTTCGGGTAATGTTGAAGACATAAATAATCCATTAGCTTTTAATCTAAAGCCAGATTTTGGAATTGATGACCTTAGATCACATAATTATATATGTCATTTTACAGTTTTTAATAAGGAACTTTTGAATAGTGAAGATGAATTTTATCGTAAAGAATTCGATGGAAGTCAAGATCATGATATGGTTCTAAGATTGACGGAAAAAGCAAAAAAAATTGTTCATATTCCGAAAGTATTGTATTATTGGAGAGTTCATAGCCAGTCAGTATCTATGGATTTAGGAACAAAAATGTATGCTGTAGATGCTGCAATTAACGCAGTTGGAGAACAATTGAAACGTAGCGGTGAATTAGGAACTGTTGCTAGTAATTTGCCTTTTCAGACAATATATAGAGTTCGATACAATATAAATCCTGGTATATTAGTTTCTGTAGTGTTAACTGGCTGTAGAGAAGCAGAAAAAAATATTAGTAGTATATTAGAAAAAACACAATATCGTCCATTGGAGATTGTTTACGACTCAAAAGATATAATAAATATAGATAGAAATGAAAATGTCATAATTACACATGTAGAAGAAAATGGGCAGAAAACTTATGCAGAAAAATGTAATATAATGGTAGAACATACAAAGGGAGAATATATTGTTATTTTATATTCAGAATGTATTCCGGAAAATAAAGATTGGATAGAAGAATTACTTATGCATGCACAGAGAAATAATGTGTGTGCAGTTAGTCCGTTAATATATTATGCTGATAATACGGTTTGCTATGCGGGAATTTCTTTGAACAAACATAAAAGAAATGATTTGGTATATTTGTGTTCTCATGATGCAAGAGGTGAAATTGGATATGAAGGATTGCTTTGTCATGTTAGAAATACTACCTCTGCTTCAAAAATGTGTATGATGGTGAAAAAGGATATTTGGAATGAATTAGGTGGATTCTCGGATCAAGTAGAGGGATATGAAGATGTGGATTTCTGCTTAAAGGGAATTGAGGCAGGAAAGAGAAATATATGGACATGTTTTTCTGAATTAACAATGAAAAAAAAGAATATAAAAGAGCAAACTTATGAAGAAAGAGAACATTTTGAAGAGAAGTGGAGTCAAATGTTTGATAAGGAAAAGTATTATCACCCATATTGGGAAATTTTAAGGTTAGTATAGGAGAGAAAAAATGGATGGCATTGTTACATTAGGGAAAAAAACAGCAAAGGCTTTTTCAGAAGAAGGGCTGTCTGGAGTCGCAAAAAAAACAGTAAGTTATATTCATACGGCAATTGCTACAAAAGGGCATATGCCACCTAAATATATAGGAAAGACATTTAAGGATGTTTTATTTATTAATGGAGTAGATTATACAGCTCTTCCCCATCCTCCAAGATACCGTGTACAGCATCAAATGGAGCAGTTAAAGGCTAATCATTTGGATTGTGATGAGGCATTTTATATGCATCTAGATATTAATCAAGTGAGAAATTATCGAGTTTTTATTATTTTTAGATGCCCGTATACGGAAGAAATCGGGAAATTTATCCGATTAGCGAAAAGTTTGAATAAGACTGTAATATATGATATTGATGATTTGGTTATAGATACGAAATATACTGATACAATTAAATATTTGGACACAATGTCAAAAGAGGAAAGAAAAGGTTATGATCAAGGTGTTCGGGACATGCAGCGAGTTTTAAAAATGTGCGATGCGGTTATTACTACAACGGAAAGACTTGCTGCTGAATTAGAAAAATATGTCCCTAATGTATATATTAATCGTAATACTGCCTCTGAAAGAATGTTAGAATTGTCAGAAATCGCATATGAAGACAAACAAAAGAAAATAAATAAGTTGGTTGATAAAAAAGTTAAACTTGGTTATTTTAGCGGAAGTATTACACATAATGATGATTTTAATTTAATATTACCAACAGTAGTGAGGTTGATGGAAAAATATAAAGAAGTTGAACTTCATATAGTTGGAATTTTAGATATTCCAAAGGAAATGGAGCGGTTTAAAGATAGAGTGATAGCGCATCCGTTTGTAGAATGGGAAAAACTTCCGGAATTAATAGCGTCTGTGGATATTAATTTAGCACCGTTAGAAGAAAGCATCTTTAATGAAGCTAAATCTGAAAATAAATGGGTCGAGGCTGCACTTGTGAGAGTGCCTACGGTTGCTAGTAATTTTGGGGCTTTTGCAAAAATGATAAGAGATGGAGAGACAGGATTATTATGTAATGATTGCGATGAGTGGCATGAAAAACTTGAAAAGATTGTTATAGATTCTAAGTTGCGAAAAGAAATTGCAACGAATGCCTATAATTATTGTAAAGTAAAATGTGTGACATTATACACAGGTTTTAAATTTGCAAATTATATCAGAAGCATGTATAATCCTAATGTTGCATTTATTCTTCCAGCATTAAATATTAGTGGAGGAATAATGGTTGCATTTGAACACTGTAAAGCTTTACGTGATGCGGGATATGATGTGACAATAATTAATGAGGATATTGATCATAGAAAATGGTGTAAATTCCAAAACACAAGATTCCCAGTATTGCCTAGTCGTGAATATATGTTTACAGGTCGATTTGATAAAGCAGTTGCAACAATGTGGTCTACTGTGAAGTTTTTAGATCTTTATACGAATATAGGTCAAAGATATTATTTGGTTCAAAATTATGAAACTAATTTTTATGAACCTAATAATCCACTTAGAATTGAAGCAAATCAGCAGTATACACCGATTACAGATGTGCATTTTTTGACGATATCTAAGTGGTGTGAAAAGTGGTTGAAAGAAGATTATGACAGGAAATCCAGATATTTACCTAATGGTATTCATACAGAGAATTATAAACCACATGAACGTCAGTTTAATGGAAAAATAAGAATTTTAGTTGAGGGAGATTGTGGAGTATATTATAAGAATGTAGATGAAAGTTTTAGGATAATTAATCAGTTAGACCATGAAAAATTTGAAATATGGTATATGTCATATAATGCAGAGCCTAAAGAATGGTATAGGGTTGATAAATTTTTGCATAAAATTCCATTTGAAGAAGTTTCAAAAGTGTATCAACAATGTGATATCTTGTTAAAGACGAGTTTCCTTGAAAGTTTTTCATATCCACCATTAGAAATGATGGCTACTGGCGGATATGCAGTAGTTGTGCCGAATGATGGAAATCAGGAATATCTTATTGATGGTCAAAATTGTCTGCTGTATCCACATGGAGATATAGAAAAAGGAGTAGAGGCAATTATGAGAATTTGTGATGACGCAGAACTGAGAAAAAAATTATACCAAGGCGGAGTAGATACTGCAAATTCTAGAGATTGGGAAGCTTTAAAAGATAGAATCCTAGAGTTTTATGATTGTAAAAATTTGAAAAATTTTAAGTAAACTAAATTTGGAGGACTGTTGTGTCAACATATTTACAAAATTTCAAAAAGTTTCGTCCCTTATTGGGGGAATTGATAGCGCGAGATATAAAAATTAAGTATAGAAAATCAGTGTTAGGCGTATTGTGGACATTATTAAACCCATTGTTCATGATGATTATATTATCAGTGGTTTTTTCAAATCTCTTTAAATTTGATGTGGAAAATTATTCAGTATATTTGTTGAGTGGTCAGTTGATTTTTAATTTTTATTCAGAATCAACAACAATGTCTATGTCAGCGATTCTAGATAATGGACCACTGATTAAAAAGATATATGTACCTAAATATTTGTTCGTTGTATCTCGGGTATTTTCAAGTACGATTAACTTGTTAGCTTCTTTTACAGCGTTGATTTGTGTGATGCTTGCAACTCGAGTAGAATTACATTATATGGTATTGTTAGTACCAATTCCTTTATTCTTTATTGTTGTATTTTCATTAGGAGTAGGACTTGTATTGTCATCATTGACAGTAAAATTTAGAGATATTATGCATTTATATTCAGTTTTTGTTACGGCATTGATGTATTTGACTCCGGTTATTTATCCTATGTCAATTCTTCCAGAATGGTTAAAACCAATTGTAAGCTTGAATCCGGTTACTAATATCTTACAGATGTTTAGGAATATAATGATTTATAATGCGGCACCGGGGATAAAATCAATTGTAATAGCAATTATTGAATGTGCTGTTATGCTTGTAATTGGTTTGCATGTTTTTTATAAAAATCAGGACGATTTCATATTAAATATATAAGGAGAAATTGATATGGATAATCAAGATGTAATCAAAGTAGATCATGTATCTATGAGATTTAGTCTCGCTTCGGAAAGAGTAGACAGCTTTAAGGAATATGTGATAAAAACTTTGAAACGACAATTGTCATATGGTGAGTTTTGGGCATTGAAAGATGTTAGCTTTAATGTAAAAAGAGGAGAAGCATTAGGGCTCATTGGTCTGAATGGTAGTGGTAAAAGCACTATGTTAAAAGTTATAGCAGGAGTATTAAAACCGACTCAGGGAAGTGTACAAGTCATTGGGACAGTTGCACCATTGATTGAATTAGGAGCTGGTTTTGATATGAATCTGACTGCGGAAGAAAATATTTTTTTAAATGGAGCACTGTTGGGATATTCAAGAGAGATGATGGAACAATATTATGATGATATTGTAGAGTTTTCTGAGTTACATGATTTTATGAATGTACCTGTTAAAAATTTTTCGTCAGGTATGGTTTCAAGATTAGGATTTTCAATTGCAACAATTGGTATGCCGGATATTTTAATTGTAGATGAGGTGTTATCAGTTGGAGATTTTAGATTTCAAGAAAAATGTCAGGCACGTATAAAACGTATGTTGGATAATGGGACTACATTACTTTTTGTGTCTCATAGTATTCAACAAGTAGAAGAATTATGTGATAAAGTTGTATGGCTTGAAAAAGGCGTTGTAAAAATGTTTGGTGATTCAAAAAATATTGCTGAAATATATAGCGCTTCATAAAAAGGAGTAATTATAGAGAATGAAGTCAAAAATAAAAATCATTATTTTGATTATTGCATGTATGTGCTTAACAGGATGGTATGCAATAATAGATAAACCAATATCAATATACGATACATCGTGTGATACGAGCGCTTTTCAGTCAATAACTTTGGAAAGCGGGAAAGAAATTTCTCAGACGTTTAAATGTGGAGAAACACATATGGAAGGTGTTGCTTTAAAAATAGCAGCAGATGGGGCGAAAGATAAAAGTCAAGTAGTACTTTCGTATGAAATTTTAGACAATAGCACTGGGAAGAGCATTGTTAAAAACGAGACTAATTTGAAAAAACTGAGTAGTGGTAAGTTTTTTAAAATAAAATTTCCAACTGTATCGGACGCAAATGACACAGATTATACTTTGAAAATTGTTGTAAAAGAGTGTCCGGTTGGTAATGTTAGAGTATTTTATACACCAGGAATTACTGAACAAGCTCAACTTACTTATGATGGACAAACTATAGAAGGAACGGGTGTTATGAGAACATTAACACATCGTTTTGATTTGGAGACATATATTGTTACGTTATGTTTTGTTATTTACATTATATTGTTTATGAGGTGGCTATATAAATTATTTGAGTAGAGAGTAGAAGAGGGCAGAAGATTTTCTGCCCTTCTTTCTTAGGGAGACAGTAATGAGTGGAAATATAATGGAAAAGGGAATAAGATTTTATAAAAGATATGGAATTCGTGGTGGGATTGCAACATTAACCGGAAAATGTCAGATTAAAGATAAAGATTATGAAAAATGGTATGAGAAGCATAGAGCAACAGAAGAGGAATTAAAAAATCAAAGAGAACATGAATTTTGTTATTCCCCGCTTATTAGTATTCTTACACCAGTTTATAATACACCAAGCAAATTTTTGAAAGAAATGATTGAGTCTGTTAAAAGTCAGACCTATATAAATTGGCAGTTGTGTATTGCAAATGCCAATCCCAATAATAAGGAAGTGAAAAGAATGCTTTCGATATATAGTCAGGGAGATGAAAGGATAAAAGTAATAGAAGTTCCTGAAAACTATGGAATTGCACAAAATACTAACAGGGCATTAGAAATTTCAGAGGGAGATTATATAGGACTTTTGGATCATGATGATATACTTGCGCCTAATGCTCTATATGAAGTAGTAAATGCATTAAATACAGAAAATCAGCCTCAAGTAATTTATACGGATGAGGATAAAATTACCATAGATGGGAAAAAACATTTTCAGCCTAATTTCAAACCAGAGTTCAATTTGGATATGTTAAGATCAAATAATTACATTTGTCATTTTTTTGTGGTTGAAAAACAAATAGTTGATCAAATTGGAGGATTTCATTCAGAATACAATGGGGCTCAAGATCATGATTTTATTTTTCGCTGCACAGAAAAAACAGATAATATAATAAGAATACCTAAAGTTTTATATCATTGGAGAATGCATGACGCTTCTACAGCGAAAAATCCGGCTAGTAAAAATTATGCATTTGAGGCAGGAAAAAGAGCGATTGAAGATCATTTAAAAAGGTGTGGAGAAAAGGCAACTGTAGAAATGACAGAATATCCAGGATTTTTTAAAATAGTTTATAAACTTGAACGGAAGCCAAGATTATCAGTTATAATGATTCAAAATAGAAAAATTCCAATAAAAATGATAAAGAAAATGACAAACAATTACAAAAATACACAAATTACTTTTATTATAATAACTAAAAATAAAATCAAGGAAATAAATATTGAAGGAGTTTCAATAAAAGTGTTTAAATGGGAGAAAAACTACAATTATAATGCAATGATAAATTTTGGTGCTAAACAATCGACAGATGATTATTTGTTATTTTTATCAACATCTATTGTGGAGATTTCAGACAATTATTTGGAAGAGTTGATTTCAAATATTATGAGAAGAGAGGTAGGAGTTGTAGGTGGAAAAATATATTATACAAATGGGAAAATAAAGAGCGCTGGTATTATAAAAAAACAAAATAATTGTATAGAAGAACCTTTTAAAGGACTACCTAAAACATGTATGGGATATATGAACAGACAATCTATGCAACAGGATATAGAAGCCGTAGTATCGGAAAATATGATATTAAAGAAAAGTGTTTGGGAAATGGTAAAAGGATTTGATGAATCTTCAGGTGGAATAATAAGCGATTGGAATTTTTGTAATGAAGTTAGAAAGAAAAAAATGAGAGTTATATTTAATCCTTATGCAGAATGTAAAAGTTCTTATAAAAATAATAGGGAAGTGTGATATAGTGAATGTTTAACTGGTGTATATGAGAGGATAATTGTATGATTAATGAAGAGCTAAAGCGATTAATTGATGAAAATGAAGTGATTAGTTTTGATATTTTTGACACACTGCTTTTGCGTAATGTGAATCAACCTAGTGATATATTTAGAATAGTGGAAAAATGTGTTGAAAAAAGGTATCAAATTAAAGACTTTTGTCGCAATCGTGTCATTGCAGAGGCAAATGCAAGAAAGATTGCTAAAAACCAAGAGACTGATTACGCTCACATTTATAAAGAACTTGAAAAAATATACGGATGTTCATTAGAAGAAGTGGAAAAATTAGAGCTTGAGATTGAATATAAATTTATTGTAGCTAATCCATATATGAAAAAAGTATGGGAGTATGCGGTTAAAACAGGCAAAAAAGTTGCATTTATTTCTGATATGTACTTAAAATCTTCATATATCAAAAAATTACTTGAAAAAACAGGATATAAAACGGATAATATTTATGTGTCTTGTGAGTACCAAGAGAACAAGGGGCAAATGGGATTATATGAGTATATTTATAGAGAAAAAAAATGGAACAAATCAAAATGGCTTCATATTGGTGACAATGAAAACAGTGATTATAAGAAAGCTATAGAATTTGGAATTTCGTCATATCATTATAAAAATGTGTCTTCATATTATAAATATTCAAAAGAATTAACAATTGGTGAATCTATTTTGGTGGGGATACAGAATAATTATTTGTTTAATGGAGAAGAGCATAATTATTGGGAAAACTTTGGTGTGCGATATGCATTTATGATTTATTTTGCGTTTACAAAATGGTTATATGAACTTACTCGAGAAGAAGACAACCTATATTTTTTTGCAAGAGACGGATATATAATTAAAGAAATATATGATATGTTTTGCAAAAAGGAAAGTAACCATATTTTTACAAAATATTTGTATATTTCAAGGAAAGTATTACTGTTACCTGAACTCACAAATGATTCGCAGTTAGATATATTAATACGCGCTATAACAGACAGAGCGGGATTTAAAACAGATAATCCTACTTTAAAAGAAATATTACGAACCGCTGGGATTAAAGATTATGAAAAAGTGAAGAAATATATATATGCTTTTGGATTTGCATCAATTGATGAGGAAGTGCCAATAGAAAAACATTATATGGTGAGAAACTTAATAAAAAAAACAATTGGTGAAATTCAAAGTGGATTATTAGAAATTAAAGAAAAAACAGAAAAGTATTTGGCTCAAGAAGAGGTTACACGTTGGGATAAAATAAATATTATGGATATTGGTTGGGGAGGAAATTGCCAAATAGCATTGAAACAAATGTTGAATAAAAAGGTAATGGGATATTATTTCGGAACAGTGGATACTACAGTAAAAAATGAATTCTCAAATATGTTAGGATGGTTGTTTGATGATAGAGATCCAATATCTAATTATCGGATGATAGAGCAATATTTGGTAATGTATGAATTTTTATTTACGGCACCACATGGATCAGTGATAGATTACGAGGAAAAGGAGAGCATTATAAAACCAGTTTTTAATCAGAATGTTACAGTAGAAAACATTGCAAAAGAATTTCAGAAAGCTTCACTTCAGATAAGTGAAGCAGCTATAGAATATATGGAGTATATAGATGCAGTTCGCCCTGAAATTGCTTGCGAGCAGTATCAAAAGTATCTTGAAAATAAAGATGAAAATGATGTAAAAAAATTTTATGGTCTTACAACTGATTTTATGATAGGAAGTTCAAAAACTCATTCATATATTGCAGTTTTAGACAAATGTTTGAATGAAACTGAAATCGCAAATGGTAATTTGGAAAGAATGCGTATAGAAAAAGATAGGGCTTTTTGGAGTGGCGCATACATTATAAAGAACAGTGGTGATGTGAATGAAAATATTAAAAATTTATTTCAATATAGATTAGAAGCTCCGATTTATTCTAGAAATACATATTACATAGAAAATAAGAAAAGTGATTTAAGTCATGCTAGAATATATTTCGATTTTGGAAATGGATTTAGTGAAGATAATTCTATTATTGCACCAATGGAAAAAAATGGAATTCGTTATGGCTTGAATGTTAGATTAAATTTAGAAGTTAAAGCAGTGAGAATTGATCCGATTGAACAACATTTAATCCGTTTTAAAAATTGTCAGATACAGATTGATGGACAAAATCAAGAAGTAGAAGTGAAAAGAGCTGCGAAAATTAGGAATAGGGGATGGAGAGTGGTAAGAACAAAAGATCCTAGTTTTGTAACCTATGTAAAAGATAAAAGGATATCCAATATAATGTTTGCATGTGATTTAGAGATTATATCATAATGGCGTCACCTATTGGAAATATAATTGAAAAGAGGAAATTGTATGAAAAAAAGAATAATTATATTCATTCTAACTGGAATTATATTAACGATGTCAGCTTGTAGTAATTCTACAAGCACAAATTCATCTCAAGCTGATAATCAAAAAATAGAGCAGCAGGAGAATGATAAGAATAACGTTGACCAGAAAGAGGAAAATAAAGAAGAACAGTCAGGAGAAAATTCAGATGAACAGTCAGAGAATACTATTTCAAATGAGGACAAGTCTGTAGAAATTAAGGTTTATGTAAGCAATGATGATGCAACTGCATTTGTATCTGATAGTGTAAAGATTGATGAACTGACACCAGAGAATATTGTGAACATATTAGTTCAGAAATCGGTGCTGTCTTCAGACGTTCAAGTTTTAAAATGTGATAAGCAGAAAGTAGATGGTGTGGAAAGTCTGGAGATAGATTTTAATGAAGCATTTGGCGCATATGTTTGTAGTATGGGAACAACTGGAGAGTATTATACAATCGGAAGCGTTGTAAATACATTTTTAGATGCGTACGGTTGTGAGAAAGTCAAGATTACGGTGGAAGGAAATACTTTAGAGACAGGGCATGCAGAATATCCTGGATATATGAATCGTTTTGAATAAGAATATATAAAAACATGGTAAAAATATGAATTCCCGGTTTTCCGTTGTGGAAAGCCGGGAGTTGCTTTATAATAAAAATATATTTGGCATGGAGGTGGAAAAGTGATTCGATATAATATCCCAATTGGTATTTCTGAATTTGAGAAGATTAGGAAAAATGATTATTACTATGTGGATAAGACGGAACTGATTCAGACTTTGGTGAAGACAGAGCCTGCGGAGATTACACTTTTTACAAGACCTCGCAGATTTGGAAAGACGCTTGTGATGAGTATGCTGGCTTCTTTCTTTGATATTCGCAGAGATAGCAAAGCCTTGTTTGAAGGTTTGAAGATTGCTGAAGATCAGAAACTGTGTGAATTGTGGATGAACCAATGGCCTGTGATTTTTCTTAGTTTTAAAGATGCAGGTGGGGAATCTGTGCGGAGAGTATGCAAAAGGAAGAAGAAAGAGCGCTGAACCAGATAGAAGAGATGCATTATGCGGATGGTATGTATGTTCAGGGGTATCAAAAAGTGCTGAAGTATGGTGCGGTATTTTATCGGAAGAGTTGTCTGATTGGCAGATGTGAAGAATAAAGGTGTAACAAAGGTAGAATGAAAAAGCCAGGTTATTATTCGTCCGGAGAGTTTGCGCGGATGGCGCATGTGACGCTTCGGACAATCAGGTATTATGACAAACAGAATATTTTGAAACCATCGTATGTGACGGAAGCGGGAGCCAGATTCTATACAGATGAAGATTTTGCCAGACTGCAGCAGATTCTTCTTTTAAAGTATCTTGGATTTACACTGGATGATATCAGAGAGATGACCATTGATGATGCGGATTATCATTTTATGTTGAATTCATTGAATATTCAATTGAAGCTTGTGAGAGATAAGATTGAGCAGATGCAGCTTGTAGAAAAAGCAATACAGGATACATCGGAACTGATTCAGAAGGAGCACACCATTGACTGGAGCCAGATGTTGAATTTGATTCACCTGACTGGTATGGAGAAGAGTTTGAAGAACCAGTATCAGGATGCGTCCAATATATCAGCAAGAATTAATCTGCACAGTCTTTATTCCGTGAATAAACAGGGATGGTTTCCGTGGATTTATGAGCAGCTTTGTGTGAGAGATGGCATGAAGGTACTGGAAATTGGCTGCGGTGATGGAACGCTTTGGAAGGAAAATAAAGACAAACTTCCAGAGAATATAGAGATTACATTGTCAGATACATCGGAAGGTATGCTCCGGGATGCGAGACGTAATGTGGGGATTGGGGACCATAGGTTCCGGTTCCGGCATTTTGACTGCCACAGGATTCCGTATGAGGATCAGAGCTTTGATCTGGTAGTTGCCGGACATGTATTGTTTTACTGTGAGGATATACCACAGGTGTGCCGGGAAGTGAGGCGTGTATTAAAGCCTGGTGGAAGATTTGTGTGCAGTACCTATGGTGGCGAGCATATGAAAGAAGTCAGTGAATTGGTACAGAGCTTTGATGATAGAATTGTTTTATCGGCAGAAAAACTGTATGAAAGATTTGGAAGAGAGAATGGGGCTGAGATACTGGAGCAATATTTTACGGATGTTCATTGGAGAACATACGAAGATGAACTTGTAATTCCGGATCCAGAGCCGTTGATATCGTATATATTGTCCTGTCATGGAAATCAAAGCCAGTATATACTGGATCGGTATAAAGAATTCCAGACTTATGTGCGGAAAAAGACGGAAAAAGGCTTCCGGATTACGAAAGACGCGGGCGTGTTTATAGCATGGAATTCCTAAAGATTTTCTTAAATATTACAAAAAAGTTACATTTTTTATAAAAAGTACTTGAAGGTGACCTAGGGTCACCTTTTATAATGCAATCATGAACATGCCATAACTTTAGAAGATATGGTAAAACTATGTATTGTATCTATTACAAGGAGGTTCCTATATGAAAGGAATTATTTTAGCAGGAGGATCTGGAACACGTCTTTATCCTCTGACTATGGTAACATCAAAACAGTTATTACCTATTTATGATAAACCGATGATTTATTATCCGATGTCTGTGCTGATGAATGCAGGGATCCGTGATATTTTGATCATCTCTACACCGCAGGATACACCGAGATTCAAAGAGCTGTTAGGAGACGGACATCAGTTTGGTGTACATCTTTCTTATGCAGTTCAGCCAAGTCCGGACGGACTTGCCCAGGCATTTATCATTGGCGAGGAGTTTATCGGTGATGATACAGTTGCTATGGTTCTTGGAGATAACATTTTCGCAGGACACGGACTGAACAAGCGTCTGAAGGCAGCAGTAGAAAATGCTGAGACAGGCAAAGGTGCTACAGTATTTGGTTACTATGTAGATGATCCGGAACGTTTCGGTATCGTTGAGTTCGACCACGAAGGAAAAGCAATTTCCATCGAGGAGAAGCCGGAGCATCCAAAGAGCAACTACTGTGTAACAGGACTTTACTTCTATGATAATAAAGTTGTAGAGTATGCAAAGAGCCTGAAACCAAGTGCCCGTGGAGAATTGGAGATCACAGACCTGAACAGAGTATATCTTGAGAAGGGCAACCTGAATGTAGAACTTCTCGGACAGGGATTCACATGGCTGGATACTGGTACACATGAGAGCCTTGTAGATGCTACAAACTTTGTAAAGACAGTTGAGACACATCAGCATCGTAAGATTGCATGTCTGGAAGAGATTGCATACTTAAACGGATGGATTTCAAAAGAAGAAGTTCTGGAAGTTTACGAGGTATTGAAAAAGAACCAGTATGGTCAATATCTGAAAGATGTCTTAGACGGAAAATACCGAGAGAATCTGTACTAAGATATTAGAATAAAAAACGAAGAATTTTTATAAATTTTGACTAAGTAATTCAAAGGAGATTTTTAATTATGACAATTATCGTAACCGGCGGAGCTGGATTTATCGGAAGTAACTTTATTTTTCACATGTTAGATAAATATCCGGATTATCGTATCGTTTGTCTGGACTGCCTGACATATGCAGGTAACTTATCTACACTTGCACCAGTGATGGACAACCCGAATTTCCGTTTTGTAAAAGAGAGCATCACAGACCGTGAGGCTGTTTACAAATTATTTGAGGAAGAGCATCCGGACATGGTTGTAAACTTTGCAGCAGAGAGTCATGTAGACCGTTCTATCGAGAACCCGGAAGTTTTCCTGGACACCAATATCAAAGGTACAGCAGTTCTTATGGACGCTTGCAGAAAATATGGTATCAAACGTTATCATCAGGTATCTACAGATGAGGTTTACGGAGATCTTCCACTGGACAGACCAGACCTGTTCTTTACAGAGGAGACACCAATCCACACAAGCAGCCCATACAGCTCATCAAAAGCTGGCGCAGACCTTCTTGTTCTTGCATACCACAGAACATACGGATTGCCTGTAACAATCAGCAGATGCTCTAACAACTACGGACCATATCACTTCCCGGAGAAGCTGATTCCGCTTATGATTGCAAATGCACTGAATGATAAGCCGCTTCCCGTATATGGAAAAGGTGAAAATGTACGTGACTGGTTATATGTAGAAGATCACTGCAGAGCCATCGACCTGATCATCCATAACGGACGTGTCGGAGAAGTTTACAATGTTGGTGGACACAACGAGATGAAGAACATTGACATCGTTAAGATGATCTGTAAAGAGCTTGGAAAACCGGAAAGCCTGATCACATATGTGGCAGACCGTAAAGGACACGATATGCGTTATGCAATCGACCCGACAAAGATCCACAATGAGCTTGGATGGCTGCCGGAGACAAAATTTGCAGATGGTATCAAAAAGACAATCCAATGGTATCTGGATAACAAGGAGTGGTGGGAGACAATCATTTCCGGAGAGTATCAGAATTACTATGAGAAAATGTATGCAAACCGGGAGGGAATGAAATAATGAAAGTACTGGTAACTGGAGTAGCAGGTCAGCTCGGACATGATGTGATGAATGAACTGGCAAAGCGTGGCTACGAAGGAATCGGTTCCGATATCGCGGAAAGCTATAATGGAATCCAGGATGGTACACCGGTTGTATCTATGCCATATGTGCAGATGGACATTACAGATAAAGTATCTGTAGAGAGAGTACTTACAGAAGTAAATGCGGACGCAGTGATACATTGTGCAGCATGGACGGCAGTTGACCTTGCAGAAGATGAGGATAAAAAGGATAAGGTTCATGCAGTAAACGCAGAAGGAACGAAAAATATTGCGGAAGTATGTAAGAAGCTTGACAGTAAGATGGTCTATACCAGTACGGACTATGTATTCAATGGTCAGGGAGAAGAACCATGGCAGCCGGACTGCAAGGATTATCAGCCGTTAAATGTTTACGGACAGTCAAAACTGGACGGAGAGCTGGCAGTTTCTGAGACACTGGACAAATACTTCATCGTGAGAATTGCGTGGGTATTTGGAAAGAATGGTAACAACTTTATAAAGACCATGTTGAAAGTTGGAAAAAATCATGATAAACTTCGTGTAGTGAATGATCAGATCGGTACACCGACTTACACATTTGATCTGGCAAGACTGCTTGTAGACATGATCGAGACAGATAAGTATGGTTATTATCATGCGACAAACGAAGGCGGATACATCAGCTGGTATGATTTTACAAAAGAAATCTTCCGTCAGGCTGTAGAACAGGGACATACAGAGTACGGAGAAGACAGAATTACAGTTAATCCGGTTACAACTGCAGAGTATGGAGTGTCCAAAGCTGCAAGACCATTTAACAGCAGACTGGATAAGAAAAAACTGGTGGAGAATGGCTTTACACCACTTCCGACCTGGCAGGATGCACTTGGACGTTATCTGAAAGAGTTGAACATAGACGAACTCTAAAAGCTTTGTGAAGATGCGCATAGACTCAGATAAGAGGCATTGTAAGACGAATAAAAAGAGTGAAAATGAAATGGACGGGTACACATAATATATGTGTGCCCGTATGCATCATAATCGTAAAAAAAGGAGATATGCAAGATGGGACAGATTAAAGTAGAAAAAAATGCAGGTGGAATAAAGGGACTTTGTGTCATTGAGCCAACGGTTCATGGTGATGCAAGAGGATACTTTATGGAAACATACAATCAGAAGGATATGGAAGAGGCAGGACTTACGATGCAGTTCGTACAGGACAATCAGTCTTGTTCTACAAAAGGTGTTCTTCGCGGATTACATTTCCAGAAAGAGTTTCCACAGGGAAAACTTGTACGTGTCGTAAAAGGTTCAGTATTTGACGTAGCTGTTGATCTTAGAAGTGACAGTGAGACATACGGAAAATGGTTCGGTGTAGAGCTGACAGAAGAGAACAAGAAACAGTTCTATATTCCGGAAGGATTTGCCCATGGATTCCTTGTTTTAAGTGAGATTGCAGAGTTCTGCTACAAGTGTACAGACTTCTATCATCCAGGAGATGAAGGTGGTCTCGCATGGAACGACCCTGAGATTGGTGTAGAATGGCCACAGCTTGTAGGGGAGTATAAGGGCAATGCTTCCGCAGAAGGATATCATCTGGAAGATGGAACAGCACTGAACTTAAGCGACAAAGATCAGCTTTGGGTAGGACTGAAAGATACATTTCATTTTTAAGTAAGAGGAAATATTTATGTCATTAACATCAATAGAATTTCTGGTATTTGTGATTGTGGCAGTAGTTGGATATTATATCATTCCGAAACGCTGTCAATGGATGTGGCTGTTGCTTTTCAGCTACATTTATTATGCATCTGCCGGAATACAGTATTTAGGGTTTATTCTATATACAACACTTGTGACATATGGAACAGCGCTTGTAATTCATCGAATAGACCAGACAGATGAAGCACATAAAAAAGATGCGAAGCAAAAAAAGAAGGGCGTGTTAATACTTGCCCTTCTATTTGTGTTTGGTCTGTTAGGAGTATTGAAGTATACGAATTTTATTGTACAGAATATTGATCAGTTATTTCATACAGATTTTGGCCCATTTCATTTATTACTTCCGATTGGATTGTCTTTTTACACATTTCAGTCAGCAGGGTATATTTTAGATGTTTATTGGAACCGTTGTGAACCGGAAAAAAATGTATTTCGTTTTGCTTTGTTTGTTTCTTTCTTCCCTCAGATTTTGCAGGGACCGATTGGCAGATTTGACCGATTGACAAAGACCTTGTACGCAGAACATGAATTTGACTGGCAGAGAATTGAACGTGGTGTTCAGCGGATAATTTGGGGATTTTTTAAGAAAATGTTGATTGCAGATACAGCAGCAGTATTTGTTGATGCAATTTTTAATCAGTATCAGACTTATAATGGAATTGCAATATTAGGTGTACTGGCATATTCTGCACAGCTCTATGCAGACTTTTCAGGAGGTGTAGATGTAGTTATTGGTGTGGCAGAATTATTTGGCGTAGAGATGGATGAAAACTTTAAACGCCCGTATTTTGCGGTTTCTATTACAGATTTCTGGCATCGTTGGCATATTACATTGGGAACATGGATGAAAGATTATGTATTCTACCCGGTATCATTATCTGGCTGGATGGGAAAATTCGGTAAATTCGCAAAGAAGAAGTTTGGAAAAACTTATGGAAGAGCATTACCAATCTGTGTAGCGAATCTGATCGTGTTCCTTGTGGTAGGAATCTGGCATGGAGCAGCCTGGAAGTTTATAGTATATGGTATTTATAATGGAGTGATTATTGCATTTAGTGGTCTGATGACAAAAAATTACAGAGAGTGGAAGAAAAAGCTTCATATTGACGATAAATCTACAGGCTGGCATATATTTCAGATTATCCGGACATTTCTACTTGTGAATATAAGCTGGTACTTTGATCGGGCGGACACAATTCCACAGGCTCTTACAATGATGAAAAATTCTGTAACATATTTTGAACCTGCACAGATATTAAATATACAGTTTGGACAGATGAATTTAAAGTATACACCTGTATTTATTGCTGTGCTGTTAGTATGTTGTGCAATTTGCTTTGTAGTCAGTTTTTTACAGGAACGAGGAACGAAGATTCGACAGTCTCTTTCTACAAAGATATGGGTAATTCGTTGGGCAATTTATCTTGCAATGATTTTTGCAATGCCATTGCTTGGCAGAATGCCAGATACAGCAGGAGGTTTTATTTATGCACAATTTTAAAAAACTTGTCAGTCCGGTAATTTTGATGATAATTATTATTTGTGTGAATGAAATGCTTTGCTTTGCAGCAAAACCGTATAGTTTTTTTCGGTTTGATATGCATAATCTGGAAAACGGCGAGGAGTACACAGATATATTTGTAGGAACTTCTCATGGAAAAGCTGCAATTGCGCCGGAAGTTGTAGATAAGTATACTGGCGGTAACAGTATCAATATGTGTCTTGGGGGCGAGTATCTTTCAGATAGTTATTTTATCGTAAAAGAAGCAATACGTGTCGGTCATCCGAAACGAGTGGTTTATGAACTGGATCCAGGTTATTGGGTGGCAGAAAAAAGCAAGGGTGCAGAATATAGAGAAATGTATGATGAGTTTCCAAAATCATTGGTAAAAGCAGAGTATTATCATCAACTGCTGTGGGGACAAGACTGGAGAATGACAATTTTTCCATGGTATCTTTGTAGAACCGGATTGAAAAACCCATTTGAAAGAATCAAGACAAAGCTTGGGGAAGCATATAAAAACTTTGACGATTCTTTCTGGAATAGTGATGTTCAGAACTATGGAGGAAAAGGACATGTCAGCATTCACAGAACAGATGCCGTGAAGACAGAGGATAATTTGAAACTCTGGGACAGACAGGAAATTTTGCCGGGAGTAAAAGAATATTTTGAAAAACTTAAGAAATTATGCGAAGAAAATAATATAGAGCTTGTGGTAATTACAACACCGATTCCACAGGAAACAATGGAGAAGTATCAGGACAACTTTGAAGAGGCGAATGCATATTTTGCGGAATATATGGCAAAACAGGGGATTCCATATTATAATTACAATTATATAGATACAGAAAGTCTGGATAAATCGTTGAATGGATTTTCAGATTATGAAGGACATATGTATGAAGATGAAGCTGAAAGATTCAGCGCTGAGCTTGGAAAGATGCTTGCTGGAAAGTAGAGCTTTGAGAATCATATGGAAGGCAGAATGAATATGTCAGAATTTTGGAAGAATATAAATACTTATTATAAACGATATGGATTACATGCAACGATAGTCCGTATTATGGATAAATTGACAGGACAGTCTCGTGTAGATTATATGACATGGTATCAGAAAACAAAGCCGACAAAACAGGTGCTCAAAATACAGCGAGAAACAACATTTCCATATATGCCAGAGATTTTGGTAATTGTGCTGGAGAATAAGAGTGGATCTCATCGACTGGCTGACTCTTTGAAAAATCAGACTTATTCAAGGTGGAAGCTTTGCAAAATAAGAGAATTAAATGATGTAGTGGAAATTCTGAAAGAAGCGAAAGAAGAGTATGTGTTGATTATGCAGCCGGAAGATGAACTTTCAGCGGATGCATTCTTTCAGTGTGTGAAGTCATTGAATGCAGACAGAACAATTGAAGCAATTTATTCTGATGATGATATAATAAAAAATGAGACAGAATATGAAGAACCAGCTATGAAGCCGGATTTAAATCTGGATATGCTTAGAAGTTGTAATTATATTCATAATTTTTTATTGGTAAAAAAGAAACTTTGTCAGGAATTGTTTGAGGAGTGTTTGGAAAGTTGGAATGGACAAATTGACTGGAAGTATGACTTTATATTTCGATGCATAGAAGAAAAACACTCAATCCATCATATTGCAAAAGTGTTGTATCACAGGAATGTAGAGCATGTTCAAGTGTGTGACGAACAAGAACGCAAAGCAATTGATATGCATCTGAAGAGAATGAATATAAAAGGGAATGTAGAAAAGACAGAGTATAGAGGGATTTATCGTGTCAGATATACGATGGAAGAAACACCGCTTATTTCCATTGTAATTCCTAATAAAGATCATGTGGAAGATTTAAAAAAATGTATTGATTCTTTGGAAAAAAAGAGTTCCTATGACAATCGAGAATATATCATTGTCGAAAATAACAGTACAGAAGAACAGACATTTGCCTACTATAAAGAATTGGAAGCAAAATGTCCAAGAGCCAAAGTAGTTTATTGGAAAGAAAAAGGTTTTAATTATCCGAAAATTAATAACTATGGAGTGCAGTATGCAAAAGGAGAGTATATTTTATTCCTGAATAATGATACGGAGATCCAGAATCCGGATTGCCTTGAGGAAATGCTCATACATTGCAGCAGACCAGAGGTAGGAGCTGTCGGAGCCCGCTTATTTTATGAAGATGGAACAATTCAACATGTAGGTGTGATTGTTGGGCTCGGAGGAATTGCGGGACATCCTTATGCAGCCGAAGCAGAAGAAACGTTAGGGCATATGGGAAGAGTTCATATGATTCAGGATTTAAGTGCAGTAACGGCGGCATGTATGATGGTGAAAAAAAAGGTTTTCTTTGAAGTTGGTAAATTTGAGCCGGAGTATGCGGTTGCGTTTAATGATGTGGATTTATGTATGAAAATCCGGAAGGCGGGATATCTGATTGTTTATACTCCATATGCAAGACTGACACATTATGAATCTAAATCAAGAGGTTTAGAAGATTCTCGTGAAAAGGTGAAACGTTTTGATTCGGAGGTAGCACTTTTTGAAGAGCGTTGGGGAAAGGAATTAGAAAAAGGCGATCCTAATTATAATCCTAATTTCAGGCTGGATGAAAAAGATTTCCGATTGAATGTACATGTCAGAAGGTAAGAATAAAAAGATGAATGTAAAGCAAATCAGCGAAAGATTGAATAAAGAGAATGTAAAAAAAGGTTTTGAATATATTCGTAGAAATGGTGTCAGCAGATTTTGGACGCTTGCGAAAGCAAAAGCTTTTCCGGCAGGAAAGAGTTATAAAGAGTGGTATGAAGAGCATTGTCCGACAAAAGAAGAGCTGATGCGTCAAAGAGAGGTTGAATTTTCTGTTCAGCCTCTTATTAGTATTGTTGTGCCGACATACCAGACTCCGATTCCTTTTTTGAAAGATATGATTGATTCGGTAAGAAAACAATCTTATGAAAAGTGGGAACTATGTATTGCAGATGGAAGTTTGAACGGAGATGAAAATGACACAAAAGTCATTCGCGTCAGAGAAGAATTAAATCGTTATTCCATGGAAGATAAAAGAATTAAAGTAGTTTATCTGGAAGAAAATCAGGGAATTGCAGAGAACACAAATCAGGCACTAGCGCTCGCTACAGGAGAGTATATCGGGTTATTTGACCATGATGACATGCTGACGCCAGACGCTTTATATGAGATTGTAAAGGCAATTAATGACTATGATTATGATGTGTTGTACACAGATGAGGACAAAATCTCAGAAGATAGTCACGATTATAAAAAGCCAGTGTTTAAACCGGATTACAGCCCGGAATTGTTATGCGCTAATAATTATATCACTCACTTTTTTGTGGCTAAAAAATCAATTGTAGATCGGTTGGGAGGATTCAGAAAGGAATATGATGGATCTCAGGATTATGATTTTATCTTTCGGTGTGTAGAACTTGCAAAAAAAGTAGGACACGTTTCTAAAGTTTTGTATCACTGGAGGATGCATGGAGGCTCAGTAGCAGGAGATCCAACAAGTAAAATGTATGCGTACGATGCGGGCAAGAAAGCAATTCAATCACATTATGAGAGAGTTGGTATTCAGGCTAATGTAGAGCATATGGAGCGACTGGGACTATATCACACAGAATACAAGATGATAAAGCAGCCTTTGATATCTGTGATTATATATGGGGAAGATGATGAAAAAAAGAAAAGATGTTCAGAGTGGTTCAAAAGAAAAGATTATTCGAATTTGGAAATTTTAGCTTCTGCAGGAATAAACGTTGAAGAAATTAATGCTCTTGCAGAAAAAGCGAGAGGATCTTATCTGTTTTTTGTTTCAGAAAATCTGGAGAGTGTAGAAAGAGACGCATTGCAACAAATGGCTGGAGTTTTACAGATACAAAATGTTGGTGCCGTGAGCGGAAAGGTGATTGGGCGAAAACATACTGTAGAAGATGTAGGAGTTGTGTTTAGAACAAATGGGGATTTGTGCAAAGCGAATTATGGTATTGGAGATTACGATTATGGAGATATGTTTCGGGCAAAAGTAATGAGCAATTATAGCATTTTATCTTTGAATTGTTTCATGACACACAAAAATACATTTGAAGAATTAGGCAGATTTAATAAACATTTTTCTTTAAGTTTTGCGGCAGCAGATTATTGTTTAAAACTGAGAATGCATGGGAAAAGATGTGTCATGCAGGCATCAACAGTTTGGGAATCAAAAGGTTCGATGAAAACTGGTATGATCAATGATGAAGAACGTGAAAGATTTTATGAAGAATGGCAGGAAGTTTTAAGAATGGGAGATTCTTATTACAATTCTAATTATGCAAAACAGGGAGCACTTTATATTCTGGAGTAGGAGTAAAAAATGACAATACGAAATGTGATAGTAGCTTGTGATTATGCCTATATAGAAGGAGGCGCAGCCAGAGTGGCTGTTCAGACTGCGGTTGAGCTGTCGAAGCGAAGTAATTTGAAGGTTTATTTTTTTGCGGGCTGTGGTGAACCATGCCAGGAGTTAGTTCAAAGTTCTGTACAGGTGATTTCGCTGGGAATGTATGATCTGCTCGGAAATCCAAGCAAATTAGATGCTATGAAAAAAGGAATTTATAATCGGAAAGCTGGAAAATTGCTGGAAGATTTATTAAATACTTTGAAAGAAAATGAAACAATTATCCATGTGCATACATGGACAAAAGTGTTATCCAGTGCAATCTTTGCTATTGCGGATAAAAAAAATATACCAGTATTTTTGACTGTGCATGATTATTTTCTTACATGTCCCAATGGAGGCTGCTACGATTATGTAAAAAATGAAATCTGTGAGAGGAAGCCAATGTCTTTTAATTGTGTTGTTTGCAATTGTGATTCCAGGCATTATTATTATAAAGTCTGGAGATGCATGAGGCAGTTCAGACAGAATCGGGTTATGCGAAATTGCAAAAATATTCGGTATATATTTATATCTGAATTTGAAAAAAAGCAATTGGTGAGACGTTTTGGCGAACCTAAGTGGCAGTTTATGCTAAAAAACCCAAGTACATTTTCAGAAAGAAAACGAGTATTGGCAGAAAAGAATGAGATATATCTGTACATTGGGCGAGTATCTGAAGAAAAAGGAGTACCACTTTTCTGTGAGGCAGTAGAAAATGCGGGAGTAAAAGCAGTTGTAGTCGGAGATGGCGGATTAAAAAAAGATTTGGAAAAAAAGTATCCAGACATTACGTTTACAGGCTGGCTGGAAAAAGCACAGATAGATCAATGGATTGAAAAAAGCAGATGTCTGATATTTCCGTCAAGATGGTATGAGGGATCACCACTTACGGTACCGGAAGTTCAAGCTTATGGTATTCCATGTATCGTGACAGACTGCAGTGCGGCAGTTGATAATATTGTGACAGAAAAAAATGGTTTGATTGTAAAAGCAGATGGAAAAGAAATGTGCAGCGCAATTGCCAAGATGGCGAATGATGAAATCGTAGCGAAGATGTCATATAATACATTTGAATTGTTCGATGAAAAAAGTTATTCAAATGATGTATACATTAAAAATCTGCTGCAGATTTATGAAAAGGGAGTCTAGAAATGAAAATTTCGGTCATTATCGTAGCTTATAAAAGTGGAGACATTCTTGTGAAATGTTTGGATTCTATTGCAAAATACAATGATATTGAAGATGAGTTGGAAGTGATTGTGGTAGACAATAGTCCAGAAGATGAAAGAATAGAACGAGATTTAGCAAAATCACAATATAAAAATTATCGATATATTCCATCGGACAATCGAGGATTTGGTGCCGGCAATAATCAGGGAGTAGATATATCAACCGGGGAAATCCTTGCATTTTTGAATCCGGATATTATTTTAATTGAACCAATATTTAAAAAAGTCTGGGAGAAATTCCAGAAGGAAAAAGATCTGATGCTCATGGGAGGGAAACTTTTGTTTGAAGATCTAAAACCGGGCTTTTCATTTTACTTTGATTACAAGCCTTCTATAATAAAAAAATGGTCATTAAAATTATGGAATCGGAAAGACCGTTATGATGAAAAGAACATGTATATTGCTGGGGCAGATTTGTTTGTAAGACGAGATGCTTTTTGTGAGGCGGGAAAATTTGATGAGAATATTTTTATGTATTATGAGGAGCCGGATTTGATTCGAAGACTTCGAAAGGTGCAAAAAGATTGTAAGATTGTGTATGAACCGGGAATTCGAATGATTCATCTGGAAAAGAAGAGTACGCCGATGTCTATGAATATGATTGGGCACGAAATGGATTCTTGTATTTATTATGGAAAAAAATATGGACTGGATTATAAGAAGAAGATTCGTTTTGAATACAGATATTATAAACTAAAAAGGATGGTTTATAAGGTATTGAAGAATCAAAAAGCAGAGCGTATGAATGAAATTATTCAATATTTGAATGAAAATTATATAAAAATATTACGTAAATATTAAAGAAATGTTAAGAATTATGCATCTGATTAGGGTTGTAGACAATTTGAAGATATAGTATAATTTGTAGAATAAAGAGCTATATTTTGAAAAGTCAGGTGAAAATTGTGATTAAAGATAATCAAAAGTTATTTAATAGATTACATGTGTTGATAGATGCACTTATTATTATATTTTCTTATGGAGCAGCGTGGTTTATCCGTTTTAAAAGTGGATTATTCGCGCTGTCTTCATGGTATCTTTCTTTGAGCCAATATATGAAAGTGCTGGTGTTTGTAGTACCTATCTATTTGATTCTATATTATGCGTTTCAATTGTATACTCCAAAGCGTGGACAGGGAAGAAGAATTGAAGCGTGGCATATCGTACAGGCTAATATTATTGGTCTCTTAGTATTTATTCTAATACTTTATCTCGCAAAAATGACAGATTATTCCAGAAAGATGTTGTTTGTATTTTTCTGTGTAAATGTAGTTGCTGAGATAGGGTTTAGAAATGTGTTACGATGGATTCTCAGAAAGTATAGAAAGCAGGGATATAATCAGAAACATATCTTGTTGGTCGGATATAGCCGTGCAGCAGAAGGATATTTGGATCGCGTGGTAACACATCCAGAATGGGGATATATTGTAAAAGGAATATTGGCAGATAATAAGCCTGAAGGAGAGGAATATCGAGGAATAAAGATTCTTGGCGGAACAGATAAACTGGCAGAAATTCTTCCGCAGAACCAATTGGATGAGATTGTAATTACGCTTGGACTGGCTGAGTATCATAAACTGGGACGGATTGTTAATATGTGCGAAAAGTCTGGTGTGCATACGAAATTTGTTCCGGATTATAATAATATTATTCCGACAAAACCGTACACCGAAGATTTGATGGGAATGCCGGTCATAAATATTCGACGGGTACCTTTGAATAATATGTTAAACGCAGTGGCAAAGCGTTGTGTGGATATTTTTGGAGCATTGGTTGCGATTATATTGTTTTCACCGGTAATGCTTGTTACTTCAATCATTATTAAAGTAACTTCACCGGGACCACTTATTTTTAAACAGGAAAGAATTGGAAAGCATAATCGTCCGTTTTATATGTATAAGTTCCGTTCTATGGTTGTTCAGGATGAAAAAGATGAAAAGAAAGGCTGGACGACGAAAAATGATCCACGTGTGACACCAATTGGAAGATTTATTCGTAAGACAAGTATTGATGAATTGCCACAGCTTTTTAATATATTAATAGGAGACATGAGTCTTGTCGGACCAAGACCGGAAAGACCGCAATTTGTTGAAAAATTCAAAGAGGAAATCCCAAGATATATGATTAAGCATCAGGTAAGACCTGGACTTACAGGTTGGGCGCAGGTGAATGGCTACAGGGGAGATACATCTATTCAGAAGCGTATAGAATTTGATCTTTATTATATTGAAAACTGGACAATGGGATTTGATTTTAAAATTATTTTCCTGACATTTTTTAAAGGCTTTATTAACAGGAACGCATATTAAACAGGAAATGGGAAGAATCGAATAAGGGGAGTGGAAGTATGGATAGAAAGAGATTGAATAAAAGACAGCAAAGATTGGAACGTGAACGCAGGCTTAAAAAGAAACGCAGAAAAAGGATTATCATTATTATGGTTGAATTATTAATCCTGGCAGGTCTTGGAGTTGTAGCTTATGGAATGTTCGTTATGGATAAGATGGATACGACTACGCTGAACACAGATGATCTTAATATTTATAAGAGTACAGGAGATTATACGAATATTGCATTATTTGGTCTGGATTCCAGAGAAGGCGAGCTGGATGGCGGAGTACAGAGTGACTGTATGATGATAGCCAGTATTAATAATAAGACCAATGAGGTGAAATTAATTTCACTCTATCGAGATACACTTTTGAAACAGGAAAATGGGAAATATCAGAAAGCTAATTCTGCATACCGTATGGGAGGACCAGCCGAAGCAATTGCGCTTATGAATCGTAATTTAGATCTTGATATTGAAAAATATATCAGCGTCAACTTCAATGCATTGGCAGATATTATAGATGCGTTGGGCGGAATTGATCTCGATTTTACAGAAGATGAAATTAAATATACCAATATGTATTGCGATGAAACTGAAATTGTAGTAGGTCGTGAAACTTCCAGACTTAAAGGAGCAGGAACACATCACGTAGATGGTATTCAGGCAGTAGCGTATACGAGAATTCGATATACAAGCGGAATGGATTTTGAGAGAACACATCGTCAGAGAATTGTATTAGAAAAAATAGTTGAAAAAGCACAGAGTGCAAACGTAATTACATTGAACAAGTTGATTAATGAAATCGTTCCACAGATTTCTACAAATCTGACAACAGGTAATTTCCTGGCGCTTGCATCAAAAGCAACAAATTACAAACTTAGTGAGATGTCTGGATTCCCATTTGAAGTGACAACATGTGACAATGTAAAAGGACACAAAGGGTCTTATGTCGCTCCAGTTGGATTGGCTAAAAATGTAACAGAATTACATCAATTTTTATTTGGAAAAGAAGATTATGATCCTTCTGATGAAGTGAAAGAAGCAAATGATGCAATTATAGAATTGACAGGGGTTGATCCGGAAACTTATAAAGAGACTACAGACTTTACTTATAAGAGTGGAGGAGAAGAATCAGACACTTCAGAAAAGCAAAATAGTAAATAAAGGGGAATTTTAAATGCAGGTGGATGTAATTATTCCAACATACAGACCAGGAAGTGAGTTTGGACAATTAATTAGCAAGTTACAAAAGCAGGAATATCCGATTCATAAAATTATCATAATTAATACGGAAGTAGGAGAATTTCCACAAATGCTTGAATCAGAACCATATCAGATTGAAGTTACTCACATCAGACAAGAAGAGTTTGATCATGGGGGAACAAGAAATATGGGAGCTAGTATTTCACAGGCAGATATTGTTCTCTATATGACGCAGGATGCAATCCCAGTAGATAATCGGTTGACTGAAAGATTTGTGGAAGTGTTTAAAAGTAATCCAGAGATTGGAATTGCATATGGAAGACAATTGCCAAGAGAGGATTGCAATATAATAGAAAGATATACAAGAAGGTTTAATTACCCGGAAAAAAGCAGAATCAAATCAAAAGTTGATTTATCACAGCTTGGAATTAAAACATTTTTTTGCTCAGATGTATGTGCAGCTTATCGAAGAAACTATCTTTTGAGTGCAGGAGGCTTTGAAGATCCAACTATATTTAATGAAGATATGATTTTTGCCGGAAAGAGGATATTAGCTGGAGATAAGGTGGCATATGTGGCAGAAGCGAAAGTGATACATTCACATAATTATACGGGAAGTCAGCAATTTCATCGTAATTTTGATCTTGCAGTGTCACAGGCACAACATCCGGAAGTGTTTGAAGGAGTTCCGTCAGAAGGAGAAGGAATCCGTATGGTAAAAGCGACTGCAAAATACCTGATCCGGAGCGGACAGCTTTTGGAAATATGGAATTTGATATATCAGTCAGGATGTAAATATATGGGATATTTCTTGGGAAAGCGATATGAAAAATTACCAAAATGGCTCGTATTAAAATGTACGTCAAGTCCAAAATACTGGAAAAAATCTTAAGAAAGATAAGTTTTAGAATGAAAATCGACAAGAGGTTATAAAGCCTCTGCCGATTTTCTTTTTTTATAGGAAACAGCAGAAAAGAAGAGCGTGCAGAGCGTAAAAACTCTGACACGCTTATTTTTTTACCATAAAAGCAAATGAGGACGGAAAGGAGCATAGAACATGGCGAAACGAAAGTACAAGCGTCTGCATTACGAGGACAGGCAGACCATAGAGGCTATGAGTAAGCAAGGCAGCAGCGTAAGCGATATTGCAGAGGCGCTGGGAACACATAGGGACACAATTTATAGAGAGTTCAAACGCTGCGGGCTTACATTGAAAACCTACACGGCAGCAGCGGGGCAGCAGGCATTATAAACCAGAAAAACAAAAGAGAGGTAAGGAGCATGAAAAAAGTAGATTTTAACAAATTGCAGGCGGGCGACTTAGTAAAAGTACCACGTACACAGTTTGCACCTATGCGTAGCGGCTGGAATGGCTGGTTATTCAGTGAGGCGGTAGTAATAAGAAAGGGAGTAGGGAGAAAAAGCAAAAGGAATGTAGTTGTAGTAGAAATGAGAACACCAGCAGGAAAGAACAACTACGGAACTATAGAGGCTACATTTTACGCAGAGAATGTTTTTACCACGCCAGCAGCAAACAACGCAAGAAACATTTTAAAGAAATACGGAATAGAGGACGCAGAGGGTTTTTACAAATTCATTGAGCGGGACGACGTAACGGGCTGCGATTGGATAAGGTTTTTAATAGAAAAAGGCTTTTTGTTTAATGAGTAGGCGGCAGCAGCCGCCACGAGTGCCGTTAGTTCAGTTGGTTAGAGCAGCCGCCTCATAAGCGGCAAGTCGTGGGTTCAAGTCCCACACGGCACATTGCGTAGCAGGCATGGCGAGCCTGCGGCAGAGGGCAGCAGGCTAATAGCTGCAATCTGTATACCGTGGAAAAATAGCGGCGGTCATACCAGCCAGAAAGTATGTGGACAGTCAACAGGTTTTCAGCTGCTTTTTAATGCGAAAAGCAGCCCGCACGGTAAAACCAAACGCCAGAACAGGAGAGCGGCACACATGGAAAGACAGAGAGCGCCGCCGAAAGGAAGAGAGGAAGAGAATGGCAGCAGAGGCATTGATAGTAGAGGACGCATACCAGAGAGGCTATGCAGATGCCATAGCAGATATGCGTAAGAAAAAAGAGCAGAGGCGGCAGCGGGAGCAGGCAAAGAAAGCCCGCCGCTGGTATTTCATTAAGCAGAAAGCCTACGGGCTTGCAATGCTGGCAGTTACCGTGCTGGCAGTATGGGCGACAGAGGGCGACATAACAATAGCGGTTATTACCGTACCGCTGGGGCTTATGTGTCTTTTCAGTAAAAAAATGCTGATAGTAGACAACTACTATTTTGAGGCAGAAAAGGGGCAGACATGGGAATAACAAGGACGGTAACAACACAGGTATATTGCGACGTATGCGGCAAGTGGGTAATTGGCTGGGAAAGCGAGGAAACAGGAGTAAGCAGAGAGTGGGCTAAGTACCATGCAAGGTGTAAGGGCTGCACAGCTGGACAAAAGGTTATATGCAAAGAGTGCCGCATAAAGCAGCGTATTAAAAAATGCAGTTTACAGAAAAAATGGGGCGCAGCCGGAATGGACGGCGGCGCTTGTCTGGGATTTTCGCACGACGGGGACGACGAGCCTATAGAACGCTGCAAGCGTTGCATAGCTTGCACAAGTTTTGACTGGGACGAGGAAAAAGAAAGGCTGAAACTATGAGAAAACGAAAACGACAGGTAGTTAAGAAACTGATACAGTGCGCAGCCATTATAGCGGCAGGCGTGCTGGCAATCATTCTGTTTATGCTGGCTATCTGGTACAGAGGAAAGAACAGCGAGCCAGTGACAGACGAACAGGTAGCAGCGCAGATGCAGCAGGCAGAGCCGCTGGTTATTGAAACGCCAGAGGCAGCCACAGAGGGCAGCATAAGGGTATACGACTATGACGGCTGCTGTATTTATTCCTACTACGGCAAAATTAGGATAAACAGCGACGGTAAGGACGGCAAGGACATTGACGTAGAGGCAATAGGCTATTTAGAGGGCTACCAAGAACATAAGGGCGAAAGCGAGGCAGGCAATGAGTGAGGTATACATACGCAGCCAGAATAAAGAAAAGCTGTATAGACTGGGCGGTAATTACGCCTGCGTAGAGTACGGAGAGTATGAGGACGTAAAGAAAAAGAGAGGCGGCGCAGAGGCAGACAAAAAGCGCCACGTAATTTGCATAAGTGACGGGTGTTTAGAGGAAATCGGAGAGTATGCAACAAAAGAGCGCTGCTTAGAGGTTCTGGACGAGATACAGAAAGCGTGCGTAAGCTATCTGTTGACGACTGGCGGTGCAGCCATAGTAAGGGGCGGCATGGACGTACAGCCGTTTGCAGCAGTAATACCAAGGCTGTACGAAATGCCGGAGAAGTAGGAGAGGCAGACAGTGACAGTAAAGGAATTTATAGGAACGCTGGAGAGTTCAGACCGCCTGCGCATTATTGAGGACGGGGCAGAGGTTTACGTAGGGTATCTGGCAGCGTTCAAACCGTTTGCAGACCATGAGATAAGCGAGGAATACCGAAAATACAGCGGGTATGAGGTAAAGAAGTTTAGAGCAGTGCCGGAGATAACGCACAGACGCTGGAAAGAGCTGGGGCTTATGAAACCATTAGAGCCAGACCAGACAGCACAGTATAAGTTTAGTGATTTGCAGATGTCGCTTTACTACACCATTTACATATAAGAAAGGAAAGGGCAGGAAGTATGACAAAGAAAAAGCCGGATTTTTTACGGGATTTAGATACTGCAATCATGGACGAGCTTACAGGTGGCGGTATCAAGGGAAATGCAGCGGGACTGGTAGGAACGCTTACACAGATTAAGGAAATTAAGCAGCTATGCGGGCTGCCGTTTTGCGGTTATATGGCAAAGTTGGAAACGGTAAGACCAAGCGGCGTGCCGGACGAGGTAACGGTAGTATTTGCAGAGGACGTACCATACAGGGCTTGCAACGGCATAGAATTTGACGTTATGCAGGAATTTGTAGAGGGCAGCAGGCTTTTACTGACAGGTAAGGTGCAGACGCTTAAGGACTTCCAGAGCGGTAGACTGCTGGTATATATTCTGGCAGATTTTGTGGCGGTATCAGAAAAGGCAGTAGAGCAGGACGAGGTAGCAGTAAGAGGCATTATAGCGAATAAGCCAACACACAGAGAAACGCCGAGAGGCAAGCACATTACTGATATTACGGTAAAGGTAAAAAATGAGATTACAGGCGGCAGCTGCTATTTACCATGCATCTGCTGGCAGGGACAGGCAGACGAGGCGGCGCAGTGGCAGCAGGGCGACACTGTAGAGCTGCTGGGACGGTATCAGAGCCGCCAGTATGAAAAGGTACTTGATACAGCTACAGGAGAAAGAGAACAGCGCACAGCTTACGAGGTATCAGTACGGCTGATTAGAAGAAAGGAAGAGGCAAGAAATGAGAGTAAAAGTAGAAATGAATAGCAAGGGAGAAGTAAAGGCGCACCGTATCGAGATACCGATACAGGGCGGCGGTGGAGAATTGGGACAGCACGCAGTAACAGGACTGGTAAGCCTTATTTCCGGCTTAAAGGAAATGAAAACCGAGCGGGAATTAGAGCAGTTATTAAGCATGGTTTACGGCTGGGGCGCTTGCTGTAAGCATTGCGGTTTTCTGACAGAAAAGAGTACAGACGACGTTATGCACATGGCAGAGGAACTGGCAGAAATTGAAAGCAAGAGAATTGAGAAAGAAACAGGAGAGGCAGGCAAAGAATGAGAAAGGTTTATATATGCAGCCCATACAGGGCGAAAGACGGCGCAGAGCTGGACAGAAACATAGATTATGCGCAGCAGCTGACACGGCAGGCGTTAGAGGCGGGCTTAGCACCCATTACGCCGCATTTATATATGACGCAGTGCATGGACGATAAAAAGCCGAAAGAGCGGGCAAGGGGCATGGCTGCGGGGCTTGCGCTGCTGAAAGGCTGCGATTTTGTTATTGCTGGTGTGAAATACGGCATAACAGAGGGAATGGACAGAGAAATACATACAGCAAATATGCTGGGAATTGCGGTTATAGATGCAAACCAGATTAAACGGCATCTGGAATATGAGGAAAAGCGACAGGAGAGGGCGGCGAGTGATTACGCAAAGCTGCATAGCTGCGAATTTTGCAAGGGCAGCAAATTATACAGCTGCACGGGCTACGATTGCAGAGAGCCGTACAGACGGGCTTATGAGTATGCCTTAAGCCGCATAAGAGAGCGGCAGGAAACATGAAAAAATAAAAGCGCCTACGGTGGGGAAACACCATAGGCGCTAAGCTATACAGCTTTGAAATACTATAAAAATTATAAGCTATGTATGGCACAAAGTCAAGAAATTTAACGGGCAGGCAGCCCGTTTTAACACTTGATAAAAGTATTAACGAACCGACAGAGAGGTAGATATATGCCATACGTAGAGAGGGTAACAAAAGCGGGAAATACGATAGAGATAGAGAGGTACTTTACCAGCAGGTACAAAAAGAAAGGTATCAGCAGAGGGGATAAAGTAAAGCCAACAAAAGAAGAGCAGGAGAAAGTAAACACCAGACAGGCAGAGAGAAAGTTAAGGATACTCATAAATGCAAACTATGGCTATGGGGACTACCATTTAGTGCTTGACTATATCCGCAGGAAAGGAGAGCCGGACAGAACGCCGGAGCAGATGCGGCAGGACATAGACGTATTTTTGAGGGAGTGCAGAAAGGAGTACAGAAAAGCAGGGTTAGAGTTCAAATACATACACGTTATGGAGATAGGCAAGAAAGGTGCGAGGCATCACCACCTTGTAGTAAATAAAATTGATACAGAAATTTTACAACGCTGCTGGTATAAGGCATACGAGGGGCATAACAGGGTTAAGGTATTCCCACTGGACGATAGCGGCAACTATGCAGAGCTGGCAAGTTATTTAATCAAGTACACAGGAACGCACAAAAAGGGTACTGACGGAGCATTACAGGGCAAGCGCTGGAATTGCAGCAAGAATTTAGTAAGACCAGAACCAGAGTACCACATAATTTCAGACCGTGAGTATTTCAAGAAAGAGCCAAAAGCAATAAAGGGCTATTACGTGGACAAGAACAGCGTAAGCATGGGGGTACACAGTCCAGAGTATTACGGCTACGGGTATTTAAGATACACATTAGTAAAAATAACAGATAGGGGGGGGTTGAAATGCAGATAATCAAGGGCGTTGCCATTGCAGCAGTGTTGATAATAGCCGGACTGCTGGCACTGATTGTGGCAGCATATCTGGCGTTTAGAATTGCAGCGGCTATTTTTGAACAGCAGGAGAGCTGGAAAGACAGCGGCAGCAGAAAGGGCAGAAAACATGATAGAAAAAATTAAATACTGGTTATTCCAGAAAGGCAAGGACTGTAAGCGCTGCTGCCTACGGTGCAGATACTACGATATATGCCGCTGGGACGTACTGGGAAATGCAGGACTACAAAGCGAGGAAACAATAACGCTTTTGGCGATAGAGAACAGCAAGCCGCATAAGGACGGGCTGCTTTTTAGAATTTGCCAGTATGTAGAATTTAAGCAGAGAGCGAGGCGAGAAAATGAGAAACTTTAGACTGGACGACGAAAGCGGGCATCAAGAGGCATTATTTAGCTGGGCTGCATACAGAACAGAGATTATGCCGGAACTGCAATATATGTATCATGTGCCAAACGGCGGCAAACGTGATAAAGCAACAGCAGCGGTGCTTAAGAGGCAGGGCGTAAAGGCTGGCGTGCCAGACATTATGCTACCAGCTGCAAGGGCTGGGTATCATGGGCTTTACATAGAGCTTAAGGCAGGCGAGAACACGACGACCAAGAAACAAAAAGAGTGGTTAGAGTATCTGCGGCAGCAGGGCTATTATACCGCCGTCTGCTACGGCTGGCAGCCAGCAGCGCAGCTGATAGAGCAGTATTTATTACATTCAGACGAGCTTACAAAAGAACAGGAAACAGTAACCATGCGTTAGAGGCGAACGCAGGAAAGAGAGGCAAAGAATGAAAACAATAAGCATTTTGAATTTAAAGGGTGGCGTAGCCAAGACCTTTACAGCGGCAAACATGGCGTATGAGCTTTACAGGCGAGGTTATAAGGTGCTGCTGATTGACAACGATAAGCAGGGAAACTTAAGCAAGGCGTACAGCAGATATGATGCAGAGAACGTAGCACCAGTTACAAGGCTACTGGCTGGGGACTGGGAAAACGCAGACGAGCTGATACAGCATACAGAGTATGAGGGTATCGACATTGTAACGGCGAATATGTCACTTTTTGGGGCTACATGGAATTTAACCAAAGAGGACAGCGAAAACCAGATAGAGAGATATAAAGCGCTGGTATATGCAAAGATGCAGTATTACGGAGATTGCACCATATACGGCAAGTATGATTACTGCATCATTGATAACCCGCCGGATATTGGGCTTAATGTTGTAAATGCGCTGGCAATCACGGACGAGGTAATAGTACCCGTAAAGGTGGACGAGGACGCTTTAGAGGGGCTGGACATTGTGACAGAGCAGATAGAGGACGCAAAGGTATTTAACCCAGCATTAAAGCTGGCAGGCGTGCTGATTACGTCATACCAGAACACAGACGGCGAGGCAGCAGGCGTAGAGTGGCTGGAACAAAAGACAGATTTTAATATTTTGGGTATTATTCGGTATTCCAAGAAAGTAGCAGAAAATACTTTCATGCGTAAGCCGATTTATGAGTATAGCCCATGCTGCGGGGCGGCGCAGGGGTACAAGAAATTTGTAACAGCGTATACAGGGAAAGCGAGGTAGCAAGCGTGGCACATAAAGAGAGATTATGCGTTTACTGGCATTGCCGCAGGACTGGCGGTACGGAGTGCTGGAACTGGGGCAGCAAATTTGCAGGGAAGAAATGCCCGAAAAGCGACGCTTGCGAGCATTGGAGAACGTGCGAAATGTGCAACGGAGTAATGGGACAGTGTAAGAAAAAACAAAGGATTGAGAAAGCGAGGTAGAGAATATGGCAAAGTTTGGTATTAACGACATTCTGAACGCAAAGACGAAAGCAGCAGGGCAGCAGGCACAGACGGACGGATACAAAGAGATTTATTTAAGCCCTTATGAGGTAAAGGCAGCGCAGGAGAATACACACCAGAAATTAGAGAACATAGAAGAGCTGGCAGACAGCTTTTTACACGTAGGACAGGAACAGCCTACAGTATTGGCGAGAGTAAACGGGGAATACCGTATAATCGACGGACACAGACGTAATGCGGCAAATATTTTGAACTTAGAGCGGGGGCATAAGGAGTATGAGAAAGTGCTTTACCGCTTTATGGATATGAGCGAGGCAATGTATGAGCTGCGCTTATTGGCGGGCAACGGATATACGCAGGAACTTACAGCCTATGAAAAAACCAGATTAGTAGAGCGCACCAAAGCTGCACTTATCAGAGCCAAGGAAGAGGACGGTTTAGAGATACAAGGCAAAATGCGTGATTTAGTGGCGGCTATGATAAACGAAAGCAGCACAAACGTAGCCAGAATGGACGCAATCAACAACAACGCAACGCCGGAGATTAAAGAGCAGCTGAAAGAGGGCAATTTAGGTATCACTGCTGCATACGAGGCAGCAAAGCTGGACGAGGACGAGCAGAAAGAAATAGCGGAAAAAGCAGCAGCGGGCGAAAATGTGAGGGCAAAGGAAATAGCGGAAAAGGTAGCAGAGAAAAAGGCAGGGGACGATTACGAAACACCGCACCCAGAAAGCATAACGTCTTTGTGCTATTCCTGCCAGAAATACAAGGACTGCAACGTAAAAACGGGAACGTGCCAGAAATGCGACCAGTACATAAACAAGGCAGAGGCTGAAAAGACGGACGAACAGCGGTACAGCGAAGAGCAGGACGCTATAGACCGCCAGACAAAGAAGAAATTGCAGGAGCGGGCAGACGCAGAAAAAATGGAGCATCTGCCAAGCGAGGGAGACACAGAGCATAAGCAGCATGAGATAAAAATAGTGGCATCTTATTACGAGGACGTAGTAAGCGGGAAAAAGAGCTTTGAGCTGCGGAAGAATGACAGAGGCTATAAACAGGGCGACAGTCTTAAAATGCTGGAATTTAAGGACGGTAAGCATACAGGGCGCACGATTGATGCAGATATTATTTATATGCTGGAAGATTATACAGGGCTTACAGAGGGCTACTGTATTCTGGGTATCAGAGTAACAGACTATACGGGTAAGGTGTCCGAAACGGACACAGAAAGCGGGGCGGTAAATGTTTGAGTTTATGGACGGCGTAGTAGATGCGCTGGAAGAAACGGGAAAGGTAGTAGTAGACGGGGTGGTATATTGCCTGATATGCGTAGCTAAACTGGCGTTGATAATAACAGCGCCAGTATGGGTGCTGCCGTATACGATATGGAGAAAGGGGCGTAAGCAGTGAAATACAGACAGTGGAAAAAGAACTATAAGAAAAAGCATGGAGTAAACCCGCCGTTAGAGCTGGACAAGCGAAAACAGCGCAGGCTTGCAAGAAAAATGGCAAGACAGATAAATAAAACCTTGCCAACAGCAGCAGAAACATTGACGGCAGCGCTTAACTGCTGGGTACAGAGTATAAAGCCAGCACTGGCGACATTATGCGAGAACGTAGCAGCGGCGTTTAGCAATATGGCAGCAGGATTGAGAGAAGAAAGCGAGGCGGTAGAAAATGACTAATATTTTACTGGGAATTATCGCACTGGAATTGCTGGCTATATTTTCAAAGCTGGACAAACTGGAAGAGGGGAGCAGAAAGCATGAATAACGTATCACTTGCAGGACGGCTTACAAGAGAGCCAGAGCTTAGATATGGCGGGCAGGACAATAGCACAGCTATTACCCGCTTTACGCTTGCGGTAGACGACGGGAAAGACACAGATTTTATAAATATTAAGTGTTTCGGACGTACTGCGGAATGGGCGCAGAAATGGTTAAGCAAAGGCAGCAGGGCAGAGGTTACGGGCAAGATTAAAACAGGCAGCTACGAGAGCCAGCGCACGGGAAGAAAGGTATATTACACAGAGGTTGTGGCAAATAGCGTAGGATTTGGAGAGAGCAAAGCAGAGGCAGAGGCGAGAGGGCAGCAGCTGCCGGAGAGTGACGGGTTTATGAATATCCCAGAGGGGGCAGACGAAGAGCTGCCGTTTAATTAACAGAAAGCGAGGTACAGAACATGGAACAGGAAGAAACAAAGACAACAGCGGCGGCAGGGGCAGAAATGCCACCAGAGGCTGAAAGCTGGGTACAGCTGCACGAAAGCGAATTAACAGAGCTGATGCAGAAACAGGCAAAGGCTGCAATAACAGAACTGAAACGACAGGAAAAGCAGGAGCGGAAGAAAGAGAAATACCACAACACTTTTACACTTATGAAATGTTACCGTGATGCGGTTTTTCATATCGAGAACGCAATAAGCGACGGGCAGCAGTTAGAGCTTAAGGGCATGACGGACGAGCAGCAGCGTACATACTTAGAGAGTATCAGACGCACACGCTTTAAGACATTGATAATGACAGCGCATATAGACAAAGCGGTAGAAGAGATAGAGCGCCGCAGAGAGGCAGCGGGCAGAGGCGTAGAGTACAAGGCTTTTGAAATGTATTTTATGCAGGGCATGGACTATGCGGAAATTGCAGAGCAGCTGGACACAGGAAAGAATACACCGAGGCGCTGGGTAACGGGTATCATAAATGAGCTGTCAGTATTATTGTGGGGCATTGACGAAGAGAGGGTAAAGTAAGTGTTTGAAAAAATAAAGGCATGGATAAAAAGAAAGCAGGAAACAGCGAGAGAACAGCAGGCGGCAGACAGACTGATAAAGCATATAGAGCAGGCATTAGGATTTGAGCTTTACGAGTGGCAGAGGTTATATATAATAACTGGGATATGGCAGCCGCCAGAGGGACGGCTGCACGGAAGAACGACAGCATATATATTACGGCTATTATTAGACCAGAGTAAGCCGCTGCTGCTGTATGAGTTTTCACAGGTGGCAGCGTATGCAGATAACCCATTTATGGGGCGGCAATATCAGCCAGTACCAATGCAGTATGCAGGCTGGTTTAGGCATGAGATAAGGAGTATATACGAGCAGCTAAGAACAGCAGGCGTGCCAGTAAGAGAAATGATAACAGTGCAGCAGCGGGTAATATCGTGGTAAAAACGTGGTGTTTACATGGGAAAACAAAAGAGATACAATGGTAGCATGAAATGAGTAGGCGATAGCTTAAGCCATGTGCGGCAGCAGTTGCCTACTCTTTTTCTATTCATTCTTTAGCCTCCACCCAGCGCATGAAACTTAGGGCGCTGGGGAATGAAGAAAGAGAGGGGACAGTATGAAAGCATGGGCTAAGAGTTTTTATTTATCAGCGGCATGGGAAAAAACCAGAGCCGCTTATTTAATGTCACAAGATTATATTTGTGAACGCTGCGGGCAGCCCGCAAAGATAGTGCATCATAAGCGCTGGCTTAACAGAGAGAACATAAACGACATAAGCGTTACGTTGTGCTGGGATAACTTAGAGGCGTTGTGCCAAGACTGCCACAACAAGGAACACCACAAACATGAGAGGCATAAGCGGTATCGGTTCGACGAGAACGGCGGCATACTCCCCCCATATCAGAAAAATAATTAAAGGGGGCGAATACCGAGGGGGATACCCTAAAATTACCCTACGGGCGTGCGCACGGGTGGTGTAGGGGGTGTGGTGCGGCGCAGGAATGGAAAGCGGGGTAAAGGAATGGCAACAAAGAAAGAGAAAACCAAAGAACAGAGGATAAAGACCGAAAAGACCAGACTTAAGGGAATTTTCAAGGACTTAGACGAAAACAAAAGAAAATTAGTAACGCCGCTGATAGAAAAGGCTGCATTTATGAGCATTGAGCTGGACGACTTGCAGGCGAAACTTGAAAAAGACGGCTGGACGAGTGAGTACCAGAACGGGCAGAACCAGTGGGGAACAAAGAAAAGCCCAGAGGCAGAAACCTACATAGCGCTTAGTAAGAACTATGCAGCAGTGATTAAGCAGCTTACGGAATTAGTACCAGCTGCGAAACGAAAGACAAGCAGGCTGGCGGCTTTGCGGGAAGAGTAAGCAATATTGCCGCCTTATCGAAATTATATCTATGAGTACCACGCAAAGATTACAAGCGGCGAAATCATAGCGGGAAAATGGATAAAGAAAATATACGAAATCATTATAAACGGGCTGCAAAAGCAGGAGTATTTTTTTAATGCAAAGGCTGCGAATAAGGCTATACGGTTCATAGAGAACTTTTGCCACCACAGCAAGGGACGTAATGATTTAATCAAGTTGGAGCTATGGCAGAAAGCCATAGTTTCTGTTATTTTTGGCATACAGGACGCAGAAAAAATACGTATTTTCCGTGAAATTTTTATTGTAATTGGCAGAAAAAACGGAAAAAGTTTATTTGCATCTGCGATTATTGCATATATGGCGTACTTAGAGCCGGAGTATGGACAAGAAATATACTGCTTAGCGCCGAAATTAGACCAAGCGGCGCTGGTGTATGACGGATTTTATCAAATGGTACAGGCAGAGGACGAGTTAGCGGAGCTGGCAAAGAAACGGCGCAGCGATATTTATATTGCGGAGAGCAACACGGTAATAAAACCGATTGCTTTTAATGCCAAGAAGTCAGACGGATTTAACCCGCAGCTTGTGGTATGTGATGAAATGGCAGCATGGAGCGGGGACGCTGGACTAAAGCAGTATGAGGTTATGAAATCCGCTTTAGGCGCACGTACTCAACCTATGATATTGAGCATAAGCACTGCCGGATATATCAACGACAGTATTTATGATGAACTAATGAAACGTAGCACAAGTTTCTTGAAAGGAAACAGCAAAGAGCGCAGGCTATTACCATTCCTTTACATGATTGATGATGTGGAGAAGTGGAACGACATAGACGAACTGAAAAAGGCTAACCCTAACATGGGCGTATCCGTAAAGGAAAGTTTCTTTATGGACGAGATAGCCGTAGCAGAGGGCAGCTTAAGTAAAAAAGCAGAGTTCCTTACAAAGTATTGCAATATCAAGCAGAACAGCTCTATTGCATGGCTGGAATATCAGACAGTAGAGAACGCCGGAGTAGAAAAGACCTTAGAGGACTTTAGGGACTGCTACGCAGTGGGCGGTATTGACTTAAGCCAGACAACGGACTTAACGGCAGCCAGTGTGGTTATTCAGAAAGACGGCACACTGTATGCGTTTACGCAGTTCTTTATGCCACGGGGCAGGCTGGAATACTTACAGGCTACGGACGGCGTGCCGTATGACATATTTGTTAAAAAGGGGCTGATAACCTTAAGCGGCGAGAATTACGTAGACTACCACGACGTTTACGACTGGTTTACTATGTTACTGGAAGATTACGGCATACGACCTTTAAAAATCGGCTACGACAGATACAGCGCCCAGTACCTTATTACTGATATGGCAAATTATGGTTTCCACATGGACGACGTTTACCAAGGCGAAAACCTTACACCAGTTATAAGGGAGTTTGAGGGCATCATAAAAGACGGCGATTTTAAGATAGCCGACAACAATTTACTAAAGACACATTTCTTAAATGTTGCGCTTAAGCACAACATGGAAACAAGAAAATTCAGACCTATAAAAATCGAGCAGCGGGCGCATATCGACGGCTTTGTATCTGTCATAGATGCAATGACCGTGCGGCAGAAATACTGGGAAGAGTGCGGCGAGCTGCTTAAAAATGCCGCATAGAAAGGAGAGTAAACGGCATGAAATTTTTAGATTATCTTTTTCATGGTAAAGAGCTGCGATATATCGACAGCTATTTTAAAATGCTGAACGGATACAGCCCGACGTTTACCAGTTATAACGGCGGCGTATATGAAATGGATTTAACCAGAACGGCAGTAAACAGCTTTGCGACACATTGCAGTAAACTTAAGCCGGAGATTGAGGGCAGCGCCCTTAAGTCACTGGAAAAGACACTACAACATAAGCCCAACTATTTTATGGACACAACAAAATTTATTAAGCGTCTGGCAACGTATGTAGCGGTGGAACACACCGCTTTTATTATACCTATCGAGGACGAGTACGGGCGGCTTTGTGGCTGGTATCCATTGAGAGCGCAACGCTGCGAAGTCGTAGAGGCAGCAGGGCAGGTGTATTTACGGTATCTGTTTGCAAATGGCGAGCATGGAGCTATAGAGTTTGAACGTGTAGGCATTATGACAGACTTTGAATACACAGACGACCTTTTCGGAGAGGACAACAGAACACTTAAGCCAACAATGCAGCTGATACATACGCAAAACGAGGGAATTATAAACGCTGTCAAAAATTCTGCAAATATCCGCTTTCTGGCAAAAGTGGCAAATATGTTGAAACCAGAGGATATAAAGAAAGAGCGACAGCGTTTTACCGAGGATAACTTAAGCGCCGACAACGATAGCGGCATGATAATTTATGATAACAAGTTTAGTGAGCTGAAACAGGTAGAGAGCAAACCATACACGCCAAACGCATTGCAGATGCAGAATATACAGGAAAATGTATGCACGCATTTTGGTACAAACATGGATATTTTACAAAATAAATTTGATGAAAATACGTGGAATGCTTACTACGAGGGGAAAATAGAACCGTTTGCAATACAGCTATCGCTTGTTATGACAAATATGAGTTTTACCGAGAGAGAAAGAGCTTGCGGTAATGCTATTTTCTTTTCTGCAAACCGCCTGCAATATGCCAGCAACGCCACAAAGTTAAGTGTAAGCACACAGCTTTTTGACCGTGCGCTATTGAACAGAAACGGCGTTATGGATATATGGAACATGGCACACGTTGAGGACGGGGAAAAGTATTATATCCGCAAAGAGTATACCGAGGTAAGCGAACTGCAAAACAGTAATGGAAAGCCACAGATAATTATACAGCAAGCGCCCATAGCAACAGGGCAGCAGGCAGAGCCGCAGCAGACACCGCCAGCGGCAGCAGGCGAACCAGCAGGCGGGCTGGGAGAGAAAGAGGGTGTAAATAATGCCGATTAAGAAAGAGCGGGAATATAGGGCGCTGGCAGCGCCATTGACAGCGCAGAGTGCAACGAAATTGATACAGACGGAGTATTACGTAGAGGGTTACGCCACTACGTTTGATACGCCGTATTTGCTGTATGAATTTGAGGACGGCACAAAGATTTACGAAAGAATAGACGCACACGCTTTAGACGGTGCAGACATGAGCGACGTTATCATGCAGTACGACCATGAGGGCAGGGTATTTGCCAGACAGTCAAATAAGACACTGATTTTACAGCCGGACTATAAAGGACTTAAGGTGGCAGCTGATTTAGGCAAAACAGATTTAGCCCGTGGGCTATACCAAGACATAGAGGCGGGCATGATAAATAAAATGTCATGGGCTTTTAGCGTAGCAGAGGAAAGCTACGACAGAGAAACACATACAAGGACGATTTTGAAAATCAAGAAAGTTTATGATGTATCAGCCGTGAGCATTCCAGCAAACGGCGATACTGAAATAAGCGCCCGTGCTTTTGCGAGTAGGAGTTACGAGCAGGAGCGGCAGGAGTTGCTTAAGAGGCGGGCAGCAATACTAAAGATTAGAGCGAGCTTATAAAATCCAAGACCAGAAAGGAAACATAACAATGAGATTAAAAGAAATTGAGGAAAGATTAGCAGCAATTAAAAACGAGCTTACCACAAGAGCAGCGGAGCTGAAAGAGGAAGAAATTACAGCGCTGGAGAATGAGGTAACAGCTTTACAGGAAGAGAGAGCGGCAATTAAGGCAGCAGCAGAAAAGCGTAGCGCACTGCTTGCGAGAATTGCAGCAGGCGAAAGCGTAGGCGACGGAGAGGGAGACGGCAGCGGACAGCAGAGAGTGCTTAGAAATTTCAAGGGAGCAGCTGGCGAGGGCGATAACGACGACAAATACGGCAGCATGGAATACCGCAAAGCATTTATGAAATATGTATGCAGAGGCGAGGCGCTGCCGAAAGAGTACAGAGCAGATGCGGTAAGCAAAAGCACAGACGTAGGCGCAGTTATCCCTACCACAGTGCTTAACCAGATTGTAGAAAAGCTGGAAAGCACAGGTATGATTTTAGCCCTTGTAACCAGAACTGCATACAAGGGCGGCGTTTCTATCCCCGTATCTACTGTAAAGCCTACTGCAACATGGGTAAATGAGGGAGCGGGCAGCGACAAGCAGAAAAAGAATATTGCAAAAGACGGAATGATTACTTTTGCATACCATAAGTTGCGCTGTGCAGTAGCCGTATCTCTGGAAGTAGATACAATGGCAATCAGCGCTTTTGAAACACTGCTTATTAACAATATTGTTGAGGCAATGACAAAAGCGTTAGAGCAGGCAATCATTGACGGAAACGGAACAGGAAAACCGAAAGGAATTTTAGCAGAGACACCAGCCGACGGGCAGACAATCGAGAGCGCCGCACCGTCTTACAGTGATTTGATTAAGGCAGAGGGTGCTTTACCTATGGCTTATGAAAATGGCGCTGTGTGGTGCATGAGTAAAAAGACCTTTATGGAGTATGTAGGCATGACAGATAAGAACGGGCAGCCTATCGCAAAAGTGAACTATGGAACATCTGGAAAGCCGGAGAGAACGCTTTTAGGCAGAACAGTTGTACTCTGCGATTACGTAGCAAGCTACAGCGCAGCACTTGCGAAAGATACAATTTTTGCATTCCTTTTCAATTTCAAGGACTACGTGCTTAATACAAACTACTCTATGGGCGTAAAGAAGTATGAGGACAACGACACAGACGACCAGATTACAAAGGGCATTATGCTTGTAGACGGCAAGGTAGTAGACAAAAACAGCCTTGTAGTTGTAAAGAAAATCGAGGCAGTGTAATTAACAAGGCAGCTGGTGTATAAACACTGGCTGCCAGAAAGCGAGGTAGACCATGAAAGGGTATTTAGACGCTAAAGAACTGGAAAGCTACAAGAAAGAAGATTTACAGGAACTGGCAAAGCAGCTGGGTGTAGATGCAGAGGGAACAAAGAAAGAAATTGCTACACGCTGCGCAGCGGTTGAGGTAGACATACCGGACGAAAGCGAACTTACGGAAGAGGATAAAAAAGTAGCAGCCGAGGCAGCGGCAGAGGCAGCAGCCAAAGCCGAAGAGGAAAAGGCAGCAGCAGAGGCAGCAGCCAAAGCCGAGGAAGAAAAGAAAGCGGCAGAGGCAGCAGCCAAAGCTGAGGAAGAAAAGAAAGCAGCAGGGCTGGTAAAAGTGAAAGCAAAGCGCCGTTTTCTTGACAAGGAATTAAACCAGATTAAGGATACGGGGGAAACTTACACAGTAAGCAAAGAACGTGCAGCAGTTCTGGAAGAGGCAGGCGTAGCAGTAGTAATGACAGAGTAAGAAAGAGGGTGCAGGCTATGGCAGCAGATACCACAACATTAACCGAGAAGATGCGGGCGGCGCTGCGTATAAGCAGCACCAGTGAGAAAATCACAGAGGAAATAAACGACTGTATAGCCGCCTGCAAAATGGATTTGCAGGACGTAGGCGTAAAGAAACTGGACGAAACAGACGCACTGATTATTAGGGCAATTACCTTATACTGCAAGGCAGAGTTTGGCTATTCTGATAAATCAGAGCAGTTTTGGAAGTCTTACGAGTGTTTGAAAACTCATTTAAGCCTATCCAGCGAATACACAGGCGGCGAAACGCCGGACAGTACAGACGACGAGGTAAACGAGGAAGATATTAAGAACTTATTCGGATAGGAGAAACAGACAGAATGGCGATTAAAAGAGTAACTTATAATACGCTGTCTTATCTGGTAGCGGAAATTAAAGACCGCTACGCAGAGAAAAGCGCCATAGGAGCGCTGGGGGGGCTTGATAAGGTAGCGGTAGAAAATCTGGCAGACGATTTGAAAAACCTTATAAACGGCAAGGCAAATACAGCCACCACGCTTGCGGGTTACGGCATCACAGACGGAATGACAGCGACGGAGATAGCAAGCGCTATTTCCACGGCGATTGCTGGAACAGACCACTTAAGCCGTGTAATGGTAGACAGTACGGCAGATATTAACGTAGCGGCAGACGGTGCAGAAAAGAAAATCTACATGGTAAAGAATACCGACGGAGAGGCAGGAAACCTTTACAGTGAGTACATGGTAATTGACGGAAAGCTGGAAAAGGTAGGCGACTGGAAAGTAGACTTAAGCAGCTATGCCAAGACCACAGAAGTAACGGCAGCCATTGCAAATGCGCTGACAGCATACGCCAAGACCGCAGACGTTACTAAGGCAATCAATGCAGCAGTAGCGGGACTTATTCAGCTGGACGACTTAAGCGTAGCGTCTACGGGGGCAGGCAATGTAGTAACGGGGCTTGCGTATGACAACAAGACAGGAAAATTTACAGTAACCAAAGGACTTACTGCACTTACAGAGGCAGACTTTACAGAGATTACGCAGCAGGAAGTAAAAGCCATGTTTGCGTAAGTGAGGTGCTGGTATGAGGTGGTTTAGCCTTGCCAGCTTAAAGGCGCTGGTATCAGAGATAACAGCCAGAGAAAACAGCAATATGCAGGCTGTAAATGATACGTTTTCAGAAGTCTACGACAATATGGAAACGCTGGACGGGCGCATAGATGCTTTAGAGCATAAAACCGACGCTGCATATCTGGGTAACTGTTATTGCGGTAGCGTCTATTTGGGCTATGTGTCCGAAACGGACACCTAAAGGAGTGGTAAAAATGGACTGGATAGACGAGATAACGCTAATAAGCGAGGTAAGCGGAGAAAACAGGGTAAATAAAAACGGCTTTGCAGTAAAGCCGGAAGAAAGCGCCCGCACTGTATTCTGTAATAAAAAATCAGTAGGGTATAGCGAATATTTTAAGAGCCAGCAGACAGGAAAGCTGGTAGAGGCAAAGTACGAGGTACACAAGGCAGATTATGGCGGCGAGGACGTAGTAGAAGTAAACGGGCGGCGCTATTTTGTGCTTAAGACCTACGATACAGGGACAGACACCATAGAGCTTACGCTTACAGATTTACGCCACAGAAACGAGGTGTAAGCATGGGAGAATTTAATACAGTCGGGCTGGAAGATATTATAGACGCTTTCAGCCGGAGAGAGGCGGCTACAGTTGAGGCAGTCCCCAAAATGCTTAAAGCTGGTGCTGATGTGCTGATAGAGGCACAGAGAGCAGAGGCACAGGCAATGGGACTGAATGAAACGGGCGGTTTTATCAATTCCATAAAAGCTACGGACGTAAAGGGCGACGATACGGAGAAATACGTAGAGATATACCCACAGGGACGGGCAAAGCATGGAAACGACAGAAAAGGAGATAAAAGCAAGGTGCGCTATGCAACAATCGGCTTTGTGGCAGAGTACGGCACAAGTAGCCACGCTGCACGCCCTTATATGACAGTGGCAAACGAAAAGGCGCACGAAAAGGTAGTAGAGGCACAGCGCAGTATATGGGAGAGTGAAACAGGCGAATGAGTATACAGGAGATTTTAGAAAGCGCAGGGTTGCCAGCCCAGAGAGGCGTTTACACTGGACGGGATAAGCCAGACGCATATTATACGTTTCTGCGGCTGCTGGGTACGCCTGCGGTAAATGCAGACGACGAAGAGAAAGAGCGCAGGGAAATGTATAGAGTTACGCTTTTCCATAAGGGCGATTTTGAGGCGCAGCTTGATAAGACAAAAGAGGTATTGAAAGCAGCAGGCGTTTATATCAACAGCATAGACGCAGAAAGCTACGAAACAGAAACGGGGTACTGGTTAGTGCCTATCACAGTCGAGATTTTGAAAGAGGAGTGATTAAACAATGACACTGGGACTGAAAGATTTATATTACGCCGTATGCACAGAGGCAGACGGAGCAGAGAGCTACGGGACACCTAAGAAAATGGCAGAGGCAATGAGCGCCGATTTATCCGTAAAGACAGCAGACGGCAGCTTGTATGCAGACGACACATTAAGCGAGAGCGTCACGGAGTTTGCAAGCGGAACGCTTAAGCTGGGAATTAAAGACCTTACGCCGGAAGTGCTGGCAGAGCTGCTGGGACAGGCAGTAGATAAGAACAGCGTAGTATGGGCGGGAAAAGAGGACGAGCCGCCGTATGTTGCTGTAGGGTTCAGAGCTAAGAAAACGGGTGGTAAATACCGTTACGTATGGTTGCTTAAAGCAAAATTTAAAGTACCGTCTGAAAAGTACGAAACAAAGGGCGAGAGTATCAAGTTTAACACGCCGGACATTGAGGCATCTTTTACAACAAGAAAGAAAGATAACTTGTGGAAAGCAGACTTTGTGGGAACAGAGGAAAGCGCAGCGGCTAAAACGTGGTTTACAGCAGTGCCGGAAAAGGCAGCAGCAATGGAAAGTGTATAAAACAGGAAAGGAGAGAGGCGTAGCATGGGCTGCGCCTTAATTTTATATCATGGGAGCATTAAAGAGCGGGGCTTTTCCCGTAGAGCTGAACGGCAAAGAATATGGTTTACTTTTTTCGCTGAACGCATTAGACGAAGTACAGGAAAAGTTTGGGGGCTACGACAAATTAAGTGAGGTATTCAATAAAGATAACCCAAACCTTTTTAAAGATACAAGGTGGTTACTTACGCTGCTTATTAACGAGGCACTTTTAGCAGAGGACGAAAACGCCCAGCTGCTTGAAGAGAAGAGGGTAGGCAGACTGATACACGCAGGAAATTTGCAGGAAGTACAGAGCGCTATTTTTAAATCGTTCTACAGAGGCACTGCGGGAGACAACAGCGACACAGAGAACGAAAACGACGGAGAAGAAACAACAGAAGAGGGAAACAGGGCAGCCGTGCAGGAAAATTAGATACTGCACGGCTTTTGTATATTGCAGTAGTGCTTTTGAGATACAGGGAACGTGAGGCATGGAGAAAAACACCATACCAGATAACGACACTGTTTAAATATCACAAGGAATATAACCCGCACATTTTCCGACAGGAACAGGCGGGAACACCAGCAGCTACAGAAAACATGGACGATATAGACATAGCGTTAGGGGGCTTTTAATTATGGCAGATAAGACGCAGAACGTCAAAACAAGGTTAAGTTTTGACGGAGAGGCAGAGTATAAAGCAGCCTGCAAGGAAATTAACAGCACCCTTAAAGTGCTTAATTCTGAAATGAAACTTGTAACGGCTGAATATAAGGACAATGCAAGCAGCGTAGATGCGCTGAAAGCAAAGCAGGCGGTACTACAGAAAACATACGACGAGCAGGCAAAAAAGGTAAAAGAAACCGAGGCGGCTTTAGAAAAATGCCGCAAGGCAACAGGAGACAATAGCGAAGAAAGTAAAAAACTTGAAACCCAGTTAAATTACCAGAAAGCAGCGCTTGTAAAGACAGAGCAGGAATTAGGCAAAACGACTGACGAAATGGAAAAAGCAGAAAAAGCCGCTGACGAAATGGGAAAGGAAATAAAAGACAGCGGGGAACAGGCAGACGACGCAAAGGGAAAATTTTCTGGATTTACAAGCGTGCTAAGCGGAATGGGTACAGCGCTTAAAGCAGCAGCAGCGGCGACGGCGGCAGCAGTTGCGGGAGCGGCAACAGCCATAGGAGCGCTTACCACAAAAGCGATAGAGGGATACGCAGCACAGGAACAGCTTGTAGGCGGTGTAGAAACTCTTTTCAAAACGTCGTCTGATACGGTTGTTGGTTATGCAAACGACGCATATAAAACAGCTGGAATGTCTGCAAATGAGTACATGGAAACAGTTACCAGCTTTTCAGCGTCGCTGCTTGCCAGTATGAATAATGACACGGCAGCGGCAGCAGAAAAGGCAAACGTGGCAATTACGGATATGTCAGACAATGCAAATAAAATGGGTACTGATATATCGCTTATACAGAACGCCTATAACGGTTTTGCAAAGCAGAATTATACCATGCTGGATAACTTAAAACTGGGATATGGCGGTACAAAAGAGGAAATGCAGCGACTGCTTGATGATGCAAGCAAGCTATCCGGCATTAAGTATGATATTTCATCATATTCAGACGTTGTAGACGCTATTCACGTCGTACAGACGGAAATGGGCATAACAGGGACAACGGCAAAAGAGGCAAGTACAACAATAGAGGGTTCGGTTAGTTCTATGAGTTCAGCGTGGGACAACTGGGTAGCTGGAATGGCAGACAGCGAGGCGAATTTCTCACAGCTTACAAGCAATCTGGTAGACAGTATTGTAACAGTGGTAGGGAATATAGCACCGAGGGTAATAGAAACAGTGCCGAGGCTGGTAAGCGGACTGGGAGAAATCGTAGAGCAGCTTGCAACGTATATACCACAGGTTATACAGGAGTTATTACCGCCTTTAATGAGCGGCGTACAGGACTTGCTTAATACGCTGGTTGGAATGCTGCCGGAAATGATAAGCATAATCGGGCAGATTATACCGACAATCATAGATACGCTGCTTACTATATTACCGCAGCTTTTAGAGGCAGGCGTACAGATTATTACGGAATTGGCGCAAGGTATCGCACAAGCGTTACCTACATTGCTGCCAACAATCGTAACGGTGGTTACGAACATTGTAACCATGCTGATAGAAAATATACCGTTGCTGATTACAGCAGCATTACAGCTGCTTACGGGGCTGGCACAGGGGCTGGTAGCAGCGCTGCCTGTACTGATTGAGGCACTGCCGGAAATCATAACGGCTATCATAAATGCACTGGTTGAGGGCATACCGCTTATTATCGAAAGTGCGGGCGATATTATAGTTGCATTGATTGACGGCATCATAGATGCAATACCGCTTTTAATCGCAGCCATACCGCAGATTATAGCAGCCATTGTAACAGGACTGATTACGGGGCTGCCTAAGATTTTGACGGCGGCAGGCAAGCTGGTAATGACAATCATAAATAAAATAAAAGAGCTACCTACTCTGATACCGCAGGCAATCGCTGCGGGCGTTGAGAAAATAGCAGAGTGGGGCGCAAATATGCAGGAAAAAGGCGGCACAGTTATAACAGGTTTTGTAACGAAAGTTATAGATATTGTTAAGGAGCTGCCGCAGAAAATCTGGAACAGTATAGTAAGCGCAGTAACCAGAGTGGCTACGTGGGGCGCAAATATGCAGACCAAAGCCAAAGAAGTAATGAACACAATGCTTACGAACATTGTAACGATTGTGAAAGAAACGCCTGCTAAAATCTGGAACAGTATAGTAAACGCAGTAACCAGAGTGGCTACGTGGGGTAACAATATGCTTACGAAAGCCAAAGAGGTAATGAATGCCATGGTAACGGGCGTTATTACGATTGTTAAGGAACTGCCGCAGAAAATCTGGAACAGCATAGTAGGGGCAGTTACCAAAGTGGCTACGTGGGGCAACAATATGCTTACGAAAGCCAAAGAGGTAATGAATGCCATGGTAACGGGCATTGTTACGATTGTTAAGGAAATACCGCAAAAGATTTATAACAGCATTTCTGGTGCAATTACCAAAGTGGCTACATGGGGTACAGAAGTAAAGAACAAAGCCGTAGAGGGCATGAAAAATGTAATTACTGGAATAACAGACGTATTTAAGAATATTGGCAGTACGTTTGCTGGGTTCGGTAAAAACATGGTAGAGGGCATCTGGAACGGCATAAGCGGCGCTACGAGGTGGATAAAAGACAAAATAAGCGGCTGGGTAGGCAATGTTACCGACTTCCTTAAGGATTTATTTGGAATTGCCAGCCCGTCTAAGCTGATGCGTGACGAAATCGGCGTATATCTGGCGCAGGGTATCGGCGTTGGCTTTTCTAATGAAATCGGCGGCGTTAAGAAAATGATTGAGGACAGCGTACCGCAGGAGTTTGACGTAGACGCAAAGGTAAATGTAGGCAATGAATTTAAGTATGATAACGACGACCAAAGGCCAAAGTCGAGAGGCGGCGGCAGTGCAGCAGGCGGCGTAGTTGTCAATCAGTATATTTATGCGAATACCACGGACTATGCAAAACAGCAGAAAGAGGCAGCCCGACAGTTCAGAATGATAGCAAGGACGGTGTAACACATGGAAAATGAAAAACTGACTTACATAAATTCAAGGGGCGAGCGGTTAGAGCTGGGAGTAGACAGCGTATACCATTGCAATATAAGTAAAGACGTAGAGGGCATTTCCGGCGTTACGAGCGTCATTTACAGCACAAACAGTATGGGACAGCACGGCGACACCTACGTAGGGCAGCGTATCGAGGCGAGGGACATAGACGTAGTGGGACATATCAACACACGGGACAAGGCGCAGGCATTGGAACTGCGCCGCCGTATGCTTAAGATATTTAACCCAGAGCTTAGCGCTACGCTGGTGTATGAGTACGGCGGCTTTAAGCGTGTGATTGATTGCAGGGCGTATGGAGAGCCTAAGATACTAAAGAAAGAGGTACTTTATGAGTTTGATTTACAAATAGAGTGCCTTAACCCGTTCTGGCGGGAAGAGGAAGAAACAAAAGAGGATATAGCAAGCTGGGTGGCTGCGTGGCATTTCCCTTGCGTTATCGAAAAGGACAGCACAAAGAGCATGATATACGGATACCGAGCGGAAAGCGTAATAGTGGACTGCTACAACGAGGGCGACGTATCAACAGGAATGAGGATAAGGTTTACAGCACTGGGGACAGTTTCAAACCCGATACTGCTTAATGTGGATACCGAGGAATTTATACAGATTAACGCCACTATGAAAACGGGCGACGTGATAGAGATTAACACGAAGTACGGCAGCAAGGGCGCTAAGCTGATAAGGGACGGCGTAGAAACCGACTATTTCCGCTACATTGATGTAGACAGTACATTTATGCAGCTTGCCATAGGCGACAATATGTTTAGGTATGATGCAGCCAGCGGCGTAAATTCTCTGGAAGTATCCATATTCTACAGCAAGGAATTTTTAGGAGTGTGACGGTATGGAGCTTAGAGTATTCGACAAGACAGTACAGCCGCTGGGAGCTATAGACGAGCTGGCAAGCCTGCTATGGCATACAAAGTATTTTGACGTAGGAACTTTTAGCCTGCTTGCGCCGATTACGGACAATAACAGCCGTTTGCTGGTAGAGGGTAACTTAATAACCAAGCACGACGGAAAAAAGGAAGTAAAGACCGCCGACGGCGGCGTATGGCGCAGGGCAGCGCAGATAACCTACGTACACATTACCAAAGACGAGAACGGCTTAGAGCAGTTAGAGGCACAAGGCTATATGCTTAGCTGGTGGCTTAATAAGCGCTGCATTTATCCGCAGATTGTGGCGACGGGTACAAACCAGTATCTTATAAATCTTATGGTAAAGAACAACTGCGGCAGCGCAGCAGGAACAAAGCGGCGTTTTCCATTGCTTACATTTCTGGCGCAGGAAACCATAGACGGCGTGGCGGTTGAATATGCAAACGAGGTATACGCACAACTGGGGCAGGAAGTAAAGGCAAGGGCGCAGGCTGGAAAGCTGGGCTATGACATTCTGCTTAACGAAAGAGAGAGACTGTTTGGCTTTTATCTGTATAAGGGCAATGACCTTACAGCCACAAATACCGAGGGTAACACACCCTGCATATTTTCAAGAGATTTTGATAATGTCAACGAGCAGGAATATACAGCCAGTATAGAGAACTGCGGCAACTTTATTTATGTGCAGGGAGCAGCTGACGACGACGGCAGCCAGCCAGTAACCACAGTGGACGGCGAGGGCGCAACGGGGCTGGATTTAGTAGAGGTATTCTGCGACGCTACGGACATTGCCAGAAAGTACCAGCAGGGGGAAACAGAGGTAACAATACCGCTGAATACCTATATTGCAATGCTGAAAACGAGAGGCGGCGCAGAGTTGGAAAACTACGGCAAGAACATAAATTTTGTAAGTACCATAAATACAAATTCAAACTTAAAATTTAAGGCTGATTTTGATTTAGGCGACCGTATTACTTGCAAAGAAACTAAGTGGGGCATACAGATAGATGCACGCATTACAGAAGTAACAGAAACATACCAGAAAGGCGAGGAAACCATAGAGGCGACTTTTGGCGACAGCCTGCCGACGCTGGTAGACCAGATTAGGAAAGTGAGGTAGCAGAAATGGCAAACAGCTTACCGTTTAATGCCGTGGCAGTAGACGGAGAGTACGACAGGGTATATAAAGCCGAGGATTGGGCGTGGTACTTTGCTACTTTCATTGCAAACGGCATTTTTCCAAAGCCGAGCGACGGGCTACAGGTAGTAGCTTACAGCGGCATGGAAATAAGAGTAAATGCAGGCTATGCCTTTATAAACGGCTACGCCTTTAGAAATCTTGCAACGCTTAGCGTAACACTGGATACGGCAGAGGGAGCGCTTAACAGGGTGGACAGGGTAGTAGTTCGCTGGGATTTGCCGCAAAGAGATATGTATATTGCGGTGCTGAAAGGCACACCGTCTGCAAAGCCGACAGCAACGGCAGTAACACGCACTACGGAAATATGGGAGCTTGCGCTTGCAGATATTTACGTAGGCAAGGGCGTAACAAGGATACAGACGCAGAACATCACAGACCAGAGGTTTAATAGCGCAGTCTGCGGCATTGTAACAGGAACGGTGGAAGAGATAGACGCAAGCGTGCTTACAAAGCAGTTTACGGACTTTTTCAACACCTACAGCGCAGCCGTGCTGGACGAGTTCAGCACATATAAGCAGAGTATGGAAAAGTACCTTACAGAGATTGCGGGCGTATATGACAGCTACGTAAGCAAGACAGAGGGCTTATTTGCGCAGTATGAGAGCCAGTTTAACGAAAGATACAGCAGTTTTGAAAGCACGCTTGACAACTGGGACAAGGAACTTTTAAGCGCCTATACAGAATTTATGGCAAAAATTAAGCTATTCCAGTCGGACGCTGAAAACGAATTTAACACATGGTTTGAGAGTATCAAGGACAAGCTGGGTGAGGACATAGCAGGCAGCCTGCAACTGCAAATTGAAGAGCTGGCAGCAGCCATGCAGGAAGTGAAAAAGCAGGCAGAGGCAGGCACGAAAGAAACCAAAGAGGCAATAGCAGCGCTGGACGAGCGACTTAAGAGAGTAGAAAGCGGCTGGGGCATTGACTATAAGCATGATGCTGTACTGGGATTGTGTTACATGGGCGCAGCATACATGAGCCAGCATTACGAAAGAACAGTAGAAACGGCAGTGTTAGGGGCTACCTACGTGGGTAATTCCTATCTTGCAAATACATTTTAGAAAGGCGGCAGACCATGAAAGGATTTCCTAAAGTATTAAAGACAAAAGAGGATTATTACAACTGCCTTGCTATGGTAGCAAGCGGAGAACTGGCAGCAGCAGATTTGCTGGCGAAAATCGAGAGCGCAGAGAACCAGCGTTATATTGAGTGCGGCGTAGCAGCTGTAGAGGAAGAGAAAAAGGCGGTTACGGTATATTACTGCGACGAGGCAGCGGTAGGTATGAAATTTGTAGCAGGCGACGTATCCGGCACGGTGCAGGGAGTAACACATATCCAGACCGACGAGGCAGCGGCAGCAGGAGAGGCGGGAAACGACAGAACAGCCCTTACACTTTCCAAAGCGGTAAAAGCGGGCTGCAAGGTAATTGCGCTGGAACGCACAGACACCGTGGCAGGAATGACAACAGACGACATTGCAGCACTGAAAGGAGTATTAAAGCAGTATGAGTAGATTATTAGTGGACGACGTTACAAAGACCGACGCAAGGGCGCTTTTGAACGTAAATAAAATGGCTACAATCAGCGATATTGTAGCACCGAGCAATGAGTACATTTACGCCAGCGGAGCAAATGAGCTGACCGTAGTAGAGGGTTGCGTAATTGCCGTGGGCGGCGCTGGAATTTTCAAGACAGCAAATACAATTCTTACGGCTGCTAATCTGGACGCAGGCAGCGCTTTTGCGGTAGGTAAGGACTATTACGTATATATCTGCGACAGCAGAATTGACAGCGCAGACGAGAAATACGTAATTTCCCTTAATTCTACATACCCGACAGGCTGGAACGCTACAAACAGCCGTAAAATCGGCGGCTTTCATTATGGACGCTGCCGCAAGGTGGACAGCAATTTACAGCCGCTTAATGGCAGCAGTGTTATTTTTGGCACAGGCTGGGAAAGTGCAGTAAGCAACGGCATTGTACCACGTTCTGTATGGACACTGGGACACCGCCCGAAATGCAGCCCAGAGGGTATGGTATATTTAGGCGGCGGCACATGGGTAGATATTTACCTTAATTCTGACGACGGGGCAAAGGGCTTGAAATCAGAGTATGGCTGCGCACCTATGACGGGTACAGAAAGCATGAACTGGTACAACTTTGTAGAACGTCTGGCAAAGAGCGGTAAGCGTCTGCCGAACTATGCAGAATTTTGCGCTTATGCTTTTGGCAGCCCTGCCGGACTGGATAACGCAAATACAAACGCATGGAGCGCCACCAGCAACACAGGTAGGGGCGTAACAGGCAGTGTGGTAAATGCCGTTTCTTCCGTGGGCGTTGTAGATGCCGTGGGGCGTGTCTGGGAGTGGCTGGACGAGCTTATTACAAGAGCGGAACACGCCACAAATGCAGACTACCACGCAAGCGTAGCGTGGGGCTGGGACAAGAAAAGCCCATTGAACACAGGCGAGAAGTCTTACGACGTTGGTAACATTTACCAGTATTACGCATATTCTCTGGCGGCGCTGCTGGCGGGCGGCGGCTGGAACGATGGGGCTCCTTGCGGCGCTCGTGCCGTGTATTGCGGCAGTTACCCGTGGTATGTCTATGCGGCCGTTGGCGCTCGTGGGGCGTGTGACTCTCTGTAGACGGCGGGCGAAAGCCCAGCCGGATAAACGGGGGTAAGGCATGGACATACAGACAAAAACAGATATTATACACCAGAAAATATACGATTTTCTGCTATATATTTACCCTCTGCTTACGAAGTACCCAAAGTATGAGAAATTCAGTTTACAGACGGCGACAAGAAACGCAATTCTTGAAATGCTGCAAGAGGTTATAAAGTGGGATAAGACGGCAACGAAAAGCCACTTATACACGGTAGATACGGCATTGCAGGAAAGTAAAGAATTGCTGCGGCTGGCGCATGACTTGAAGTATAGCGCTATGAACGCACGGCACTACGGCGAGAGCTGCCGCAAGCTGAAAGAAATAGGCGTTATGCTGGGCGAACTGATAGAAGAGGTAAAGACCAGAAAATAGCAGGATATGGGGCAGCTGCTTACTTACAGCCTCTGGCGGCGCTGATAGCGGGCGGCAACTGGAACAATGGGGCGAATTGCGGCGCTCGTGCCGTGAATTGCAACAATTACCCGTGGAATGTCAATACGAACATTGGCGCTCGTGGGGCGTGTGACTTAGTGAGAACATTACAGACACAGAGTTCTACGGAATACTGGCAAGGACTTAGAAAGGGATAAGACCGAGTGTTTAATATCCTATAGTCAGAGTGGCTGTCCCGCCGTGAGGCAAAGAGAAAAAATACGGCTGCTGGTTAGTAGCTACGGCGAAAGGCAGGAGCTTAATACTTGAAGAGAGTAGGATACATTACCGATAAGGACGGGCGGCGCATTACGCTTTTAGAGGCTATGGGCGACTATGGAAACGTACAGAAAGCCTATAACAAAGCCAGAAAGTGTAAACGCCACAGAAAAGACGTACTGATTTTTACGAAAGACAAAGAGGAAAACTTAGACAAGGTGCGGGAAGATATTATAAACCTTGCCTATGAGCCAAGCAAATACCATTACTTTAAGGTGTACGAACCGAAAGAGCGGCAGATAATGGCGCTGCCGTTCTATGACAGGGTGGTACAGCACGCCATAAACAACGTGTTAGAGCCTATATTTGATAAGCGGTTTATATCGCAGTCTTACGCCTGCCGGAAAGGTAAAGGTATGCACGCTGCGTCTGATACGCTAAAAGAGTGGCTGTATGAGTGGAACAAATACCACCCAGACCAGCCGCTTTATGCTATCAAGGCAGATATACACCACTATTTCCAAAGCATAGACCATGCGGTATTAAAAACTGAAATACGTAAGGTTATAAAAGACGCTGGGGTACTGGCATTGCTGAACAGGATAATAGACCACAACGGCAATATGCCGGACGGCGTAGGGATACCAGTAGGAAACCTTACCAGTCAGTTATTTGCAAATATCTATCTGGACGCATTAGACCAGTTTATTAAGCATGAGCTGGGCGTAGAGGCATACATACGCTATATGGACGACTTTGTAATATTAAGCCCAGACAAGGAACAGCTGCGCAAATGGCTTGCACGGATAGAGCAATTCTTACGGGAAGAGCTTAAGTTAGAGTTTAACCCGAAAACTACCATACTGGCAGCAAAGAACGGTATAGACTTTGTAGGCTACAAACACAGGGCAACGCACAGGAAAGTACGAAAGGACAGCATAAAGCGCATAAAGCGTACTATCAAGAAGTGCGAGAGCGGGAAAATCACAAAAGAGCAGTTACAAAAGAGTATACAGAGCTGGACGGGACACGCAGGACACGCCGACAGCTATAACCTACGAAAGAAAATAGAAACGCTGGCAGAGGCAGCCATAGAAAAGGCTGCTTAAGCGGCAAAATGCAGGAGCGAGTACATGAGTAGCAATTTATTAAGGGTAGTACAAGAACAACAGGAAACCATAGAAAAGCAAAGCAGGCTTATTGCTGATTTAATAGCCACTCTGGAAAGCTGGGAGCAGACAGCGAGCTACGACGGCGCAGAGCTGAAAGAGCGGGCAAAAGATTTGCAATTAAGAGAAAGGCAGGATTTATGAACATGACTATTACAGAATTTATTGAGGCGGCGGCACATAACAAAATTATCCAGCTGGTAGTATTGGCGATTGTGTGCGACACGGTTTTTGGCGTGCTGCGTGCAATCAAAGAAAAGAAATTTAACAGCTGCGCAGGCATTGACGGGGCTATCAGAAAAGTAGGTATGCTTATTTCTCTGGTATTCATGCTGGCAATCGACGTACTGATTAAGATTAACTTAATCGGATTTATACCGGAGCAGGTACGTACATATTTAGGGCTTGATACCGTGGGCGTGGCTGAATTTTTCGCACTGCTCTACATTGCCTATGAAGTAGTGAGCATTTTTAAGAATATGGCATTATGCGGGCTGCCCGTAAAAAAGGTATGGGAAAAGGTGCGGGAGTTTCTGGCGAAGTATACGGACGAACTGCCGGACACAGACGAACTGGACGGGGACAGCACCACAGGCAACGTAGAGGAACACAGGACACAGGAAAGATAAGAATAATAAGGACATAGCAGCAAAGAGCGCTTGCGGGACACCGCAGGCGCTTATTTTGTATGCGGAAAGGCAGGAAATATGAACATTAACAGAAAGATAAGTAAGTACAATTTCAATAAGGGCAGCGTTTCCAGAATTAAGTATATTGTTATCCATTATGTAGGCGCACTGGGCGGCGCAGAGGACAACTGCCGATATTATGGCGGCGGCAATAGAAATGCGTCGGCGCATTACTTTGTAGGATTTAACGGCGAGGTATGGCAGTGCGTAGAGGACGCTAATATAGCGTGGCATTGCGGAGCGTCGAGCTATAAGCACGCAGAGTGCCGAAACGCTAATAGTATCGGTATTGAAATGTGCGTAAGGAAGAAAAACACAAAGAGCATGGGCGCAACAGATAAAGACTGGTATTTTGAGGACGCAACAGTAGAGGCAGCGGCAGAGCTTACCCGTTACCTTATGAATAAATACGGCGTGCCTGCATCTCATGTAATCAGACATTACGACGTAACGGGCAAGATTTGCCCTAACCCGTATGTATATAACACCAGCGCCCACACATGGGACGAGTTTAAGCGTAAAATCAGCGGACAGGCAGAAACACCGCAGGGCGGCAATGAAAAAACAATCTGGAATTTTCTTACAGGAAAGGGCTTAAATGCTTATGCCGTGGCTGGTATTATGGGTAATCTGTATGCTGAAAGCGGGCTTATGCCGAACAACTTACAGAACACCTATAACAATAAGCTGGGTAAGACGGACGCAGAATATACAGCAGCGGTGGATAATGGCAGCTATGGCAATTTTGTAAAGGACAGTGCAGGCTATGGGCTGGCGCAGTGGACGTATTGGAGCAGAAAGCAGGCGTTGCTTAATCATGCAAAACAGGCGGGCGTATCCATTGCAGACCTTAATATGCAGCTGGGCTTTTTATGGGAAGAATTGCAGGGATACACAGCAGTAATGGACGCACTGAAAAAGGCGGGCAGTGTGCGTGCTGCATCTGATGCCGTTCTTACTGGATATGAAAAGCCAGCAGACCAGAGCGAAACAGTAAAGAAAAAGCGTGCAGAGTACGGCGAGGGATACTATAAAAAGTATGCAGCAGGAAACGGTACAAAGTATTACAGAGTGCGCAAGAGCTGGACGGACGCAGCAAGCCAGCTGGGGGCGTTTACGTCGCTGGAAAATGCAAAGAGCGCTTGCAAGGCGGGTTATACTGTATATGATGATAACGGCAAGGCGGTATATACCGCAGCGGGGCAGCAGACAAGCGCAGGCGTTCCGTTTAGCGTACAGGTAGATATTTTAGACCTTAATATCAGAACAGGAGCAGGCACGAACTATGCAAAGACGGGAGAAACCACAGGAAAGGGAGTATTTACCATTGTGGAAGTGAAAGCCGGACAGGGCGCAAGTGCTGGCTGGGGACGCTTGAAGAGTGGCGCAGGCTGGATTAGCTTAGATTATGCCACAAGATTAGCTTAAGTTTTCGAGGGTGGGCGGTTCGCTGTCTGCCCTCTATTTTTTTTGCAATTTTATAGGATTTTCTGCATAAAAGCGTTGACAGTATACCAAAGTTGGTATATAATAAAATCATGGAAAGGAGATAAGAACAAATAAGAGGCAAAGCCACTGGAAAGGAGAAACGGCACAATGGGTAAGAAAAAGAAACAAAAGAAAAAGCCTATCGAATGGCGAGACCTGACAATCAACGCATTGATAGACTTAATCATAGGCATAATACTTATCATAATCGGTAAGTACATAGGTTAGGGCGAAAGCCCTAACCGACAGGCGGGCGATAAGCCCGCCGCCTATAAAAAATATAACACAAACCCACAGCCGAGTAAAGAGTATGCTTTTGAAATTAGGAGTATTTTTAGTAGTAGTAGGACTGGTAAAGCTGCTTATTGCTTTCGTTTTGAGAGCAAAGGAAAAGAGAGGTAAGGCATGAACTTAGGCGAGAACATAAGGAAAGCACGAAAAGCGGCGGGCGTTTCACAGTCAGAACTTGCGGAACGCCTGCAAGTCCACCAGAAAGATATAAGCAGGTGGGAGAATGGAGCGCACGCACCGACAATAGAAATGTTTGCGAAAATATGCAGAGAGCTTAACGCCTCTGCTGATGAAATTTTAGAATTGAAGTAGATACGAAAGCGAGGGCTTACTATGACAAAGAAAAAGGTAATTTTAGTGGCAGCGGCTGCATTATTTGCAGTAAGCGGTTTAACGGCGCTGCCGTCTGGAAATATAACAGGTGGGGCGGGCTGCATTGTGGTTGCGGCAGTATGCGCCTATTTTGGACTGAAAAAGAAAAACGCAGGAAAAGAGAACGGAAACAGAACGCCAGCGCCTGCCGCTGCATCTGGTGCAAGAGTTTTAGATACAATCAGAACGAAAGTAGTAGGCGTGACGTTCAATAATGAGGACGGAGAAAACAGGCAGGATATTTTAAGCAGAATGTCCGGCAGTGAAGATATTACAGTAGAAAAGTATACATACAACGGAGAGCCTGCCGCATACGTAAAGTGGGGCGATAAGGTAATAGGCAATCTATCGGCAGAGCTGGCGGGGGACTTAGCGAGAAAGTATCCGAAAGCCCGCTACACCGCAGAAATACTGGAAATTTCTGGGGGGGGGTACAGACGTTCGGGTGCAATATAGAGCTTGACGTAATCGAGGACGCAACGCCCAGCGTAAGCCAGCATACGGGAGAAACTACAGTATATGTAGACCGTAGCAACAAAAAATACCATAGTAAGCCTAACTGTTCGGGAATGAAAAACCCAAAGAGCATACCGCTAAGCCAAGCAAAGAAGAAATACACCGCTTGTAAAAAGTGTTGTAAATAGGTAAAGGCATAAGCCGCAGACTTGTAAAAGAGTTTGCGGCTTTTCGTCGTATATGGGGAAAGAACAGGAACGAAAGAGAGGTAGCAGAAATGGCGAATAAGAAAGGCAGCCGACAGCTGACATGGACAGACCGTATAAGTATTGAGGCGTTGAAAAAAGCAGGGCATAGCGTGATAGAGATAGCAGAACAGCTGGGAGTACACCGCAGCACTATTTACAATGAGCTTAAGCGAGGGGAATATATGCACAGAAATAGCGACTATACAGAAACATTAAGTTATAGCCCAAACAAGGCACAAATGAAAGCAGAGGAAAACTTAAAGGCAAGGGGGACACAGCTTAAAATAGGCAACGATATTGCATACGCAAATTATATAGAGGATAAAATAGTAAATGAAGATTACAGCCCAGCTGCGGTACTGGGAGAATTGAAAGCACAGGGGAAAGAGGGGGACTTTTCCGTAACAGTATGTGTAACAACATTATACAGTTACATTGACAAGGGTATTTTCCTTAAGCTGTCTAATAAGAATTTGCCAGTAAAGAAGAATAAGAAGAGAAATTATAAGAAAGTACAGAGGCAGCAGAAAAGGGCGGCAGCAGGAGAGAGCATAGACAAACGCCCGAAAGAGATAGATACACGGGAAGAGTTCGGCAACTGGGAAATGGACAGTGTTTTAGGCAAGCGGGGAAAGTCAAAAAATACGCTGCTGGTGCTGACAGAGCGGAAAACCAGAAACGAGATTATATTTAAGCTGCCAGACCATACAGACGAGGCAGTAGTAGCGGCGCTGGATAGATTAGAAAGAAAATGGGGCGCTGATATGTTTAAGCGGGTATTTAAGACAATCACAGTAGACAACGGCAGCGAGTTTGCAGACGCAGAGGGCTTGCAGCGTTCTATTATCAATGAGGGAGAAAAGCGGACAAAGGTATATTACTGCCATCCTTATAGTAGCTGGGAACGTGGCACAAATGAGGTAACAAATAAGATGATACGCCGGAAGATACCGAAAGGCACAAATTTTGACGACAGGACAGAGGAAGAGGTAGAGAGCATAGAGAACTGGATAAACGGATACCCACGCAAAATACATGGCTACCATTCAGCGGGGGAATTATTCAAGGAAGAGGTAAAGCAGCTTGCATAACAACGGATACAGGGAGCGTGAGAGGCTGGCAGCAGTGGCAGCCTTACTACTGCGCTGCCTAAAAGTGAAAATATACAATAAAACGGGCTGCGTATTGTGCAAAATGGCAAAACGATAAAAACATGAAAAAATGTCGAATTTAATGTTGACATTTTTAAAAAATCTTAAGAAACACAATTTCTGTTGAAATTTGTAAAAAAATAGGATATTATTAATCTGTTTAATTCTGTTCAAAGAAAGGAAGTTTCGATGGCTAAGAAAAGAAGAAGTAATCGTAAGGTACATAGAGGTAGAAGAAAAAAAAGAGGATTTTCTACCTGGTCGTTAGGTAAGAAGATAGGCGTGATTGCTGTTAGCATACTATTAGTACTCGTGATTGGTGGAGGAGCAGCAGCAGCGGCTTATGTGACCAGCAAGGTGGACAAGATGGAAGTCCAGAAGCTAGATGTGAATAAGCTGGAAATTAATAAAGAAGTAGAACATAAGACGGGATACTTAAATGTTGCGTTATTTGGAGTGGATTCCAGAGAGGCTTCTTTGGGAAAAGGTACCAGAAGTGATACAATCATGATCGCAAGCCTGAATCAGGAGACTGGAGAAGTAAAGATTAGTTCCGTATATCGTGATACGATTTTGCAACAGTCAGATGGTACATACAATAAAGCGAATGCAGCATATTCCTTTGGAGGAGTAGAAGAGGCAGTTGCATTGTTGAACAAAAATCTGGATTTGAATATTGAACATTATGTTGCAGTGAATTTTAATGCTATGATTGATGTGATTGATACACTCGGTGGTCTGGATATTGAACTTACAGAAGAAGAAGTTAAGTATACGAATATGTATTGCGATGAGACTGCTGTAGTAACAGGACGTCCATTTGAAGAAGACCTGGTTGGTGCTGGGGTGCATCATCTAGATGGTGTTCAGGCTACTTCTTTCTGTCGTATTCGTTACACGAAAGGCGATGACTTCAAAAGAACTGAGCGTCAGCGCTTTGTGATTGAGAAGATTGTAGAAAAATTACAGGCAGCTAATCTTGCAACAATCAATAAAATTGCAGACGACGTATTTGCAGAGGTAGGTACTAACTTTACATTACCGGAAATTCTTTCTTATGCAAAAGATTTTAAAAAGTATACATTGGGAGAAACTACGGGATTCCCATTTAATAAATCAACTGGAACATTAAGTGGAATAGGAAGTTCCGTACTTCCTACTGATTTAGCAGGAGATGTGCAACAGCTTCATCAATTCTTCTTTGGAGATGATGGCTACACCCCATCAGATGTTGTGCTGAGTATTGATGCAGGTGTTAAAAAGAAAGCAACTGATGTTGGTAAAGGTACAACAAAAGATAATGACAGTTATTACGATGACAGCTCCAACAGTTCTTCTAAGGGTTCATCAGGAAGTAGTTCCAATAAATCTTCAGGAACTTCAAGTAGAGGCTCCGGTAGCGGCAATTCCTCTGGCAGTGGAAGCTCCGGTGGCAGTAAATCAGACAGCGGATCAGGCGGCGGCTCCGGTAGCGGAAGTTCAGGCAGCGGTTCCGGTGGCGGAAGTGAATCTGGCGGAAGCGGTTCTGGCGGCAGCAGTTCCGGTGGCGGAAGTGAATCTGGTGGAAGCAGCTCCGGCGGCGGAGAATCTTCCGGTGGTGAAAGTGCAGAATAATGTATAACCATTCTTAAAATACAGAAACTATAGAAAAAAGAGGTAAAGTACATGAAGTTTTTAAAGAAAGTACTGGCTGCAGTTGCCTGTGTATGTGTGCTGGCTACCAGCGTGACACTGACATCCCATGCAGCTGGCGGTAGAATTTCTTTTGCAGATCCGAGTACGGCTGTGGGAGATATGGTAGACGTAAAATGTGTTTTAAAATCCAGCAGTGGATCTCTTGGAAGTTCATCAGTAACACTTTCTTATGATGCCAGTGCATTGAAGTTTAATTCCGGCGATGGAGTGACCGGTGGTGATGGAACCCTGACATACTCAGGAAATGGCGGCTCTTCAGAAGTGTCATTTACCATGACATTTCAGGCACTGCAAGAAGGTTCCACAGAGATTACGGTAGCATCTCAGGATGTGAAATCCAGTTCTGGTTCAGAGGTTAAGTTGACAGAAGGAAAATCTACAGTGACAATCGCTGCCGGAGATCCTTCTAAGATCGTGGATGATACTCAGGCAGCAGAAGGTGCTGACACAGCAGCTAGTGGTGATGCAACCGTTGAGGTGAACGGTACATCTTATACGCTGAGTGATTTTGTAGAAGCTTCTGTTCCAGCAGGATTTACAAAGACAACAATGAATTATGAGGGCGCTGACCGCCCAATGGCTTATAACGAGACAAATGGTATTTACCTTGCTTATCTGACATCAGCGGATGGTAATTCCAATTTCTTCTTATATGATGATTCAAATGCAACATTTGCACCATATGAAGAGATTGATATTTCCGATACAACAACGATTGTTCTGTTAAGTGATACAAGTGTGAAGCTGCCATCTAATTATGTGCAGACAACACTGACGCTGAACGGACAGGAATTCCCTGTATGGCAGGATAATGACAAAGATGGATTCTATCTGATGTATGCTGTAAACAACAATGGTACAAAGAATTTCTATGAGTATGATTCTCAGGAGAATACGTATCAGAGATGTGATGTAAAGCAGGATACCGGAGCAAGCAATGCTAAGAAAAAGGCAAATGGCTTCTTTGACAAGATGCAGAATTTGATTGACGGACATTTTAAAGTATTTGCGATGATCTTTATTGTTATTTTACTTCTTCTCATTATCCGTTTGATTGTGGTTCGTGTGAAGCTTCGTAACCGTGATATTGAGCTGGATGACCTGTATGATGAGTATGGAATCGACTTAGAAGAGGAAGAACCGGAACCGGCTCCGAAGAAGAAAAATAAAAAGAAAGCTCAGCCGGCTCCTAAGAAGGGCAAAAAGAAAAAAGTCGTAGACGAAGATGATTTCGATGACTACGATGATGACGAATTTGACGATGATGACGATTATGATGACGATCGTTATGATAGCAAGCGTTATGATGACGAAGATGATTATGCAGATGATGACTTTGAAGAAGAGGAATTTGATGAAGTCAGAGAAGCACCGCTTCGTACAGTGAAATTCGATGATTTTAATACCATTACGGATATGTCTTTATATGAAGATGAGAACTTCGAATCATTTGTGATGGATGAGGAAGAAGAGGATGATATGGTAGATGATTTAGATGATCTGCTCAGTGAGCGCCCGAAGGAGAGACGTAGCCATTCTGAGAAGGATGACACATTCCAGGTAGATTATATTGATCTGGATTAATAAGAGTGAAATGAGTAACCAGGGAGGAATGCATAATGTAAGATGCATTCCTCTCTTAATAAATGGATAAATGGAACTTAAAAGACATAAATGGAGTTTGAAAGGCATAAATGGAACTTAAAAGACATAAATGGAGTTTGAAAGGCGTAAATGGAGCTTAAAAGGCAGCAGGAGGGATTATGTACGATTATATTATTGTAGGGTCTGGGCTTTATGGAGCAATCTTTGCCCATGAGGCTATGAAGGCAGGAAAGAGCTGTCTCGTTGTAGAGAGGCGTTCGCATATCGGTGGAAACATTTATACAAAAGAGATGGAAGGAATCCAGGTGCATCAGTATGGAGCACATATTTTCCACACAAGTAATAAAGAGGTGTGGGATTACATTGGACAGTTTGCAACATTTAACCGTTATACGAACTGCCCGGTGGCATATTATAAAGGCCAGATGTACAATATGCCGTTCAATATGAATACATTTCATAAGATCTGGGGTGTGATCACACCGGCAGAGGCGAAGGCTAAGATTGAGGAACAGGTGAAGGAATATGGCGTGAAGGAGCCGAAGAACCTGGAAGAGCAGGCAATCAGCCTGGTTGGAAAAGATATTTATGAGATCCTGGTCAAGGGGTACACTGAGAAGCAGTGGGGAAGGCGTGCGACAGAGCTGCCGCCGGAGATCATTAAGAGACTGCCGGTCCGCCTGACTTATGATAACAATTATTTTAATGACCTTTATCAGGGGATTCCGGTGGGAGGCTACACGCAGATCATTGAGAAGATGCTGGAAGGCGCGGAGGTCCGTTTGAATGTGGATTATCTGAAAGAAAAAGAAAATCTTCGCCCACTTGGTAAAAAAGTAGTGTATACTGGACCTGTAGATGCATATTTTGACTATTGTTTTGGTGAATTAGAATATCGTACGGTCCGTTTTGAGACAGAGATTCTGGATACAGACAATTATCAGGGAAATGCGGTGGTCAATTATACAGAGTATGAAGTTCCATATACAAGAATCATTGAGCATAAGCATTTTGAATTTGGAACCCAGGAGAAGACCGTTATTTCCAGAGAGTATCCGGTGACATGGAAGAAAGGGGACGAACCTTATTATCCGGTCAATGATGAGAAGAATACAGCACTTTATGCAAAATACAAAGAGCTGGCAGAGAAGGAAGAGAACGTAATCTTTGGAGGGCGTCTGGGACTTTACCGTTATATGGATATGCATCATGTAGTGGATGCGGCGTTACAGGCTGTAAGAGAAGAAATGAAATAAATGATAACGAGGTTAGAAACCGGGTATCATCAAAGGAAGATAATGAATGTAAAGAAGGAGAAAGTATTATGAAATGGAAGCAGTTTCGTTTAAAAACAACGACACAGGCGGAGGATATTGTGAGCAGTATGCTGGCAGATCTTGGAATTGAAGGTGTACAGATTGAGGACAAGATCCCGCTTACAGAACAGGATAAGGAGCAGATGTTCGTGGATATTCTGCCGGATATTCCAGATGATGACGGGACAGCATATTTGACATTTTATCTGGATGAGGAAGAAGATGTGGCGCCGGTTCTTATGAACGTGAGAAAAGAACTGGAAGATATGCGCGCATTTCTTGATGTTGGGGAGTGCACCATCGAGGAATCTGAGACGGAAGATGTAGACTGGGTCAACAACTGGAAGCAGTACTTCCATCAATTCTATATAGACGACATTCTTGTAATCCCATCCTGGGAAAAAGTAAAGCCGGAGGACAGCGACAAGATGGTCATTCATATTGATCCGGGTACAGCGTTCGGAACAGGTATGCATGAGACGACACAGCTTTGCATCCGGGCGTTGAAAAAATATGTGACATCCGAGACGGAGATTTTAGATATTGGTTGTGGAAGCGGGATTCTTGGAATGCTGGCGCTTAAGTTCGGGGCAAAGCATTCTCTTGGAACAGATCTTGATCCATGTGCCATTGATGCGACTCACGAGAATATGGAAGTGAATGGGATCCGCAAGGATCAGTATGAGGTCATGATCGGAAACATCATTGACGATAAGGCTGTTCAGGATGCGGTTGGATATGAAAAATATGATATTGTAGCAGCAAATATTCTGGCAGATGTCCTTGTTCCGCTGACGCCGGTCATCATTCATCAGATGAAGCCGGGTGCTGTATATATTACAAGTGGAATTATCGAAGATAAAGAAAATGTTGTAGTAGAAGCTGTGAAGGCTGCCGGGCTGGAAGTTCTGGAAGTGAATCACCAGGGCGAGTGGGTATCTGTTGTAGCAAGAAAGAATGCCTAGAGGAGTAAAGAGAAAATGCAGCATTTTTTTGTAGATGCCTCTCAGGTATCGGAAGAAACAATCCGGATCGAAGGCACTGATGTGAATCATATGAAAAATGTGCTCCGTATGCGAATTGGTGAGGAAGTGACGGTCAGTGACGGCCAGGGAAAAGAATATCTCTGCAAGGTTCGGGATTTTGAAGAGGAGCAGGTGCAGTTAAAAATCGTAGAGACGAAAGCTTCAGATGCGGAACTCCCATCAAAGCTCTATCTGTTTCAGGGTCTTCCGAAGCAGGAGAAGATGGAATTGATCGTGCAAAAATGTGTGGAGCTTGGGATTTATGCGGTAGTCCCGGTCTCCATGAAGCGGTGTGTGGTGAAGCTGGATGCGAAAAAAGGGGCGAAGAAAGTGGAGCGTTGGAATACAATTGCAGCCAGCGCAGCCAAACAGTCCGGGCGGGGGATCGTGCCGGAAGTGACGTCTGTGAAGACTTATAAGGAAGCCCTTGAGATGGCAAAAGATTTGGATGTTGTATTGGTGCCTTATGAGTGTGCAGAAGGTATGGATCATACAAAGGAACTGATACAGTCCATAAAGCCGGGACAGTCTGTTGGAATATTTATCGGACCGGAAGGCGGATTTGATCCGGATGAGATTGCGCTTGCATGTGAGACGGGCGGTCAGGTCATAACTCTCGGAAGGCGTATTTTACGGACAGAGACAGCGGGACTTGCGCTATTGTCTGTGCTGATGTTTCAACTGGAGCAAGTTACATATTAAATTGCAGGGACATATATTGATGATAAGAAGAGACAGTGATCAACTGTTATTGGAAAAAAGAAAACAGGAAGTGAGATAGAATGAAGGAAGTATATCTGGACAATTCTGCTACGACGAGAGCATACCCGGAAGTGGGAGATCTGGTCCGTAAGGTATTGTGTGAAGATTATGGAAATCCATCTTCCATGCACCGTAAGGGCGTGGAGGCTGAAAAATATATAAAAGAAGCGAAAGAGACATTTGCAAAGCTTTTAAAGGTGCAGGAGAAAGAAATTTTTTTCACCTCCGGAGGTACGGAAAGTGATAATCTGGCATTGATCGGGGCAGCAAAAGCGAATCGAAGAGCAGGGAATCATCTGATCGCATCCGGAATTGAGCATCCGGCGATCATTAATACGATGCGCTATCTGGAAGAGGAAGGATTTCGTGTTACATTTCTTCCGGTGGACCGCTTTGGAAGAATCAGTCTGGATGCACTGAAGGATGCACTCTGTGAAGATACGATCCTTGTATCTGTGATGTATGTGAATAATGAGGTGGGATCCGTACAGCCGATCCAGGAGGCTGCCAGCATGGTAAAAGCGTATAACAAGAACATTTTGTTCCATGTGGATGCTGTGCAGGGATTTGGAAAGTATCACATTTACCCGAAGCGCCTGAAGGTGGATATGTGTTCCATCAGTGGACATAAGATTCATGGACCAAAAGGAATCGGAGTGCTTTATATTGATGAACATGTGAAGATAAAACCAATCGTATTTGGCGGTGAACAACAGAAAAATGTCCGTTCCGGTACGGAAAATGTACCTGGAATTGCAGGGATTGGTCTTGCTGCGAAGATGATTTATGAAAATCTGGATGAAAAAGTTGCAGCGATGCGTGCGATGAAGGAGCATTTTATTGAAGGCGTGAAGCAGATCCCGGATACGACCATCCATGGTCTTTATGATGAGACCAGTGCGCCACACATTATCAGTGTTGGATTTGCGGGAATCCGAAGCGAGGTTCTTCTGCATGCGCTGGAAGATAAAGGCATCTATGTATCCAGTGGTTCTGCATGTGCTTCCAACCATCCGCAGATCAGTGGCGTGTTAAAAGGAATCGGAGCCGGTCAGCAGTTTTTGGATGCAACGCTTAGATTCAGTCTTTCTGAGTTTAATACGATGGAAGAGATTGACTATACATTAGATACTCTGTATAATATAGTACCGATGCTTAGAAAATATACCAGACATTAGAGATAAATGAGGAGAAGATCGATGAGATTTCATACATTTTTATTGAAATACGGGGAGATTGGTATCAAAGGAAAGAACCGTTATCTTTTTGAAGATGCTCTTGTAAGACAGGTGCGTTATGCGTTAAAGGATGTAGACGGGAACTTTGATGTCCACAAATCCCAGGCAAGAATCTATGTGGACTGTGAGGGTGATTATGATTACGAGGATACGGTGGAACATTTGAAAAGAGTGTTTGGACTGGTCGGAATCTGCCCGGTTGTCCGTATGGAGGATAAAGGTTTCGAGGAATTGAAAAAAGACGTGGTAGCTTATATGGCAGAGATGTATCCGGACCGCAACTTTACATTTAAGGTAGAGTCACGCCGTGCCAGAAAGTCATATCCGAAGAACTCTATGGAAATAAGCCGTGACCTTGGAGAGGCGATTCTCTATGCGTTCCCGGAGATCAAGGTAGACGTACATCACCCGGATGTACTGGTAAATGTAGAAGTGAGAAATGAAATCTATGTTTATTCTGAGATTATTCCAGGAGCAGGCGGAATGCCGGTAGGAACCAATGGAAACGCTATGCTTCTGTTATCCGGTGGGATTGACAGCCCGGTCGCAGGCTATATGGTATCCAAACGAGGAGTTGGTCTTGAGGCAACTTATTTCCATGCACCGCCGTACACAAGTGAGCGTGCAAAGCAAAAAGTTGTTGATCTTGCGAAGATTGTGGCAAGATATTCCGGACCAATCAAATTACATGTTGTGAACTTTACAGATATTCAGTTGTATATTTATGACAAATGCCCGCATGACGAGCTGACTATTATTATGCGCCGCTATATGATGCGTATTGCGGAAGAATTCGCAAGACGTGATGGATGCCTTGGACTGGTGACGGGAGAGAGTATCGGACAGGTGGCAAGTCAGACTATGCAGAGCCTGGCTGCAACGAATGATGTATGTACGATGCCGGTATATCGTCCGCTGATCGGATTTGATAAACAGGACATTGTAGATGTGGCAGAGAAGATCGATACTTACGAGACCTCCATTCTTCCATTTGAGGATTGCTGTACCATTTTCGTGGCAAAGCATCCGGTCACAAAGCCGAATATCGAGGTTATCCGCCGTTCTGAGGAGAATCTGGCAGAGAAGATCGATGAACTTATGCAGACAGCGTTAGATACAGCAGAGATCATTGAAGTGAAATAGAAAAAGTGAAATAAAAAGGGGGCAGCCCTTCGAAAAGAAGAACTGCCCTGTTATCTTTGCTGCTTTGCTTTTGATATATGTTTTTTGGCCTGAATCCTACTTAGGATCTTCGCTTACGATATAAGGCTTGATTGCTTCAAGAATAGGACCCATCTCAGAATCTGTTGCGTGGATATTCAGAGTTGTTGGCTCATTCAGATCAAGACTGAAGATTCCCATAACAGACTTAGCGTCTACGATATATCTTCCGGAAACAAGATCAAAGTCGTTGTCGAATTGTTCAAGCTCGTGAGAAAAAGAGTTCACCTTTTGGATTGAATTTAAATAAACCTGTACAGTTTTCATTGTACGTTACCTCCTTATTTATCATACTTCTATCATCTCTATCTTAAAAGTATGACAGATAAAAGTCAAGAAACAAATTACCAAATATTTTGAAAGGAATGTGTAAAATGAAAAAGAAAGCTGCGCTCCATAATCTGGGCTGCAAAGTAAATGCATATGAGACAGAGGCTATGCAGGAGCTTCTGGAGCAGAATGGATATGAGATCGTGCCATTTAAAGAAGGGGCAGATGTCTATATTATCAATACATGTACAGTCACCAATGTTGCAGACCGCAAATCCCGGCAGATGCTTCACAAAGCACGGAAAATGAACCCGGATGCGGTAGTTGTGGCGACAGGCTGTTATGTGCAGGCAAGAGGAGAAGATATCGATCCTTGTGTGGACATCGTAGTTGGAAATAATAAAAAGAAAGACCTGATCGCGATTCTGGACGAGTATTACAATGCTCAGCATAAAGTAAAAAAAGAGCTGCTTGATATCAACCATGAGAAAGAATATGAGGAGATGCAGGTCACTCATACAGCAGAGCATACCCGCGCGTATATCAAGGTCCAGGATGGGTGCAATCAGTTCTGTTCTTACTGCATCATTCCGTATGCGAGAGGACGTGTCAGAAGCCGTAACCTGGAACATGTATTAGAAGAGGTGCGGACACTGGCTGCTTCCGGATATAAAGAAGTTGTGCTGACAGGAATCCATCTGAGTTCTTATGGAATTGATACCGGGGAGAGCCTTCTGGAACTGATCCAGAAAGTACATGAAATTGACGGTATTAAAAGAATCCGGCTTGGATCTCTGGAGCCGAGGATCATTACAGAAGAATTTGCTTCCAGTATTGCGGTACTTCCGAAGATGTGTCCGCATTTTCATCTGTCATTACAGAGTGGCTGCAATGCGACCCTGAAGCGTATGAATCGTCGTTACAGTGCAGAAGAATATATGGAAAAATGTGACCTTTTACGGAAATATTTCCACAATCCGGCACTGACAACAGATGTAATCGTAGGATTTCCGGGGGAGACGCAGGAAGAGTTTGCCGAGTCCATGGATTTTGTAGACCGCGTGAATTTCTATGAAACACATATTTTCAAATATTCCAGAAGAGCAGGAACGAAAGCAGCCGTGATGCCGGACCAGATTCCGGAGGAAATAAAAAGTGAGCGAAGTGCGAAAATGATTGAGCTTGGCCATAGAAAACAGAAAGCTTATGAGGAAAGACTCCTTGGAATGACACAGGAAGTGCTGATGGAAGAGGCAGTTGAGACGGAAGACGGCATTTACCAGGTCGGGCATACGAAAGAATATGTTAAAATTGGTTTAAAAACAGAAGAAAATCTATCAAATCAACTGAAAAATGTTAAAATCGAAGATACAAAGCAAATAATTCATTGAATTTTGACAAATGATAGGTTAGAATAAGATTGAAGAAATGTAATTATGAAGATGTGAGAATAATTACAAAGTAATGTGAAGGACGTGAGTAGTATGAAAGAATTAAGCAATACGCAATTTTTTCAGGTAGAGAGTGCACCACAGATTCAGGCAAAAGATATTCTTGAAATTGTGTACAAGGCTCTTGTGGAAAAAGGGTATAATCCGGTGAACCAGATCGTAGGTTATATTATGTCAGGTGATCCGACTTATATTACCAGTTACAATGGTGCCCGCAGTCTGATTATGAAGATGGAACGGGATGAGCTGGTTGAAGAGATGTTCAAGACGTATATTGAGCATAATAAGTGGGGATAATATATATGAGGATTATGGGACTGGACTACGGCTCGCGTACAGTCGGGGTGGCTGTCAGTGATCCTTTAGGGATTACTGCGCAAGCTGTAGAGACTATATGCCGTAAGGACGAGAACAAGCTTCGGAAGACATGTGCCCGCATCGAGGAACTGGTGGCAGAGTATGAAGTTGAGAAGATTGTGCTCGGACTTCCGAAGCATATGAACAATGATATTGGAGATCGGGCGGAAAAATCTATGCAATTTGGTGAGATGATCGGACGACGGACCGGCCTTGAGGTCGTGATGTGGGATGAGCGTCTGACTACTGTTTCGGCAGAGCGGACTTTAATCGAGAATAAGGTAAGAAGAGAAGACCGCAAGAAGTATATTGACCAGATTGCGGCTGTTTTTATATTGCAGGGATACCTGGACTCCGCACACCTGAATAAAGAAGGGTAGAAGATTTATGGAAAAGATTACATTTGCGTCTGCAGATTCACAGGAAAATGAAGAGTTTTTTGTGTTGGAGCAGACAAAGTTAAATGGAGTATCTTATATTCTTGTCACGGATTCGGAAGAAGACGATGCAGAATGTTGGATTTTAAAAGACACGTCACCGGAGGAATCATCCGAGGCAATCTATGAGTTTGTGGAAGATGAAAAAGAACTGAATGGGATAATGGGAGTCTTTGAAGAACTTCTGGAAGATGTGGAAATTGAAAGGTAATGAATTATGTCAGTCAGTCAGGAGAGTTTTAAGAAAAAGTTAAAAGAAAAAGGGCTTAAAGTGACGAATCAGAGACTGCTTGTGCTGCAGGTTCTTGCAGAGAATAAGGACAGACATCTGACTGCTGAAGATATCTATGAGCTCGTAAAAGAAGATTACCCGGAGATCGGGCTGGCAACCATTTACCGAACAGTGCAGTTGTTACTGGAAATGCAATTGGTGGATCGTATTAATCTGGATGATGGATGTGTGCGTTATGAGATCGGGGAGACGCTGGATGGCACAGGAAAGCACCATCATCACCATCTGATATGTAAAACATGTGGAAAAGTACTGCCTTTTAAAGACGACCTGTTGGATGAACTGGAGCGGCATATAGAAGAAGAGACAGGATTTCATGTGTTAGACCACGAATTAAAGTTCTACGGACAGTGCAGTGAATGTAGAAAGAAACAGAAATAGACCCTTTGTTACACTGGGGGTCTGTAATTACGTGGAGGTGTAAACTTGAAAAAAGAGAATATTGGAAGTATGCGTATCATTCCACTCGGGGGACTCGAGAAGATCGGAATGAACATTACTGCTTTCGAGTACGAAGACAGTATTATTGTTGTGGATTGCGGATTGGCATTCCCGGAGGACGGTATGCTTGGAATTGACCTTGTTATTCCAGATGTGACATACCTGAAAAACAATATTGAGAAAGTAAAAGGATTTGTTATCACGCATGGTCATGAGGATCATATTGGAGCATTAAGCTACATTTTACGGGAGATCAATATCCCAATCTATGCAACAAAGCTTACGATGGGTATTATAGAGAAGAAGCTGACAGAGCACAATCTGCTTCGCTCAACGAGAAGAAAAGTAGTAAAACATGGACAGTCTATTAACCTTGGACAGTTCAGGATAGAATTTATTAAGACGAACCACAGTATCCAGGATGCAGCAGCACTTGCAATCTATTCCCCGGCAGGAATTGTTGTGCATACAGGAGACTTTAAGGTAGATTATACACCAGTTTTTGGAGATGCTATCGATCTTCAGAGATTTGCAGAGATTGGAAAAAAAGGAGTACTGGCACTTTTGTCAGACAGTACCAATGCAGAACGAAAAGGCTTTACACAGTCTGAACGTACGGTAGGTATTACCTTTGATCATATATTTGCAGAACATCAGAATACAAGAATCATCATTGCGACATTTGCGTCTAATGTAGATCGTGTACAGCAGATCATCAACTCAGCGTGCAAGTATGGCCGTAAGGTTGTGGTAGAAGGACGCAGTATGGTGAATATCATTCAGGTAGCACAGGAACTCGGATACTTGAATGTTCCGGAGAACACGATGATCGAGATTGACCAGCTTAAGAATTATCCGCCGGAGAAGACGGTTTTGATCACGACCGGAAGCCAGGGTGAGTCTATGGCGGCTCTTTCCAGAATGGCGGCAGACATTCACAAGAAGGTAACGATCATGCCAGGCGATACAGTTATTTTAAGCTCTAACCCGATCCCTGGAAATGAGAAATCCGTATCCAGAGTTATCAATGAGCTGTCTGAGAAAGGTGCAAATGTTATCTTTCAGGATGCTCATGTATCCGGACATGCGTGTCAGGAAGAATTAAAGCTGATTTATTCACTGGTCAAACCAAAGTATGCAGTACCGGTACATGGTGAGTACCGTCACAGAAAGGCGAATGCGAACCTGGCAAAATCTCTTGGAATTCCAAAAGAAAATGTCTTCATGCTTCATTCCGGCGATGTACTGGAAGTCAGTGAACAAGAGGCAAAAGTCGTAGATAAAGTCCATACGGGAGAGATTCTTGTAGACGGACTTGGTGTCGGTGATGTAGGAAATATCGTACTTCGAGACAGACAGCATCTGGCAGAGGACGGAATTATGATTGTAGTCCTGACGTTAGAGCGCGGAAGCAACCAGCTCCTGGCAGGACCGGATATTGTGTCCCGTGGATTTGTTTATGTTCGTGAGTCAGAAGATCTTATGGAAGAGGCAAGACAAGTCGTAACTGACGCAGTAGAAGATTGCCTGAATCATCAGAGAAATGCTGACTGGAGCAAGATAAAATTAGTGATTCGCGATACAATGAACGAATTTATCTGGAAAAAAACAAAACGTCGTCCGATGATTTTGCCGATTATTATGGATGTATAAAGTGATATTTATTTAACAGGGGACGTAGTACTTTGAAGAAGTGCTACGTCCCCAATTGCGAAGAGGGGTGTCCCCAATTGCGAAGAGGGGTGTCCCCAATTGCGAGGTGGGGTGTCCCTGATTGAGGAGAGAGGTGGTTGTAAATGATCGTAGATGAGCGGATGGTGACTTATATCCGGTCGCTGGAGGTGCCGGAAAGCGCGGTAATTGAAGCGATTGAGCAGGAAGCTTTAAGAGACCGTGTGCCGATTATCCGGAAGGAAATGCAGAGTTTTCTGAAGGTTCTGCTGATGATCAAAAGACCGATGCGGATTTTGGAAGTAGGAGCTGCGGTTGGTTTTTCGTCAATTCTTATGAGTGAATATATGCCGGAAGGCGGGCATATTACAACAATAGAAAATTATGATAAACGAATTCCGATAGCCCGGGCGAATTTTAAACGGGCAGGGAAGGAAGAGCAGATTGATTTGATTGAGGGAGATGCCCTGGAAGTGATGCATGGCCTGGAAGGGCCGTATGACCTGATATTTGTGGATGCGGCAAAAGGGCAGTACATTCATTACCTTCCGGAAGTTATGCGGCTTCTTGGGACAGATGGAGTGCTTGTGTCAGATAATGTGCTGCAGGAAGGTGATATTATTGAGTCCAGATTCGCGGTGGAGCGCAGGAACCGGACTATTCACAGCCGTATGCGGGAGTATCTCTATGAGTTAAAGCATCATGATCAGTTACAGACATCGATTATTCCACTGGGAGACGGCGTGGCATTGAGTGTAAAGTGCAGTGATATTTAAATAGTGATAGATATTTAAGCAGTGATATTTAAGAAGAATAGAAAATTAATAAAAAGAGAAGGAGAAGAGAAGTATGAGTCAGAAACGTCCGGAATTATTAATCCCGGCCAGCAGTCTGGAAGTATTGAAGACTGCGGTTATGTTTGGTGCAGATGCAGTATATATTGGTGGCGAAGCATTTGGGCTTCGTGCGAAAGCAAAGAATTTTTCCATGGAAGATATGAAGAAGGGTGTGGAATTTGCGCATGCACATGGTGTAAAGGTACATGTGACGGTCAATATTCTTGCGCATAATGATGATCTTCCGGGAGTAGAAGAGTATCTGAAAGAATTAAAAGAAGTTGGACCGGATGCGCTTATTATCGCAGATCCCGGTGTGTTTGAGCTGGCAAAGGAAATCTGCCCAGAGATTCAGCGTCACGTCAGCACGCAGGCGAATAACACGAACTATGCGACCTATCAGTTCTGGTGGAAGCAGGGAGCTTCCCGCGTAGTATCTGCCCGAGAATTATCCTTGAGAGAAATCAAAGAAATCCGTGAAAGAATCCCGGCTGAGATGGAGATTGAAAGCTTTATTCACGGAGCAATGTGTATATCATATTCCGGAAGATGTCTGCTTAGTAATTTCTTTACCGGTCGTGACGCAAATCAGGGAGCATGCACGCATCCGTGCCGCTGGAAATATTCCATCGTGGAAGAGACGAGACCGGGAGAGTATATGCCTGTCTATGAAAATGAGCGTGGAACATACATTTTCAACTCAAAAGACTTATGCATGATCGAGCATATTCCGGAAATGATCGATGCCGGAATCGACAGCTTTAAAATTGAAGGGCGCATGAAAACGGCTCTTTATGTTGCAACAGTTGCAAGAACTTATCGCAAAGCGATAGATGACTATCTGGAAGATCCACAGAAATACAGAGATAACATGCCTTGGTATCTGGATCAGATATCTAACTGCACCTATCGTCAGTTCACTACAGGATTCTACTTTGGAAAACCAACCGAAGAGAGCCAGATCTATGACAGCAATACTTATGTAAAAGAATATACTTATCTTGGAATTGTAGGAGAAATCTGTGACGGGCGCTGCAAGATTGAGCAACGTAACAAATTCTCAGTCGGTGAGACAATTGAGATTATGAAACCGGATGGAGAAAATGTAGAAGTTACAGTCAAACGGATTATCAACGAAGAAGGTGAAGACCAGGAGAGTGCACCACATTCTAAACAAGTGCTCTATATTGAGTTAGAAGGCGGTCAGGCAAGCCCATATGATATTTTGCGCAGGCAGGAGCCAGAAGTTCAGTAAGGCGGTAAATGAGAACTTGTTGCATAGAATATCATGAATTTCATTTCTTGTGTAATAAAAAAAGATGCGCTGGCGAAGCGCATCTTTTTTTATATGTATCAATGTCAATATCGATGGAGTGCGATACTTACATTCCAGGCTCAAGCTCTGCTTCTGCCATTTCTTCGGCTGCTTCAGATGCTTTCTCGTAAGTTCCGTTTTTCATACGAATGTGTTTGAAAATTGTTCCACCTACAAGTCCTGCAACACTTCCTCCGATAGCTGCGAACAGAAGAGCAAGTAATACATTCTGAACCGGGTTAAATGCAAATGGTGCTAACAGTCCAGGGATTGGAGATGCTGTACCAGGTGCATCGTTCACAATGTGGAATACTGCTGCTGAAATTCCGGCAAATCCACCTCCGAAGAAGTTAGAACCGTAAATCGGAATCGGGTTAGAAGTAACGATTGGAGCCTGTGTTAATGGCTCAAGCATAACGCCGATCACATTACCTTTGTTACCAAGTTTCAGTTTGTGGAATACAAGTCCATTTGTAAAGGATCCACCAAAACATGCGATGGCTGCAATACCCATTGGAAGACCGGTCAGTCCTAACATAGCTGTGAGCGCCATAGAACTAAGCGGCGATGTACAGATCATCTTCATCATTCCACCTAACAGGAATCCCATAACGATTGGAGACTGGTCTGTAGCAGCAGAAATAGTAGCACCAATGTGTGACAGAATCCATGTTACACCAGGATCAACAACTGTTACAATAATACGGGCAACTGGAGCAATTACAAGTGCTCCTGCAATAATGTTAATTCCAACAGGAAGTTTCTTTTCAATAATCGGAGCGATGAATCCGATGACATAACCTGCGATAAATCCAGGAAGGATTCCGAATCCACCAACAGCAACACCGGCTACAACTGCGAATAACGGGTTAGCACCCATTGCAATTGGAACAAGAGTAGCTGCGGCAACACCGCCCATGCTTCCGGAGATATCTCCAACTTCACGTAAGAATGCAATGCCAATCAGATCACCGGAAATATACTTATGAATTGCTTCAACAAGGAATGTTGCAACGGCTGCGTCTGCCATACCGCCCATTGCAAGAGATCCTTTTGGCATCTTCAGACTGAAAATAGAGAAGACTGCCAGAGTGACGAGTAGTAAACCTACACCAGATAAAATTGTTACCATACTTTGTACCTCACATTTCTTTGATTTGTTATTTTAATAACATCGCTGTGTTTATTGATGAGATTAATATATAAGCATGGTTACAAAAAGTATCAAATGGTGTCAAAATAACATTAAAAATTTAACAAATCGCGATAACTTTGTGCATTATTGACAATAAGAGGCCAATGCGTTCAAAAACTGCTTAATCCTTACATTGCCGTGCTTATCAGTCTTTCCACGTATAAAATCCATTTCCCTGCGAACCTGCTCAAAATTGTATAATGTGCTGGAATAGTCTACAAAAATTTCGTTACTATAATCTTCAAGACCAAGGTGAGCCAGGTTTACAAGGCCATTAAATGCTGTTCTGCGTATGCGCTGCTCCATAGATTTCGGTGTATCACAGAAGCGGCTGCACAGATCGCTAACTGTCAGTGAGTCAGCATTATCCTGGTGGTCGACCAGATATTTGACGATGGAAATGATATCTTTACTGCCAATATCCCCGACAATACCGATTCTTGTAAGGATTGTGCGAAGGGAATTCTCAATCTGCTCACTATTGTCAGGTACAGTCACAGTTGCAGGGCTGGTATCTTCCATAAAAATGTTTTGCATTTTGCGGACCATTCGTTTCATAGATAAGCCATCGGAAACTTTTTTGATGACAGCTTCTACTTCCACACTATTAATTGGTTTCTGGATAAAGAATTCAATCCCGGCTTCATAGGCAGAAGCAATCATATCTTTGGAGGACACTTGGGACAGCATAATATAAGATGCATCTGGTACTATTTTTCGAGCCTGTTTTACAAAGCTGATTCCATCCATCTCAGGCATGAGCAGATCTACAATTACAATATCCGGTTTAGCTGAAGGAAGATCTTCCAGTGCTTCAGCCGCATTATTAGCACTGCCGCAACATACCCCAAGTCCTCGTTCATTTATAATTAGTTTCAAAATGTTACAAATATTTTTGTCATCGTCTATAAAATAGAAAGACATCATTTTGATATTACCTCCAATTCATTTAAAGGGATGCAGATGGTAAAAACTGTCCGACCCGGAATAGAGGTCAGACCAATCGTTCCATGTAATTCCCCTTCTACAAGATCTTGTACCAGATTCAGTCCAAGTCCCCGGCTGACTTCCCCTGTCTGGAAATTAATCTTGGTCGAGAATCCAGTCTTAAATACTTCTCCTATGTATTCAGCCGGAATTCCCGGGCCGTCATCAGTAACGGTAAAAATAGCCTGCCCATCTTCGATGACTTCTGTGACAGAAAGATTAACTGTGTCAGTCTTCGAAGCTTCCAAAGCATTTACAAAAAGGTTACGGAAGATGGAAAGAAGGGCATAGTGGCTGGAAGTATAGAAATTTTTCTGATATTCATAAGTAAGATTCAGTGTCTTTCCCTGTGATTCCGCCAGATTGGTGATGGAAGATTTTAAAAGGGAGAGCACTTCTTCCAGATACATACCGTCATTTTCCAGTTCCTGTTCCAGTGCTTCGGAAATTCCACGCATGATCAACAGATATTCTTTCTTTATCTCGTGAATATCTTTTGCAGTAGTAAGCGCAGAAGAGGCAAGGGCAGGATCGGCACCTGAGTCACGCAGTGTTTCAAAGAGTCGGTAAGAATTATTCATAGTTTCTTCTATTAATGTAGTATTTTTCTTCATCCAGACAATTTCCCCATTGAGTTTGGAGAAGAGAAGTACCAGTTTCTGATAACGTTCCTCATGTTCTTTCTTAATTAAAAAGATCCGGTATTTTTCAAAGAGCAACATGACAAGCCATGTGAGACAGGAACGCATAACAGCAGCCAGAAAGATTCCGGACTGCATGTGAAGCACAAGGGAACTGAGTTCCAGTCGTACGAGAAGCTCGATAAAGTTTGCCGAGTAGTCGATCAGAATCAGAGCTCCCAGTGTCAGGTTCCGCTTTTCATGAATAGCAGCCGACAAATGATCAAACCGTCTGATATACAGATGTAGAAGAAGTCCGTAGCAAAGATAGAAAGCTATCTCCGGCATATAGTGAGAAGGACTCGTCCAGTGTCCGTTGGTAATCCAGTAGACGAACATACGCATAGAAAATACACCGATTGCGGATAAAAATGTAACCGGAATCAGTGGAAAATTGGACATTAATAATCCACAAGCGGCCAGAATAACGACTGCAATGGATATTTTAAAGTTTGCTGTGAACCAGTTAATACTGAGCTGCGAAGTTAAAGCAATTGCGAAGCTGTAAAATATAGATTTTTTCAATATATCTTTCATAATATATACCACACCCTATATCTAATATAGTACAGGAAAAAAGAAGACTGCGCAAGTATTAAAAATACCCACGCAGTTTTTCAATAGCGCTCTTTTCGATTCTGGATACATAGGAGCGGGAGATGCCAAGAAGCTTTGCAATTTCGCGCTGTGTATATTCTTCTTCGTTATACAGACCATAGCGCATTTTTAAGACCAGACGTTCCCGGGTGGATAATTTAGACTCTACGTGTTGATATAATTTCAAAATATCATCTTTTTCCTCGATTTTCCGGTGGGCCTCCTGATCGTCTGTCTCAATTACATCGAAAAGCTGGATTTCGTTGCCTTCCCGGTCCGTGCCGATTGGTTCATAAAGTGAGACTTCCCGAGAAGTTTTTTTCCTGGCACGCAGATGCATCAGAATTTCATTTTCAATACAGCGTGCAGCGTAAGTTCCGAGACGTACATTTTTTTCCGGATTAAATGTAACGACTGCTTTGATTAGCCCGATGGTGCCAATGGAAAGCAAATCTTCAGCTTCTTCTACATTTGCCTGATATTTTTTGACAATATGAGCTACGAGCCGGAGATTATGCTCAATCAGGATATGCTTGGCGTTTAAGTCGCCCTCGATATATTTTTGTAGGTAATACTGTTCTTCAGAAGCAGTCAGGGGAAGGGGGAAAGATTTCAAGAAATGCACCTCGAGACAGATTTGATATAGTTTATGATGAAAAATGAAAATTTGTGCTTTTCCCATGTGGAAAAGTGTGCTATACTGATGCTACTTCAGATAGGAAATTCTTCCGTCTGCAGGAGATCTGTTGTATCGGGCGGTATCCGCCGGAGAATCCAACGATTTTGATTGAGATTGATTGTTATTAATTGTTACCTGATTATTGAAAAAATCTATGAGTGACTGAATATGAAAGTGTGAATAAAAGCATAGTTCAGTCAGAAATGAGGTGTATGAATGGCATTTAGTTCAATTGCGTCTGCCTGTGTTCAGGGACTTCACATTGAAGTAATCCATGCAGAATCAGATGTCAGTAATGGTCTTCCGATGTTCCATATGGTGGGCTATCTTTCGTCGGAAGTAAAGGAGGCTGCTGAACGGGTGCGGACTGCGATCCGTAACAGTGGATTTTCGCTTCCACCTAAGAAAATTGTAGTAAATCTGTCGCCGGCAACAGTGAAAAAGAAAGGAGCATCTTATGATCTTCCAATCGCATTATCTGTATTAGAAGCTGTTGGCAATATTCCGGCAAAAGCGCTGGAGAGAGTTCTTGTAGCCGGGGAACTTAGTCTGGACGGGAAAGTACAAGAAGTAGAGGGAGTTCTGCCAATCGTTCTGGAGGCAAAGGCGCAGGGATTTCACACATGTATTTTGCCCGAAAAAAATGTAAGAGAAGGGCGTCTTGTGCCGGGAATTCGAATTATAGGTGCCGGGACATTGGAACAATTGTGCCGGGATTTAAATGATAATACAGAAGATTTAAAGGAAAAAATATCAGAGACGAAAGCAATCACTGAGTTCAAACAGATATGGGAACCGGAGATGCTATATGATGTGGATTACAGTGATATATGTGGACAGGATATGGTGAAGCGGGCGGTTGAAGTTGCAGTAGCGGGTGGTCATAATCTGTTGCTTGTAGGTCCGCCGGGAAGCGGAAAATCCATGGTGGCAAAGCGAATCCCGACCATCTTACCGCCGATGCAGTTGGAAGAGAGTATGGAGGTGACAAAGATTTACAGCGTGGCAGGGATGGTAGACCGGGAACATCCGTTGATTACAAAACGTCCATTTCGAAGTGTACATCATACGGTAACGAGAGCAGCACTTATTGGTGGTGGTGTGATACCGAATCCAGGGGAAATCAGTCTTGCACATGGAGGTGTCTTATTTCTAGATGAACTGGCGGAATTCCATAAGCCAGTGCTGGAAGTTTTAAGACAACCTCTGGAGGAACATAAAATCCGGATTTCCAGAAACAGTGGATGTTATGAGTATCCGGCTGATTTTATGTTGATTGCGGCAATGAATCCGTGCCCTTGTGGAAATTATCCGGATTTGAACAAATGTAATTGTACAAAAACGCAGATTCAAAAATATCTGGGTCATGTAAGCCAGCCTTTTTTAGATCGTATGGATTTATGTGTAGAAGCTTCAAGGGTAGAATACGGGGAATTACACAAGACTGGAAAAGAGGAAACATCAGCAGAAATACGTAACCGTGTCTGCACAGCGAGAAAAATCCAGGAGCAGCGTTATGAGGGGACCGATATCCGGACAAACTCCGGAATCGGAGTACGGCAGATGGAAGAATTTTGCCAAATTGGAGAAAAAGAAGAAAAACTGATGCGATGTGCATTTTCAACGATGAATCTGACTGCCCGGACTTATCATAAAGTATTGAAAGTCGCCAGAACGATCGCTGATCTGGACGGGAAAGAACAGATTGGATGCAGCCATCTGAAAGAGGCGCTTGGATACCGTATGCTGGATAAAAAATACTGGGGGAGGTAATGTGGGTGATTTATGAATACTGGTTTGCCAGGATGAAAAATATCTCTGATAATAAGAAGAAAAAACTAAGAGAGGCATATGGCTCTGCAAAAGAGATATATTATATAGAAGAAACTCAACTCAGATTACAGAATTTCCTGACAAAAAAGGATATAGAACAGCTGAAAATGGCGAGAAAGCAGAAAGATTTAGAAGAAAAATATTATAATATGGAAGAAAAAGGAATTGATTTTGTACCGTATTTTCAAAAAACATATCCGAAACGGTTGTCGGAGCTTGACGGTGCACCGTATGCGCTTTATGTAAAAGGGAAACTGCCGGAAGAAGACCGACCTTCGGTAGCGATTATCGGAGCAAGAAGATGTAGTAATTACGGGGAAGGGCAGGCGCTGGAATATGGGAAATGTCTGGCATCAGCCGGGGTACAGATTATCAGTGGTCTTGCACTTGGTATTGACGGGGCCGGACAACGGGGTGCGCTAAATGGAGGCGGAACAACTTATGGCGTGTTAGGCTGCGGTGTGGACATTTGTTATCCGAGAGAAAATATCGGTCTGTATATGGATATTCAGAGAGAAGGAGGGATAATTTCGGAGCAAATACCAGGAGAACCACCTATGTCATATCATTTTCCACTGAGAAATCGTATCATCAGTGGATTGGCAGATGTAGTGCTTGTGATGGAAGCGAAAGAAAAAAGCGGATCTTTGATTACCACAGATATGGCACTGGAACAGGGGAGGGACGTATATGCTCTTCCAGGGCCTGTCACAAGTACTCTTAGTCAGGGGTGCCACAGGCTGATCAGACAAGGTGCGGGCATATTGATCTCGCCGGAAGAATTCCTGAAAGAACTGCAGATTGAGGTTTCCGAAAACTCTACAGAATTATTAAAAAATGAAAAAATGCTTGAAACAACAGAAAAAGTGGTGTATAGTTGTCTCGATTTGTTCCCCAGAAATGTAAGTGAGATTCAGGTGAAGACCGGGCTTGATGCACGGATTCTTATGGAGACACTTATGACGCTGGAGATGGAAGGATATATAAAAGAAACGGCAAAGAATTATTATGTCAGAATGTCAGATGTGAGATGAAACATTTGCATTTGAACGAAAATAGTGTACGGGAATTTGCCCGATACAGATAACATGGAGGTTAGATACAGATATGGCACGATATCTCGTGATAGTGGAGTCACCGGCAAAGGTGAAAACAATCAAAAAGTTTCTGGGAAGTAATTATGTGGTGGCTGCGTCAAATGGACATGTCAGAGATCTTCCGAAAAGTCAGCTTGGTGTAGATGTGGAGAATGACTACGAACCGAAGTATATTACGATACGTGGAAAAGGTGAGATCCTTGCAAATCTCAGAAAAGAAGTGAAAAAAGCAGATAAAGTTTATCTCGCAACTGACCCGGACCGCGAAGGAGAGGCAATTTCCTGGCATCTGAGTAAAGCATTGAAACTGGAGGATAAGAAGGTTTATCGTATTAGCTTCAATGAGATCACCAAGAATGCGGTGAAGGCATCTCTTAAGAACCCGCGGGATATTGATATGGATCTGGTGGATGCACAGCAGGCGAGACGTGTGCTGGACCGTGTGGTTGGATACCGCATCAGTCCCCTCCTTTGGGCAAAAGTAAAGAGAGGTTTAAGTGCCGGTCGTGTGCAGTCTGTAGCGCTTCGCATTATAGCAGATCGTGAGGCGGAAATCGATGCATTTATTCCAGAGGAATACTGGACTCTGGATGCAGAGCTGAACGTAAAAGGTGAGAGAAAGCCTCTGATCGCGAAGTTCTACGGAACAGAGAAAGAGAAGATGACGATTGAGTCGAAAGAACACTTGAATAAGATTTTAAAGGAGCTTGATGGTGCGGACTATGAAGTGAGTGAGATCAAAAAAGGAGAGCGTACAAAAAAGGCACCGGTTCCATTTACGACAAGTACACTGCAGCAGGAAGCTTCCAAAGCTTTGAATTTTGCAACCTCCAAGACGATGCGTATTGCGCAGCAGCTTTATGAAGGAGTTGATGTCAAGGGAAGTGGAACCGTGGGTATTATCACATATCTTCGTACGGATTCTACCCGTATTTCCGAAGAGGCAGATGCGAATGTAAGAAGCTATATTGGAGAGCAGTATGGCAGTCAGTATGTGGCAGCAGAAGGCGCCAGAAAAAGTGGCAGTCAGAAGATTCAGGATGCTCATGAGGCAATTCGTCCGACGGATGTTACCCGTACTCCGGCTATGTTGAAGGATTCCTTGTCCCGTGACCAGTTCCGCCTGTATCAGCTGATCTGGAAACGTTTTGTTGCAAGCCGTATGATGCCTGCAGTTTATGAGACCACTTCTGTAAAAATCGCAGCAGGAAAATATCGTTTCAATGTTGCAACATCAAAGATTGCATTTGAAGGATTCCGTCTGATCTATACGGAGGCGGGAGAAGAAAAAGACGAGAAGGGTGTGCTTTTAAAGGGACTGGATGAGAACAGTGAACTTTCTCTGGAACAGTTTGACAGTAAGCAGCATTTTACACAGCCGCCGGCACACTACACAGAGGCGTCTCTTGTAAAGACTTTGGAGGAGCTGGGAATCGGACGCCCAAGTACTTATGCACCGACAATTACATTGATTATAAATAGAAGATACGTTGCGAAGGAAAATAAAAACCTTTATATGACAGAACTTGGAGAAGTTGTTAATAATATAATGATGCATTCATTCCCAAGTATTGTGGATGTCAGTTTTACGGCAAATATGGAAAGTCTTCTGGACGGTGTTGCGGAAGGAAAAGTCAGATGGAAGACGATTATTGAAAATTTCTATCCGGATTTGGACGCAGCCGTGAAAAAAGCGGAAGAAGAACTGGAAGAGGTAAAAATCGAGGACGAAGTAACGGATGTAATCTGTGAAGAATGTGGCAGAAACATGGTTATCAAATACGGTCCGCATGGAAAATTCCTGGCATGTCCGGGATTCCCGGAATGTCGGAATACAAAGCCGTATCTGGAAAAGATTGGTGTAAAATGTCCGATGTGCGGAAAAGATGTAGTAATTCGCAAAACGAAGAAGGGAAGACGTTATTACGGTTGTGAAAATAATCCAGAATGTGAGTTCATGTCCTGGCAAAAACCGTCTGAAAAGAAGTGTCCTCAGTGTGGAAATTATATGGTAGAAAAAGGAAATAAACTTCTTTGCAGCAATGAACAATGTGGTTACACTGAAAGTATAAAAAAAGAGAAAGAAAATTAAGGAAATTTATTGAATAAGCGTGAATTGTATGATAATATACACTCATAGATGGAGGAATTGCATATGGGCGTACAATTATTAGATAAAACTAGAAAAATCAACAAATTACTACACAACAATAATTCGAGCAAGGTTGTATTTAATGACATTTGTGATGTCTTGACTGAGATACTGGAGTCAAATGTTCTGGTAGTCAGTAAAAAAGGAAAGGTGCTTGGAAAAAGTCGGTGCCTGAATGTACAGCCGATTGGAGAACTGATTGCCTGTGAGGTTGGCGAGCATATTGATGGTATGTTGAACGAGAGATTGCTTAGTATCTTATCAACAAAGGAGAATGTAAATCTTCAGACACTGGGATTTTCTGCTGAGGCAAGCGGAGGATATCAGGCAATCATCACGCCAATCAATATTGCAGGAGAGCGTCTCGGAACATTGTTCATTTACAAAGTAGATAAACCATATGAGATTGATGATATCATTCTCAGCGAGTATGGAACAACAGTTGTAGGACTGGAGATGCTCCGTTCTGTTAACGAAGAAAGTGCAGAGGAGACAAGAAAAGAACACATTGTACAGTCTGCAATCAGTACATTATCTTATTCAGAACTTGAAGCAATCATTCATATTTTTGATGAGCTGGATGGCTCAGAGGGAATTCTGGTTGCAAGTAAGATTGCAGACAGAGTTGGAATCACCCGTTCTGTAATTGTAAATGCTCTGCGCAAGTTTGAAAGTGCAGGCGTGATTGAATCTCGTTCATCAGGAATGAAAGGAACTTATATCAAAGTTGTAAATGATTATGTATTTACAGAACTGGAGCACATCAAGGAAGAAAAGAACAGAGGTTAAACTTTGAAAAATCGGAGGATGGACAACATGTATGAAGAGTGTCCGGCGCTGCTTCAGATGACGCGGACGTTTTTGGAAGATGGAGAAAAAGATGAAATCATTCATCATTGTAAAGTAATCCGGTATGATCCGGAAGATGAGAACATATACTTAATTGCAGGAAAATCAGATATCACAAGTTTTTTGCTGGATGGAGTATATAGATGTACGATCAATAGTGAAAAAAAAGAAATCTGGTGCCAGGGCGTCATACGTGAAAGATACTGTAATAAAGTCGGAAAAGTCTTAGTATTTCGTGTACAAAACGGCTTTTATGAAAAAAATATAAACAAGATAAAATAAATAAAAGAGTGTTGACAAAAGAGAAAGAGAGTGCTATTTTATACCTAGAGTTTTTAATAGCACTCTCTTTTTATGAGTGCTAACAACATAAAAGAGATGTTAAAGCAAGGAGGAATAAATATGAAATTAGTACCATTAGGAGACAGAGTCGTATTGAAACAGATCGTGGCTGAGGAGACTACAAAGTCAGGAATCGTATTACCTGGACAGTCTAAAGAAAAACCACAGCAGGCAGAAGTTGTGGCAGTCGGACCAGGCGGAACTGTTGATGGAAAAGAAGTGAAGATGAACGTAACAGTAGGACAGCAGGTTATCTATTCTAAATATGCAGGAACATCTGTTGAGATTGAAGACGAAGAATATATTGTTGTGAAACAGGATGATATTTTAGCAATCATCGAATAAGGAATGTTTGTTAATTTTAAATATTTTGTGTGAAATCAGTAAAGTCTAATTTAGGAGGCAGTTTAATCATGGCAAAGGAAATTAAATACGGAGCAGAAGCAAGAGCAGCCCTGGAAGCAGGAGTAAATCAGTTAGCAGATACAGTAAGAGTGACACTTGGACCAAAAGGACGTAACGTAGTACTCGACAAATCATTTGGTGCACCACTGATTACAAATGATGGTGTTACAATCGCAAAAGAAATCGAGTTAGAAGATCCATTTGAGAATATGGGAGCTCAGATCATCAAAGAAGTTGCATCTAAAACAAATGATGTAGCAGGAGATGGTACAACAACAGCTACTGTACTTGCACAGGCTATGGTACATGAAGGAATGAAGAACCTGGCAGCAGGTGCTAACCCGATCATTCTCCGTAAAGGAATGCAGAAAGCTACAGATGCAGCCGTTGAGGCAATTAAGAACATGTCCAGCAAAGTTAACGGTAAAGACCAGATCGCTAAGGTTGCAGCTATTTCAGCAGCAAGCGAGGAAGTAGGCCAGATGGTAGCAGATGCTATGGAGAAGGTTTCTAACGATGGTGTTATCACAATCGAAGAATCTAAGACAATGAAAACAGAGCTTGATCTTGTAGAAGGAATGCAGTTCGATCGTGGATACATTTCTGCATATATGGCAACAGATATGGATAAGATGGAAGCTAATCTGGAGGATCCATATATTCTGATCACAGATAAGAAAATCAGCAACATTCAGGAAATCCTTCCAGTACTTGAGCAGATCGTTCAGTCAGGATCCAGACTCCTGATTATTGCAGAGGATGTTGAGGGTGAAGCTCTTACAACCCTGATCGTAAATAAACTGCGTGGAACATTCAATGTTGTTGCTGTAAAAGCACCTGGATATGGTGACAGAAGAAAAGAGATGCTCAAAGACATCGCTATTCTGACAGGCGGACAGGTAATTTCTGAGGAGCTTGGATTAGAGCTGAAAGATACTACTATGGATCAGCTTGGACGTGCAAAATCAGTCAAAGTACAGAAAGAGAATACAGTGATCGTAGATGGCTGTGGAGACAAAGATTCCATCCAGGCAAGAGTTGCTCAGATTAAAGCTCAGATTGAGGATACAACATCTGAATTCGATAAAGAAAAACTTCAAGAGAGACTTGCAAAACTGGCAGGCGGAGTTGCAGTAATCCGTGTCGGAGCAGCAACAGAAGTTGAGATGAAAGAAGCAAAACTTCGTATGGAAGATGCTCTGGCAGCAACAAGAGCAGCAGTAGAAGAAGGAATTATCTCCGGTGGCGGTTCTGCATATATCCATGCAGCAAAAGAAGTAGCAAAATATGCTGCAACACTGGAAGGTGATGAAAAGACAGGAGCTAATGTAGTTCTCAAAGCACTGGAGGCTCCATTATTCCACATTGCTGCAAATGCAGGACTGGAAGGCTCTGTTATTATCAATAAAGTATCTGAGTCTGAACCAGGCGTAGGATTTAACGCATTGACAGAAGAGTATGTAGATATGGTAGAGGCAGGAATCCTTGATCCGGCTAAAGTAACAAGAAGTGCACTTCAGAACGCAACAAGTGTAGCATCTACGCTTCTGACAACAGAGTCTTGTGTAGCGAATATCAAAGAAGATACTCCGGCAATGCCAGCAGGCGGCGGAGCAGGCATGGGAATGATGTAAGAATAGTGTATTAGCAATTCTAATAATCATAGATTAGTATTATGAAAACTCCCCCTTTAGGGAGTTTTCTTTTTAATACAATTTGTGGTAAAATAGAGAAAATGGTTGACAAATGCCGACTGTTTTTTGTATCATAGCTTTTAAATATTACAAAGGAAAGTGAGGATAATAATCATGGGAAAGATTATTGGAGAAGGTATTACATTTGATGATGTACTTTTAGTACCAGCTTATTCAGAAGTAATTCCGAATCAGGTTGATCTGTCAACATATCTGACAAAGAAGATCCACCTTAACATACCGATGATGAGTGCAGGTATGGATACGGTTACAGAGCATCGTATGGCAATTGCTATGGCTCGTCAGGGAGGAATCGGTATCATTCATAAGAATATGTCTATTGAGGCTCAGGCTGAAGAGGTAGACAGAGTAAAGCGTTCTGAGAATGGTGTTATTACAGATCCATTTTATCTTTCACCGGATCATACACTGGCAGATGCTAATGAATTAATGGCTAAATTCCGCATTTCAGGTGTGCCGATCACAGAGAACGGAAAGCTGGTCGGTATTATCACGAACCGCGATCTGAAATTTGAGGAAGATTTCTCAAAGAAGATCAAAGAGTCTATGACTTCTGAGGGGCTCATCACAGCACCGGAAGGAATTACACTGGAGGAAGCGAAACGGATCCTTGCAAAAGCAAGAAAAGAGAAACTTCCAATTGTAGATAAGGATTTTCACTTAAAAGGACTTATTACAATTAAAGATATTGAAAAACAGATCAAATACCCTCTTGCAGCAAAGGATTCACAGGGACGTCTTCTTTGTGGTGCTGCTATTGGTATTACAGCAAACTGTATTGAGAGAGCTCAGGAGCTTGTCAATGCAAAGGTTGATGTTGTTGTTCTTGATTCTGCACACGGACATTCAGCAAATGTTATCCGCACAGTGGATATGATCAAGTCTAAATTCCCGGATCTTCAGGTTATTGCTGGTAACGTTGCAACAGGAGCGGCTACAGAGGATCTGATCAAAGCAGGAGCTGATGCAGTTAAGGTTGGTATCGGACCTGGATCCATCTGTACAACACGTATCATCGCAGGTATTGGTGTGCCTCAGATTTCAGCAGTTATGGATTGCTATGAAGCAGCAGATAAATATGGAATTCCGATTATTGCTGATGGAGGAATCAAGTATTCAGGAGATATGACAAAGGCAATTGCAGCCGGAGCAAATGTATGTATGATGGGAAGTATCTTTGCAGGTTGTGACGAGAGCCCTGGAACATTTGAGTTATATCAGGGAAGAAAATACAAGGTTTACCGTGGTATGGGATCTATCTCCGCTATGGAGAACGGAAGTAAAGACCGTTACTTCCAGACAGATGCCAAGAAACTGGTACCGGAAGGTGTCGAAGGACGTGTCGCTTACAAGGGAAGCGTAGAAGATACTGTATTCCAGTTAATGGGAGGTCTTCGTTCCGGTATGGGTTACTGTGGAGCACCGACAATTGAAGATCTGAAGGAAAAAGGAAGATTTGTCAAGATTTCTTCTGCATCATTAAAAGAGAGTCACCCACATGATATCCACATCACAAAAGAGGCTCCGAACTACAGTGTAGATGAGTAAGATCAGTAATTCACTGGTGAGCTGCTTTTGCATTGAAAGATAGAATTTGTGGCTGAGTGAACAGCAGATAATAAAATTCATAAATTAATAAGAATTCATTCATAAAATGTTTCGCTGGAATATGTAGAATATATATCAGATGAGTGATGACTCCACCTCTATAGGTGGCGGGCAGCAAGAATGCCTGGGGCATTCTTGGATCAGAAAAAGGCGGGGCAAAGAACGTGCAGATGAAGAGGAACAGAAAAAGAAGAACTCTAAGCACGACAAAGAAGAAAAGAAAGACCCAGCGGAATATCCGGCTGGGTTTTCTTATTCTTGGAATTGTGCTAGTGGTCATGTTGATTATAAAAATAAATAATCCGGGATTTTTTTCCAATAAGTATTATGAGGTGGATACGAAAGCAGTGGATGCATCGAAGCCTGATATTGACGTGGAGCTTCTGACACCGAATCCATATTCCAGATCGCAGGAGAAGACAGACAAGATTACAGGGATTGTTATCCACTATACAGCTAATCCTGGAGCAACGGCTATAGGTAACCGGAATTATTTTGAAGGGTTAAAAGACAGTCACGAGACGAAAGCCAGCAGTAATTTCGTGGTGGGACTGAACGGAGAGATCGTGCAGTGCATTCCGACCTGGGAAGTGGCGTATGCATCGAATGACCGGAATTATGATACAGTATCCATCGAATGCTGCCATCCGGATGCGACTGGAAAGTTTAATGATGCGACTTATCGTTCTATGGTCCAATTGACAGCGTGGCTTTGTCTGAAGTTCAACCTGACAGAAGAAGATGTGATCCGCCACTATGATGTGACTGGGAAAATCTGTCCGAAATATTTTGTGGAAAATGAAGGCGCATGGGATCAGTTCCGGAAAGATGTAAAGTCAGCTATGGCGATGAACAAGAATCCGGAATAGGAATGAATAGAAAAAATAAGGCAGTTGCGAAATAAGATAATTGTTGGTATAATACACCCGATAAGACAGAAAAGAAGTGGATAAAGAGGCCACATTTGACACAGGAGTAATATACGATGAACGATTTGGAAATGTACAGAGAGAGTCTGGCGCTTTGTGATGATAAGATTATTGACGCACTTGTTGAAAGAAGTAAAATTGTAGAAAAAATCATGGCATATAAAGAGGAATATGGTATGCCGATTTTACAGCCGCAGCAGGAGGCAAAACAGGCCTTGAGACTGGAAGAAAAGCTGAATGATAATAAGTACAGAGAAGAGATTATGGATATCTTTGAATGTATCCGTATGAACAGCAAGAAGATCCAGGCAAGAAAGTTATTCGATTACAATATTGTAATGATCGGATTTATGGGAGCTGGAAAATCAACAGTGGCAGAGTATTTAAGTACCATGTTTGCTATGGAAGTTGTAGAGATGGATCAGGAAATTGTGAAAGAGGAAGGAATGAGTATTCCGGACATTTTTGCAACTTATGGCGAAGAATATTTCCGTAACTGTGAGACAGAACTCCTGAAGAAAATGCAGAGCCGCAAAAATGTACTCATTTCCTGCGGAGGCGGAGTTGTACTTCGAGAATGCAATGTAGAACAGATGAAGAAGAATGGAAGAGTCGTTCTTCTGACTGCCAGTCCGGAGGAAGTTTATGAGCGCGTGAAAGATTCCGATGACAGACCGGTTCTCGCAGGACGAAAGAATGTAAAAGGTATTGCAGAATTGATGGAGGCACGTCGCGAAAAATATGAGGCAGCAGCCGATATTATTGTCAATACGGATCACAAGACTGTTCTTCAGGTGTGTGAAGAGTTAGTACAGAGACTGACAGAAATGGATGGAGAGTAATGTTTGACAGATTTTTTCCGGATAGATATGTGGCTTCCACATATGTGATTGATTTTGAAAAATTATATGAAGAAGGATATCGTGGCCTGATCTTTGATATTGACAATACACTTGTACCGCATGGAGCACCGGCTGATGCGAGGGCAATCGCACTCTTTGACAGATTAAAAAAGATTGGATTTAAATGTTGTCTCATTTCCAATAATCAGGAGCCGCGTGTAAAGATGTTCAATGAGCCGATTCAAGTAGATTATGTGTACAATGCGCACAAGCCATCAACAAAGAATTACCGGAAGGCTATGGAGATCATGGGGACTGATGAGACAAACAGTGTGTTTATCGGAGATCAGTTATTTACGGATGTCTGGGGTGCAAAAAGAACGGGGATTTCCAATATTCTTGTGAAACCGATTCACCCAAAAGAAGAGATTCAGATTGTGCTGAAGAGATATTTGGAGAAGATTGTGTTGTATTTTTATGCAAGAAGCAAGAAACAGGCGAAAAAATAGTTGAAAAAAGGCACAATCTATTATAAAATGGTAAAAGTGAAAACGTATAAAGTGCCATTCGGGTGCGATTAAGGAGGATATATACAATGGCTGATGCTTATATTGAAAAAGGTACGACGTATGAGATCGACGGAAAGGTATATGAATGTCTGGAATTCTTACATGTAAAACCAGGTAAAGGTTCTGCTTTCGTCCGTACAAAACTGAAAGATGTTATCAACGGTGGTGTTGTTGAGAGAACATTTAACCCATCTAAAGATGTATTAAAGAAAGCATTTATCGAGAGAAAGACAATGCAGTATTCCTATGTTGACGGAAACCTGTATTACTTCATGGACAACGAGACATTCGAGCAGATTCCGGTTGATTCTGAGGATGTTGGAGATAGCCTGAAGTTTGTAAAAGAAGGAACAGACGTAACTCTGAAATCATATCAGGGTAAAGTATTTGCAATTGACCCACCGACAACTGTTGAGCTTCTGATCACAGAGTCTGAGCCGGGCGTAAAAGGTAACACAGCAACAGGTGCTACAAAACCGGCTATCGTTGAGACTGGTGCGCAGGTTATGGTTCCTCTGTTCGTTAATGAGGGAGAGGTCATCAAGATTGATACACGTTCCGGCGAGTATCTTTCAAGAGCATAAGTTTAAGGAAAACATAAGAAAAATAAACGACAAAAGCCTTGCATTTTTTGCAGGGCTTTTTTATAATTCTAATACCATAATATTTGAAACACAGAAACTGCTGCTGTCTGAGGAAAGGAGATATATGGATTATAAGCAGTTTTTAGAGACAGTAGAGAAAAAAGTAAGAGAGAACATGGGGACACACATCAGAGTCAGCACACGTACCGTGAAGAAGAATAACGGAACCGAGCGGAGCGGGCTTCTGATTGAGGATGACAGTACGAATATTTCACCGACCATCTATCTGGAAGAATATTATCAACAGTTCCTTAGCGGCAAAGGAGTTGATAAGATTGCAAAAGAAGTGGCCGATTTGTATGAGGATTTGAAAGTTGACCGGCCGTGGGATGAGCAGAAGCTTGGAGAATACGATAAAATCAAGGAAAAAGTGATTTATCGTCTGATTGGTCGTGAGGCAAATGAAGAACTCCTTCAGGAAGTGCCATATGTGCCATATCTTGATCTGGCAATTATCTTTTGTGTACTTTTTGAAGCAGGAGATTATGGCATGGCGACAATGATGATCCGTAACCGGCATCTGAAACTGTGGCATGTGACAAAAGAGGACATTTATCATCAGGCAAGATATAATACATGGCATGAACTTCCGGGAGAATTTCTGACTATGAGTGATATGATTGCGGAACTTACAGGAATAAAGGAGAAATGTCCGGAAGAATCTATGTATGTATTGACGAATCAGATCCGCAATTATGGAGCATCAGCAATTCTGTATCCAGACAGACTTGCAGGTATCAGTTTATGTCTTAAAGAGAATTTCTATGTGGTTCCAAGTAGTGTCCATGAGATGATCATAGTGCCGGAGAGTGCTTCGCCGGGACGGAGAATGCTGACAGAGATGTTAAGAGAAGTCAATGAGACACAGGTACCGGACGAAGATATTTTGTCAGATCATGTTTATTATTATGACAGAAAAGAACGGAGATTGCGATTATAAGAAAAGTGAAGAGCAGTCAATGCAAGTAGCGAAAGATAATCTATGATATAGAAGAGTATTATGATTGGTGTATGGGAGCGCCAGCGGTCAAGAATGCCGAAGGCGCTCTTGCTATAATGTTATAATGATTCGAATTGTGTAGAAAATTATCTCATGTATTTACTTTACTTTGTGAGATAAATGTGTTACTATTACAAAGTCAAATTGACCAGGCACCCGTAGCTCAGGGGATAGAGCACCGCCCTCCGGAGGCGGGAGCGGCGGTTCGAATCCGCCCGGGTGTGTATGAATAACGAGTACTGATGTGTGGAGGAGATCTATGAAGAGAAGGTGGATTGTCCTCCTGCTTCTTTTTATGATGATAGGAGCAGCGGGGTATGGATTTACCAGAGAAGAAGCACAGAAGGTACAAAAGACAAGTTCGTTGAAGATACAGGCTGTTTATCTGGAATGTGAATCGGAAGAGGCAAATCCGCTTTTGGAAGATGCAGTTTTGAAAGTGAATCGGGCAGTGGAAGAACACTTTGCGAAGATGCAGGAAGAGACAGGCTATGTAGAAGCTTATCATAATCTGCATGTGTATACAAAGGAAGGAAAAGATGCGGATACATATGTAACATTTGTGACATACGATATGAAAATCCGAGGAATTTATACAGAAGTACCAGGACTTGCAACATTTTATGCAAAAAAAGAAAAGGACAAGATGCAGGTAATCTCAGATCCAAAAGAGAGTGACGTACAGAGATACATTGCAAGACTTACGAAACACCAGGATGTTCAGAATCTGTTCCGGAAAGTGAATGAGGAGTATAATGGAGCACTTCAGTCCGATGCACTTTTGCGGGAGGCGTTGAGCGAATTGCAGAATGCATATGGAAGCACGGAAGATAACAGTTAAATATTTTAGAAAAAGAGAAGTATGCTGTCAGAAGCATGCTTCTTTTTTAAATTTATAGATTTGACAAGATTTCATCACAATTCGAACACATTTAAACGATACAATCTATTACAGAAATGAAGGAAAGGAGATTATTGATATGGAAAATCAATATACTTATTATAAACCAGAACCTGATGACATGAATGGTATGAACGAGGAAACGCCAAAGCCAAAGAAGAACCGAAAGGTGCCAAAACCAGTGAAACTTGTATGCGCCGGAGTTGCATTTGGTCTTGTGGCAAGTGTAACATTCCAGACAGGAAATTATGTGGGAACAAAAGTGTTCGGCACAACAACTACAAACGGTAAGACTGCCAAGACAGCACAGACAGTGGATGGTGCGAAACTGACAACATCATCAAGCAGTACGGGAACTTCCGATGTTGCAACGATTGCAAAGAATGCAATGCCATCTATCGTATCTATTACGAATATGAGCGTTCAGGAAGTACAGAGTTTCTTCGGAGGAACACAGCAGCAGGAGAGTACAAGTGTCGGATCTGGTATTATTATCGGCCAGACAGATAGCGAACTTCTGATCCTTACAAATAATCATGTAGTGGAAGGCAATGAAAAGCTTACAGTTTCTTTTGTAGATAATGAAAGTGTTGAGGCTAATGTAAAAGGAACTGATTCCACAAAAGATCTTGCAGTTGTGGCTGTCAAGATCAGCGATGTGAAAGATTCTACTATGGATGAGATCGCAGTTGCGACAATGGGAGATTCCAGTAAGCTTGAGGTAGGTGAACAGGTCGTCGCAATCGGTAATGCACTTGGTTATGGACAGTCTGTAACATCAGGTATCGTATCTGCAACGGAGCGGACATTGGACGGTTATGAAGGAGGTACTCTGATTCAGACAGATGCAGCAATCAACCCTGGTAACAGTGGCGGAGCACTTTTGAACTCTAACGGTGAAGTTATTGGAATTAATACCGCAAAAGTTGCAACAGACAGTGTAGAAGGTATGGGCTATGCTATTCCAATTTCTGATGCAAGCGATACGATCCAGAATTTGATGAATCAGGAGACAAAGACAAAAGTGTCTGAGACAGAACAAGGATATCTTGGAATCCAGGGTGTAGATGTCTCGGATGAAAGTGCCAAGATGTATAATATGCCTACTGGAGTTTATATTTCCGATGTTGTAAAGAATGGTGGAGCCCAGCAGGCAGGTCTGACAAAAGGCAGTGTTATTACAGGACTTGAGGGAACCACAATCAGCGATATGAATTCACTGAAAGAACAGCTTCAGTATTATCGTGTGGGTGATAAAGTCAAGGTAACAGTACAGGTTCCTGGAAATAATGGCGAATATACTGAAAAAACTGTCGAAGTAACACTTGGAAGTAAATCATAAAAATGATATAATTGTCCCCATAGGAGGGACAGGACTATGTATACATTTGATGAAATTGAAAAGACAGACAGCGAAATAGCAGATGCGATCAAGGCAGAGATGGAAAGACAGAACTCACACATCGAGCTGATCGCATCTGAAAACTGGGTAAGTAAAGCAGTCATGGCGGCCATGGGAAGTCCGTTGACGAACAAATATGCAGAGGGGTATCCGGGAAAGAGATATTATGGCGGCTGCCAGTGTGTAGATGTTGTAGAGAATCTTGCCAGAGACAGAGCGAAAGAGTTATTTGGCTGTGAGTATGCAAATGTTCAGCCACATTCAGGAGCACAGGCAAACCTGGCAGTATTTTTTGCAATGCTGGAGCCGGGAGATAAAGTAATGGGAATGAATCTGGATCACGGCGGACATCTGACACACGGCTCACCGGTCAATATTTCCGGAAAATATTTTAATATTGTGTCCTATGGTGTCAATGAAGAAGGCGTGATTGATTATGATAATGTAAGAGAGATCGCTTTGAGAGAAAGACCGAAGTTAATTGTCGCAGGAGCAAGTGCTTACGCGAGAACAATTGATTTTAAAAAATTCCGTGAGATTGCAGACGAAGCAGGCGCATATCTGATGGTAGATATGGCTCATATTGCAGGTCTTGTTGCAGCAGGACTGCATCCAAGCCCGATTCCATATGCTCATGTGACAACGACAACGACTCACAAGACTCTTCGTGGACCAAGAGGAGGTATGATCCTGTGTAACCAGGAGGCAGCAGATAAGTTCAACTTTAACAAAGCTGTATTCCCGGGAATACAAGGCGGACCATTGGAACATGTTATTGCTGGAAAAGCAGTATGCTTCAAAGAGGCATTACAGCCAGAGTTTAAAGAATATCAACAGCAGATTCTGAAAAATGCACAGGCACTCTGCAAAGGATTACAGTCCCGTGGCGTGAAAATCATTTCCGGAGGAACAGACAATCATCTGATGCTTGTAGATCTTCGCGATGAAGAGGTGACGGGAAAAGAGCTGGAGCGTCGTCTTGATGAAGCTCATATTACCTGCAACAAGAATACAATTCCGAACGATCCACGTTCACCATTTGTTACAAGTGGTGTAAGACTCGGAACACCAGCCGTTACAACAAGAGGCATGGTAGAAGAGGATATGGATGTGATTGCGGAAGGTATTGCACTTGTGATTAAGAGTGAGGATAATATTGAAAAAGTACGCGAGATGGTAAAAGGTCTGACTGACAAATATCCATTGATCTAAGAGATAGATAACAGGAGGTATTGATGATGAAGTGTCCAACATGTGGCGGACCATTGAAACCAAGCAAAAAAGATTCGGATTATCTGCTTTGCTATACATGTAAGAAAAAATTTAAAGTTCCACAGCATCAGGCGAAAGATGTGGCTCCGAAAACAGAGCGTATGTCTGCGAAGAAAGAGGCCGGTAGAAGAGATAGTGCGAAAAAAGATAGCGCAAGAAAAGAGAATGTAAAGAAGGAACGTTCTGTAAGAGAACAGAAGTATTCCAATATTCCGCCAAAGGAAGTACGTGATAAGCGGGAATGTGAGATGAAAAAAGCGTATGATGACATGCTTTCTGTTGAGGATGAGAAGGTATCTAAAGCACCGATTATTATTCTTGCGATTGCAATTGTCGTAGTGGCAGCAGTTATTGTATATATGTTATTAAAGTAAGATGTAAAAGCTGAAAGTTTTCTTTGGGAGGCTTTCCTGAATTCTTTACAGAATCTTAGATTAATATTTTACTACAGAATCTGAGAGTGTGGATGATCCACACTCTCATTATTATTTTGCAGGAGACTGCGTATACTTTCGGAAGGTATCGTTGGACATTTTTGGCTAATTGAATTAAGAATTAAGATTTAAGATCAAATTCAGGATTAATTGCATAGAAGTTCTTACTATCCAAGTGATCCTGGATGATTCTGAGACTTTCGCCAAATCTTTGGTAATGTACGATTTCACGTTCTCTGAGAAAACGAATCGGATCGCAGACTTCAGGATCTTTTACAAGCCGTAAAATATTGTCATAAGTCGTTCGTGCTTTTTGCTCTGCTGCAAGGTCTTCATGTAGATCTGTGATAGGATCACCTTTTGACTGAAATGTTGTTGCGCTCCAAGGTGTGCCGCTGGCTGCCTGAGGCCAAAGTGCTAACGTGTGGTCAACATAATATTGGTCGAATCCAGATTCCTTTAATTGTTCAGGTGTCAGGTCGCGGGTAAGTTGGTGCACAATGGCGCAGATCATCTCGAGATGGGCAAGTTCCTCAGTACCTATATCTGTCAGTATTCCTGTTACTTCCTTATATGGCATCGTGTATCGTTGAGAGAGATATCTCATAGATGCGCCTAATTCTCCATCAGGTCCACCATATTGCGTAAGTATAATCTGTGCGATTTTTGGGTTTGTTTTTGTGATTTTCACCGGATATTGTAATCTTTTTTCATAATTCCACATAGACTAGCACCCTCCTTCCTGCCACGGCCACGGTGTATCAATCCATTTCCACTTATCAGCAGGAGTACACATGGTATCCAGTGTCAATGGACCATAATACTTTGCATATTCCTGAAGTGCCTGCATTCTTTGATTTTTAAATTCCTCGTAAAATTCTAAGGCTTCTGTGTTACATGGGTGAGTGTCCAGAAACAATTTTGTATCATCGCATACAAAACTCACAGTGTTGATCCAGTCCAGAAGCTCTGCTTTGCAAGGTCTGTTATCTGCCATTTTGACAACCTCCTATTCCACGGAAAGGTTTATCCAGATCCTGAAAAATAGTTCCTCTTCGTAATCCTTTTTCAGCCTCATAAATATTTCGCCATTTCGTCCATGGTACATAGGCCATAGTCACAGGCATTTGATCTAATGCTATACCTGCACATAATTCTCGACTGGAATCTGGCTGTCTCATACAGCCTCTGGAATTTCCTGATGAGCGATAACGGTAATTTTGCATTTTCCATATTCCTTTCATAACTGATTGCACTATCATATTATGTTTCAATCTGAAAAACTGTGAATTTACTGTACTCATGAATTATCTGTTGTTTTTGAAAGCGTGTCCCGTTATAATAGAAACGATTGGAGAGTATAAAAAATGACAGAAAGAAAAAAGAAAAAAAGAAATACAAGGAATGTTAAGAGTGCAGACCAGTATTTTGACTACAGTATGTTGGCTGTTCTGATTTTTTTGATTTGTTTTGGATTGGTAATGCTATTTAGTACCAGTTCTTATAGTGCCCTGATAAAACAAGGGGACAGTATGTTCTATTTAAAGCGCCAGTTGATTTTCTGTGTGGTTGGTTTTTTTGGAATGATAATCGTATCAACAATAGATTATCATTACTATATTAAATTGGCGAAACCGTTGTATTGGTTTTCAATCTTTCTGATGGCGTTAGTTAAGACGCCGCTCGGAAAGACGGTCAATGGAGCGAGAAGGTGGTTGAGACTTCCGGGAAATCAGCAGTTCCAGCCGGCAGAGGTTGCAAAAATCGCAGTAATTTTGTTTATACCGGTAGTGATTATTGAACTTGGTAAAGAGGCAAAGACCCTGAATGGTATTTTGAAGACACTGGCTTGGGGTGGATTCAATGCTGCGTGCGTATATATTCTTACAGATAACCTAAGTACAGGTATGATTGTACTTGGAATTACATGTATTCTTATTTTTGTTATGCACCCAAAGACGAAACCGTTTCTGATGCTTGTTGGAGCCGGTGTGGTAGTGGCCTCAGCTGGAGTGTTTGTTTTGTCGAAGACTCTGGAGACAAGTACAAGCTTCCGACTTCGCCGTGTCATTGCATGGCTGCACCCGGAAAAATATGCTTCAGACGGAAGTTATCAGACTTTGCAGGGACTGTACGCAATCGGTTCTGGCGGATTCTTTGGAAAAGGGTTAGGAAACAGTGCTCAGAAAATGATCATTCCAGAGGTGCAAAATGACATGATTTTGTCAGCAATCTGTGAGGAACTGGGAGTGTTTGGTGTTATTATGATCCTTGTGATTTTTGGATTGCTTTTATACAGATTGTTGTTTATTGCCCAGAATGCGCCAGATGTGTATGGTTATATGATTGTAACTGGAATTTTTGCTCATATTGCACTTCAGGTCATATTAAATGTAGCGGTTGTGACTAATGTTATTCCCAATACGGGAATTACATTACCGTTTATCAGTTATGGAGGTACGTCGGTTCTCTTCCTGATGGCAGAAATGGGAATAGCTCTTGGAGTATCAAGAAAAATTAAAATATAAATATTTCTTTTCTTTCTATAATAAATGTGCTATATTACTAATGTAGTAATAGAAACTACATATAATAGAAATGAACACGTGTCTTTGAGATATAGATAAGATACTAAGTCGGGAGGCAAGTATGAGTTATAAAGTGATTGTGGATAGTTGTGGAGAATTAACGCCGGAGATGAAAGCTTCCGGTATTTTTGAGACAGCGTCATTGACAATAGAAGTAGGGGGACACCATATTGTAGATGATGAGACATTTGACCAGAAGCAGTTCTTGCAATACGTGGCAGAAGCAGCAGAATGTCCCAAGTCTTCTTGTCCATCACCGGAAAAATATATGGAAAAGTATGACTGTGATGTGGATCGGGTGTACGCAGTGACATTGTCAGCAGAACTGAGTGGTTCTTATAACAGCGCAGTTCTTGGCATGAATCTGTATCATGAGGAGCACGGCGAGAAGAATATCCATGTTTTTAATTCGTGTTCTGCATCGATTGGAGAGACGTTGATTGCGTTGAAGATTCGTGAATGCGAGGAGCAGGGTATGACATATGAACAGGTCATAGAGACGGTGGAAGCATACATCGAATCCCAGCATACATATTTTGTGCTGGAGACACTGGACACATTGAGAAAGAACGGGAGATTGACAGGAATTAAGGCGCTTGTTGCGACAGCTTTGAATATTAAGCCGGTCATGGGAGCTACTCCGGAAGGGACAATTTATCAGATCGGGCAGGGGCGTGGCATGAAAAAATCCCTTGGCAAGATGGCAGAAAGTGTGCTGGCTGAGCTGTCAGATCCGCAGAATAAGATACTTGCAATTTCCCATTGTAACTGCCCGGAACGTGCAGAAGCGTTTAAAGAGCTGTTGGTGAAACATGCAACATTTAAAGATGTGATTGTTTTGGATACGGCGGGGATCAGTAGTATGTATGCTAACGACGGCGGTATCATTGTAGTTGTGTAGGATTCGCAGGACTCAGGCTTTACAACTCAGGCTTTGATAGTAAAATCTGGTTGTACAAATGCGTGGGATGTGCTACAATATGAAAAGCGAACATAGACAAGGAGCATTTGAATTATGAGCCAGGCAAAAGTGGATAGATATAAAGAAGAAAAAGCAAACAGAAAGAAAGTCATGCGCAAGGAGAAGATTGCCAACAGACTTCGCAAGTGTGCGGTGGCAGTTGCAGCAGCAGCGCTTGTTGTGTGGATTGGATATTCTGCTTACAATATGTATGAGTCCAGCAGACCGGTGAAAGAAGCGGAAGTGAATTATCAGTCTGTAGATACATTTAATCAGGAGATTGCCACTGCAGCAACAACAGCTGAGTAACAGATAGAGGGTATACAGATAAGAAGTGAAATTGCATATTAGAAGATAAATCAGAGAACTGAAGAAATTCGGTTCTCTTTTTTTGTGCAAAACAGGAAAAAGTGCTTGAAATAGGTGGAAAAGTGTTTTACAATGGTTTCAAGTGGTAGAAAGTGGTGATGAGTGGTACAAAGTGGTGGAGATGTGGAGAAAATATCCGCCATGGGAGAGAAGGTGAGTTTCATGTTGAAAGGAGAGTACAGTCATAATATTGACGCAAAGGGAAGATTGATCATTCCTGCAAAGTTTCGTGACGATCTAGGGGAGAATTTCGTCATAACAAAAGGAATGGAAAATTGCCTTTATGTATATCCGGAAGATGAATGGAACGACTTCGAAAAGAAACTCAATGCATTACCAACCACTACAGATAAGAAAGCCCGCGCTTTTGCCTATTTCTTTCAGGGAAGCGCAGCAGACGGCGAACTTGATAAACAAGGTCGTACTCTGATTCCTTCTGTGCTCAGAACCTATGCAAAACTTGATAAGGAAGTTGTGTTTGTCGGTATGGGGAAGCGTGCCGAGATATGGGACAAGGCCAGATGGGATGAAAAGAATGCTGAAGTGGAGCTTAACATTGAAGAGATTGCATCGGATATGGAAGCAAGCGGGTTCAGTATCTAGAGGGAGAAGATATGGAATTCAAACACAAATCAGTATTACTAAATGAGACAATTGACGGACTGAACATTAAGCCGGACGGAATCTATGTAGATGGAACGCTCGGTGGAGGCGGACATGCATACGAAGTGTGCAGACGTCTCGGAGAAAAGGGGAGTATTGTAGGAATAGACCAGGACGCTGCAGCAATCGAGGCTGCAAGTGCCCGATTAAAAGACTTCGGGGAGAAGGTTACAATAGTCCGGAGCAACTATTGTGATATGAAGTCAAAGCTCCATGAACTGGGAATTGACAAAGTAGATGGGATCGTGCTTGATCTGGGCGTATCATCATATCAGCTTGATACGGCAGAACGGGGATTCTCCTATCGGGAAGATGCACCTCTGGATATGAGAATGGATACACGTCAGAAGATGACGGCCAGAGACATCGTCAATGACTACACAGAAGCAGATCTTTACCGAGTGATTCGCGATTACGGGGAGGACAAGTTCGCGAAGAACATAGCCAAGCACATTGTGCAGGCTCGCGCGGTGAAGCCTGTAGAGACGACAGCGGAATTGTCGGAGATTATCCGTGCATCAATTCCCATGAAGTTTCAGAAAAAGTCTGGACATCCTGCAAAGAGGACGTTTCAGGCAATACGCATCGAGTTGAACAGAGAACTTGATGTGTTACGCGATTCGCTGGACGATATGATCGATCTGCTGAATCCGGGCGGGAGATTATGCATTATTACATTTCATTCGTTGGAGGACCGTATTGTGAAGAGTGCGTTCCGAAAGAATGAAAATCCATGTACCTGTCCACCGGACTTTCCGGTTTGCGTATGTGGGAAAAAATCAAAAGGGAGTATTATAACAAAGAAGCCGATTCTGCCAAGTGAAGAGGAACTTGAGTACAACAGCAGATCTAAGAGTGCGAAGCTTCGTATTTTTGAACATTGCTAAAGTCGGCGGATAGATAATTGAGGTGAGTATTATGGCAGCGGGAAGAACCGTGCATACACAAAAGAATAGAGTGAACAGACAGGGACAGTATGTGTATGGCAATGTTGTGACAAAGCCGTCATATGAGCCACAGAGACGAACGAGTGCTCCAAAGAGAAAGAAGAATGTAAGCAGACGGGTCAGCCAAAATCGAAAAAAGGCTCTGGCTATGAACCGTGCTTATGTAACATTTCTTGCGGTGGCAGCAATATTTGCACTGATCCTGTGCGTGAATTATGTGCAGATGCAGTCAAGAATTACAAGTCATTCAAAAGAAGTAAGTTCCTTGCAGAAGGAGCTTGCAGATTTGAAGGAGCAGAACAATACGAAGTATAATTCAGTGATGGATTCTGTAAATTTAGATGAAATCCGAGAGAAAGCTATGAATGAACTTGGTATGGTATATGCGACTTCTGATCAGGTGATTGAATATGAAAGCCCTTCTGGAGATTATGTGAAGCAATACGAAGGAATTCCGGAGGATGGAGTACTTGCCCAGTCTGATAAGAATGCGAAATAGGTGATAGAATGGCAAGAAGACCAAGAAAAAACAAATTTCGAAAAAAATTTACAAAACTTATGCAAAAAAAGCTAGTATTACTCTTCGCGGGGATTGTACTGGCTTTTGCTTTATTGGTAGGAAGAATTACTTATATCAATGCTTTTAACGGGGATAAATATTCTAAAATCGTGCTGGATCAGCAACAGTATCAGAGTAGAACGATTCCATTTAAACGAGGTGATATTGTAGACCGGAATGGCACGAAGCTTGCAACAAGCCAGCGAGTATACAATGTGATTCTGGATGCAAAGGTCATGAACAGTGATGAAAAATATGTTGACCCGACAATTCAGGTGTTGGCAGACTGTTTTGGACTTGATAAAAGTGACGTGGAAGATCAAGTGGAGGAGAATCCGAACAGCCGTTATCTGATTATGAAAAAGGGTGTCAGTTATGAAAAAGCTCAGGAGTTCGAAAAGATAGATGAGGATGATGAGAATTATCCGAATGTCAATGGAATCTGGCTGGAAGAGGATTATGTGAGAACATATCCGTATAATACACTGGCCAGTGATGTGATTGGCTTTACCGTGTCTGGAAATGTGGGAAGTAATGGAATCGAGGCTTCTTATAATTCCATTTTAAATGGTACAGATGGCAGAGAATATGGATATCTGAGCGAAGATTCATCTTATGAAAAGACAGTGAAGGAAGCCCAGAACGGAGATACGGTTGTGTCAACAATTGATCTTCAGGTACAGAGTGTAGTGGAAAAATATATTACACAGTTCAACGAGGAGAACCGTTCCGGTACGACACTTGGAAGTAAGAACACGGCAGTTATGGTTATGAATCCGCAAAATGGAGAGATTCTTGCGGAGGCATCTTATCCGAATTATGATCTCAACAATCCACGTGATCTGACAAAACTACACACAGAAGAAGAACTGGCAGCACTGTCTGATGAGGAGAAAGTCAAAGAACTGAATTCACTTTGGAATAATTTCTGCATCAGCAGTGGATATGAGCCAGGTTCCACATTTAAACCGTTTACCATATCGGAAGGTCTGGATCTTGGAGTGCTGACCGGAGATGAAAGTTATGTCTGCAATGGTGTTCTTCACGTAGGAGACCATGATATTCACTGTAGTAACCGTGATGGACATGGAACACAGTCATTAAAAGTAGCTTTGGAAAATTCCTGTAATGTTGCACTGATGCAGATCGGTTCAGCAATAGGAAAAGAGCAGTTTGTAAGATATCAGCAGTTGTTTGGATTTGGACAGTCTACTGGAATTGATCTTCCGGGAGAAGCAGCAGGACTTTTATACTCACTAGAGGATATGGATTCCTCTACGCTGGCTACCAACGCGTTTGGACAGAACTTTAATGTTACAATGACTCAGCTTGCAGCATCGTTTTGTTCACTGATCAACGGCGGAAATTACTATGAGCCACATGTGGTAAAGCAGATTCAAGATGAAAATGGAAATGTGACGGAAAATAAAGATCCGGTTCTTGTAAGACATACCATTTCTAAGGAGACGAGTGATATTATCAAAGATTATATGCTTGGAGTTGTGGAAGAAGGAACAGCTAAGACTGCGGCAGTAGAAGGTTATGACGTTGGAGGTAAGACTGGAACTGCGGAAAAACTGCCAAGAGGAAATGGAAAGTATCTAGTCTCTTTTATTGGATATGCACCACAGGAAAATCCACAGGTCATGGTCTACGTTGTGATTGACGAGCCAAATGTGGATAATCAGGCAAACAGTAAACTGGCAACGACAATGGCATCTCAGATTATGACAGAGATATTGCCGTATCTCGGAGTAGAAAAATCTGCAGATGCTAAGGCAGCAGATGCAAAATCATCTGATAGCAGTGCGAGCAGTGACAGCAGTGGTGATACACCAGATGACATGGCAACAGAGTCCGGTGACGGAGAATAGCTATATCAGCTGGGAGATGACTCCAACCTTTATAAGTGGTGAGAAACAAGCCGGTATCAGTGGTGGGAGTCAATCCCCCAGCTGATATAGCCTCCGGCAGGATTGCAGAGGTGCGCAGTAGAAGTATGTCATGCAATTGCATGACGCGCACCTCGCAGCAAGAATGCCGAGGCATTCTTGAATTGAAAATTAACAGGAAAAATTAAACATGAAAATGAATAACCTCGGAAGTGTCCTAATAAATTGATAAAAACAGCGCTTCTGAGGTTTTTTTGTATTGAGAAATAAAACATATAATAAAAGGAAAATTATGATTGTGTTTTTGGCGGCACTTTTGATGATTTTGGGTCTGATAGGACGAATGGTCTATCTGATGGTTTTTGATGCGGAGTATTATCAGAAAAAGGCGGAAGATCTTCACGAGCGGGAACGAAAGATTAAGGCAGCCAGAGGAGAAATTATCGATACGAATGGTACAGTGCTGGCAACAAACCGGACGGTGTGTACAATTTCGGTCATACATAGCCAGATTAAGGAACCAGAGGTGGTGATAAAAAAACTGAGCAAATGTCTGGGCATGGAGGAAGCGGAAGTTAGAAAGCGGGTGGAGAAGGTGTCTTCCATGGAACGGATTAAGACGAATGTTGATAAGGAGACAGGGGATAAGATACGGGAAATGGAACTTGCCGGAGTGAAAGTGGATGAAGATTTTAAACGGTACTATCCGTATAATGAGCTTGCTTCGAAGGTGATTGGATTTACCGGTGGTGATAATCAGGGAATCATCGGACTGGAAGTGAGATACGAAGATTACCTAAAGGGGAGTAACGGCAGGATTCTGACAACGACAGATGCAAGAGGTATTGAACTGGAGGGTGTAGCTGAAGACCGGGTAGAACCGGTGGCAGGCAAGACGCTTCAAATCAGTATGGACTATAATATTCAGATGTACGCCCAACAGATGGCAGAAAAAGTCATGGAAGAAAAACAGGCGGATAAGGTTGCGATTCTTCTTATGAATCCACAAAACGGAGAAATCCTTGCCATGGTAAATGTACCGGAATTTGATCTGAACGAACCATTTACGTTGAATCAGGATCAGGAAATTTCAGAAAAATCAAAAGAAGCTTTGAATCAGATGTGGAGAAATGGATGCATCAATGATACATATGAGCCGGGTTCCACTTTTAAAATTATTACAGCGTCAGCCTGTCTGGAAGAAAGGGTGGTATCTCTTTCAGATACATTTTCCTGTCCGGGCTACCGGATCGTGGAAGACCGGAAAATCCGGTGTCACAAAGTAGGGGGACATGGAGCTGAAACATTTGTACAAGGGATACAGAATTCCTGTAATCCGGTATTTATTGACATTGGACTGAGATTGGGAACAGGACGATTCTGTGATTATTTTGAACAGTTCGGGCTTCTTGGGAAGACGGGAGTAGATCTTCCGGGGGAAGCAGCAACGATTATGCATAAGGAAGAAAATATTGGTCAGGTGGAGCTTGCGACCATGAGTTTCGGTCAGTCCTTTCAAGTGACACCGATTCAGATGGCAGCGACCGTGAGTGCTCTGGTCAATGGGGGAAAGCGCGTGACACCACATTTTGGAGTCCGGATACTGGACAAAGATAAAGAGACAGTACGGGAATTAAAATATGACGATGGAAAGCAAATCGTGTCGGAAGAAACTTCCAGGACAATGCAGGCATTGCTGGAAAGTGTTGTGTCAGAGGGATCCGGGAAAAATGCAAAGATCGAAGGATACCATATTGGTGGAAAGACAGCTACGTCTCAGACACTTCCAAGAAGTGCGAATAAGTATATTTCTTCTTTTATAGGGTTTGCACCGGCTGCCAATCCGCAGATTCTCGGCATGTGTGTCATTTATAACCCACAGGGTGTATACTACGGGGGGACCATCGCAGCTCCGGTGATCCGGGATATATTTGACAACATATTCCCGTATCTTGGCATTGAAAAAGACGTCGAAATGCAGTATACTAACTAAAGCAAAATGAACAAAAGAAATGAAGAGGTGTGTTATGGATTATACGATATTTTTACCGGTGATTATTGCATTTGCACTGAGTGCGGTTATGGGGCCTTTGATCATTCCGGTGCTGAGAAGACTGAAAATGGATCAGACAGAACGCGAGGATGGTGTGAAGTCTCATTTGAAAAAAGCAGGAACTCCGACTATGGGAGGAGTTATGATCCTGCTTAGTGTTGTGATCACATCCGTATTTTATATTAAAGACTATCCGAAGATTATCCCAATCTTGTTTCTGACACTTGGATTCGGTCTGATTGGATTTTTAGACGATTATCTGAAAGTTGTTATGAAACGTTCTGATGGTTTATATCCAAAGCAGAAAATGGCACTTCAGATTGTAGTGACAGCAATTTTTGCGTTTTATATGGTAAAGTACAGTGGAGTTTCTCTTGCAATGCTGATTCCGTTCTCTGGTGGAAAGTATCTGGATATCGGCTGGCTTGCGATTCCTTTGATGTTCTTTGTCGTGATTGGTACTGTTAACGGAACAAATTTTACAGATGGTCTGGATGGTCTTGCTTCAAGCGTGACTGTTCTGGTAGCAACATTTTTTACAGTTGTTGCAGTTGGAACAAAGAGTGGAATTGAGCCGATTACATGTGCAGTTGTAGGTGCATTGCTTGGGTTTTTATTGTTTAATGTGTATCCGGCAAGTGTGTTTATGGGAGATACAGGATCTCTGGCACTGGGCGGTTTTGTTGCGTCCGCAGCTTATATGCTCCAGATGCCGATTTTTATTGTGATTGTCGGACTCATTTATCTGGTAGAAGTATTATCTGTTATGATTCAGGTAACTTACTTTAAAAAGACAGGTGGAAAGAGATTTTTCAAAATGGCTCCGATTCATCATCATTTTGAATTATGTGGCTGGTCAGAAACAAGAGTCGTCGCTGTATTTTCCATTATTACAGCACTTCTGTGCCTGATCGCACTGATGGCCATGTAATGATGCCAAATCTCAAAAGTCCGAAGCATGGAGCCGAGGCATTACGTGAAGTAGAGAGAAAATATGAAAATACCGAATCGCGAGATTGGGTATGAATGCAGGAGGAAGATAAAATGGTAGTAGCAGGAAAGAAAGTGCTGGTATTCGGTTCTGGAATCAGTGGAATCGGGGCAGTGAAATTACTGGAAGAAAATGGAGCGGATGTGGTGCTCTATGACGGAAATGAAAAACTGACTGAAGCAGACGTGCGCGCAAAGCTTCAGGAAGGAAGCAAAGCCCGGATCATAATCGGTGCTTTTCCAGAGGAACTTCCAAATACGCTGGATCTGGTGATCTTAAGTCCGGGTGTACCGACAGATCTTCCGATTATTTTAAAGATGAAAGAAAAAGAGATTCCGGTTATCGGAGAAGTGGAACTTGCATATACATTTGGTAAGGGAGACGTACTTGCAATTACCGGAACGAATGGCAAGACGACAACAACAACACTTCTCGGTGAGATCATGAAGGCTTACCAGGATGATGTGTTCGTAGTTGGAAATATCGGGAATCCGTATACTGTTGCAGCAGATCTTATGACAGAGCATTCCATTGCCGTGGCAGAGATGAGTAGTTTTCAGCTAGAGAGTATCGTGGCATTCCGCCCAAACGTAAGTGCGATCCTGAATTATACACCGGATCATTTGAACCGGCATCATACGATGGAAGCTTATATTGCTGCTAAGGAGAACATTGCAAGAAATCAGACAGAAGACGATTATTGTGTTCTGAACTATGAAGAGCCGGTTATGCGTAAATTCGCAGAGACATTAAAGTGTCATGTTCTGTTCTTCAGCAGTCAGCATAAGCTGGAAAAAGGTATTTATCTGGATAACGATAAAATTATTTACAAGAATCCGGATGAAGTCGAAGTCTGCCATGTTGACGAACTTCAGATTTTAGGAACGCACAATTATGAAAATGTTATGGCAGCTGTATGCATGGCAGCTGTTTATGGCGTTCCGATGGAGACGATCAGGAAGGCAATTCTTGCATTTAAAGGAGTTGCACATCGTATAGAATATGTGGCTGAGAAAAACGGAGTTGTTTATTACAATGATTCTAAAGGAACGAATCCGGATGCCGCGATTAAGGCAATCCAGGCAATGCGCCGGCCGACAATCCTGTTAGGCGGGGGATACGACAAGGATTCTGAGTATACAGAGTGGATTAACAGTTTTGATGGAAAAGTCAAGAAACTGATCCTGATGGGGGCGACAAAAGAAAAGATTGCGAGAGACTGTGAAAAATGTGATTTTCATGATTATGTGTATGTGGACACATTTGAAGAAGCTATGAATCTTGCAGTGGAGATGGCAGAGCCGGGAGATGCAGTGCTTCTGTCTCCGGCGTGTGCAAGCTGGGGCATGTTCCCGAATTATGAAGTACGTGGAGATAAATTTAAAGAGATTGTAAATTCCTTATAAGGAGTGCGAATGGATTGACACGTATGGCAGCAAGAGGCAGATACGATTATACGCTCCTGACAGTACTGGGAATTCTGGTGCTGTCAGGTCTTATCATTCTGTATAGTACAAGTGCGTATAATGGGGAAGTGAAATTCTGTGACAGTTCCTATTATCTGAAAAAGCAGGTATTTGCGACTTGTCTTGGTTTTCTGGCAATGTTTTTTACTGCACAGCTTGATTATCACAGATTGAAGAACATAGCGTGGCTTTGTTACCTTGTGGCGCTGCTTTTGTCGATTGCTGTTATATTTGTGGGTAGGGAGTATAATGGTTCCAAGCGCTGGCTTGCACTTGGTCCGCTGTCATTTCAACCATCGGAATTTGCAAAGGTTGCGGTTATTTTATTTCTGGCTTCTTACGTCACACGCAATGTGAAAAAAATGTACCGTATGCGGACATTGATAAAAGTCATGATAGTTGTGCTACCGGTAGTAGGATTGGTCGGAGCCAGTAACTTGAGCACAGCAATCATTATTCTGAGTATAGCAGTCGTTTTGATTTTTGTGGCGAGTCCAAAGTACGGGCAGTTTATTTTTCTGGGAGTGGCCGGGGCAGGATTTATGGGAATCTTTCTTGCTTTGGAGAGCTACCGGCTGGAACGGCTTGCAGTCTGGAAGAATCCGGAAGCTTATGAAAAGGGATATCAGACTCTGCAGGGATTGTATGCAATTGGGAGTGGAGGATTATTTGGAAGAGGGCTGGGACAGAGTATTCAAAAGCTTGGCTTTGTACCGGAAGCCCAAAATGATATGATTTTTTCCATCATTTGTGAAGAACTTGGATTATTTGGCGCATGTTTTATTCTGATGCTTTTTCTGCTTCTGATCTGGCGTTTTTTTGTTATTGCAACGCAGGCAAAAGATCTGTTTGGGGCATTGATTGCTTCCGGGGCAATGGCACATATGATGATTCAGGTCATCTTAAATATTGCGGTCGTGACCAATACGATCCCCAATACTGGAATTACGTTGCCATTCATTAGTTATGGCGGAACTTCAGTTGTATTTTTACTGGTAGAAATGGGGCTTGTACTAAGCGTCTCGAAAAATGGAAGTTACTGTGAAGAGGAGATTACAGAATAAGGAGCAGGGGTGAATGAAAAGGGAAGAATACCTGGACGACTATCAAGATCATGCAGAAAGACGTCCGAAAAAGAAAAAAAAGAAGAAAAAACGAAAACATAGAGTTTATGCTTTTTTTGTATTGCTCTTTGCCTTTTTAATTCTTGTACTTGGAATTTTTATTTTGTTTCATGTCCAGAAAGTAGAAGTGAAGGGAAATGATTATTGCAGTACAGAAGAAATTGTAAAATCTGTTCAGAACGATAAATATTCGGTCAATGGGCTGTATGTGCTTGCAAAATATAAACTCGGTTATGGAAAACAGCCGGACTGTTTTGAAAGTATTAAGGTAAGCCTTAAAAATCCGTGGACGCTTAAGATTACAGTTCAGGAGAAGGAAAGAATCGGATATGTAATGGATTCAGATGGAAAGTATTACTATTTTGACCAGGATGGTATGGTCGTAGATGTAGAGGAAGCACCGGTAGATGGAATTCCGCTTGTAGACGGTATGGATCCGGATGAACTTAAGCTTTACCACAAATTGAAAAAGAAAAGTTCGATTATCTATCAGGAGATACTGGAAGCTACCAGAGAGATGAAAAAGTACGAGTTGTCTGTCACAAAGATTATGTGTCGTTCTGACAGAATTTATGTGTACATCGGGAATGTATGTGTGAGCCTTGGAAATGATGTCACTTCCGTGAAAGTTGCGCAGATTCCTAAGATTCTTGAAAAGCTGGAAGGAAAAGAAGGAACGCTTCATCTGGAAAATTTTTCTGATGAGAGTGACACAGCGACTTTTGATATTGGAGTTTTTCCGGAAGATGCAGGATAAAACAAAAAAAATTGAAAAAGTCATGAAATTCTATTGATATTTTGGACAAAAGTCTATATTATAGAAATATATATGGGTGTATAATGTATAATAAGGATAACAAAGGAGGAGAAACCCTTGCTAGAAATTAAAACCAACGAGTCAGAAGCAGCGGCTAAGATCATAGTTGTAGGAGTCGGCGGTGGCGGTAACAACGCTGTGAACCGAATGATCGACGAGCAGATTGCCGGTGTGGAATTTATTGCAATTAATACAGATAAACAGGCACTTCAGTTAAGTAAGGCTCCGACACTTTTACAGATCGGAGATAAGATTACCAAAGGTCTTGGTGCGGGAGCAAGACCGGAGATTGGTGAGAAAGCTGCAGAGGAAAGTTCCGAAGAGATTGCAGCAGCATTAAAAGGAGCAGACATGGTCTTCGTTACCTGTGGTATGGGTGGCGGAACAGGAACAGGAGCTACACCGGTTGTAGCACGTATTGCCAAGGAACAGGGTTCCCTGACAGTCGGAGTTGTAACAAAACCGTTCCGTTTTGAGTCCAAGACACGTATGAACAATGCTCTTGCAGGAATTGAAAAATTAAAAGAAAGTGTAGACACACTGATCGTCATTCCAAATGATAAGCTTCTTGAGGTTGTTGATAGACGTACAACTATGCCGGAAGCACTTAAGAAGGCTGATGAGGTGTTACAGCAGGGTATTCAGGGTATCACAGACCTGATCAATGTACCATCCTTGATCAACCTGGACTTTGCAGATGTTCAGACTGTTATGACAGACAAGGGAATCGCACATATCGGTATCGGTATGGGACGCGGTGACGATAAAGCACTTGAGGCAGTAAAACAGGCAGTTGCCAGTCCTCTTCTGGAGACAACAATTGCCGGAGCTTCTCATGTTATCATCAATGTATCCGGAGATATCACTCTTATGGATGCATCAGATGCAGCTGAGTATGTTCAGGATCTTGCTGGAGAAGATGCGAATATTATCTTTGGTGCAATGTATGATGATTCCAAGGCTGATGAGGCTACGATCACAGTTATCGCAACAGGACTTCATAATGTAGGAGGTACAGCTTCCAAATTAAAATCCAGACTGGAGAGCCAGCGCCCGGCAGCAAATGTGGGGCATACGGCTACACATACAGGACATGCTTCTGCATATGACAGACAGCCGGTTCGCCAGCAGGCAGCTCCAAAACTTGATATGAGTATGGGATCTGTGAACAGAACAGTGGAAGAGCCGGAAGTTCCTAGAAGAACAGTTGGAGGAACATCACCTTCCATGGAGACACCGAGAACTCCGACAAGCCGTGTAAAAGAGCAGTCTATCAAGATTCCGGATTTTTTTAAAAAATAGGAATTCATATTAGAATACAAGATTGAATGAATAAAAGAGTCAAAGAAACGAATAAGTTTCTTTGACTCTTTTTGTATATAATAGGAAATTGCATTTCCTATTATATACAAAAAGCATCCGGCAGGATGCGCATTGCGGCGTACAATGATGATGTCGCAAACGACTGCCGCAGGCGCCAGAATATGCCAAGGCACATTCTTTATTCATCATTGTAAAAATACATCGACAAAAAATTTGTTCATTTGTGGTAAATACATGAATTATGTCATATAAAATTACATGGCGAAAAAACATGGAAAAAGAAAGGATAATGCGTAAAATCCTGTCGTAATAAACTGAATTGTTTCTTTCATTATCTGACAAAATCTACGTGTGGTCACACGTATAATAAAATCACTCAAAAGTACAAAATCGATTGCGTATACAAGAGGAAGAAGGTGGAACATGCACTATGAGCTGTACATAGATCTGTTTTTTCTTATTAATTTTCTGATGGATTATTTCCTGTTATTAATGGTAGGAAAGATGCTTAAGTGCCGGATCAGACGTCTGCGAATTATTGCGGGAGCAATGGTCGGTGCGTTTCTGACTTGCATATTTGTGGTCTTTTTGCGAGGAAAGATATGGAGGCTTGTGTTGTTTCACGGAGTCATGAATATGTGTCTGTTGAAAACAGGACTTGGGATAAAAGAAAAACGTACTCTGATAAAAGCATGGATATTGCTGTATGTCAGTGCATTTTTACTGGGCGGTATACTGAATGTATTTCAGCCATACGTTCGTGGAGGTGCAGTGTTTTTAATACTTGCATTTGCAGGATATCATCTTTGTCTTGGAATATGGGATTTGCTGGCTTATTTTCATAAAAATATGGCTGGCTCCTGTAGAGCCAGGCTGTATCAAAACGGAAGAGAATGTGAGATTTATGCCATTATTGACACTGGAAACAGGTTGCGGGATTCGTTGACGGGAAGACCGGTTCATGTAATTACAGGAGAGATAGCCCAAAAACTTGGCTGCACAGATTTTTCAAGTAAACGTGTAATCACCTATCAGAGTATTGGAAAGGAAAATGGTACGATGCCGATCCTTATGCTGGATTGTTTGTGTTGCCGGTGTGAAAAGGAAGAAAAATGGGTGGAAAAACCACTTGTGGCAGTCAGTGAGAGACAGAAGCTTTCCAATGTATATGACATGATCTTGAATCCTGATGATTTATAGCAGGCAGAAGAATAAATCGGACATTGAAAAATGTATTTATAGTCATTGTCGAAGTAAATAGTGGATTTAATATGGAAAGACATCTGTGAAAATGGAAGCTATGAAATGACTGATAAGTAAATAAAAAAGTTAATTTGTAAATGGAGGAATAGATATGTTAATGAAAGCAGTTATGCCCAAAAAGTTTCAGTTAAACGTAATTCCGGATTTTCGGACATTTTTATTTCCGGACGGAGGAGAGATACACTATATCGGAGGGTCAGACATTTTGCCTGCACCGTTAGAAGCAGATGATGAGGCGAGAGCAATCGGTTATCTGGGAAGTGCACATGACGAAGAGGCGAGGAAACTTCTGATAGAACATAATTTGCGCCTGGTCGTTTATATAGCGAAAAAATTTGATAATACTGGTATCGGAGTGGAAGATCTTATTTCCATCGGAACAATTGGATTGATTAAGGCAATTAATACATTTAACCCGACGAAAAATATAAAACTTGCGACCTATGCTTCCCGCTGTATTGAAAACGAGATTTTAATGTATCTGCGACGTAATAATAAAACGAAACTGGAAGTGTCAATCGATGAGCCGCTGAATGTGGACTGGGATGGAAATGAACTCTTGCTGTCAGATATTCTGGGCACGGAGGAGGATACGATTTATAAGGATCTGGAGCAGGAGGCAGAGAGGAAGATTCTGATAAAAGCACTGAATCTGTTGTCAGCAAGAGAACGTTCCATCATACAGATGCGCTTTGGTATCGGAACTGTGGACGGGGAGGAAAAGACGCAAAAAGAGGTGGCAGATCTGCTGGGGATTTCCCAGTCCTACATATCCAGACTTGAGAAAAAAATTATGGTGCGCCTGAGAAAAGAAATGGTGAAGTATTCCTGAAAAAGTGGTAGAATGAAAATAAAAAGGGGATACGTGTATGAAGCTTACTTTTATAGGAGCGGACCACGAAGTGACAGGCAGCTGCCACCTTGTTGAGGCCTGCGGAAAGAACATTCTGGTAGACTGCGGTATGGAGCAGGGGCCAGATCTTTACGAGAACCAGGAAATCCCGGTTGCATCGGGAGATATAGATTATATTCTCCTGACGCATGCACATATCGATCACTCCGGAAAGATTCCGATGCTCTGCAAACAGGGATTTCATGGAGAAATCGTAACAACATTTGCCACATCAGATCTGTGTAATATCATGCTGCGTGACAGTGCCCATATTCAAGAGTTTGAGGCGGAATGGCGGAATCGTAAAGCAAGGCGAAGCGGCGGACCGGAATATGAGCCGCTCTATACAATGGCGGATGCCGATGCAGCGATCAAATTGCTGGCACCGTGTGATTATGATCAAAGAATTACACTGTGTGACGGAATAGATATTCGTTTTACGGATGTAGGGCATCTTCTTGGCTCTGCGGCAATCGAGATGTGGATCACAGAGGGAGACATTTCCAAAAAGATCGTATTTTCCGGAGATGTGGGAAATCTGGATCAGCCGATTATCAAGGATCCAAAGAAAGTGACAGAAGCAGATTATATTTTGATTGAATCTACATATGGAGACCGGGTGCATGGGGATGTAAGACCGGATTATGTCGGAGAGTTTACAAGAATTTTAAAGGAGACTTTTGACCGCGGAGGGAATGTGGTCGTTCCGTCCTTTGCAGTGGGACGTACACAGGAGCTTCTGTATTTTATCCGTGAGATCAAGGAGAAAAACTTGTTGCCGGACTATCCGAATTTCGAGGTTTATGTGGATAGCCCGTTGGCAATTGAAGCAACGAACGTATTTAATAAGAATGTAAAATCCTGTTTTGACGAGGATGCACTTGCGATTATTGAGAAAGGAATCAATCCACTTGTTTTTCCGGGCTTAAAAACAACGATTACAAGTGATGAGTCCCGGATGATTAATTTTGATACAAAACCGAAGGTTATCTTATCGGCATCAGGAATGTGTGAGGCAGGACGAATCCGCCACCATTTGAAGCACAATCTGTGGAAAAAAGAAAGTACGATCTGTTTTGTAGGATATCAGGCGGTAGGAACACTGGGGCGAAAGCTGATTGAGGGTGCGGAATGCGTCAAGCTTTTTGGTGAGACAGTCGAAGTCAATGCGAAGATTGAAAGTCTGAAAGGTATTAGCGGACATGCAGACCGGAACGGACTTTTAGACTGGTTGTCAGGATTTGAGAACACACCGCAGCATGTATTCGTAGTTCATGGTGAAGATCAGGTTACGGATACATTTGCAGAAGCAATTACGGAAAAGTTTGGCTGGCCGGCCATGGCACCGTATTCCGGAGGATGTGTGGATCTTGCTACAGGTGAAATCCTGTCAGTTGGAATTAAAGAACCGAAAAAGGCAGTGGAAAAACCAGCACAGATCCGTAAGCAGAATGCATTTTACAGAGTGGTCGCAGCGGCAAAGAGACTGCTTGATGTGGTATATAAGAATGAAGGACTTGCAAACAAAGAACTGATGAAGTTCGAGAATCAGATTAATAATCTGGCAGACAAGTGGGACAGATAAGAGTGTCAGATTTGGCAAAATAATCAGACCTATAAAGTGGTTTGCATGGCTGGCGGGATAAGATGATGCCGGACGTGTGATGTCAAGGGGCAAAAATTTTTTAATTTCATGACACTTACGAATAAGTAACCTGCATATGGAGAGAATTTCTACTAGACGTAATCAGAAAACATCTGGCAGGAGGTTCGAAAAAATGCAGGGAAAAGTTGAAATATGTGGTGTGAATACGGCAAAGCTTCCTATCCTGAAAGAAGAGGAGAAGGAAGCTTTGTTTGCGCGTATTAAAGCGGGAGATGATGAGGCAAAAGAGGAATATATCAAAGGAAATTTAAGACTGGTTCTAAGTGTGATCAAACGATTTCATTCCAGTAATGAAAACCCCGATGACTTATTTCAGATTGGTTGTATCGGGCTGATTAAGGCAATCAATAATTTTAATACGGAGCTGGACGTCAAATTCAGTACTTATGCAGTGCCTATGATCATTGGAGAAATTCGGCGTTATATGCGGGATAACAGCAGTATACGAGTCAGCCGTTCCCTTCGTGATACCGCATACAAAGCAATTTATGCGAAAGAAAATTATGTGAAACAGAATATGCGAGAGCCTACAGTTCAGGAAATCGCACAGGAGATTGGAATAGCCAAGGAGGACATTGTCTATGCGCTAGATGCCATTCAGGCACCTATGAGCCTCCAGGAGCCAGTGTACAGTGACGGAGGCGACGCACTTTACGTGATGGACCAGATCAGCGATCACAAGAATAAAGAAGAAAAATGGGTCGAAAGCCTGTCGCTACAGGCAGCCATGGAACATTTAAACGAACGGGAAAGATACATTATTTCCCTTCGCTTTTTTGACGGGAGAACCCAGATGGAAGTGGCAAGAGATGTGGGAATCAGCCAGGCACAAGTAAGCCGCCTGGAAAAAAATGCACTTCGCATAATGAGGCAGTATTTGGTGGAAAGTTAAAAAGGGACAGGTGTGAGAAGCACTAAAGCCCGTAAAAACGTAGGTGGGGTTAAAAAAAGGGACAGGTTAAAGTCCAATTGGGGACGGGGTTTTTTTGAAAAAACCCCGTCCCCAATTGGTAATTGACATCTCCGACATCTCATACTATGATATTGGCATGGAGGATTTTTTGGCAATGATTAAGGCATGTATTTTTGATCTTGATGGTACGATTGGTAATACGTTGGATTCCATGGTCTATTCGGTTAACCTGACATTAAAAGAGATGAATCTTTCGGAGATTTCTAAAGAACAGTGTCGGGAGTTCGTAGGGAATGGTGCGAGGGTGTTGATGGAGAAGGCGCTGGATGCATCGGGGAATCCTGGTGCGACCAGAATTGAGGAAGGTATGCAGATCTATGGACGCATATTTGATGAGAATTGTACATATCATGTAACACCTTGCGAAGGCGTCCCGGAAATGCTGTATAAGTTAAAGAAACAGGGAGTGAAATTGGCGGTGCTGTCCAATAAACCTCATTGTCAGGCGGTGAAAGCGGTTCATGCAATTTATGGTGAGAAGTTGTTTGACTGGGTACAGGGGCAGAAGGATGAAATTCCAAGAAAACCGGATCCGGCGGGAGTGTTTTATGTGGCGAAAAAGCTCGGTGTAGATTACAAGGAGTGTCTGTATGTAGGAGATTCTGAAGTAGATGTGGTGACTGGAAAGAATGCAGGGGTAAAAACTATCGCAGTGACGTGGGGATTTCGTACGAAAGAAGAGTTAATGATTGCCGGAGTCCAGTATATGATAGACAAGGCAGAGAAATTGCAGGAATATCTATAAAAAGGAGGTTAAGAGGTAATGAATGAGTTTGATGAGGAATGTCTGAACGTATTTCTTGAAAATCAATCACAACTTTTTGAGGAGGCAGTTGCAGAGACGCTGGAAGATGCAGAAGCATTTCTGGAGGACTGCATGGCAGTTGTTGTGGAAAACATTGATGAGGTAAAAGAATTCCTGGAAGAAGAAGGAATGGATATTCAGGGAATGTCTGATGAGGAACTGGAAGAAGCAGCAGAAGTGTTCCCGATTCCGGACGGAAGATATCTGATTGTGGAAGGTTAAAATCCGGTGCAGTAAAATGTCCGGAAAAGAGGTTGAAGCAGCACAGATAATAAGAAAACTACATAGAAGAGAAAAAGCCGTAACTATCTGGTGGTTACGGCTTTTTTTAGGGCATCATCAATGGCGTTGATGATGATTTGAGAGGTATATGGATTGTCGGAGGAATAAGAAATGTTTTCTAGCGATTGTGTCTGGCAGATCTGGTCTGCGATTTCTTCCATAGTCGGCTGGATCAACGGATACATGGTGGTGACGGTGTCGTCCAGGTTGGAAAATCGGATAGAGTTGATATGATTTTCGTCGACTGTGACTTCTACTTCCAGCTCTTTATCGCCCAAAGTAAGCTGTGAAGTGTAGATGCCTGGTTGATAGGAAGTGCTCTTTGATGAGGAAGTTTCTTTGTTTTTCGGGTGAAACATAAATGTAAGCAGTGCCACCAGCAAAATGCCGAGACAGATGAACAGGACTGTATAAATAATTTCCTTCATGTGAAGTACAACGATTTTTGTTTTTGAACTCATAATAACCTCCTGTATTTGTTTTCTTAGGTTTTTGTTCTTTATAATGTATGAAAAAGGTTGGAAAATTATACAGCTTTTTTCGTGACAAAAGAATAGATATCCTGTAGAATGGGTAGAGATAAAGAGGTGGAAAATATGATAATTATAGCAGGACTTGGAAATCCGACAAAAGAATACGAAGGTACAAGACATAATGTAGGATTTCAGGTGATAGATAAAATCGCAGAAAAATATAATATTGCAGTGGACGCAAAAAAAGGGCGTGCCTATGTTGGGAAAGGAATCATCGAAGGTCAGAAGGTTCTTCTTGTTAAACCGCAGACTTATATGAATTTAAGTGGTGAGAGCATTCGCGAGTTGGTGGATTATTTTAAGGTGGATCCGAAAGAAGAGCTGCTTGTGATATATGATGATATCAGTCTGAACCCGGGGCAGATCCGGATTCGTAAAAAAGGAAGTGCCGGTGGACATAACGGAATTAAAAATATTATTGCCCAGCTTGGGACAGATACATTTCAAAGAATTAAAGTCGGAGTGGGAGAAAAGCCGAAAGGATATGATCTGGCTGCCTATGTTCTCGGACATTTTCATGGAGAGGATCTGGAACTTATGGAAGAGGGATATGAAAAGGCAATTTCTGCCACAGAAGAGATATTAAAAGGTGAGATTGATGCGGCCATGAATGAGTATAACCGTAAAGTGAAGCCGAAGGAGGAGTAAAAGTGCAGGCGTTACTTAAGCCGCTTTTGGAACTGGCAGAATATGAAGATATCGTAAAAAAGAAAAAAGAAGCTCCGGGAGTTCTGATGCTGACAGGTTGTGTGAATTCCCAGAAGACTCATATGATGTACGCACTTAGCGATGGCTGTTGTTATAAAGTCATCGCCTGTTCCAGTGAGGCAAAAGCGAAACAGATTTATGAAGAGTATCGTTTTTTAGATGCAGCCATTAGTTTTTATCCAGCAAAAGATTTGCTGTTTTACCAGGCAGATATTCGTAGTAAAGAGCTGGTCAGTCAGCGAATGCAGGTGATACAGGCAGTTTTAAAAGGCGAACCGATAACTGTGGTTGCTAGTTTTGATGCATTTATGGATGCACTCCTTCCAAAAGAAATGATAAAGAGCAGGGTGATCAAGATATGCTCCGACGAGACTCTGAATCTGGATGAATTGTCTGTGAAACTGGCACAGTGTGGGTATGACAGAGAGATAGAGGTGGCAGGACCGGGGCAGTTTGCGGTCCGTGGCGGCATCTTGGATGTATATCCGCTGACGGAGGAGCTCCCGGTTAGGATTGAACTTTGGGGAGATGAGGTGGATTCTATTCGAACCTTTGATCCGGAGACGCAGCGATCTATCGAGAAGCTTGACGAGGTAGAAGTGTTTCCGGCTACAGAATTTCCAGAGGAAGAAGAAAAAAGAGTTTCTTTTCTGGATTATTTTGAAAAAGAAAATACAATTCTTTTTTTAGATGAGCCTGTGCGTTTGAAGGAAAAAGGGGAAGGAGTGGAAGAAGAATTTCTGGAAGCCCAGAAACGACGTGCCCAGAGCGGATACGAAGTAGCCGACAGCGAAGCTGTGCTTTTTACAACGCAGGAGATTATGAGGAAAATGAATGAATATTCCAGCGTGGGATTTCAGGCGTTGGATATGCGTTGCCCTGGGTTGAATATCCGGGCAAGTTATAATCTTCAAACGAAAAATGTGGATCCATACAATAGAAGTTTTGAACTTCTAACGCAGGATCTGAAAAAAATGAAACGAAATCAGAGCCGTGTCATTCTGCTTTCCGGTTCCAGAACAAGAGCAAGGCGCCTGGCAGAAGATCTTCGAGATTACAATCTGAGCAGCTTTTACAGTGAAGATATGGATCGTGAAGTAGAACCGGGAGAAATTATGACTGCTTATGGTTATATTGCAGAAGGCTATGAGTATCCACTTTTGAATTTTGTTGTAATTTCAGAAACGGATATTTTCGGAAAGAATAAAAGGAAGAAAAAACGCCGTACCACTTATGAAGGGCGTAAGATCCAAAGCTTCTCAGAATTAAAACCTGGAGATTATGTGGTACATGAGAATCATGGACTGGGAATTTATCAAGGAATTGAAAAAATCGAAGTGGATAAGATTTCCAAAGACTATATGAAAATTTCCTATGCTAAGGGTGGAAATCTTTATATTCCGGCAACACAGTTGGATCTGATCCAGAAATATGCCGGTTCTGATTCAAAGAAACCAAAACTTAACCGTCTTGGAACTCAGGAGTGGACAAAGACGAAGGCAAAGGTTCGGGGGGCAGTTAAAGAAATTGCAAAAGATCTGGTAGAACTTTATGCAGCAAGACAGAATCAGGATGGGTTTGTTTACGGGGAGGATACAGTCTGGCAGAAAGAATTTGAGGAAATGTTCCCGTATGAGGAGACAGAAGATCAGCTTCTGGCGATCAATGCTGTGAAGAAGGATATGGAAAGCCACAAGATCATGGATCGTCTGATCTGTGGTGATGTAGGTTATGGAAAGACGGAAATTGCAATCCGTGCGGCATTTAAGGCAGTACAGGAAAATAAGCAGGTGGTCTATCTGGTACCGACCACTATTTTGGCACAGCAACATTACAATACATTTTGCCAGAGAATGAAGGATTTCCCGGTCCGGGTAGATCTGATGTGCCGATTCAGGACTCCGGCTCAGCAAAGAGATACGATTCAGAACTTGAAACGCGGGCTGGTGGACATTGTGGTTGGAACCCACCGTGTGCTCAGTGATGATATTGAGTATAAGGATCTGGGATTGCTGATCATCGACGAGGAGCAGCGTTTTGGAGTCCAGCACAAGGAGAAAATCAAAAAGTTAAAGAAAAATGTAGACGTTCTGACGTTGACGGCAACGCCGATTCCAAGAACTCTTCATATGAGCCTTATCGGAATCCGTGATATGAGCGTGCTGGAGGAGGCACCGCAGGACCGGCTGCCAATCCAGACGTATGTGATGGAATATAATGATGAGATGGTCAGGGAGGCAATCGAACGAGAATGTGCGAGAAACGGACAGGTCTACTATGTGTACAATCGAGTGGAAGACATTGCAGAGGTAACAGCGCATATTCAGAAACTTGTCCCGGAGTTAAATGTATCCTTTGCCCACGGACAGATGAAGGAGCATGAGCTTGAAAAGATCATGTATGATTTTATTAATGGAGATATTGATGTGCTTGTGTCGACAACGATTATTGAAACGGGTCTTGATATATCCAATGTAAATACCATGATCATTCACGACGCAGACCGGCTTGGCCTTTCCCAGCTCTATCAGCTTCGTGGCCGTGTCGGGCGTTCCGGGCGTATGGCCTATGCATTTTTGTTGTACCGGAAGGACAAATTATTGAAAGAGATTGCAGAGAAGCGTCTGGCGGCAATCCGGGAATTTACAGATCTTGGATCGGGATTCAAAATTGCCATGCGTGATCTTGAAATCCGCGGAGCTGGAAATCTTCTTGGTGCCGAACAGCACGGGCATATGGAAGCGGTCGGATACGATATGTACTGCAAAATGTTAAATGAGGCAGTCAAACATTTAAAAGGGGAATTATCAGAAGAGGATACATTTACGACAGCATTGGATGTCAATGTCGATGCGTATATTCCGGATTCTTATATACCAAATGAATATCATAAGCTGGATATTTATAAGAGAATTGCTGCCATCGAGTCTGAGGAAGAGATGGACGATATGATAGAGGAGTTGATTGACCGTTTTGGAGATATTCCTAAAAAAGTGGAGCTCCTTCTGGAAGTAGCAAGGCTTAAGAATCTGGCGCACCAGGCGTATGTGACTGAGGTGACTCAAAAAGGTGTGACCTATACATTCCGTATGTATGAAAAAGCAAAAATCCATGTAGAGCGGATCCCGGATCTTTTAAAACAATTTCCGGAAGATCTGTCATTTAAGGCGGATGTATCGGATCCCAAATTCATTTACCAGAAAAAGAAGAAAACAAAGCGTGGTGAAGTGGAGAATCCAATTGAGGTTGTGAAAAAAGTGTTAATTGGTATAAAAGGATTGCTTGACTAGAAAAAAGAAGATATAATAAAAAAAGTGGACATTTCTTTGCCCATCAGAATGAAGGAGGATACTAAAACGATATGAAAAAGAGATTATTTGCGCTGGCTCTTGCGGGAGTATTGGCTGCTGTAACACTGACCGGATGCGGATCATTAAAAGGAGACGAGACGGTTGCGACAGTCGATGATACAAAGATTGATGCGGATCTGGCCAATTTCTTCGCAAGATATACACAGGCAACATATGAGACATATTATTCTGCTTATCTGGGAGAAGATATGTGGAATTCAGATGCTTCTGACGGAGAGACATACGAAGAATCTGTAAAGAGTTCTGTACTGAAGTCACTGGAAGATATGATTCTTCTTGAAAAGCATATGGAAGATTATGATGTGTCAATTACAGATGAAGATAAAGCAATGATCAAGGAGACAACGCAGCAGTTTCTGAATGATAATTCTTTAGATGACAAGAATCTTGTATCTGGCAATGAGAAGACTGTAAATCGTGCATTGACACTGATGGCAGTTCAGCAGAAGATGCGAACTGCAATCCAGGCCGGGGCAGATACAGAAGTCTCAGATGAAGAAGCAGCGCAGAAGAGCATGGATTATGTGTTCATTTCTTATCAGACAAAAGATGATTCCGGCAACAGCAAAGACGTTTCCGATGATGAAAAAGCGCAGTTAAAGTCTCAGGCAGAGGCGATTGCTTCCGGTCTGAAGGAAGGTGGAGATTTGAACGCGCTTGCAGAAGAGCAAGGGGCAACGGTTCAGACACTGACGTTTGATAAAGATACAACTTCTCCTGATGAAGATTTGATTAAAGCCGCAGATGCACTGGGCGAGGGAGAATCTACAGATGTGATTGAGACAGAAAAAGGCTGTTACGTAGCAAAAGTTACAAGCCTGTTAGATCGTACAGCAACGGATTCTAAGAAATCACAGATTGTACAGGAACGTCAGACAAAGCTTTATGATGATACAGTGAAAAAGTGGAGAAAAAAAGCAGATATTAAAGTGCATAAGGGTGTATGGGAAAAAGTAAGTTTCCAGAAAGTGTCTGTAAAGATGAAGACTGAGACTCAGACACCGTATACAGATCAGGTGCAGACAGATGATCAGGCTCAGACAGATAATTAAAATGCAGTAAGTCTGAAAGACATGAAAAAATTTCCATAGAGAAGAAAAGACCTGCCGGTTGGCAGGTCTTTTCTATCATATAGGAGATGGAAATTCCTATATGGTAAAATTATTTGAAATATGTGGATACAAGATCATTGACAAGCTTACCATCAGCTTTACCTTTTACCTTTGGCATCAGATGTTTCATGATATTTCCTTTGTCTTTTCCGGTTGGGTTCTCGATACCAAGTTCAGATAACACACCTTCGATGATTGCCTTTATCTCGTCTTCGCCCATCATTTTTGGAGCGTAGGCTTCCAGAACAGTCAGGCGGCGGTTGCATTCTTCAATAATATCAGTACGGTCAGCAGGTGTCATCTCCAAAGTCTCTTTTGTCTGCTTGATTTCTTTCATGATAACCTGAATCTCTTCTTCTTCTGTCAGATCTGCACGTTTGTCGATCTGTTTATTCTTAAGAGCTGCCAGAAGCATGGATAAAGTTTCTTTTTTCTCCTTTTCGCCGGCTTTCATAGCTGCGACCATAGCACTTCTAATTTCATCAATTTTACTCATGATACATATCCTCCTCGAAATTACTACTTTTATTATACAAGACTAGATTGAAAATATCCAGCCCTGGATTTTGAAAGAAAGATTCGTACAGAAATAATGCTTCATTCTGATATTAGAATTAACAGAAAACTAACAAAAATTTTGGAAAAACAATAAGTGAGTTTGTAGAAAAAATAACTGAAATATAGTATAATATTTTTTGTATCAAGAATAAATAATCTGTCATTTTACAGGTAGATGATAGAATTAGAAAGGGGAACTATAATGGGCAAAGAAATGATAGCAATGTTACTTGCCGGAGGGCAGGGCTCCAGACTGTATGCGCTGACCCAGAAGCTTGCAAAACCGGCAGTTCCATTTGGCGGAAAGTACCGAATCATAGACTTTCCACTTTCAAACTGCGTAAATTCAGGTATTGATACAGTAGGTATTCTGACTCAGTATCAGCCTCTGGAGCTGAATGAGTATATCGGAAATGGGCAACCGTGGGATCTGGACCGAATCTATGGAGGAGTTCATGTATTACCACCATATCAGAAGGCATCTGGCTCAGATTGGTATAAAGGTACAGCAAATGCAATTTACCAGAATATTTCATTTATCGAGCGCTATGATCCGGAATATGTCATTATTTTGTCGGGAGATCAGATCTGCAAGCAGGATTATAGTGATTTTCTTAGATTCCACAAAGAAAAGAACGCAGAATTCAGTGTTGCGGTTATGGAAGTCCCGTGGGAGGAGGCACCAAGATTCGGACTTATGGTCACGGACGATGATGACCGTATTACGGAATTCCAGGAAAAACCGAAGAATCCGAAATCCAATCTTGCCTCTATGGGTATCTACATATTCAACTGGGATATTTTAAAACAATACCTGATTGAAGATGAGGCTGACCCGGAATCTGAAAATGATTTTGGAAATAATATTATACCGAATCTGCTGCGTGATGAGAGAAAAATGTACGCGTATCACTTTAACGGATACTGGAAAGATGTGGGAACGATTCCATCTTTGTGGGAAGCGAATATGGAAGTACTGGATCCGGAACACAGTGGAATTAACCTGTTTGATGAAGACTGGAAGATCTATAGCAGGAACAGTGGTATGCCGGGACATAAGATCTGCGCCGGAGCCAATGTAGAGAACTCGATGATCACAGATGGATGTAAGATCGCAGGCAGCGTGAAACATTCCATCCTATTTGCCGGAGTGAAAGTAGAAGCCGGAGCAGTTGTAGAAGATGCAGTCGTTATGGGCAGAACAACGATTAAAGCCGGAGCCAGTGTAAAGCATTGTATTGTTGCGGAGAATGTAGTGATCGGTGAAAATGCTGTGGTAGGAGCTATGCCGACAGAAGAAGAGCAAGGAGTTGCAACCATCGGACCGGATGTCTGCGTCGGAACAGGTGCCAAGATTGGATCGAATGCCATGATCAGTGAAGATGTAAAGGACGGTGAAGAAAAATGATAAATGCAAATGCGGACGCAATGGGAATTATTTTCCCGAATAATTATGATAAGTTTGTTCCGGAACTGGTCAGCGAAAGACTAATGGCTTCCATTCCATTTGCAAGCCGTTATCGAATGATCGATTTTTTGTTATCCAGTATGGTTGGCTGCGGAATTGATAAAATAGAAGTGCTTGTTCGTGAGAATTATCATTCGCTTGTAGACCATTTAGGTGGTGGCCGAGAGTGGGATCTCAGCCGTAAGAACGGAGGACTTAGTATCTTTCCTCCATTTGCCCAGAAGTCTATCGGCAGTATGGGAGGAGGAAGAGTGGAAGCGCTCGCCAATATTCTTCCGGTACTCAAAAAGCAAAAAGAAAAATATGTGATTATGGCAGATACGAATATTGCTGCAAATTTTGATTTCAATGCGCTGATCGCACAGCATGTAAAAACGGATGCAGATATTACGTTCGCTTATACAAAAGAGGAACTGCCACAGGAACTGACTGGTGCAAAAGATGCAAGTAAAGGGCTTTATTATACGTTGAAGCTGGATGGAGATAAAGTAGAAGACATCTACATCAATAAGCAGGAGCAGGGTGTGCAGAATTTCTCTATGAATATTTACATTGCGAACAGAGAGTGGCTGATCGATACCATTAATGCAGCGTTTATGCGTGGAGCTATTTCACTGGAGAGGGATATCCTGATCCCGCATCTGGATACATATAAAGTCATGGCTTATGAGCATAAAGGATATGTGGCGAGAATCACCGGACTTAAGAGCTATTTTGATGAGAACATGAAACTTCTGGATGATAAGAATCTTGAGAAGCTTTTCACAGGTAATCCCATCTATACAAAGATTCGTGACGATAATCCGACCAGATACATCGGCAATGCAAAAGCAAGTAATGTTATGGTAGCAGACGGTTGTGTGATCGAAGGTGAAGTGGAGAACAGTATTTTATTCCGTGGTGTGAAGATTGCAAAAGGTGCGAAAGTGAAGAATTGTGTTTTAATGCAGGATACGATCGTTGGAGAAGGTACAAAGCTGGAATATATCATTTCAGATAAGAATGTAAAAATCACCGATGGAAAAGAATTAAAGGGTGATGAAGCGTTTCCTGTATTTGTTGCGAAAGGACAGGTTGTCTAGTGAACGGGTGCATGTTATGCCCGAGACAGTGCCAGATTAAGCGAAAAGAAGGAAAGCGTGGCTTTTGTGGGGAGTCGGATTTGGTCCGGCTTTCCAGAGCCGCGCTTCATATGTGGGAAGAACCGTGTATCTCCGGGATAAATGGATCCGGAGCTGTTTTTTTCTCTGGCTGTACGCTTCGATGTGTATATTGCCAGAATTATCACATTGCCAACAGTGAGGTTGGAAAAACAGTAAGTGTTGAACGGTTATCGGAGATATTTCTGGAGCTTCAGGAACAGGGGGCAAACAATATTAACCTTGTGACACCAACGCACTTTGTACCACAGATTATCGCGGCACTGGATCAGGCAAGAAAAAAAGGGCTTAACCTTCCAATTGTTTATAATACAAGCGGCTATGAAAAGGTGGAGACTTTACGCAGGCTAAATGGATATGTTGCTGTATACCTTCCGGATTTTAAATATCTGGATCCGGAGCATGCAAAGAAATATTCCGGGGCAGAAGATTATCCGGAAGTAGCAAAACGGGCACTGGCAGAAATGGTCCGGCAGACTGGGAATCCTGTATTTAATGATGCGGGGATTATGACAAAAGGTGTAATTGTGAGACATTTGTTATTGCCTGGGTGTCTGAGAGATGCGAGAAGAATTGTGAAATATCTCTATGAAACATATGGTGACCAGATTTATATGAGTCTCATGAACCAGTACACTCCACTCGATACGTTGAATCGGGAAAAATATCCGGAGCTTGCCAAGAAAGTGACGAAAAAAGCATATGATGTTCTGGTGGATTATGCCATAGATCTTGGCGTGGAGCAGGCATTTATTCAGGAAGGCGAAACGGCAAAAGAAAGCTTTATTCCTGATTTTTCCTACGAAGGAGTGTAATGAAGAACAGATGCCAGAAGATATGAAGAGCTATCGGCATTTCATTATTGACATTTGAAGAGAGTTCTTGAATAACAGGAACGTGAATGATAAAAAGGTAAAGAAAATTTAACGAAGGAGTAAAGATATGGCAGACAGAGCCCAGTTTCAGAAAAAATTAGGAGAGCTTCTTGCAGTTGCAGCAAGCCAGAATAATAAAATGACCAGTCAGGAAGTGCAAGCTTTCTTTCAGGATGACAATCTTACAGATGAGCAGATGAATCTGGTTCATGAATTCCTGATGTCTCAGAAAGTGGAAGTAATCGGATATACAGGAACTATAGAAAATACAGAAAAAACAGAACAAGAAGAAAAAGATACATTAAGCCAGCAGGAAAAAGACTATGTGGCAGAATATCTGATTGATATTGAAAAAATGGCGAAGCAGACGGAGGAAGAGGTAACACTTGCATATTATCTTCCAAAAGTTGTGGAAGAAGCAGTAAAGCTGCATATGCCGGGAATCTTCATCGGTGATGTGATCCAGGAAGGCAATGTCAGCTTGATGCTGTACTTAGGTGAGAATAAGAAAGCAACAGAAGCAGAAGTGCTGGAGCAGGTGCGCGCTGGAATCCGGGTGATGCTGGAATCCCACACCGAAGAAAAACGCCGCGATAAGAAGATGGTCGAGCGGGTGAATGATCTGGACGAGACAATCAAAAGCATGAAGGAAGAATACGGAAGAAAAGTATCGGTCGATGAAGTGGCGGAGCGTATGGGTATTACGGAAGACACCGTGGAAGATATCCTGAAGCTTGCAGGCGAAGAAGTGAAGGATGAGTAAAGGTGAGTCCTGCCTGTAAGTGGAGGTTGTTATACGCGATATCTGGGTGGAATGTTGTGGACATTTGAGCGCATTTGATATTATTCTGAAATTAACCAATCAATCAAATTGATGGATTTTATGCCATTATATGAAGAGTCCATTCCGGGATTTAAAGAAAGAATAATTTTTCCAATATGGAATACGCAAAAAATTCTGCTTCCTTTATTAGAATAATTTTCATGCATTTTCACATAATAGCATTAAAAGTAAAATTTAGCATGAGAAGAAAGAACAGCCATGCGGAATCAATCATGGAGGAATCATATGAAGGCAACAGGAATTGTACGTCGGATTGATGACCTGGGACGTGTGGTCATTCCGAAAGAAATACGAAGAACACTTAGGATCAGAGAAGGTGATCCACTGGAGATATTTACCGACCGGGAAGGCGAGATTATATTGAAAAAATATTCACCGATTGGAGAGCTTGCTGCATTTGCAGGTATGTATGCAGACAGCCTGGCAAAAGAGGCAGGGTGCCTTGTGTGTATCTGTGATATGGATCAGGTCGTGGCAGCTTCCGGAAACGGGAGAAAAGAGGTGCAGGAAAAGTATATCAGCAAAGTTCTTCAAGGGGAACTGGAAGAAAGAAACAGTATTTTGGCAAAGGTAGATGAGAAGAAATATATCCGGGTGTTTCGGGAACAGGAAAAGGATTATGTATGGGAATCTATTACACCGATCATTTGCGAAGGAGATGTTGTGGGGGCAGTTATTTTACTGTCATCAGATGAAAAAGAGAAGTTTACAAAACTGGAACAAAAGCTGGGGGCATGTGCGGCAGGATTTCTTGGAAAGCAAATGGAGTGATAAAATTTGCAGAAGCAGTCATATTCGCCGGATCTAGCTCATACCTTGTGGTAGACAAGGAGGAAAGAGATGGAGAATATGCAAAAAAATATAAAGGTCATATGGTGGATCAAGTCACTTCTGGCTTCTTATATTGTCACCGGTATATCACTTTTGGTTTTGACATTTTTTATGTATAAATTTGAATTAAATGAAAAAATTGTATCGGCGGCAATTGTTGGAATCTATGTAGTGTCAACACTGATCGGAGGAATGATCATAGGGAAACTGACAAAATCAAAACGGTACTTGTGGGGGATGGTTCTTGGAATCATATATTTTGTATTGCTTTTGCTCATTACACTTGGAGTTTACAGAACTCTGAATGGAGACAGTGTAAGTATTGTCACATCACTGATACTATGTGCAGGAGGCGGTATGACCGGTGGTATGATATCATGAAAGACTAAAAAATAAGAGCTGCGTATATCTCTTGTAAAAAGGAAACAGATATAGGCAGCTTTTATTTTACGTACGGTTCATAATCGTAATGACGAATGTATATGTTCCTTACAGAAAGTAGAATAGTTACAGTTCGAATCAGAAAGTTTTTGCCACATGTAAAAATGTAAAGATACCAGAATGGAAAGTGTTTCCACCGGCATCTTATGAATTATGGTCTACCTGATTCATATACTTGATGAGGCGGAAAATCTGGCTTGTATAACCCCATTCATTATCATAGAAACAGATGACCTTAAAGAAGTGAGAATTTACTTGAATTCCCTGTCTTGCATCAAAGATAGAAGCGTGTGAATCTCCGATGAAATCAGAAGATACAACTTCATCATCTACATAATCAAGAATGCCGGACAAATATGTCATGGAGGCTTCCTTTACTTTTTTGCAGATATCCTCATAAGATGCAGACTCTTTTAGTGCGACGTTCAGATCAACGATTGAGACGTCTGTAGTTGGAACACGATAAGAAATACCACTCATCTTGTCCTTCAGAGAAGGAATGACGAGAGAGATAGCCTTAGCGGCTCCGGTTGTGGATGGAATCAGATTGCCGAATGCAGAACGTCCGGTACGCCAGTCCTTGAGAGAACGGCTGTCCACAACTTTCTGCTTGGCAGTTGCGGCGTGGATCGTAGACATCAGACCATATTCAATTCCATAATTGTCTTCCAGTACTTTACAGATAGGTGCCAGACAGTTGGTCGTGCAGGATGCATTGGACACAACGGACATATCTTTCGAATAACCGGTATGGTTGATTCCCATGATGAATGTAGGTGTTTCTTCATCTTTTGCAGGTGCAGAAATAATGACTTTTTTTGCACCACCTTGCAGGTGAGCACTTGCCTTTTTTGCCGTGCAAAATGCTCCGGTTGCATCGATGATGTATTCGGCACCGCAGGAACCCCAAGGGATGGAAGCAGCATCACCTTCTGTGAAGACAGGAATCTTCTGCCCGTTAATGATAAGTCCGTGTTCATAAGTTCCAAGTTCTCCCTGAAAACGTCCAAAAGTAGAGTCGTAGCGGATCATATAGACCATATAATCAAGATCCGCATTTCTTGCGTTAATTCCACATAATTTAAAAGTTTCCGGTCGACTGATGGCGATACGGAGTGCAACGCGTCCAATACGTCCGAATCCGTTAATGCCAATTGAAATTGCCATGTTACAATTACCTCCTATAAGACATATTAATGAAGTGGCAATTTCTGATTCATTTGTAATCTAACGCAAGTGTAACATAGTAAAATTGAAAAAACCACCTTTTTGCAGGTAATTAAAATATTAACGGGAATAATTAAAAATTAACGATTCAGATAAAAATATTGCGAAAAAGAAAGGAAGATGCTATACTTATAAAAGTCAAGAAAGACAAGGAGGAATGTAGTGATGAAACATGTGAAAACATTGAATACACAAACTCTGAACAAGACAGTGAAAAAAGGCGGTTGCGGCGAATGTCAGACATCTTGCCAGTCAGCATGCAAGACTTCCTGTACAGTAGGAAATCAGACCTGTGAGCAGAGCAAATAAGTAAAAGAACATAGGTAAAAAACCAAGAGACAGCGGTCTTAAAAGGGTCGCTGTCTCTGTTCTGTTGCCAAATAACCATTAAAATTTTTTAAGAGATAGAAAAAAATAGAAAAGGAGATTATTACTGTGATTCATCAGTATAAGAATAACGGATATAATATTGTTCTGGATGTATACAGTGGAGCCGTACATGTGGTTGATGACCTGTGCTATGATGTGATCGCTGTACTGAATGAACCGGACGAAGAACCAACAGCGGAGATTTTAAAGAGTGATCTTACATGGGAGAATCTGAAAAAGCGGCTTGGAGATACATATAGCGAGGAAGATTTAAGAGATGCTCTTGATGATGTCATTGAACTGACAGAGGACGGGAAATTATTTACAAAGGATGAGTTTGAATATCTTGTTCCAATCGTGAAGAAGAGAAAGACAGTTGTAAAGGCTCTTTGCCTTCACATTGCACATGACTGTAATCTGGCCTGCAGGTACTGCTTTGCAGAAGAAGGCGAGTATCATGGAAGACGTGCTCTTATGAGTTATGAAGTCGGAAAGAAGGCATTAGATTTCCTGATTGCAAATTCCGGAAGCAGAAGAAATCTGGAAGTAGATTTCTTTGGAGGAGAGCCACTTATGAACTGGCAGGTTGTCAAAGATCTGGTAGCATACGGAAGAGAACAGGAAAAGCTTCATGACAAGAATTTCCGATTTACAGTTACGACGAACGGCGTTCTTCTGAATGATGAGATTCAGGAGTTTGTCAATAAAGAGATGGACAATGTTGTGCTAAGCCTGGATGGACGAAAAGAAATCAATGATAAGATGCGTCCGTTCCGCAACGGAAAAGGAAGCTACGATCTGATCGTGCCGAAATTCCAGAAGCTGGCTGAAAGTCGTAATCAGGAGAAGTATTATATCCGTGGGACATTTACAAGAAATAATCTGGATTTCTCCAATGATATCCTGCATTTTGCAGACCTTGGATTCAAGCAGATGTCCATTGAGCCGGTCGTAGGTGATGAATCCGATCCATATGCGATCCGCGAAGAGGATATTCCACAGATCAAAGAAGAGTATGATAAGCTTGCCAAGATTATGATTGAGCGTGAAAAAGAAGGAAAAGGATTTAACTTCTTCCACTTTATGATTGATCTGGAAGGCGGCCCATGTGTGATGAAACGTATGTCCGGCTGTGGTTCCGGAACAGAATATCTGTCTGTCACACCATGGGGAGATCTGTATCCATGCCATCAGTTTGTCGGACAGGAAGAATTCCTGATGGGAAATGTAGACGATGGAATTGTAAAGCCGGAGATTGCAGATGATTTCAGAAGCTGCAGTGTATATTCAAAAGAAAAATGTAAAAATTGTTTCGCTAAATTCTACTGTAGCGGTGGATGTATGGCAAACTCTTATAATTTCCATGGAACGATCCATGATTGTTATGATGTTGGCTGTGAGATGCAGCGTAAACGTGTGGAATGTGCCATTATGATCAAAGCAGCACTGGCAGATGCATAATGTGTAACATAGAATCCTTCGAAGGAATGGAAGAAAGAGAAAGGAAGTAAATCATGAAAAAAAGCAGAGGCATACTTAGTCTTATTGTGGCAGCGGCCTTGATCGTACTGCTTGGTTTTACGACAATTGTTGGATTCGGAAAAGGCCATACAGGTTCTATGAAGAATATCAAACTGGGTCTGGACCTTGCCGGTGGTGTAAGTATCACATATCAGGTCAAAGATGACAATCCATCGGATGAAGAGATGAGTGATACAATCTATAAGCTGCAAAAGCGTGTAGAACAGTATAGTACAGAGGCAAGTGTATATCAGGAGGGAAGCGACCGTATTAATATCGAGATTCCTGGTGTTACAGATGCCAATGAGATTTTAGACGAACTGGGACAGCCGGGTTCCCTGTATTTTATTGCACAGACAGGCAGTGACGGCTCAGCAAACTATAGTCAGGTGAACAGTACGGGAGATGCGTCCAAAGATTATCAGCTCAACAAGACAATTGAAGAATTGCAGGCAGACGGTTCTATTGTACTGAGTGGCAATGATGTAAAAAGTGCCCAGGCTCAGACAACAGAAGACCAGCTGACAAAGAATAAACAGAATGTTGTATCTCTTACATTTACAAAAGATGGAACAACAAAGTTCGCAGATGCAACAACAAAAGCACTGGCAGCAAGCCAGAGCATTGGTATCTATTATGACGGAGCATTTGTAAGTGTTCCGAATGTACAGGCAGCCATTACAAATGGACAGGCTCAGATCAGTGGTAACATGACCTATGAAGAAGCAGATGCGCTTGCTTCTACAATCCGTATCGGTGGTCTGAAGCTGGAACTGGAAGAGTTGCGTTCTAATGTTGTAGGAGCCCAGCTTGGTGAGCAGGCAGTTGCGACCAGTTTAAAAGCCGGAGCAATCGGACTTGCAATTGTATTTGTATTCATGTGTTGTGTATACTTGCTTCCGGGACTTGCATCCGGACTTGCACTTTTAATCTATACAGGACTTGTACTTATAATCCTGAATGCATTTGAAGTAACATTGACACTTCCGGGTATTGCCGGTATCATTCTTGGCATTGGTATGGCAGTAGATGCCAACGTTATCATCTTCGCTCGTGTACGTGAAGAGATGGTACGCGGAAGAAGTGTAAAGAATTCTCTGAAGATTGGTTTCCAGAAAGCTTTATCAGCAATCTTAGATGGTAATATTACGACTCTGATCGCAGCAGCTGTATTGTGGTTCAAAGGTTCCGGTACAGTAAAAGGATTCGCGCAGACACTTGCAATTGGTATCATCGCATCTATGTTTACAGCACTTGTTATTACAAGATTGATCGTAAATGCATTTTATGCAGTTGGACTTAGAAGTGAAAAATTATATTATCGTCCAAAGAAAGAGCGTGAGCCAATCGATTTCCTTTCAAAGAAAAAAGTGTTCTTTACAATTTCTCTTGTATTAATTGCAGCAGGATTGATCACGATCGGTGCCAATGCAGGAAGAGGAAAAGGAGCATTTGCATACAGCCTTGAATTCCAGGGCGGTACATCTACAAATGTAACATTTGATAAAGATTACTCTATTGATGAGATTGATAAGGAAATTGTTCCGGTTGTAGAAAAGGTAACTGGAGATAACAATGTTCAGACTCAGAAAGTAGCCGGAACCAATCAGGTTATTATCAAGACAGTTACACTGGATCTTGACAAGCGTGAAGCACTGAATAAGGCTATGGTTGATAACTTCGGTGTGGACGAATCAAAGATCACGGCAGAAAATATCAGTTCTACAGTAAGTAATGAGATGCGAAGAGATGCAGTTATCGCGGTTGTTATTGCGACAATCTGTATGCTTCTGTATATCTGGTTCCGATTCAAAGATATCCGTTTCGCTACCAGTGCGGTACTTGCTCTTTTACATGACGTCCTTGTTGTAGTAGGATTCTATGCAATTGCAAGAATCTCTGTTGGTAATACATTTATCGCGTGTATGCTGACAATCGTTGGATATTCCATCAACGCGACCATTGTTATCTTTGACCGTATCCGAGAGGAAATGCGTGGTAAGACAAAGAGCAGTGATATTGCAGCAGTTGTAAACAAGAGTATCACACAGACGCTGACAAGAAGTATCTATACATCTCTTACAACATTTATCATGGTAGCAGTACTTTACGTCATGGGTGTAAGTTCTATCAAGGAGTTTGCACTTCCATTGATGGTCGGAGTTGTATGCGGAGCTTACTCATCTGTATGTATCACAGGAGCGCTGTGGTATGTAATGAAACGCTTCAAGAAGTAATTTTAAACACTATAGAACAGCCAAAGTCATATTTTATGGCGAGGCTGTTCTTTTCTTAAAGTAAATATTTGCAAAGTAAATAAAATGATGTTGGAGATTCCTGTCGAAAGTGTAGTATTTACTTTGCAAATATTTATTTGGATAAAACAGGAGAGACGAAAATTATGGAACGCTGGGTACTTTTAAGAAAAGGTGCTGATTTTGAGGCTATCAGTAAGAAATTTCATATTAGTCCGAGACTGGCCAGTCTGATCCGTAACCGGGATGTTATTGGAGATGAAGCAATCAACCAATATCTGAACGGTACAATTGCGGAACTCTACGATGGAATGCAGATGAAGGGTATGCCACAGGCGGTGGAAATTCTGACTGAAAAAATCAGGGACCGGGAAAAAATCCGTGTCATTGGAGACTATGACTGTGATGGGATCAATGCGACATATATTCTTTTAGAAGGTCTGGAAAAGCTTGGCGCAAAGGTGGACAGCGACATCCCGGATCGTATCAAAGACGGATATGGATTAAATCAGCATCTGATCGACCGGGCACATGAAGATGGAATTGATACGATCATTACCTGTGATAACGGAATTGCGGCAGCGAAAGAAATTGAGTATGGAAAAGCGCTTGGTATGACGATCATCGTAACAGACCATCATGAAGTGCCGTACAAGGAAAATGAAGCGGGAAGAAGATACATTTTACCGCCGGCAGATGCAGTTGTTGACCCAAGGCAGGAAGGATGTGAATATCCATTTAAAGGATTATGTGGTGCAGCGGTTGCATACAAGCTTGTAGAGGCGCTCTGTGAGGCAAATGGTCAGGATGTGGCGGATCTGGATTATCTTTTGGAAAATGTTGTAATTGCAACAGTGGCAGATGTGATGGATCTGACAGAGGAAAATCGAATTCTGGTGAAGCAGGGTCTTGAGATGCTAAAGAGGACTTCTAATCTGGGACTACGTGCCCTGATCCAGTGTATCGGGCTGGAGGGAAAAAAGATTCAGGCATATCACATCGGATTTATTCTTGCTCCGTGTCTGAATGCCAGTGGTAAGCTGGATACGGCAAAAAGAGCACTGGCACTGCTTCGGGCAAAGACAGGGCGGGAGGCAGATATGCTGGCAGGTGATCTGAAAGCATTGAATGAAAGCCGTAGAGATATGACAGACCGCGTTGTAGATGAGGCAATGGCGAAAGTGGAACAGACAGATATCCGGGGGGATAAGGTGCTTGTTATCTATCTGCCGGATTGTCATGAAAGCCTTGCCGGCCTTGTGGCTGGACGTGTGAGAGAAAATTACTATCGTCCGGTATTTGTATTGACGGATTCCGAAGATGGAGTCAAAGGATCGGGAAGATCGATCGAAAGCTATTCCATGTATGAAGAACTGACAGGCTGTGGGGATCTTCTGACAAAATTCGGCGGACATCCGATGGCGGCAGGACTTTCACTTGATAAAGAAAATGTTGAGAAATTCAAAAGAAGACTAAATGATCAGTGTACGCTTTCAGAAGAAGAACTGACAGAAAAAGTAGTGATCGATATGGAACTGCCATTTGCTGCTATTACAGAACAGTTTATAGAAGAACTTGAATACATGGAACCATTTGGAAAAGGTAATACAAAACCGGTTTTTGCGGCAAGAGGCGTCGTCATGCAGCATGTGAAGATCATCGGGAAAAATAAAAATGTTGCAAAAGCAACAGCAATCGATGCGGCGGGAAACCGGATGGAAGCCATCTGTTTTCATGATGCACAGGAATTTGCAAAACAGTGTGAAAGAAATAATGGTAAAATGTCCATTACATTTTACCCTGGAATCAATGAATTCCGAGGAGAAAGACAAATTCAGATTGTAATTACCCATTATCGATAGATTTTTTTTGAAAAATGGAACAAATAATGCTATACTAAAAGATATACTTTACCTTGAAAGAGAAGAAGGAGAGAATAATTATGAAACCGATAGAAGATTATGTGGTAAGTATTCCGGATTTTCCAGAACCGGGGATCATATTTCGTGATGTGACAAGTGTATTACAGGACGCGGAAGGACTGCATCTTGCAATTGATCTGATGCAGGAAAAATTAGAAGGTCTTGACTTTGACGTAGTAGTCGGACCGGAATCCAGAGGATTTATTTTCGGGGTACCGATCGCATATAATCTGAAAAAGCCATTTATTCCGATTCGTAAAAAAGGAAAGCTTCCAAGAGAGACGGTTTCTGCAGAGTATGAATTAGAGTATGGCACAGCAACTATCGAGATGCACAAAGATGCGATCAAGCCAGGGCAGAGAGTTGTGATCATTGATGATCTGATCGCGACAGGCGGAACGAATGAGGCAATGATCCATTTGATTGAAGGTCTTGGCGGAAAGGTTGTAAAGACTGTGTTTTTAATGGAACTGGCAGGACTTCATGGACGTGACAGATTACAGGGATATGATATAGATTCAGTTATTGTATATCCTGGAAAATAGAAAAAGATATACATTTGAGAGACTAGAGAGGGAAGGAGGCGTTAATATGTCAGAGAATAAAACAACATATGAGTCACTGGACGGCAAGATTGCTCCGGAAGCATTGCTAAAAGACACAAGAGGAAAACTTCAGATGGTAGATGGGCACGGAATCAAACAGGAGGCAGATTATGATGATCCGGATAAGCTTTATGGCATGTTAATTGCCCGTATTCAAAAGTATCATCCGTCTGCGGATGTTACTCAGATCGAGAAGGCATATAATCTGGCAAAAAAAGCGCATGGAGACCAAAAGAGAAAGTCGGGAGAACCGTATATTATCCACCCGCTCTGGGTAGCAATCATTCTTGCGGATCTTGAGATGGATAAGGAGACAATTATCGCAGCTCTTCTTCATGACGTAGTGGAAGATACTCAAATTGGAGAGGATTATATCAAAGAAGAGTTTGGAGAAGAGGTAGCTCTTTTGGTAGACGGTGTTACGAAACTTGGCCGTGTAGCTTATTCTGCGGACAAACTGGAACTTCAGGCGGAGAATTTGAGAAAGATGTTCCTTGCCATGGCAAAGGATATCCGGGTCATTATCATTAAACTTGCGGACCGTCTGCATAATATGCGTACACTGCAGTTCATGACTCCGGCCAAACAGCAGGAAAAGGCTCGTGAGACAATGGATATTTATGCGCCGATCGCGGGAAGGCTTGGTATTTCTAAAATTAAGACAGAACTTGACGATCTGTCATTGAAGTATCTGAAACCAGATGTATTTTTTGACCTTGTAAATCAGATCAATGCCAGAAAAACAGAGCGTGAAGAATTTGTCCAACAGATTGTGGATGAAGTGTCCATGCATATGAAAAATGCGGGGATTAAAGCAGATGTAAATGGACGTGTAAAGCATTTCTTCAGTATTTATAAGAAGATGGTCAATCAGGATAAGACAGTAGATCAGATTTATGACCTGTTTGCAGTCCGTATCATTGTGGATTCTGTCAAAGACTGTTATGCGGCATTGGGAATTATCCATGAGATTTATACGCCAATTCCTGGAAGATTTAAAGATTATATTGCCATGCCGAAACCGAATATGTATCAGTCTCTGCATACAACGCTGATGAGTTCGATCGGTCAGCCGTTTGAAATCCAGATCCGTACACAGGAGATGCATAAGACAGCCGAATATGGTATTGCTGCTCACTGGAAGTATAAAGAGTCCGGTGGCAGCAAGAAAGGTGTTATGGCTGAAGAAGAGAAAATGAGCTGGCTCAGACAGATTCTGGAATGGCAGAGAGATATGTCTGACAACAAGGAATTCTTAAGCCTCATCAAAGGAGATCTGGATCTGTTTGCAGATGATGTGTACTGCTTTACACCGCAGGGGGATGTAAAGACATTGCCGACGGGGTCCACTCCAATCGACTTTGCTTATTCCATACACAGTGCAGTCGGCAATAAGATGGTCGGTGCCAGAGTGAATGGAAAGCTTGTTCCGATTGATTACAGAATCCAGAATGGAGACAGAATAGAAATTCTGACCTCCCAGAATTCGAAAGGACCAAGCCGTGACTGGTTGAATGTAGTCAAGAGTACACAGGCAAAAAATAAGATTAATCAGTGGTTCAAAAAAGAATTTAAAGAGAGCAATATTATCAAAGGAAAAGAGATGGTGGCCTCCTATTGCAAAGCAAAATCTCTCAACCTTTCTAATCTGCTCCAGCCAAAATATGAAGAGATCGTACAGAGAAAATATGGATTCAAGGACTGGGATTCTGTGCTTGCCGCGATCGGACATGGCGGCTTAAAAGAAGGACAGGTCGTGAATCGTCTGGCGGAAGAATATGGCAAGGATCACAAGCAGGAACTGACAGATGAAATTGTACTTGAAAAAGTTGCAGAGGCGGCTAAGAATAAAGTCCATATTGCCAAGTCCAAGAGTGGAATTGTTGTGAAAGGAATTGATGATGTGGCAGTCCGGTTCTCCAGATGCTGTAATCCAGTACCGGGAGATGAGATTGTCGGATTTGTTACAAGAGGAAGAGGACTTTCGATTCACCGCACGGATTGTGTTAATATGATACATTTGACAGAAGCAGAACGTGCAAGACTGATTCCGGCTGAGTGGGAAGGAAATGTGGCAGAAGAGACAGGAGGTCAGTATCTGGCTGAGATCAAGATGTATGCAAGAGATCAGCAGGGACTTCTGATGAGTATTTCCAAAGTATTTACGGAGATGGAGATGGATGTCAAATCCTTAAATATCCGCACGAGCAAGCAGGGAACTGCGACTATCGAGGCTGGATTTATTGTGCATGGCCGAGAGGAACTTGCAAAAGTAATTGGTAAACTGCGTCAGATTGATGACGTGATCGATATTGAGAGAACAACAGGCTAGGAGGAAAGAAAAAGCAATGAAGATAGAGAAATTTCCCCTTGGGATTTTGGGGGCAAATTGTTACCTTTTGATAAATGAAGAGACAAAGGATACAGTTGTAGTGGATCCAGGTGGACATTCTAAGAAGTTTACAGCATACATTGAGGAAGAAAAACTTAACCTTGTGGCAATTCTTCTGACTCATGGACATTTCGATCATATTATGGGAATTGATTCTATTCTGGAAAACTGGAATATTCCGGTCTATGTAGAGGAAGAGGATCTTCCGATTATGACGGATCCAGAGCTGAATCTGTCTTCGTCTTACACGAACGGTTATTCCTTTGATGGTGCAAAACCGTTAAAAGACGGACAAAAACTGGAACTGGCAGGTGAGACGATAGAAGTCATTCATACACCGGGACATACGATGGGCGGCTGTTGCTATTATCTGCCTGTAGAACATGCGGTATTTAGTGGAGATACTTTATTCCAGCGTTCTGTCGGACGTACGGATTTTCCGAACAGCAGTCAGGATGCAATCGTACGATCTGTAAGAGAACGACTGTTCGTACTTCCGGATGATACGATTGTTTATCCGGGACATATGGGGGAGACAAAGATAGAGTATGAGAAGCTTCACAACCCATATGTACAGGAGGGCTAAGAATGATCCGGGTTATATGCAATCAGGAGACATTTGTATATAATGCATATCATATGGTGAAGGCTTTTTATCCATCGGAGACAGTTACGTCTTCGGTGGACGAAAAAGCCTCTAATTATGTAACTGTGGAATTTGCAGAAGATGGTACAGACGGGCAGAAAGAGGCGATGATTGAAATTGCAGACAGGCAGACAAATGACATGCCAGCGGAGAAATCTGCAATGAAAAAATATCTCGACCGGATGTTATACAAAAAGTTGTCAGAGCAAAGTGGCAGAACTCTTGCATGGGGAATCCTGATGGGAGTACGACCGACTAAAATTGCTATGAGAAAACTGGAAGAAGGTATGACACAGGAGACGTTTGTCCCGTGGTTCCAGAAGGAAAATCTGGTGAGTGAAGAAAAAGCACATCTTGCATGGCAGATTGCAGGGAGAGAAAAAAAGCTTCTGGATCAGTTGGATTATGAAAATGGCTATAGTCTTTATGTGGGAATCCCATTTTGCCCGACGGTTTGCAGTTACTGTTCGTTTAGTTCGGGTGCCTTAGGTGACTGGGAGCACCGGGTAGAAGACTATCTGGCTGCACTTATGAAGGAACTGGAAGCAATTGCGAAAATGTCTGAAGGAAGAAAAGCTGACACCATTTACATGGGCGGTGGAACACCGACAACTTTGAATGCGGATCAGTTAGACCGGCTGCTTACATGCATTGATAGACATTTTGTAAGGGAAGGACTTCTGGAGTTTACGGTGGAAGCCGGACGACCGGACAGTATTACGAAAGAGAAACTTCAGGTGCTTCGAAATCACGGTATTAATCGAATTTCTATCAATCCTCAGAGCATGCAGCAGAAGACCTTGGATACAATTGGACGTAAGCATACTGTAGAACAAGTGTATGAAGCATTTCATATGGCGAGAAAGCTGGGATTTGATAATATCAATATGGATATTATTGCAGGACTTCCGGGAGAGACACCGGAGGATATGGAGGACACTCTAAGACAGATTGCGTTACTTGGACCTGATAATCTGACGGTACATTCCCTTGCAATTAAACGTGCAGCTAAAATGGGTCAGGAAGAGAGAGAAGGAAAACGATTAACGATCATACAAGATGAAATAGGTACGATGGTAGAGATGGCAGGAAATAAAGCCCGACAGATGGGACTTTTTCCGTATTATCTGTATCGTCAGAAGAATATTGCCGGAAATTTTGAAAATGTGGGCTATGCAAAGGTTGACAAAGCAGGAATATACAATATACTAATTATGGAGGAAAAGCAATCCATTATTGCAGCAGGTGCAGGTGCGTCTACAAAAATCGTACTGAAAGAACCTGTCATAAATCCTGAAAGCAAAAAGAAGAAAAAAACCAGTCTGATCCGGCAGGAGAATGTAAAAGCAATTGATGCTTACATCAGCCGGGTGGACGAGATGATAGAACGAAAAGGAGAATGGCTATGGCGTTAAAGAAGAAACCAGTAACCGGTATGAAAGATGTAATGCCGGCAGAGATGGAAATCCGGGATTACCTGATCGGCCTGATTAAAGACACCTATAAAACATTTGGATTCCAATCTATGGAAACTCCATGTGTTGAGCATATCGAGAACCTGTGCAGCAAGCAGGGGGGAGATAACGAAAAACTGATCTTCAAGATTTTGAAACGTGGAGAAAAGTTAAAAATTGACGAGGCAAAAGAGGAAAATGATCTTGTGGATGGAGGACTTCGGTATGACCTGACAGTTCCGCTTGCAAGATATTATTCTAATCATGCAAATGAGCTGCCGTCTCCTTTTAAAGCACTTCAGATTGGAAGTGTATGGAGAGCAGATCGCCCGCAGAAAGGACGTTTCCGCCAGTTTGTGCAGTGCGATATCGATATATTAGGAGAGGCTTCCAATCTCGCCGAGATCGAGCTGATTCTTGCCACAACGGCGATGCTTGGGAAACTGGACTTTAAGAATTTTACTGTATGTATTAATGACCGTAATATATTGAAATCTATGGCTGCTTACAGTGGTTTTAAAGAGGAAGACTATGATGAAGTCTTCATTGTTCTGGATAAGATGGATAAGATAGGACCGGAAGGTGTCGAGGCAGAGCTTATTGAGATGGGATATACCAGTGAAAGTGTTAAGACCTACCTTTCTCTTTTTGATGAGGTTGCTTCTGATGTATCCGGAGTCCGTTACCTGAAAGAAAAGCTTGGAGATTATCTGAGCGATGAGACGGCTGACGGTTTGGAATTGATTATGTCAAGTGTAGAAGCTGCAAAAGAGTGTGATTTTAAACTTCAGTTCACACCGACCCTCGTAAGAGGACAGTCCTACTATACCGGAACAATTTTTGAGGTAACTATGGACGACTTTGGCGGTTCTGTTGCCGGAGGCGGACGTTATGATAAGATGATCGGCAAGTTTACAGGGCAGGATACACCGGCATGCGGATTTTCCATTGGATTTGAGAGAATTGTCATGCTGCTTCTGGAAAATGGATATAAAGTTCCGGGAGGACGCCAGAAAAAGGCATATCTTCTGGAGAAGAAGCTTCCAAAAGAGGCCATGTTGAAGGTTCTTGCTCTTGCAAAAGCTGACCGGGAGGCAGGACGACAGGTGCTGATCGTCAATATGAAGAAGAATAAGAAGTTTCAGAAAGAGCAGCTAATAGAAGATGGATATACAGAAATTGCAGACTGTTATGCAGATTCCGTAGACAGGCTGTAGAGAATAGAATGCACAAGTGAAAAAGGAGATATAGAAAAATGGCAGAGTCAATGCAGGGCTTAAAGAGAACCCACAGATGTGGGGAACTGTCAGCAGCTAACGTAGGCGAGACAGCGACCATTATGGGCTGGGTACAGAAAAATCGTAATAAAGGAGGTCTCGTATTTGTAGATGTAAGAGACCGTTCCGGAATTATCCAGGTTGTATTTGATGAAGGAAGTGTAGATGCAGCACTGATCGAGAAGGCTGCAAAGCTTCGCAGTGAATATGTTGTTGCAGTTGTAGGAAAAGTTGCAAAACGATCTGGTGCAGTCAATGAGAACATTGCAACAGGTGAAATTGAGATTATCCCAGAGGAGCTTCGTGTACTTTCTGAGTCAGAGACACCTCCGTTCCAGATTGAGGAGAATTCTAAGACAAAAGAAGAAGTCCGTCTGAAATACAGATATCTGGATCTTAGAAGACCGGATATGCAGCGCAATCTGATGATGAGAAGCAAGGTGGCTACACTTGCACGTCAGTTTATGGCAAATGAAGGATTCCTTGAGATTGAGACGCCGGTACTTATCGGAAGTACACCGGAGGGAGCAAGAGATTACCTTGTACCAAGCCGCGTTCATCAGGGACATTTTTATGCACTTCCACAGTCACCACAGCTATTTAAGCAGCTTTTAATGTGTTCTGGTTATGACAGATATTTCCAGATTGCAAAATGTTTCCGTGACGAGGATCTTCGAGCAGACCGTCAGCCAGAGTTCACACAGATGGATATGGAGCTGTCTTTCGTAGATGTTGATGATGTCATTGATGTCAATGAAAGATTCCTTGCGATGCTGTTTAAAGAAGTTCTTGGTGTGGAAGTTCCGCTTCCGATTCCGAGAATGACATGGCAGGAGGCTATGGATCGTTACGGTTCCGATAAACCGGATACAAGATTCGGCATGGAGCTTGTCAATGTGACAGATGTCGTAAAAGACAGCGAGTTTGTTGTATTTAAGGGTGCTATTGAGAATGGTGGTACCGTTCGTGGTATCAACGCAAAAGGCCAGGGAGGAATGGCACGTAAGAAGATTGACAAGCTGGTTGATTATGCAAAGGATTACGGTGCAAAAGGACTGGCTTACATTGCAATCCATGAAGATGGAACTGTAAAATCTTCTTTCGCAAAATTCATGACAGAGGATGAGCAGAAGAACTTGATTCAGGCTATGGACGGTGAGAATGGTGATCTGCTTCTCTTTGCAGCAGATAAGAATAAAGTTGTATGGGATGTATTAGGTGCGCTTCGTCTGGAACTTGCACGCCAGATGGATCTTTTAGATAAGAATGAGTACAAATTTATGTGGATCACAGAGTTCCCGCTTCTTGAGTGGAGTGAAGAACAGAACCGTTTCACAGCAATGCATCACCCATTTACAATGCCAATGGAAGAAGATCTTCAGTACATCGACAGTGATCCGGGAAGAGTCCGTGCAAAAGCATACGATATTACTCTGAATGGAAATGAGATTGGTGGAGGAAGTGTGCGAATCTTTAACCCTGAGATCCAGAGCAAGATGTTCGAGGTGCTTGGATTTACACCAGAGCAGGCACAGGAGCAGTTCGGATTCCTCCTGACAGCATTCAAGTATGGAGTACCGCCACACGCAGGACTTGCATATGGACTGGATCGTCTTGTTATGCTCATGGCAAAACAGGATAGCATTCGTGACGTGATAGCATTCCCGAAGGTAAAAGATGCTTCGGATCTTATGACAGAGGCTCCAACAAAAGTTGATCAGAAACAGCTTGATGAATTGGGACTTTCAGTGGTAGAAGAGGAAGAATAAAATATATTTAATGATGAAAAAAATCCCACCCGGATATTCTTGCGTTGAAGAATACCGGATGGGATTTCTTATTAAATTATTGATCTTTTGGTGAGCGTCCATCTTTGTGTTTATTCCAGATGTTAAATGCGATCAAAAGACCGGCTGTGTATAAGATGCTGATCAGAATTGCCGGACTGTCTTTCAAAAAATAAATAACTAAGACTGCGGCAATTAACGCAATGGTCATCTGGAATGCAATCCAGATTCTTTTTTCACGAATTTCTCTGGCATGCTGCTGGGATTCCAGACGCTTCTGTTCTAATTTTAAGTATTCCATCAAGTCCTTGTCCGGAATACGGGAAAGTATAATTTCATCGCGAACAAGTCTGGCTTCGCGGCGGGAGTGGATATTTGCAATTTTAGCAGAAAAACGGGCAAAAAATCCGGAGGAATCACGCTCTTTTTCAGCTTTGTCAAACGGATCCATTTCAGAATCCAAGTTATAAGCAGATTCCGTTCCTGGAGCAGTAGCATTATTGATGACAGATGCATTTTTCCGGGCAGTTGTGCTACCGGAAGCAGACGTATCTTCCTGGATAGTTGAACTTTTAGAAGTAGACGTATCTTTCTGGATAGTTGTGCTGCTAGAAGCAGATGTATCTTCCTGACCAGATGCATTTTCTGCAGCAGATGTATCTTTCTGACCAGATATAGTTTCTGTAACAGATGCATGATCTATTGTAGTTATATTTTCTTCTGTAGTTGTATTTCCTTCTGTAATTGTCTCTGACATAACAGACCTCCTATGTAAATTATATATATCAGCTGGGAGATGACTCCCACCTCGCAGCAAGAATGCCGAGGCATTCTTGAATCATCGTTTTGTTTATCATAACAGCAAAAAAAATAAAAAACAACTGATTTTCCAAGATTAGTCTTATTAAAAGAAAGAAGATTAGAGACTTTCATATATGAGAAGTGTGCAAAAAAATGGAATAAAATATATTGCATCAAAAATTTTGAAAAAAATTAAAAAAAGCTGTTGACAAAAGTCTGATTATCCTGTATAGTATGTATTGTTCCAAGGAACACAAGAAACAAACGGAACAATATAATGAATGCGACAGTGGCTCAGTTGGTAGAGTACGACCTTGCCAAGGTCGGGGTCGCGGGTTCGAACCCCGTCTGTCGCTCTTATAAAAATCTCAATCTTCGGATTGAGATTTTTTCGTATATGATAACTTGTATTTTCTATATATTCAAGAATGCCGAGGCATTCTTGCTGCGAGGTTCATGCATTAAAATTCTCCTATAATTCCAATAATTACAGATAGAAAAACATGCGTAAAATAAAAAATTATGATATGATATGAGAGTCAAATCTCAGAAAGAAACAATGTTGATAAAAAGTGGAGGCAGATTATGGAAGCATACACTCTGGATTGGCAAAAAGGACAGCTTATTCAGGATAGGATGCAAGAAGCAAATTACAAGAGGATAAGTGATAAAAAAATAGATGATACTATGAAGGTTCAGATTATGAATCTGAAAGAATACGAACAGATTAAGGAATATATTCCACATAAGAAGAATCTTCTATACAGTATGAATCATGTCAGGTACTGTAAAGTAGATTCGTTTCATGATTGTGTACAGGGAATTATGCGGGTGCCAGATTTGAAAAATCATGAAATGTTCGTATTTGGCTTTTGCATGTATAAGCAGACTCTTTATTTTGTGGAGGAAACAAATCAGATTCAACTTCTTATGGAACATGTGAAGAATGATGTCTATAAAAACTGCAGACTTCATGAAGTTTTGCTTATGATCTTAAACTATCTGATTGATGATGATGTGTACAGAATGCAGAAGATTGAAGAACAACTGGAGAAAATCGAAGAAAATGTAATTGGACATGTCCAGAAACATCTGGATGAAAGAATTATGAAGTATCGGAAACATTTTTCGGAACTGATGGTTTCTTATGATCAGATGACCAATATGGGTGAGCATATGCAGCTTTATATGAACAGAAATGAAATCCAGGATGAAGAAATGGGTTGGGAGCGTTATGTTCATAGAACTGAGCGTTTGCATCAGTATGCCGCGGAGATGAAAGAGTATACTCAGCAGATCCGTGAAATTTATCAGACCCAGATTACCTTGCAGCAAAATAGAGTTATGAATTTTCTGACAGTAGTGACGACAATATTTATGCCATTGACATTGATTACCGGGTGGTATGGAATGAACTTTTATAATATGCAAGAACTTCACTGGCAATATGGATATATTTGTGTCATCATAATATCAATCGTAGTAATTATTGCGGAATGTATTTACTTTAAAAAGAAAAAAATGTTATAAAGCAGGAGGAGAACAGGAATGAGCAAACCGCACAAGATAAAAATCGGACTTTTAGGACTGGGAACAGTTGGAAGTGGGGTATATAAGTTAATTGAAAAGCAAAAAGAGGAGTTTTGTAAAAAGGCAGGAGCAGATGTTGAGATTGTAAAGATTCTTGTACACAATATGGAGAAAAAGCGTGAAGGTGTGGAACCATCTCTTCTTACCGATAACTGGAGAGATATTATTGATAATGATGAGATCCAACTCGTAATTGAGGTGATGGGTGGAATTGAGCCGGCAAGAACCATGATCCTGGATGCTTTAAATGCAGGGAAAAATGTTGTGTCTGCTAATAAAGATCTGATTGCTGAGCACGGAAAAGAACTTCTGGATGCAGCAGAAGAGCATGGTGTGGATTTTCTGTTTGAGGCTGCAGTAGCCGGAGGAATCCCGATCATCCGTCCGTTAAAGCAATGCCTGGCGGCAAATGAGATTGATGAAGTCATTGGAATCATGAATGGTACAACAAACTATATCCTGACAAAGATGTTTGAAGACAATATGGATTTTGATGAAGCATTGGCAAAAGCGACAGAGCTTGGATATGCAGAGGCGGACCCGACAGCAGATGTTGAAGGATTAGATGCCGGACGTAAAGCAGCAATTCTGGCTTCCATCGCATTTCATTCCAGAGTTGTGTTCAAGGATGTATATACAGAGGGAATTACAAAGATTTCTTCAAGAGACATAGCATATGCAAAAGAATTTGGCAATGTTATCAAATTACTTGGCGTGGCTCATAATACAGAAGATGGAATTGAAGTGGGTGTTTATCCGATGATGATTTCGCAGAATCACCCACTGGCATCTGTCAGAGATTCTTTTAATGCCGTATTTGTGCATGGAGATGCAGTTGGAGATGTAATGTTCTATGGACGTGGTGCTGGAGAGTTCCCGACTGCCAGTGCAGTTGTCGGAGATGTGATCGACGTAGTGCGTGACACGCAGTATCACTGTACCGGAAGAATCAGTTGTACCTGTTATCGGACAACACCAGTCAAGAATTTTAAGAATGTGAAAAATAAATTTTTCCTCCGTATGCAGGTGGAGAATAAACCTGGAGTTCTGGCTTCCATTGCCATGGTATTTGGTGTTCACAAGGTCAGCATTACAAAAGTCATGCAGAAGGAACAGTGCGAGAACGCTGATGTAGCTGAACTTGTTATTGTAACAGAGGCTGTCAAAGAAAGCCAGATGCTGGATTCTCTGGAGCATCTCAAAGATATGGAGACAATTCGCGAAGTCAGCAGTGTCATTCGTGAATATTAGTAGAAATATTGGAGGTTTAGGTTTGGAAGAAAGTGTAAAGGTCAATCCGCTTGCAACAGAGAAGGTCGAGCGGTTGATATTAAAATTCTCCATCCCGGCAATCATCAGTATGCTGGTCAGCTCGCTTTATAATATTGTAGACCAGATATTTATTGGACAAGGTGTAGGACTTCTTGGAAATGCAGCGACTAATATCGCATTTCCAATTACGATTATCTGTACTGCAACGGCATTGCTTCTTGGGATTGGAAGTGCTTCAAATTTTAATCTGTCCTCGGGGGCAGGAGAGCAGGAATGTGCGTGCAGGTATGCAGGGACAGGACTTGTAATGCTGATGCTTTGCGGTGTGACGATCGCGGTCATCGTATTATTGTTCTTAGATCCGCTGCTTCATGTATTCGGTGTTACAAAAGATGTCCTGCCTTATGCACAGGATTATACAGGGATTACAGCATTTGGAATTCCTTTTCTAATCCTGACGACAGGGGGGAATCATCTGATCCGTGCAGACAGAAGTCCGACTTATTCTATGACTTGTATGCTTACGGGGGCAATCATCAATACGATTCTGGATCCACTGTTTATTTTTGGATTCCATTGGGGAATTAAAGGAGCTGCATGGGCAACTGTAATCGGTCAGATCGCGTCTGGGTGTCTGGTAATTGTGTATTTTGTACGTTTTAAAAAGATGGGACTGACAGTGGAGATGCTAAAACCCCGTGGAATGTATATCAAAGGCATTCTCACACTTGGTATGGCTTCATGCATCAATCAGATAGCTATGGCAATCGTGCAGATCGTGTTAAATAATACATTGAGATATTATGGTTCTCTTTCTGTATATGGATCAGATATTCCACTGGCGTGTGTCGGTGTAATTGCAAAAGTCAATATGGTGTTTATGGCAATCTGTATCGGTCTTGCCCAGGGATGCCAGCCAATCTGGGGTTTTAATTATGGAGCAGGCAATTATGTGAGAGTCAGACACACCTATAAGCGATCCATGCAGATAGCGCTTGCGGTCGGCGGTATCTGTTTTGTGTGCTTTCAAGTATTTCCAAGACAGATCGTCAGTATTTTCGGAAATGGAAGCAAAGAATATTTCCGGTTTGCAGAGAGGTATTTCCGCATTTATATGTTTATGACGTTTGTAAATGGAATCCACCCGGTCTGCTCGCAGTTTTTCACTGCAATCGGAAAAGCTGCAAAGGGAGCAGTTGTGTCTCTGACGAGACAGATATTATTTCTTTTGCCACTCATTATTATATTCCCGATATTTATCGGAATTGATGGTGTAATGTATGCAGGTCCGATCGCGGACGGAGCGGCAGCAGTAGTTGCAATTGTGCTTGCGAGAAGTGAGATAAAAAAGATGAGCTGATAAGTAAAGAGAAGGTTGTCAGGATCTGGGATTAAAAGAAAGGATAAGGCGTATGCAAAAGAAGAGAACGATAGGATTTATGTTCAAGCAGATAAATAATGTGTATGAGAAGGAATTTAATAACCGGCTGCGTACGCTTGGCATTACCGCATCACAGTGTGCAGTACTGGATTATCTGTTCGACTGTGAGAAAGAAGAAGTGACACAGAGGGACATTGAAAAAGGATTGAATCTCAGAAATCCTACCGTGACCGGTCTGCTGAAACGGCTGGACGAAAAGGGATATATCTTATCAGTTCCAAGTAATACGGATAAGCGCTGCAAGAACATTTACCTGACGGAGAAAGCTTACGATATCCAGAGACGCATGGAGAATCAGAGACGGAAGCTGGATAAGATGCTGACAATCGGAATGAATAAAAAAGAAATTGAGGCTTTGGAGAAGATGCTGAACAAAGTATTGTATAATATTGCAGAGCCGTAGGAAATATAAAAGGTATCATGTATGAAAATGCATGGTGCCTTTTTTGATAAAAGACAATCATTTAAAACAGTTGCATTACACTAACCTCTATGATATTATAAACATGCAAATGATAATCAAAATCAATTACGGATGAGGATATGCAATGTCAAAGGAAGTAGTGTCTTATATGTTATCTGGTATGGATAATATGAAAAGTCTGCAGGTTCAGTTAATTCTGCAGTGTGCGCCGTTTCTGAAAGGAATCAAGATTGCCTGTATTTTGAATATTACGGAAGAAAACAGTAGAGAGCTTTATGAAATCCTGGAAGGAACAGGGATCAAATTTAAAATTCTGACAAGAAATCATGGAAAATGTCTTGTATTTTTGTACCGGCGCGAGTCGTTTTCCAGATATTTGAAACGGACAGATGTCAGGGAATTTTTAGGTTCCTACGGATATGAGGACGTGGAACCAGAGAAGATGCTGGAACGTCTCTCGAAACGTGTCTGTCAGTATTCAGATGGAGAAATCTGTTTTCCGCATGAGATAGGAGCATTTTTAGATTATCCGATCGATGATGTAAAATGTTTCATTGAAAAAGACGGAAAAGACAGTCTGTTTTCCGGATACTGGAAAGTCTATAACAATCCAGGAAGAGCAAAAATGATTTTCTGGGCGTATGATAAGGCAAAGACCAGTGCGGTAAATGAATATCTGATTGGAAAGAGCATTCGAGATATTGCTTATGTGGCAGCGTGTTAAATGATAGTTGATTAAATAGAACAGCAGGAGGATAGTAAATCATGAGTATTTCAGTAGTATATTGGAGCGGAACAGGTAACACACAGGCAATGGCAGAGGCAATTGGAGAAGGAATTGAAAGTGCAGGAGCACAGGCAAATGTAATCTCTGTAGATCAGGCAAGTGTAGATGCGCTGGCAGAAGAAGATGTGTTTGCCCTTGGCTGCTCTGCTATGGGAGCTGAGGAGTTAGAAGAGTCTGAGATGGAGCCATTTGTAGCTGAGCTTGAAGGAAAAGTAAGTGGAAAGAAGATTTTGTTATTCGGATCCTATGGTTGGGGAGACGGAGAATGGATGAGAAGCTGGGTAGAACGTATGACGGCAGCCGGAGCCGAGATGGCAGAACCAGAAGGCGTAATCGCAAATGAGACACCGGGAAGTGATGATTTGGATGCATGCAAGGCGGCAGGAGCAAAACTTGCTGATTAATATGGAACAGGGTATAGCAGATCAGGAATAGAAGAAAGCAAGACATAAATTATGCTGAAATATTCGTGGTCTGTGGCATTGCTAAAAGGACAGGTGATAAAAATGAGTGTAGTAATCATTGGCGGCAATGAAAGAATGGAACAGCAGTACAAGCAGATCTGTAAAAAGCATAAATGTAAAGCAAAAGTGTTCACGAGAATGTCCGGTAATCTGAAGACACAGATCGGACAGCCAGATCTGATCATCTTATTCACATCAACTGTGGCACATAAAATGGTACATTGTGCATTGAAAGAAGCAGAGCGTTACAATATCCGCGTGGAGCGTGCACATTCCAGTAGCGCAAGTGCATTGGAAAATGTACTTCAGGGCTGCTGTTAATAAGGATATGTTTTCACAAAATAAAAAGAGGAATGTAAAAAAATAACATTGCATTCCTCTTTTTTTTGTATGCAATTCATGGTACAATAATCAAATGGTTTGATGCTACAAAGCAATAAATGATAAGAATGCAGGAGGAAAGGCAAATGAGTTATGCCGATCAGGTATTTATAGATATGTGCCGCGACATCATCGACAATGGAACAGACACAAGAGGGGAAAAAGTGCGTCCGGTGTGGGAGGATAAAACACCGGCTTATACAGTAAAGAAATTCTGTGTGGTAAACCGGTATGATTTGTCTAAGGAATTTCCGGCACTGACACTTAGAAGAACTGCGATTAAGAGCTGTACAGATGAACTTTTATGGATATGGCAGAAGAAATCGAACAACATTCATGATCTGAACAGTCATATCTGGGACAGCTGGGCAGATGAAGATGGATCGATTGGAAAAGCCTATGGATACCAGATGTCCGTAAAACATCAGTACAAGGAGGGAATGTTCGATCAGGTAGACCGTGTGATCTATGATCTGAAGAACAATCCGTACAGCAGAAGAATCATGACGAATATTTATGTACATCAGGATCTTCATGAGATGAACCTGTACCCGTGTGCGTACAGTATGACATTTAATGTTACGAAAAAAGAAGGACATGAGAAGCTTTCGCTGAATGGAATGCTCAATCAGAGATCCAATGATGTACTCACTGCGAATAACTGGAATGTATGTCAGTATGCAGTGCTTCTTCATATGTTGGCACAGGTGTGTGATATGGAAGTCGGGGAACTGGTACATGTGATTGCAGATGCACATATTTATGACCGCCATATTCCGCTCGTGGAGGAATTAATAAAAAGAGAGCCGCTTCCGGCACCGAAGTTCTGGTTAAATCCGGAAGTGAAGAATTTCTATGATTTTACACCGGATGATGTGAAACTGATCGATTATGAGACACATGAGCAGATTAAAAATATTCCGGTGGCAGTTTAAGATAAAAATAAAGTAATAAAAAACAGGGGGAAACCGGCATGAATTTGATTGTGGCAGTGGATAAGAATTGGGCAATTGGAATGGACAATAAGTTACTTGTAAGTATTCCGCAGGACATGAAGTTCTTCCGTGAGACGACAAAGGGGAAGGTCGTTGCCATGGGAAGAAAGACATTGGAAAGTTTTCCGGGCGGACAGCCTTTAAAGAACCGAGTTAATGTTGTTCTGACATCAGATAAAAAATACAATGTGAAAGGAACTGTTGTGGTCCACAGCATTGACGAAATGGTGGAAGAACTGAAAAAATATAACGATGAAGATATTTTTGTGATCGGGGGAGAGAGCATTTACAGACAGCTTCTGCCATACTGTAAGACGGCATATATTACAAAGATCGATCACGCTTACCAGGCGGATACATTTTTCCCGGATCTGGATCAGGACCCACAGTGGCAGATGACCAAGATCAGTGATGAGCAGACGTATTTTGATCTGGAGTATGTATTTACAATTTACGAGAGGATATCATGAGAATTTTAAATGTAACAGCGCAGAAACCGAACAGCACCGGCAGTGGAATTTTTCTGTCGGAGCTTATGAAGGAATTTGCAAATAAGGGACACACACAGGCACTGGTAGCCGGTGTGTATCCTGAGGAGGAAACTCCGGTACCGGATCGGGTCACATTTTATCCGGTATATTTTGAACAGGGGAAACTGAATTTTCCGATTGTAGGAATGTCGGACGAGATGCCATATCCGAGTACCAGATACCGAGATATGACACCAAAGATGGAAGCGGCATTCAAAGACAGTTTTTTGAAACAGCTGGATGAGGCAGTAAGAGATTTGAATCCGGATCTGATTTTGTGCCATCATCTTTATCTTTTGACTGCCATCGTACGGGAACATTTTCCAGACCGGAAGGTCTTTGGCTTTTGCCATAATACAGATTTGCGGCAGATGCAGAAGACAGATTTGGAACGGGAGTACATTACGGGGCAGATTCGAAGACTTGATCGGATTTTTGCACTGCATGCAGAGCAGAAGCGGACCATTCAGGATATTTATGATGTGCCGAAAGAAAAAATACAGGTGATTGGAATGGGGTATAACAGCCATATTTTCAAGAATGAAAGCCTGCGTGTGAATGACGGTGTGACAAGAATTGCATTTGCCGGAAAGATTTCGGTGAAAAAAGGAGTGGAAAGCCTGATCCGGAGTCTGGATTATCTGGAATATGAAAAGGAAAGGATTGAGCTTTTGCTTGCCGGAGGAGCCGGGAATGAAGAAGAGTATGAGCAGATAGTAGAGCTTGCGAAAAAATGTCCGTATAAGGTGACATTTTTAGGAAAGCTTCCACAGAAAGAGCTGGCGAAAGTCTACAATTCCTGTGACATCTTTGCACTTCTGTCATTCTCTGAAGGACTGCCTCTTACGGTCATTGAGGCGCTTGCATGCGGAGACAGAGTAGTCATGACAGACTTGCCCGGAGTGAAAGAATGGATTGATACTTATGCGCCGGGGGCAGATATAAGATATGTGACACTGCCATTGATGCGTAATGTGGATGAGGCAGTTCCTGCGACACTGCCGGATTTTGAAAGGCGGATTGGTCAGCGAATCTGGGAGTCTGTGGAGGCAGGTAAAACAAAAGAAGTAGATGTCAGCGGACTTTCCTGGACAAAAATTGCAGGCGAAGTGCTGAAAGTATTATCTCTGACATCATAAAATATATCAAGAAAACAGATGAAAAATGTCATTGACAGTAACACAAAGTTATGATTATAATATATAAAAATATTCGATAAAACAGTTTTGTGAAATGCAATGACGGGGAGGAGTACATAGATACCGGAAGCTAAGAGAGAAGACGGGTGGTGTAAGTTTTCATGAAGGGTTTATGGAAGTAGCCTCTGAGCAGTGAACCGAAAAGATGAATGGCTGATAGTGCTTTTGAAAGAAAGCATCTATAGTTACATGATCTGAGTAGACTTCAACGTCTGTCCCGACGTTACAAGGGAGCAATATCGGATAATCGTTATGGTTTCCCGTATTGACATGAGTGCAGAGAGAATTCTCTGAATTTAGGTGGTAACACGGATGGTATATTCGCCCTAAGCTATTTCGCTTAGGGCGTTTTTCTATATCTGACGGGAAATGCATACTCTGTTGGATATTCATGACGAAGCAAAATCTGGGAATGTTAAAGGAGGAAGACATTTATGAAGAAAATCAGTGGCAATAAGTTATTAGTAAAAGCCTTAAAAGAAGAAGGAGTAGATACTCTGTTCGGTTATCCTGGGGCATGTACCATTGATATCAGTGACGAACTTTACAAGCAGGATTTTACGAAAGTAATCTTGCCAAGGCAGGAAGTGGCACTTGTCCATGAGGCCGATGCCTATGCAAGATCTACCGGAAAAGTCGGTGTTTGCCTTGTTACAAGTGGTCCGGGAGCAACGAACTTGGTAACAGGTCTTGCAACAGCATATTATGATAGTGTTCCGCTTGTGTGCTTTACCGGTCAGGTGTCCAGACATCTGATTGGAAATGATGCATTTCAAGAGGTTGACATTGTAGGAATTACAAGAAGTATCACCAAGTATGGAGTAACGGTGCGAAACAGAGAAGACCTTGGAAGAATTTTAAAAGAAGCATTTTACATTGCAAGAACAGGACGTCCAGGTCCGGTCCTTATCGATCTTCCAAAAGATGTTATGGGAGAACTTGGAAGCGCAGAATATCCGGAAACCGTTAATATCCGTGGTTATAAGCCAAATACAAGCGTACATATCGGACAGTTAAAACGTGCAATCAAAATGCTTGGACGTGCAAAAAAACCATTATTTTTAGCAGGTGGAGGTGTGATTATTTCCCGTGCAAACGAAGTATTTACCAAATTGGTGGAGAAGACGAATATTCCGGTCGTAACAACAGTAATGGGACGCGGGGCAATTCCGACAAACCACCCACTCTACATCGGAAATCTTGGAATGCATGGAGCATATGCCTGCAATATGGCTGTCAGTGATTGTGATCTGCTGTTTTCAATCGGAACTAGGTTCAATGACCGAATTACCGGAAAGCTGCATTCATTTGCACCGAATGCACAGATTGTACATATCGATATTGATACAGCTGCAATTTCAAAAAATGTACAGGTAGATATTCCGATTGTTGCAGATGCAAAAGATGCGATCGAGAAGATGTTAGAGTATGTAGAGCCGAATGAGACATCAAAGTGGCTGGAACAGATTGAAAGCTGGAAAGAGGAACATCCTCTGAAAATGAAAGAAAAACCGATCATGACACCTCAGGATATTATTGAGACGATCAACCGTATGTTTGATGAAGCAATTATTGTAACTGATGTAGGACAGCATCAGATGTTCACGGCGCAGTTTGCTGAGATTACACAGAAGAAGAGACTTCTTATGTCAGGTGGACTTGGAACAATGGGGTATGGACTTCCGGGAGCGATTGGTGCTAAAATCGGTAATCCGGATGTACCGGTCATTTCCATCTCCGGTGACGGTGGGATGCAGATGAATATTCAGGAACTTGCAACAGCAGTATTAGAGGAGCTTCCAATCATTAGCTGTATTTTTAATAATTATAACCTTGGAATGGTTCGCCAGTGGCAGAAATTATTCTATGGAAAACGTTACTCTATGACGAACTTACGATCCGGTGCTGCAAGCAGAAGGGCAGCAGATGATGAGAATTTTGAATATCCGGAGTATACACCGAACTTTATCAAACTGGCAGAAAGTTATGGCGCAGTAGGAATCCGTGTGGAGAAAAAAGAAGATATTGAGCCTGCATTCAGAGCAGCACTTGAAAATAAACACAGACCGACGATTATCGAGTTTATGATCGATCCGGAGGATCTTGTATACCCAATGATCAAACCGGGCGGAACTCTGGAAGAGCTGATCATGGATTGTTAGAAGGGAGAATGGAATTATGAGTGGAACAAATAATGGAATGAAAAAACGCTGGATATCACTTTATGTAGAAAATCAGGTAGGTGTTCTGTCTAAAATTTCCGGACTCTTTTCTGGAAAGTCATATAATCTGGACAGCCTTACTGTAGGAACAACAGAAGATCCGACTGTGTCGAGAATGACAATAGCAACGGTCAGTGACGATGAGACGTTTGAACAGATCAAAAAGCAGCTCAACCGTACGGTAGAGGTTATTAAAGTCATTGATTTTACAGATGTTTTTGTAAGAATGAAAGAAATTATGTACATTAAAGTTCAAAAATGTACACCGGAGGATAAGGTGGAATGTTTCCAGATTGCGGAGACGTTTAAGGCAAAAGTCATTGACTACGGAAGAGATAGTCTTTTGCTGGAATTTGTACAGACAGGAACCAAAAATGACGCAGTTATTAAGCTGATGAAAGAAGAGTTCAAGAGTATTGAAGTTGTGCGTGGAGGAAGCGTTGGAATTGAGTCTATTAGTATGATGGAAAGATAATTCTAAAAAAACAGAGCGCACTCTTGAATTTTGAATATGATGGTATTATAATAATGTCAGTAAAATAGTTAAAAAATTAAAGTTATATAGATGAACGGAGGAAATTATCATGGAGAAAAAGAACATTGACTGGTCAAACATCGGATTTGGCTACATGCAGACAGATAAGAGATATGTATCCAACTACAAAGACGGAGCATGGGATGAAGGAACTCTTACCTCCGACGCAACCATAACAATCAGTGAGTGCGCAGGTGTACTTCAGTATGCACAGACATGCTTTGAAGGAATGAAAGCTTACACAACAGAAGACGGACATATCGTAACTTTCCGTCCAGATTTAAATGCAGCAAGAATGGCTGATTCAGCAGCAAGACTTGAGATGCCGGTATTCCCAGAGGACAGATTCGTAGATGCAATCAAACAGGTCGTAGCAGCTAATGCAGCATATGTACCGCCTTATGGATCAGGAGCTACACTTTATGTAAGACCGTATATGTTTGGTTCCAGTCCGGTTATTGGAGTAAAACCTGCAGAGGAGTATCAGTTCCGTGTATTTGCTACACCAGTTGGACCATACTTTAAAGGCGGCGCTAAGCCGATTACAATTAAAGTTTCAGACTTTGACCGTGCCGCACCGCATGGAACAGGTCATGTAAAAGCAGGTCTTAACTATGCAATGAGCCTTCATGCAATCGTGACAGCACATGGAGAAGGATACGATGAGAATATGTATCTGGATGCTGCAACAAGAACAAAAGTAGAAGAGACGGGTGGAGCAAACTTTATCTTCGTAACAAAAGACAATAAAGTCGTAACACCGAAGTCATCTACAATCCTTCCTTCTATTACAAGACGTTCTCTGATGTATGTAGCAGAGCATTATCTTGGACTGGAAGTAGAAGAAAGAGAAGTATACCTTGATGAAGTAAAAGATTTTGCAGAGTGTGGACTTTGTGGAACAGCAGCAGTTATTTCACCAGTTGGCAAGATTGTAGATCATGGCAAAGAAATCTGCTTCCCAAGTGGAATGGAAGAGATGGGACCAGTTACAAAGAAACTGTATGAGACATTGACAGGAATCCAGATGGGTCACATTGAAGCACCAGATGGCTGGATCTGCAAGATCTGCTAGGATTGAGAAAAAGTCAGGCACAAGAACAATCATAGACTCTACATTGTTTTCAGATAATACAAGATTCATATGCGAGATGAGGTTGACGGAAAAATAAGAATTTTGTAAAATAATGTCAAGACATATGGAGCGGGACAGAAACGCGAAAATCTGTCCCGCTCTTTTTGCAATATAGGGAGTTTTCCTTTTAACGGAATCCGGGAGCGGACATGATGCGGGGATTCTGCTTTTGATGGAAAAGTATCATATTCCATTGATTCTGTTATCTATGGGCAAGAAATGAAAAGGAACTTGGAGAGATGCTGGAGTTTGCCAATGCAGCAGCATCTATTGTAACAACAAGAAAAGGGGCGCTTCGGGTAATGCCCAAGTTAGAGGAGATTTTGCATGTGCAAAGAGGAGTGTAAGTCAGAAGAAATGAAATATCGCCTGGCGGAAGCTGTGAAAGTCTGCATGAAGACGACATCAGTGGAGAAGATTACAGTAAAGGAAATCGTAGATGCGTGCGGAACGACCAGACAAACATTTTACCGGCATTTTCAGGATAAATATGACCTGGTTAACTGGTATTTTGATAAGATTCTTCTGGAATCATTTGAACATATGGGAGAAGGCGAGACCATCTATGAAGGACTGGTGAAAAAATTCCAGTATATTCAGAAAGAGAAACTTTTCTTTAAAATGGCATTTAAATCTGATGATCAGAACTGTCTGAGAGACCATGATTTTGAACTGATCCTGGCATTTTATTCAGACCGGATCCAGGAAAAATCCGGAAAGCCATTGTCGGAAGATTTAAAATTTCTGCTGGAAATGTATTGCCAGGGTTCTATTTACATGACTGTACAATGGGTGTTTGGAAGGGTGAAACGCACGCCGGAGGAACTGGCAGCAGATCTCGTGAAAGCAATGCCGGAAGAACTGGCAGGGGTGTTTGAAAGACTGAATCTTTTATGATCCGGTCACGTTACATTTTCATAATTTTGTAACTTTCATTTTTTTAATAACATTGTTAAAATAAAAACATAAAAGCTGAATAAAAGCAAATTATGTCATGTAAGAAAAGGAGAGATTGAAATGGCAAACAGAATTATGCTGAATGAGACATCTTATCACGGAGCAGGAGCAATCAAGGAGATTGCAACAGAGGCAAAATCAAGAGCATTTAAGAAAGCATTTGTATGCTCTGATCCAGACCTTATCAAATTTGGGGTAACAAAGAAAGTGACAGATGTATTAGATGAGGCTGGACTCGCATATGAGATTTATTCTGACATCAAAGCCAATCCTACGATTCAGAACGTACAGAATGGTGTTGCAGCATTCAAGAGCGCTGAGGCTGATTACATTGTAGCAATCGGTGGAGGATCTTCCATGGATACAGCAAAAGCAATCGGTATCATTATTGCTAATCCGGAATTCGAGGATGTAAGAAGTCTGGAAGGTGTTGCGCCAACTAAGAAACCTTGTGTACCGATCATTGCAGTTCCGACAACAGCAGGTACAGCAGCAGAGGTTACGATCAACTACGTTATTACAGATGTAGAGAAGAAGAGAAAATTTGTCTGTGTTGACCCACATGATATGCCGGTCATCGCAGTTGTAGACCCAGATATGATGTCCTCTATGCCAAAAGGACTGACAGCTTCCACAGGTATGGATGCTCTTACACATGCAATTGAAGGATATACAACAAAGGCTGCATGGGAGATGACAGATATGTTCCATATCAAAGCAATCGAGATTATTTCCAAATCCTTAAGAGGAGCAGTTGCAAATAAGAAAGAGGGTCGTGAGGGAATGGCTCTTGGACAGTATATCGCAGGAATGGGATTCTCAAACGTAGGTCTTGGAATTGCTCATTCTATGGCTCATACACTTGGAGCTGTTTATGACACACCACATGGTGTTGCATGTGCTATGATGCTTCCAATCGTTATGGAGTATAATGCTGAATGCACAGGCGAGAAATACAAAGAGATCGCAAGAGCTATGGGTGTCAAAGGTGTTGATGATATGTCTGTAGAAGAATACAGAAAAGCAGCAGTAGACGCTGTTTCGCAGCTTTCTATCGACGTTGGAATCCCAACAAAACTGGAAGCGTTAAAAGAAGAGGATCTTGACTTCTTAGCTGAGTCTGCACACGCAGATGCATGTGCTCCGGGTAACCCGAAAGACGCAAGCGTTGAAGATTTGAAGAATCTGTTCAGAAAATTAATGTAATGATGCCAGAGTGGATTGTGGGAGTGCAAAGCACAGAGTAATCCGCATGCATCATGCATTATTACATAATCTAAGATAAGAGAACTCCTGACATTGATATCCAGTGCCAGGAGTTTTTAATATTCCGAAAAATTAAAATGAGAAGAAAACAGTATAAAACAGCATATAACAGTTGACAACTGTTATATGCTGTTTTATACTGTTTATAACGAAGGAGGAGTTTTATGGATATCATAGTAAACCATTCATCCATGCAGCCAATCTATGAACAGATTGGAGATCAGATAAAAGAAAAGATCATGCATGGTATATTAAAAGAAGATACCCCACTCCCGTCAGTTCGTACTTTAGCTAAAGAACTTAAGGTCAGTGCACTGACCGTGAAAAAAGCATATGATGCTCTGGAAGAAGAAGGATTTGTAATTACGATTCATGGAAAAGGAAGTTTCGTAGCATTTGCAGATCAGGGGCTGATGCTGGAGGAGAAGAAAAAGGAAGTGGAAGCTGATTTGGAGATGGCCATCCGAAAAGGCAAAAGCTGTGGAATGACGGATCAGGAATTACTGGAGTTGTTTCAGATTGTTTTGGAGGATTGATAAGTATGTTGAAATTTGAAGGTGTGAAAAAGCACTATGAAGATTTTGAACTGGATCTTACCCTGGAAGTACCGGAAGGTTATGTTACCGGACTGATCGGAGCCAATGGTGCAGGAAAAAGTACAGCGTTTAAAGCAGCATTAGGTCTGATCAGACCAGACGCAGGTGTTGTAAAGATGCTGGGAAAAAATGTAGAAGATTTTACAGTGCAGGATAAAGAGCGGATTGGCGTTGTTCTGGCTGATTCCGGTTTCAGTGGATATTTACGTGTGAAAGATATACTTCCGATGCTTGAAAGTATGTACCATAAGTTTCAGAAAGAAGATTTCCTGGAAATGTGCAAAAAATACCAGTTGCCATTAGACAAAAAGATCAAGGAGTTTTCAACGGGAATGAAACGTAAATTACAGATTGTAGCGGCAGTTTCACATGGCGCAGATGTGTTGCTTCTGGATGAACCGACCGCAGGACTTGATGTTATGGCAAGAGATGATATGCTGGAAATTTTAAGAGAATATATGGAAACTCCGGGACGTTCTATTCTGATTAGTTCACACATTTCCACAGATCTGGAAGGAATCTGTGATGACATTTATATGATTGATGAAGGAAAGATTCTTTTGCATGAAGAGACCGACAAACTTTTGGATCAGTATGGACTTTTAAAGGTGAAGGCAGACCAGTACGAGGCGCTTGACAAGGCGTACATTTTGGCGCATAAGAAAGAAGAGTATGGTTATAGCTGCCTGACAAATGAACGGCAGTATTATCAGGAAAACTATCCGGATATCACCATTGAAAAAGGAAAAATTGATGATGTGATCATTATGATGAAAAGGGGGCAGCAAGAATGAAAGGATTGTTGATCAAAGATTACAAACTCATGTTGGGACAAAAATCCTTTTTGGGAATAGCAGCTCTTATGGCGGTATTATATCTCATTATTTACAAAGACCCTATAGTTGCTGTTGTATTTATTACGGTCATGTGTACTATGTTTACAGTTAGTACACTAAGTTATGATGAATATGAAAATGGAATGGCTTATTTGTTCACACTTCCAATCAGTAGAAACACATATGTATTAGAAAAGTATGTATTTGCATTGGTGAATAGCACCGCGACTGGAGTGACCATGTATGCTATGGCATATGGTGTCGTTAAAATCCGCGGACTGGCGATATCACAAAGTGATATGTATTCAGGTCTGGCCGGTGCCTGCTTTGTATCAATTATTATGATAAGCTATATGATTCCGTTGTATATAAAGTTCGGAATAGAAAAGAGCAGAATTGTTTCAGTAAGCGGAATGGCAGCTATTTTTTTAATACTGTACCTGGGAATAAAAATATCAAAAGAACGGAATGGGGCGATACTGAAAATCATAAGCCGAGCTGAAAAATTAAGTGATGGAATTGTAATTTTACTGATTTTTGCAGTTTCGGTTATCCTAATTTGCATTTCAGTAGTGTGCGCAATGAAAGCAATGAAAAAACGCGAATTTTAAAAAGGGACAGGTGTGAGAAACAGTAAAGACTGAGAATACGTGATGGTAAAAAAATTGGGGACGGGGTTTTTCTAAAAAAACCCCGTCCCCAATTTTTTTGAAAATGCAGTTTTATTGTCTGTGGCTTGCAATTATTAGCCGTACTGTCCGATACAGATAAGGCTTATATTCTTCGATGGATAGTGGTTCGTTATATAAAATCGAATTATATGCCGTGGATCCGGTCAGTTCTACGATGGTGAATAGCATAACGTCCGGACATTCGTATTTGTAAGAATCTTCATTAACGAGATTGAGAAATTCTTCATAAAAATCTGGTTCGGTCCGTTCTTCGGTGAGAAGGGCGGAGCGAAGTGCGCCCATGACTAGATTCTTGGAAATAAAGTTTAACAATGCCTTATTGCTGGCGAGAGCATCTATAATGTAATCAATGATAAAGATTAATTGTTCTTCCAGCCCGGAAATGTCTGCTTTCCGTAATGCTTTTGCTGCTTTCTCAAATAGTTCATGAGTCTTGAAAGCGGTAAGTTTATTCTTGATATCATATTTGTCTTTAAAATATAAATAGAAAGTTCCTTTTGCAACACCGGCTTTTTCTACAATATCAGAAATAGCAGTAGCATTGATACCTTTTGTGGTAAAAAGTTCGTATGCGGTGTTGAAGAGGGCTTCTTTTTTCTTTTTTTTATTTTCGTCTACTTTTCCCATGATTATCCTCTTTTCTGTTCAACAGCAATTATAACTGTACGGCAAGGTAATGCGCAAGTTAATTTTTTGCTTAAAGGTAGAAAATGTGAGTGCATTTCTAATGTATGATTGTAAAAGTAATGTGTCATATTTTTATTGATGAAAATATCTTAACATAAAAATGACCAATAGTCAAAAATATATTGACTATTGGTCATTTTTGGTGTATTATGCTGTTTGAAAAAGAAAATGACTAACAGTCATAAATGAAAGGGAGAAGGAGTTATGGTTAACTTTGGAAAGAAAGTGGTGAAATACAGAGTATTGATACTGATACTTGGCGTGCTGTTGCTGATTCCGTCAGTCTTCGGTTATCTGAATACCCGGGTCAATTATGATGTGCTGACTTATCTTCCAGACAATATCGAGACGATGAAAGGACAGGATATTCTGGTGAATGATTTTGGAACCGGAGCATTTTCTATGTTCATTGTTGATGGTATGGAAGAGAAAGATGTAGCGGAACTGAAAGAGAAGATTGAGAAAGTCGATCATGTGGCAAATGTAATATGGTACGACTCTATTGCAGATATTTCCGTGCCGATGAGTATGTTGCCGGACGACATTTACGATGTATTTAATTCCGATACCGGAACGATGATGGCGATTTTCTTTGATGAGGGAACATCTTCAGATGGAACGATGGATGCAATTGCACAGATCCGGAAAATTGCCGGCAAGCAATGTTTTTTAAGTGGAATGTCTGCAGTAGTTACGGACACGAAGAATCTGGCAGAAAAAGAGACTCCGGTCTATGTACTGATTGCCGTTATTTTGGCGGTCATTGTACTTGGACTGACAATGGAATCATTTTTCGTACCGTTACTTTTTATGCTGAGTATCGGAATGGCAATCATTTACAATCTGGGAAGTAACTATTTTATGGGAGAAATTTCTTATATTACGAAAGCGTTGGCAGCGGTATTGCAGCTAGGTGTTACGTTGGATTATTCCATTTTCCTGATGCACAGTTATGAAGAACAGCAGGTGAGATACGACGGAGATAAGAAGCGTGCCATGGCACATGCGATTTCCCAGACATTTTCATCAGTTATGGGAAGTTCCATTACAACAATTGCCGGATTCATTGCATTATGCTTTATGTCCTTTACACTGGGACTGGATATTGGAATCGTTATGGTAAAAGGAGTTATCTTTGGAGTGATTGCATGTGTGACCATTCTTCCGTCTATGATTCTTTGTTGTGACAAAATCATTGAGAAGACGCAACACAAACCATTCCTCCCGGATATTGGAAGAATTTCTGACAAGGTTACGAAACGATACCTGGTATATGTAGTATTGTTTTTGTTATTCTTATTTCCTGCAATTTATGGAAATAACCATACAGCAGTTTATTACAACCTGGATGAGACATTACCAAAGGATCTGCCAAGTATCATTGCAAATGAAAAGTTAAAAGAAGATTACGATATGAATACAACGCACATGATTCTGGTGGACAGTTCCGTATCTTCAACAGATGTCAATAAAATGATAAAAGAAATGGATAAGGTAGACGGTGTCAAATGGGCACTTGGGCTGGACTCTCTTGTAGGTCCGTCAGTTCCGTCTGATATGATTCCGGAGTCCGTATCCAGTATGCTGAAAAATGATAAATATCAGCTGCTTCTTGTAAACTCTGAATATAAGGTAGCATCTGATGAAGTCAATGCCCAGATTAAGACATTGAATAAGATTTTGCACAAATATGATAAGACCGGAATGCTGATTGGTGAAGGACCGCTGACCGCAGATCTGATTGATATTACAGATCAGGATTTTAAGACAGTCAGTGCAGTATCCATTGGAATTATATTTGTCATTATCCTTGTGTTATTCAAATCCATTTCACTTCCGGTCATTCTGGTAGGTGTTATTGAATTTGCAATCTTTGTAAATATGGGAATTCCTTATTATACAGGCACGAAGCTTCCGTTTGTTGCTTCTATCGTTATCGGAACGATTCAGCTGGGATCTACGGTTGACTATGCAATCCTGATGACGACAAGATATAAGCGTGAACGAAACCATGGGGCAAATAAACATGATGCCATTACGACAGCCCACCGTGTATCAGCACAGTCCATTATGGTCAGTGCCTTAAGCTTCTTCGCAGCGACCATCGGAGTCGGACTTTATTCCAACATTGATATGATCAGTTCGCTGTGTATCCTGATGGCAAGGGGAGCGCTGATAAGTATGGTAGTCGTAATCTTTGTACTGCCATCCATGTTTATGGTATTTGACAAAGTAATCGTAAAAACAAGTAAAGGTTTTCTGCCGAAAGAGGCATAAGATTCACAGGAGGGATCACTATGAACGGAAATAAAAAAATCGCAAAAAAAATTGTAGCAGGATCTATGGCTGTCATGATGGCTGCCGGACTTGTCGGAACATATGAATATCACAATAATGTCATGCAGGTACAGGCAGCAGAGCAAAAGGACAAAGACACTCAGGAATTAAAAGAGACTGCGGAAAATGTATTGGCAGACCACGCAACAGATTCTGAGGATACAGGATTTTCAAAAGAGGAATCTGTGTATGTAAAAGCAGATGCAAGAGGAAATGTAAAGAAAACGACGGTATCTGAATGGCTGAAAAATCCGGAAAAAGGAACCATTTCTGACACATCTGAATTGAAAGATATTAAAAATGTAAAAGGTGACGAAACATTTGAGACAGGAAGCAACAACAACGTAAGCTGGAAGTCTGAAGGAAATGACATTTACTATCAGGGAACAATAGATAAAGAGCTCCCGGTAGATGTGAAAGTATCCTACAAACTGGACGGAAAGAGCATTTCCCCGAAAGATCTGAAAGGTAAAAGCGGAAAGGTTGAGATTCAGTTTAGCTATGACAACAAATCAAAACAGACTGTCAATGTAAATGGTGAAGATGTAGAAATGTACACACCATTTACCATGGTCAGTGCAATGATGCTTTCCTCTGATGAGTACAGCAATGTGTCTGTTGAAAATGGAAAACTTATTTCTGACGGAGATAAAAATATTGTAGTCGGAGTTGCATTCCCGGGACTTGCAAATGATCTGAATCTGAAAGATTTAGATATGGACATTGATATTCCGGAGACAGTAACAATAACAGCAGATGTCAAAGATGCAACAGTCGGAACAAGTATTACAATGGCTTCCGCAGAGCTGATGAATGAATTCGGACTGGACGACATCGACAGCTTTGATGACTTGCAGGATTCTATCGATGACCTGGAAGATGCAACAAATCAGTTGGTAGATGGATCAAAGGAAGCAGCAGATGGATCAAAAGAGCTGGCAGACGGAGCTGGAACATTGAATGACGGAGCCGGAACACTGGCAAGTGGAGCCGGAACACTGGCAGATGGTGTAAACACACTGAATGAAAAGAGTGGAACACTGGTCAGCGGAGTGAACACACTGGCGAGCGGCGTCGGAACCTATACAGCAGGTGTAGCATCAATTGCAAAAAATTCTCAACTGATAAGTGATAATATGCAGAGCTTAAAGGCTGGAGCAGCTAGTTTGAGCGATGGTATTGATAACCAAGTTAAACCAGGAATTCAAGACATAAAAAATGGAGTAAACAGTGCTAATTATGCAATTACCACTTCGGTGGGAGCAACAGAGTCTGGGCAGACATTGCCAGGAGTAAAAACTATGTTGGGGGGAGCATCTCAAACCCTTGCACCAGTAAAAATTACAGAGGAGCAGATAAAGGGCTGTGTAGAAGGTAATATAAAAGAGAATACTTCAAAAGCAACCTTAGATGAAAATACAATAAATCAAATTATGGAGAAGTATGAAATTAGTGATGATGATAAAGAAAAGGTAAAAAATGCTATTCAAGAAGCATTAGCATCTAGTAAGATTGATGCAGAATATGATATTACTGTTTCAGCAGATAAAGTTGAAGGTGTTAACGACTCAATTAATACAGAAATTACCGGTGCAAAAAGGTATGTAGATAATGCTAATGAAGCATTGACAACTATATCCAGTGGATTATCAGAATTAGCCGGGGAGAATGGTATTGGTAAATTGGAAGGAGCGTTTTCTGAAAAAGGTGATATTGGAGTCGGTATTTCAAAACTTACAACAGGAGCAACAGAGCTTGCGGCAGGAACACAGGCATTAGCAGATGGAGCAGCAGAATTGAATAAAAACAGTGCACCGCTTATGGCTGGCGTTACTTCCTTAAAAGATGGTGGTTCCCAGCTTACAAGTGGTGTTAGCCAGTTAGCAAGTGGTGCTAATCAGGTTGCTGACGGAGCCGGAACATTGGCTGGTGGAACTCAGACATTATTAGATGGAGCCAACACATTAGCAGATGGAAACCAGACTCTGGCAGATGGAATGCAGGAGTACAAAGAAGAAGCAATTGATAAATTGACAGATCTCTTTAATGGAGATATTAGCGGTGTGACAGATCGAATTGATGCAATGACTAACCTTGCAAAAGAATACAAATCATTTGCAGGAATCAGTGACGGAGTATCCGGAACAACAAAATTCATCATTGAGACAGAAGGTATCGACGATTAGTCATTTCTTCATTACAAATGTAAAGAGAAATAATCAAACACAGGGCGGGAGTGAAAAGACTTCCGTCCTTTTCAATCTTATTTCTTAAGGAAAAGATAAGAAAATACTTCTTGTGTTCATCACATGACTATGCTATTCTATCTACACGCAGACGATGGTTCTAATTATCTGCAAAGTATCTATATTGATTTCATTCATTTTCGGAGCCGGAAGAATCGGCAGTAATTCCCAAAGTGATGATAAGCAGACAGATAAATGAAGTTAAAAAATGATGTGAAATTATCTTCATATACTGGAATATACTGAAAGTATATGTTAATCTATAAGTAGAAATCATAGCATTTTCTTTCAGACAGACATTTATCTGCAAAAAGAAAGGAGAAGTTATGGCAACGAATTCCGAGTATCAGGCGAAGCTTTTAAAAGAACTGGGATTGTAGATGACATGTTCAATGTATATACTAGTAGTTTTCAGTAGTTTTCAGAAGCAAAATCTGCATTGTTTACTAGTTGGCATATCCGGAAAAATAAGATATAATGGACGATGGTAACGGATGCGCTACCTGGAATATGATACGAAAGTATAGAAGGAGTCTTTCTGAATATGGAAGCTTATACGAGTTTTGCGAGGGTATATGATACCTTCATGGATAATGTGCCGTATAAAGAGTGGGCGGATTATCTGGGAAAAATATTAAAGGAATATGGAATTGATGACGGGCTTGTTCTGGATCTTGGCTGTGGAACTGGAAACATGACAGAAATGCTGGCTTCATCCGGTTATGATATGATCGGTGTGGATAATGCAGAAGAGATGCTGGAGATTGCCATGGAGAAGAAGGTCGAGAGTGGATATGATATTTTGTATCTTCTTCAGGATATGCGGGAATTTGAATTATACGGAACGGTCAGAGCGGTTATAAGTGCCTGCGATTCTGTGAACTATATTACGGACGATGAGGACCTGACGGAAGTTTTTCGGTTGGTGAATAATTATCTGGATCCGGAAGGGCTGTTTGTATTTGATTTTAATACGGAGTATAAGTATCGGGAGATACTTGGAGAACAGACAATTGCAGAAGACCGTGAGGAATGCAGCTTTATCTGGGATAATTATTACGATGAAGACGAACGGATCAATGAATATGAACTGACTCTTTTTGTGCGGGACGAAGAACAACCACAGCTTTATCGTAAGTATCAGGAAGAACATTTTCAGAGAGCATATACGCTGGAGCAGATCAGACATATGCTTACTGAGGCAGGACTTGAATATGTAACTGCCTACGATGACTATACAAAAGAAAGTCCACATGACCGGAGTGAGAGAATCTGCGTAGTGGCAAGAGAACATGGGAAAGGATTGGCATAAGATAGATGATGGAAGATTATATTGTAAGAGCGACGGCAGCAGGAGGACAGATGCGTGCATTTGCTGCGACAACGAAAAACCTTGTAGAGTCTGCAAGAGTGCATCACAATACAAGCCCGGTTGCGACTGCGGCACTTGGAAGGACACTGACAGCAGGGGCAATCATGGGAAGTATGATGAAAAATGATACAGATATGCTGACACTTCAGATTCGTGGAGACGGACCAATCGAGGGCATCACTGTAACTGCAGACAGCCATGCAAATGTAAAAGGATATGTTGGAAATCCGAACGTGATGCTTCCGCCAAAGAATGGCAAGCTGGACGTCGGAGGAGCAGTTGGTATCGGTCTTTTACAGGTGATTAAAGATATGGGACTGAAAGAGCCTTATGTGGGACAGACAATTCTTGTAAGCAGTGAGATTGCAGAAGATCTGACTTATTATTTTGCAAGTTCCGAGCAGGTACCTTCCTCAGTGGGACTTGGTGTTCTGATGAATAAAGATAATACTGTACGCTGTGCAGGTGGATTTATTATTCAGTTGATGCCATTTGCAACAGAAGAGACTATCAGCCAGTTGGAGGAGAATCTGAAGGATGTGACTTCTGTTACAGATTTTCTGGACAAGGGCTATACACCGGAGCAGATGTTAGAGAAACTGATCGGACATCTGGATCTTGAAATCACAGATACTATTCCAACACAGTTTTACTGTAATTGTTCTAAAGAACGCGTAGAGCAGGCAGTTGCAAGTATCGGAAAGAAAGACATTCAGGAAATGATCGATGAAGGAAAAGACATTGAAGTAAAATGTCATTTTTGCAATACGGCATATAACTATACAGTCGAAGACTTGAAGAACATTCTGAAAAGAAGTAAGAAATAATCAGGTGAATAGACCGGATAATAGAATAGTAGAGAGAGAATTGCGGTCAAATTTATGACCGCAATTCATTATAAGATATTAGATGGAAATTTATATGGAGGAAGATTATGAGACATGGTTTTATAAAAGTCGCGGCAGCAACACCGGATATCCGGGTAGCGGATGTGGATTACAATAAAGGGCAGATTATAAAGCAGATGGATGAGGCAGCAGAAGCAGGTGCCAAGATTATTGTATTTCCGGAGCTTTGTATTACAGGATATACATGCAGTGATCTTTTCCTTCAGGATATTTTATTAAATAGTGCGAAAAAAGCACTTGTAGAAATTGCAGAACATACAAAAAATCTGGATGCGCTTGTGTTTGTGGGAGTCCCTATTGCAGTTGGCGGGGAACTTTATAATGTAGCAGCAGCTTTGAACCATGGAAATATATTAGGTTTCACAACGAAGAGCTTTCTGCCCAATTATGGGGAATTCTATGAGATGCGCCAGTTCCGTCCGGGACCGAAAAAAGCAGAGAAGATTCTGTTTGGCGGAAAAGAGATTCCATTTGGACCGCAGCTTTTATTTGTGGAAAAACAGATGGCTAATCTGATCGTGTCAGCAGAAATCTGTGAGGACGTGTGGTCACCGGTTCCACCGAGCATTGAGGCGGCAAGAGAGGGAGCGACTGTGATCGTCAACTGTTCGGCCAGTGATGAGACGATTGGAAAGGCTTCTTATCGGGAGGCATTAATTTCCGGGCAGTCTGCAAGGCTGATCAGCGGGTATATCTATGCCAACGCAGGAGAAGGTGAATCGACTACAGATCTTGTATTTGGCGGACATAATCTGATCGCGGAAAATGGAACGATTTTGGCAGAGGCGAAGAGATTTTCGAACGGGATTATTTATACAGAATTTGATGTACAGAAAATTGCGAATGAACGCAGAAAAAATACGACATTTACAGAGACACAGGAACATGTACTTCCGAGGATTCCGTTTGGATTAGAACAGACAGAAACTATTCTTACAAGAACATTTCCGTCCAGACCATTCGTTCCTCGTGATGATCAGGAGAGGGCAAAGCGCTGTGAGGAGATTTTAACAATTCAGGCGATGGGACTGAAAAAGCGGCTTGCACATACTCATGCAAAAAGTGCAGTAGTTGGAATATCCGGAGGTCTGGATTCTACATTAGCACTGCTTGTGACAGCCAAGGCATTTGATGCACTGGGACTTGAGCGCAGCGGTATTACGGCAGTGACCATGCCGTGTTTTGGAACGACAGACAGAACGTATCAGAATGCATGTAAAATGTCTCTGAAAGTCGGAGCAACTCTCAGAGAAGTCAGAATCGGTGATGCAGTTATGCAGCATTTTAAAGATATTGGACATGACCCACAAGACCACAGCGTAACTTATGAGAATTCACAGGCAAGGGAACGGACACAGGTGCTTATGGACATTGCTAATCAAACGGGAGGACTTGTAATCGGAACCGGAGATATGTCAGAGCTGGCACTTGGCTGGGCAACCTACAATGGAGATCATATGTCTATGTACGGAGTAAATGCTTCCGTGCCAAAGACGCTGGTCAGACATCTGGTTCATTATTTTGCAGATACTTGTGAAGATTCATCGTTGAAAGAAGTGCTTTATGATGTGCTTGATACGCCGGTAAGTCCGGAACTTCTGCCGCCAAAAGACGGTGAAATCGCGCAGAAGACAGAAGATCTTGTAGGACCATATGAACTTCATGACTTTTTCCTGTATTATTTCCTGAGAATGGGATATGAGCCAGGAAAGATTTACCGGATCGCGAAGCTTTCCTTTGCCGGGGAGTATGACGACGAGACAATTTATAAATGGCTTCGTACGTTTTGCTGGAGATTCTTTTCACAGCAGTTTAAGAGGTCCTGTCTGCCGGATGGTCCGAAGGTCGGAACGGTTGCATTGTCTCCGAGAGGCGACTGGAGAATGCCGAGTGATGCGTGTGTGGCATTGTGGATACAGAATCTTGAAAAAGAGGCGGGAAAATAACGTCTATAAAGGTAATAAGAGATCAAAAAAAGGAACATCGCCGAATTATAAAGATTACGGGAATGTTCCTTTTTTGTTGCCAAGCATACGACAAAAAGGTCCGGTGGACCTTTTTTAGTTTTACAAGTAAATGAAAAGTTCTATAATTGGATGTTCTTGAAAAGATCGCCAAGGCTTGTTCCGATGTCTTCGCTCTTTGGAATCTCGACCTTAACTTCTTCCTCCTCCTGGATGGCTTCCTCAAGAGCTTTCATGCTCAGGCTGATCTTGCCATCTTTGACACCGATGACTTTGACCTGAACTTCATCACCTACATTCAGGACATCTTTTGGGAATTTGATACGTTTCTGGCTGATCTGGGAAACGTGTACAAGTCCGGAAAGACCGTCTTCCAGACGTACAAATGCACCGTAGTTCTGGAGGGATTCTACGGTTCCGGTAAGAACGCTTCCTACTTTGATGTTTGCAATTTTTTCTTCACGCTCTTTTTTCTCTTTTTCTTTGAGAAGTTCACGGGCGGAAAGTACCAGCCGGTTATTTGCCTGATCTACATCAATGACCTGAACTTCGATATCTTTTAACAGATAAGATTCCAGATCTTCGATATAGGATAAAGAAAGTCGGGAAGCAGGAATAAATCCACGGATTCCTTCTACCATTGCGATAGCACCGCCATTTACAATTCCTTCGATTTTTACAGGGAGCACAGTTCCTTTTTCGAGGTAGGACTGAACTACATTCCATGGATTGGCATCATCAAAATGATCTTCCAGATCTGCCATAGTTACATTTTCTTCGTTGAATTCTTCGCTCATAGTATATTCCTTCCTATCAGTAAAATTGTTGCTTTTAGTATAGCATAAATAAACTGCATGTACAAAGAAAATTAACTATGTTAGAATATGTTGTAGAAAATAAGTAACAGTTCGAGTGAGATATACAAATTATTGGAAAAATGATGAGTATAGCCGGATGCAATCAGAAAAACCGATATGGACTGCTCGAATTAGCAAGAAGATAATAAGGTGATATATATGGGAAAGAGAAAAGAAAAAGTTTATGTGATCGGACATAAGAATCCGGATACAGATTCTATCTGTTCCGCGATTGCCTATGCAGATCTGAGGCAGAAAGTGACCGGACAGGTTCATGAGGCAAAGCGGGCAGGACATGTGAATGATGAGACTGCTTATGTACTGGATCGTTTTGGGGTAGAGGCTCCCAAGCTTCTTACAGATGTCAGACTTCAAGTGAGAGATCTGGATATTCACGAGATGCCGGGGCTTAAGCCCAATGCGTCCATTCGTGATACATGGGAGCGTATGCGGCAGGAGCAGGCAAAGACACTGCCAATCGTGAAGGATGATGAGCTGGTAGGAGTTGTATCTACCGGAGATATTGCAAAATCTTATATGGATGTGTATGATAGTGAGATATTATCAAAAGCGAGAACCCAATATCGGAATATTATCAAGACACTGGACGGTACAATGATAACAGGTAATGAGCATGGGTATTTTATGAGAGGAAAAGTAGCAATCGGAGCCTCAAGTCCGAATCTTATGGAAGAGTTTATTGAAAAGGACGATCTGGTGATATTAGGAGATCGTGAGGAAGCTCAGGCATGTGCCGTGAATATTGATGCCAGCTGTATGGTTATCTGCAAAGATGCAGAAGTTTCTCCGAAATTGATTCAGAAGGCAAAAGAACAGAGTATAGTGATCATTCAGACTCCGTATGATACATTTACGACAGCAAGACTGATTAATCAGAGCATTCCAGTGAAGTTTTATATGACCTCTGGACCACTGACTATGTTCCGGATGAATGATTATGTTGATGATATTAAAGATATTATGGCGAAAAAGCGTTTCCGCGATTTCCCGATTCTGGATCGTCATGGCAGATTTAAAGGATTCATTTCCAGACGTCGTTTCCTCGGTGCCAGCAAGAAAAAAGTAATCCTGGTGGATCATAACGAACGGTCACAGGCAGTTGATGGAATTGAGGAAGCAGAAATCATTGAGATTATTGATCATCACAGACTTGGAGATATCGAGACAGTCAGCCCGATTACGTTCCGTAATCAGCCAGTGGGATGCACGGCGACGATTATTAACCAGATGTATGAGGAGAATGAAATCGAAGTTCCAAGAGAGATTGCCGGGCTTTTATGTGGCGCAATTATTTCGGATACATTATTGTTCCGTTCACCGACCTGTACGCCGTTAGATGAAAGGACTGCGAAAAAACTGGCAAAAATTTCAGATATTGACCTGGAACAGATGGCGCAGGAAATGTTCAATGCAGGAAGCAACTTGAAAGGCAAGAGTGCAGAGGATATCTGTTTCCAGGATTTCAAGCAGTTTACAGTCAACGACACGATATTTGGTGTAGGACAGATCACGTCCATGAGCAAAGAAGAACTGGCAGCTATTCGTGATATGATGACGGAGCATTTGCCAAAGGTACTGGAAGCACATAACCTGAATATGATTTATTTTATGCTGACAGATATTCTGGCAGAATCCACGGAGCTTTTGTGTGTGGGAACCGGTGCGAGAGGAATTGCCCTCAGCGCATTTGATCTTCCGGATAATGCAAAGAGTCTGATATTAAAAGGAGTTGTGTCCAGAAAGAAACAGCTGATACCAGTGCTGGTCGAGACCATGCAGCAGATGTAGAAAGGATAGCGTACTATGGGAAAAGAATTATGGAAACCGGGGAATATGGTGTATCCGCTCCCGGCGGTTATGGTAAGTTGTGCGGACAAAGAAGGGCATGACAATATCATTACAATTGCATGGACAGGGACAATCTGTACAAATCCGGCAATGTTATATATATCCGTGCGTCCGACGAGATATTCTTATCATTTGATTAGGGAAAGCGGAGAATTTGTAGTGAACCTGACGACAAAAGATCTGGTAAAAGCGACGGATTGGTGCGGGGTGCGTTCAGGAAGAGATGTGGACAAATGGAGTGAAATGCATCTGACTCGCGGAAATGCTCAGACACTTATCTATGCTCCGATAATTGAGGAAAGTCCAGTCAATATTGAGTGTCAGGTCGTGAAAGTCGAAGAGTTGGGTTCACATCACATGTTTCTTGCAAAAGTGACCGGCGTGCAGGTGGATGACCGGTTCATGCAGGATAATGGAAAATTTGCACTGAACAAAACAGGACTTCTGGCATATTCCCACGGGGAATATTTTGATCTTGGAAAATCACTTGGAACATTTGGCTACAGTGTGAAAAAGAAGAAAAAGGTGAAAAAGAAAAAATAATAAAGCGCAGGATTTCATATATATAAAGAGACTGGTAGTGCAAAGGTAACAGGTCTCTTTATTATGAAAGAATGGAAATTAAAAAAAGTGATACAGATTCTTACAGCGTGTCTGGCAATGATAGTTGTTTTAAATGTTTCAGGAATTTCTATGAAAACAATGCAAACAATTGATATTAATAAGAAAGAATCAAAAACGAACCGACGAGATTCAAATCTGCAAATGGAGTCAGAAACACGGGAAACAATATCCCGGATTTTGAATGAGCAGATACAGACAGAACTGCCTCAGATTGCCATTACATTTGATGACGGACCCAGTGTGTGCACACCGGCACTTCTTGACGGATTAAAAGAGAGAGGTGTGAAGGCAACATTTTTTCTAGTAGGAGAAAATGTTGAGACCTATCCGGATATTGTGAAACGAATTTATGAAGAAGGACATTTAATTGGAAATCACACGTATCATCATGTTGAGATTACGAAACTTTCTGATGAAGAAGCAATGTATGAAATTAACAAGACTGATGAGCTGATTGCGGCAATTACCGGACAGCGCGTGCAGTATATCCGTCCGCCCTTTGGGGTCTGGCAGAGAGAACTGGAGAATTATCTGGACGTATTACCTGTCATGTGGACGGTAGACCCTTTGGACTGGACTACGGAAAATATAGATGAAGTTGTGAATAAAGTAGTGTCGCAGGCGAAGGAGAATGATATTATTTTATTACATGATTGTTATAAATCCTCGGTAGAGGCGGCGCTTCGGATTGTAGATCTTTTAAAGGCAGAAGGCTTTGAATTTGTGACAGTGGATAAACTGATTCTTGAGTAAGGAAAACCAGAAGAAATCAGGAAGAATGGAGATAGAAAAAGCATGGATTTGTTTGAATATGCAAGACAGAAAAATATGGATCAGGAGGCACCGCTGGCGTCCAGGCTTCGGCCGACAACGCTGGAGGAAGTGGTAGGACAGCAGCATATTATTGGAAAAGACAAGTTGTTGTACCGTGCAATCAAAGCAGATAAGTTAAGTTCTATTATCTTTTATGGGCCGCCGGGAACCGGTAAGACGACACTGGCGAAAGTGATTGCCCATACGACAAGTGCAGAATTCACCCAGATTAATGCAACGGTGGCAGGCAAGAAAGATATGGAAGAAGTGGTACAGAAAGCGAAAGAGACGCTGGGCATGTATCAGAAGAAGACCATTCTTTTTGTAGATGAGATTCATCGTTTTAACAAAGGACAGCAGGATTATCTGCTTCCATTTGTGGAGGACGGAACAATTATTCTGATTGGAGCTACCACGGAGAATCCTTATTTTGAGGTCAATGGAGCATTAATTTCCCGTTCCAGTATCTTTGAACTTCATCCGCTTGAAAAAGAAGATATCAAAACACTTTTGAAGCGGGCAGTCTATGATCAGGAAAAAGGTATGGGAAGCTATCATGCGGAAATTGACGAGGAAGCACTGGAGTTCCTTGCAGACATTGCAGGAGGAGATGCGAGAAATGCATTGAATGCTATTGAACTCGGGATTCTCACGACAGAACGAAGTGCGGACGGAAAGATCCATATTACACTTGACGTGGCGTCCGAGTGTATTCAAAAACGTGTAGTGCGCTATGACAAGACAGGAGACAATCATTACGATACGATCTCTGCATTTATCAAAAGTATGAGGGGGTCAGACCCTGATGCGGCAGTATATTATCTTGCAAAAATGCTATATGCAGGGGAAGACGTGAAATTTATTGCCAGAAGGATTATGATCTGTGCATCGGAAGATGTTGGAAATGCAGATCCGATGGCGCTACAAGTGGCTGTGGCAGCAGCCCAGGCAGTAGAGCGGATCGGAATGCCGGAATCGCAGATCATTTTATCTCAGGCAGTGACATATGTGGCAACAGCACCAAAGAGTAATGCGGCAGTCAAAGCAATCAGTGCCGCCATGGAAAATGTAAGAAATTATAAAACTACGGTGCCGGCGCATTTGCAGGATGCTCATTATAAAGGTTCACAAAAACTTGGACATGGTGTGGGTTACAAGTATGCACATGATTATCCGAACCACTATGTGGAACAGCAATACATGCCTTCCGAAATCCAAAAAGCAAAGTTTTATGAGCCGAGTGACAACGGACATGAAAAAGAAATAAAAGAATGGATGGAGTTTTTAAAGAAGAATTCATAGAAAAGCTTGAATTTTTTATAGAGAAAACGTATAATCGAAGCAGAATCTGTACTGTCGTCAGAAATGTGGCGCCAGAGTGTATGTTATTATCAGGAGGGAAAATAAAATGAAGGTATACGATTCAGTAAACAAAACAGAAGTAGAAGTAGACGGAACACAGGGACTTATCGACATTATGGTATCCGGACGTCAGGTAGACATTTATCTTAAAGGAGAGAAATCTGATGCAGATGGATATCTGACATGGGATGTTGAGCACTGGTCAAGCATTGACAAGCAGAGATTTATCCGCTGCTATTCTTACAAAGGAAAGGTTCTGACCGAGTCTACAGGACACAACATCTACGATTTACAGAATGACTTCAAGCCAGAAGAGGCAGAGAAGATCGAGTTAAGCTAATATAAAAAATCAAAGTAGCTGAAAACAAAAGAATTTAAATCTGTAATAAAAAAAGAAACTGACAGATGCAATTTTTCCCAATTGCATCTGTCAGTTTCTTTCGTATAATGGAAAGATTATTTTTCTTCATATTTATTTCACAAAAAAAGTAAGAAATGTTGTTGACAAAAGTCAAACCGAGTGATACATTAATAGTCGAAAGGTGTTAGCACTCCAATATAATGAGTGCTAACAAATCCGAAAGAAGGAGGCATATGATGATTCAGGAACAGGAACTGAGCGAACGAAAATTAAAGATCCTTCAGGCAATCATTAAGAATTATCTGGAGACAGGCGAGCCGGTGGGTTCCAGAACAATTTCCAAGTACACGGATCTGAACTTAAGTTCAGCAACCATTCGTAATGAGATGGCGGATCTGGAAGAACTTGGATATATTTTACAGCCTCATACGTCTGCTGGACGTATTCCTTCGGACAAAGGCTACAGACTCTATGTAGATATGCTGATGGAGCAGAAAGAACAGGAACTAAGTGAGATGCAGGATCAGATGCTTGAGAAAGCAGATAAGATGGATCAGCTTCTGAAACAGGCAGCAAAAGTTCTGGCGAACAGTACGAACTATGCGACATTGGTTTCTTCACCGATGAACAATCGTAACCGGATCAAGTTCATACAGCTTACGATGGTTGATGAGGAACAGATGATTGCAGTAATCGTACTTGAGGGAAATGTGATCAAGAATAAGATTATACATGTAGATGAGCCAATCAACAATGAAAACTTGTTAAAGCTCAACATGCTTCTGAACACAACACTTAATGGTATGTCTATAGAAGAGATTAATCTTGGACTGATTGCGAGACTGAAAGAAGGAGCCGGAATCCACAGCGAGGTTGTGGGGAATGTACTGGACGCAGTTGCAGATGTTATTCAGGTCGATGAAGACATGCAGATCTACACAAGCGGTGCAACAAACATTTTCAAGTATCCGGAACTTAGTGACAAGCAGAGTGCACAGGAAATTATCAGTGCATTTGAAGAAAAGCAGCAGCTTACAGATCTCGTTACACAGACTTTATCCAATGAAGAGAACACAGGCATTCAGGTATATATCGGAGATGAGGCTCCGGTGAAGACTATGAAAGATTGCAGTGTTGTTACCGCCACTTATGAATTAGGGGACGGTGTAAAGGGAACGATAGGTATTATCGGACCGAAAAGAATGGATTATGAGAATGTGTTAAAGTCAATGAAGCGTCTCCAGAGTGAACTGGATCAGATGTTTCATAAAGAGGAATAGAAAGGTGGAATTGATCCTTGGAAGATAAAGAAAAGAAAAGTCAGGAAGATATGGTAAAAGAAGCCGTAGAAGAGGCAAAGAAAGAAGCAGAAGCTTCAAAAGATGAAGCAGAAGAAGCCAAGACAGAAGAAGCTTCAGAAGAACAGGAAGCAGAGACAGAGGATCAGACAGAAGAAAAAGCTTCCAAAAAATTCTTCGGCAAGAAGGATAAGAAAGACAAAAAGGACGAGAAGATCGAAGAACTGACAGACAGACTTACTCGTCAGATGGCAGAGTTTGATAACTTCCGCAAACGTACAGAAAAGGAAAAATCCCAGATGTACGAAGTTGGAGCGAAAGATATCATAGAGAAGATTCTTCCAGTTGTAGACAACTTTGAAAGAGGTCTGGATGCAGTGAAGGAAGAAGACAAAGAAGATCCGTTCGTTCAGGGAATGGAGAAGGTGTATAAACATCTGCTTACCACTCTGGAAGGAATCGAGGTTAAGCCTATTGAAGCAGTAGGCCAGCCGTTTGATCCGAATTTCCACAACGCAGTGATGCATGTGGAAGATGAAAACTTCGGTGAGAATATTGTTGCCGAGGAATTTCAGAAGGGCTACACATACCGTGATTCAGTTGTAAGACACAGCATGGTAAAAGTAGCAAACTAGAAACAAGAACATTCACAATTATCAGAATAAAAAATCATACAGGAGGAAATTTATCATGGGTAAAATTATAGGTATTGATTTAGGAACAACAAACAGCTGTGTAGCCGTAATGGAAGGTGGACAGCCAACAGTTATCGCCAACACAGAAGGCGCAAGAACAACACCATCTGTAGTTGCATTTACAAAGACTGGTGAGCGTCTTGTCGGAGAACCTGCAAAACGTCAGGCAGTAACAAACGCAGAGAGAACAATCTCTTCTATCAAGAGAGAGATGGGAACCGACTATAAGGTAACAATTGAAGATAAGAAATATTCTCCACAGGAGATTTCAGCAATGATCCTTCAGAAATTGAAAGCAGATGCAGAAGGATACCTCGGAGAGAAAGTAACAGAGGCTGTTATCACAGTACCTGCTTACTTCAACGATGCTC
>OLSC01000022.1_pt1 | contig 199987 bp, 182 predicted proteins | sample 1672881 | NCBI WGS metagenome assembly OLSC01 (sample SAMEA3136733, study PRJEB25190) | human gut metagenome | biome: human gut; feature: human-associated habitat; material: faeces | place: Austria | collected 2013 | reverse complement strand
ATACTTTTGCGTATTCTATTAGATATAGGTAATCTTGAATTAGATATTTTCTAAATTTCTCTTTATCTAATGTCCCTTCACCAAGTTCTACTAAAAAAGGATGCTCTAAATATTTATCCCATATTTCTTTACTGCTTTCATATAAATAATCTGTAAATAACATATCTTTCTCCTCAAAACAAAACAACTTAAATATATCTGTATTTTTGAAATATCTTGTATTTTAAGTTTTTATAATTCTACTTTTGCATATTTTTCAAAAGTATTTACGTCTAATGAATCTATATTGTCGAATAAATAAGTTTTGAAAGTTCCAACACCAGGATTTGTAACATCTGCTAGTTCTCCACTTAAACTCATAGCTAAAGTACCCATAAATGCAGCTTCTATAGGCTTATCAGTACAAGGCAAGAAACTAGCAATTAAACTTGAAGACATACAACCTGTTCCTGTTAATTTTTTAAGTTTATAAGTTCCGTTAAATATTTTATATACTTTTTCACCATCACTTACTAAATCTGTTATACCAGATGCTACTACTGTGCAGTTTAATTTTTTAGCTACTGATTTTACAATTTCTGATGCATCAGAACCATCATCAAATGAGTCTACACCTTTTCCAGCAACGTCAAGTCCACCTATAAATTTAATTTCTGATATATTTCCGCGAACTACAGTGAAGTTTACTTCGTTTAATAATTTATTAGTAAGCTCACCTCTAGCTTTGCTTGCAAAAACACCAACTGGATCTAAAACTACTGGCTTATTGTATTTGTTTGCTGCTTTTCCTGCTTTTATAAATAAATCTAAGTATGATGAATTCATAGTTCCTATATTTATAACAACAGCACTTGCAATTGAAACCATATCTTCTACTTCTTCATATGAAAAGCTCATTAAAGGACTAGCTCCTATTGCTAAAGTCATATTTGCACAATCTGTTATCGTTACATTATTTGTGTAATGTAATACTAATGGATTTAATTCTTTTACTTTATCTATTAATTTATACATTTTAAATCTCCCCTATTTTTATTTAGTTATATTATTTTTTAAATACTATAAAACTTTTTATAAATTCAATTAATCTACTTTTTCAAATTTATAAAAGTGATTTACAGGTCCTACTCCATGACCTATATCAAAACTATGTCTTATAGCTTCTGTTATGTATATCTTACTAAGTCTAACAGCTTCAACTACATCATATCCAAGCGCTATGTGTGAAGTTATTGCAGAAGATAATGTGCAACCTGTTCCATGTGTATTTTTTTTATTTATTCTCTCTGATGAAAATACTTCAAATAAGTTTTCACCCATAAGAATATCTACAGCATCACCATCTAAATGTCCACCCTTCATAAGCACATATTTAGGTCCTAGGTTTAATATTTCTTTACCCGCTTTTTTCATATCTTCAACATTTTCTATCTTTATTCCAGTAATTTCTTCTGCTTCTGGAACATTTGGAGTAACTAAATACGCCATAGGTATTAAGTATTTAATTAGATTTTCTTTAGCTTCTGGTCTTAAAAGTGAGTATCCACTTTTAGATATCATAACAGGGTCTACTACTACAATTTCTGGATTATATTTTTTTAAATTTTCAGCTATTTCCAAAATAATCTCAGGGCTTGACACCATACCAATTTTTACACCTTTTGGATAAATATCTTCAAATACAGCCTTTAATTGTCCCTTTATTATATCCTTTGAAAGCTCTTCTACATCAAACACACCTTCTGTATTTTGAGCTGTTATAGCGGTTATAACACTCATTCCATAAGTCCCAATAGCACTAAATGTCTTTAAATCAGCTTGAATCCCAGCTCCTCCTGAACAGTCAGATCCAGCTATTGTAAGTGTTGGAATTTTATAATTTCTCATATCCTACCTCCTAACTAAATTTCATAAAAAAATTCACTACGTTCATGGCGCCAACGAATCGTAGATTGCCTTGCTTAAATTAATAAGTTGGAAATTATAAATCATCTAAAAACCAAATAATGTATAATTTCCTGAAAATAAAAAAAGCTGTACCGATAGGTACAGCATACTTTCTATTTTTTAATTATAATTTTTAAATATACTAAAATTGAGTATATCTAAATAAATTCTAAATAAATAACTTTTTCCGTATGCTTTCCTACGCTGGCATTATCCAGATCAGGTTTGAGGGTCAGTAAAACTTCTCAGCACATGGCTCCCCTAGCACTTATATTTTTGTTGTATCTAATACTAGATTAGTATTTATTTTTTTATTTGTCAATAAAATTTTTTAGATATATAAAAATATATATTTGTTTTAAAATTAAAATTAGCTATATATCTTTGCTATAATCTAAAATTATAAAGCCTTCTTTTTTTAAATTTTCTATAAAATCACTTGGATTTTCTATTATATTTAATTTTTGATATCTACTTTTTTGTTTTATTTTATATTCTAATTTCATAGCTTCACTCTTTGTTTTACATGAAAAATATATCTCTAAATTTGAAAATCCTCTAGATTTGGTATACTTACTGTTTATACCAGTTTGGTGTTCTCTCATTCGCCTCTTTACATCAGTTGTGTAACCAGTGTATAGAGAATTATCCTTGCATCTTATTATATATGTATAGTACATCTTTCCTCCAATATAAATTTTATAAGCTATATATAAATATATAACTTTTTTTAAAGTTTTAAAATATTTATTTATACAAATTGATGTACTTTTAATTTTTAATTATTAATTAAAAATAGTGCCAGTAAAATTATACTGACACTACTTAATTTCTTACTTTGTTATTCTTCTACGTCGATTGCATTAACTGGACAGCTGTCTCTAGCTTCAACTGTAGCATCTTTGCAATCTTCTGGAACGTCTGAAGTAATAGCTTCTGCATATCCATCATCTGCAAGTGTAAAAACTTCAGAACAAATTGATTCACATAGTCCACATCCTATACATGTATCTTTATCAACACTAGCTTTCATATTAAAACCTCCATGAATATTTTATAAACTTCTATCTTATTATTTACAGAATATAAATATTAATTCATAAAGTTTTTAATTTTTTTAAATTACATAATCAGCTACATATTCTCCATTATTTTCCACTACATCAAATTTGCGACGTGTTTTTATTTGAGCTGGAATTCCAACTGCTGTACAGTTATCTGGTACATCTTCTAAAACTACGCTATTAGCACCAACTTTGACATTATTTCCAATTGTAACTGGACCTAATATTTTTGCACCCGAGCCTATTACTACATCTGAGCCTATAGTCGGATGTCTTTTAAAGGTATTTTCATTTCCAGTTGCCCCAATTGTAGCGCCTTGATAAATCGTAACTCTGTCTCCTATTATAGCTGTTTCTCCTATAACTACTCCACTTCCGTGATCTATTAATATTCCTTCGCCGATTTGTGCACCTGGATGTATTTCAATTTGTGTAAAAAATCTTGATATTTGAGAGATTAATCTAGCTATAAAAAATCTCTTTTTAGTATAAAAAAAATGCGATATTCTATACATAATCATCGCGTGAATCGATGGATAAAGTAAAAATAATTCTATTTTATTTCTAGCTGCTGGATCTGAGTCCACTATAAATTGTAAATCTTTTCTAACATGATAAAACATACTGTATACGACCTTCCTTTATAAATTTTAAAATATTCCCATAGACATATATTTGTCTACACCGTCGGGAGCTACTGTAACTACAACCTCATCTGGATTTTCATCACATAATTTCATAGCGCCAAATATATTAGCACCAGATGATATTCCTACTAATATTCCAAGTTTATTTGCCATAAGCTTAACTATTTTATAAGCATCTTCATCAGATACTGTTATAACTTTATCTACTATATTTTCGTCGTATATTTTTGGTATAAAATTTGCTCCTATTCCTTGGATTTTATGTGGACCTGCTTGATGTTGTGTTATAAGTGGTGATGATTTTGGCTCTATACCAATAACTTTTATGTCTTTATTTTTTTCTTTTAAATATTTTCCTACTCCTACTATAGTTCCTGCAGAACCAATTCCTGCAACAACTGTAGATACATTTTTTACTTCTTTTAGTATTTCTGGACCTGTGGTTTCATAATGTGCTTTTGGATTATCTTCATTATCAAATTGCCCTAGACATACATAATTTGAGTTTTTATCTAATAATTCATTTGCTTTATCTATTGAACCTGCCATACCCTTTGAGCCATCTGTAAGTATTAATTCTGCTCCAAATGCTTTTACTAATTGTCTTCTTTCAATACTCATAGTCTCAGGCATTATAATTATTACCTTGTATCCTTTTAGTTTGCCTGCCATTGCAAGAGCAATACCCGTATTGCCACTTGTAGCTTCAACTAAAACACTATCTTTATTTAATATTCCTTTTTCTTCTGCTCCATTAATCATATATAACGCTGCTCTATCTTTTATACTGCCACCTGGATTTGTTTTTTCTAGCTTAACAAATAAGTTCGGATATCCTATTTGTTTTAAATTTAAAATAGGTGTATTCCCTATCAAATCTAAAGCGTTGTAATATATCATTCACTAACCCTCCCATTATTTACCATTTATCATTTTGATAATTATATTATATTATTATCATTTTGATATGTCAACCAAATTCCAGGATTTAGGTGTAAAAAATTATCATTTTGATAATAATTATTTTTACTAGATATCGATAATTATTATCAAGTATTTTATAAATAGTTGATATAAAATACTTATTTTATATCAAACTGTTATCTTTATTTCCTTCTAAAAATTTCAAGATTGGATTTATATTTTCTTTTTTGGCGTTTTTTATATCCTTTTTTAAATCGACTAAATCAGAAGTAATTTTTCCTGAGCCGTATTTCACTCTAATTTTATCCATAAAATTCAATCTTTTATAATTAAAATCTCCCATAAGTTCAAAAAATTTTATATTTTTATATTTATATGTAGGCAAGAAATTAAAAAGCATGATTTCATCTAATGTATATAAGCCTAGGCCCACATAAAATATAATAATTTGTTTATCTTTTATTTTTTGAATATTATCTTTTATAAACTCAACACCTCTTATATATCCATTTTCTATAGGTGCGCCAAATATTATAGTGTCGTAGTTTTTTAAATCAGATCCCCTTATATCAGAAAGTTCATATAAATCAGCATCTATCTTTATCGCAAGCCATCCTGCATATTTTTTTGTTGTATTGTATTTTGTTGTATAAATGATTACTGTTTTAGACATAATAAAACCTCCAATTATTTATAATAATTAATAATTAGAGGTATCTTTTGACTTTCCTTTATTATTTTGTTTTTTTAACTTTTTCTAATTTATAAAAACAGTTTTTCTCCTAATAATGCAAAGTTTTGTAACATTAAAAACGCCTTTACATCCATTTTTTCTTTTGATTTTAATATATCATTTGCTCTATCTTGTGATATTAGCATAGCTTCTATATCTTCATCATCTTCTAAGTTGTCTTTATTTAGCTCTCCATCACATGTACAAAAAACTAATGCAATAGATTCATCTGTCATTCCCGGTGAAAGATATGCTTTTTCCATTGTATAATTTTCGTTTATATCAAGTAAATTTAAACCTGTCTCTTCTTTTAATTCTCTTTTTACGGCTTGAATTATATCTTTATCTTCTTTATCTACAAGACCTGCTGGAAGTTCGTATAAGTAGTCATTTACAGGGACTCTAAATTGTTTTATTATAACTAATTTTTTATATTTTACATGATATGCAACTATACAAACAGCATCAACTTTGTCTTCTTTATTTTTTAAATAAAACTCTTCTAAAGCTTCTTTATCTTTTCTAGTAGCCACACTCCAGTGCTTATCTTGATTTAACTTATTTTTATATTCTAAGTCGTATAAACTTATAAAATCCCCTTTGTGAAGTTCCTTTATATTTTTAATTTTGTTGTTCAAATTACTCACCCTTTCATAGATATACAATTATTTAACTATTATATATCCCCTATCTTTTGTATTTTTTATATATTGATTTATTATATTTATATAATCTATTTTCTCTTTTTCAAGAGCGCTTTTTTCGCCTTTTTTTTGTGAAATAATGTCTTTTATTTCATCTGCTACATTTTTTATCTGACTTGGATATCTTGCATCGATTATCTTTTCATAATTTATCTCAAAAGATGTTATATAGTAAATCTTATATTTATAGTCTTTTATCTTTATCCAAAATACTATATCCCTGTTTAAATTTAAAAGATATTTTTGTTTTTTTACAATAGCTGAAAATAAATCGATTTCTTCTTTTATTTTTGCTGCTTCTTCAAATTTCAGATTTTGAATTTTTATATTCATCTCTTCATTTAATTTCTCTATTACAAAATTACTTTTTCCATTTAAATTGTCTTTTATATTTTTTACTATATCTAATCTTTTATCATTTTCTATATTTCCCCTACATACTCCTATACACTTATTTAAATCATAGCGTATACATTTATTTTGTTTTTTACATATTGGAAGTTTGTATATTTTTATAATTATTTCTTTTATAGTTTCAAGCTTTTTTTTAAATGAATACGGTCCAAAATAAATTCCGTCATCTTCTATTTCACTTTTTATTTTAATTATATTGTGATCTTTTTCATCTAAACATATATATTTGTATTTATCGTAATTTTTGAGAAGTGTGTTGTACATAGGTTTTAATTTGTGTATATTTTTACATTCTAAAAAAAGTGCATCAAACTCTGTATCTGTTTTTATAATCTCTATATGAGAAATATTTTTTATCATTATCTCAATTTTATTAGAGCGATCTCTTGAATTTAGAAAATAGCTTTTTATTCGCTTGTTTAGATTTTTTGATTTTCCAATATACAACAGCCTATTGTCTTTATCTTTCATAAAATATACTCCTGATGACTGAGGTATATTTTTTAGTTCGTCTAATTTATAAGTAAATTTTTCATAATCAATTTCCATTTATAAATTTTTCTCTTCACTTTCTATAATTTTAGGTTTTGGCTTTTTCTCAGATATTATTGCAGATAATAAAATTATAACTCCACCTATAAGTTGATATATCGAAAAAGGTTCTCTAAGCAAAAATATGCTAAATACTACAGATGATACGGGGTCTATATAACCTAAAATAGCTATAGACTGCGCTTTTAAGTCTTTCATAGCTGAAAAATATAGACAATACGCTATTCCTGTATGTGCTATTCCTAATACAAGTATTAAGATTATAGATTTTATAGAATCAAATACAATTTTATCTCTGTATATAACCCAAGGCAAAAGCACCATAGATGCCATAAAAATCTGTATAAATGTCTTTTTGTAGTCGTCTACGTTTTTTATAAACTTATTTAATATAATTACACTCGCATATAAACATGCCGCCATAAATGCATTTATTATGCCTGAAGTTAAGTCTATATTCACATTAGATGTGTTGGTTTTAACGATTAATATAAGCCCACACATAGCACATATTACAGCTACAACCTTTTTTGATGTTAATTTTTCTTTTAAAAATATAGGTGATACAAATATGACGATAACTGGGGCCAAATAATATACAATAGTTGCATTTGCAACTGTTATATAGTTATATGAATTAAATAAAAATACCCAGTTAAATCCTATCGCCATGCCTGATATTATAAGCACTATTATGCTTTTTTTATCTTTCTTTTTATATTCATTTTTTGAAGTTTCTAAATAAATATCTTCATCTGATTTTTTCTTACTTCTCATTTTAATTAGTAAAACAATACCAAGAAATATACTTCCTATTATTCCCCTAAAAAAAGATATCTCTACAGATTCTAAAGAAATATTTTTTACAAATACTCCGAGGCTCCCCCAAAGTAACATAGCAATTAATACTTTTATTGTCGCCTTATTCATAATATTCCCCCTTAATATAGACTTATTTATTATAACCATTTATTAATTATCTCTTCTAAATCACAGTGCATATACTCTTTTACTTCACTTCCCTTTACAGAGTAAGAAGTTCCTTTTGAACAAAATATTGAATTTGATGTAAAATCTTCATCAGCATCTTTATTGTAATTTTTTAATTCTATTATTTCGTCTTGATTGTGGCAATTGTCATATCCATCGTAGTTTAGCGAAATTCTTCCGCTTCCCTTTGTAAAAGAAATAAGTTCTAATTGGTAGTCCATAAAAGTAGAAACTGGTCCCCTTCCGCTTATTATCGATTTATTGTTTATATTTTTTATTTCGAAAGTTCCATTTAATCTTTGAATATCAGATATAACCCTTCCAAAATAATTATCATCTACTTCTATTTCAAAATTATAAAAAGGCTCTAGTATTATACTTTCACATTGCTCAATCCCCTGTCTTATAGCTCTATAAGTTGCCTGCCTAAAATCGCCACCGCTTGTATGTTTTTTATGGTCTCTTCCATCTATTAAAGTTATTTTTAAGTCGTCTAAATCAAACCCACATAATACTCCATGGTGTTTTCTTTCAAATACATGTGTTTTTACTAGATTTTGTGAGCCTATATCTAAGTCGTCTACATGGGCCTTGCTTTCAAATATTATTCCACTTCCTCTATCATTTGGCTCTATTTTTAGATGAACTTCTGCATAGTGTTTTAGTGGCTCATAATGTCCACTTCCTATACAAGGCGTTTTTATACTTTCTTTATATAAAATTTCACATTTTCCAAAATCAACTTCGATATCAAATCTATTTAATATAAATTCTTTTAGTATTTCTAATTGAACTTTTCCCATTATACTTATGCTTATTTCTTTTAATTTTTCACTATAAACTACATTTAAACTCGGCTCTTCAGCTTCTAAAATCTTAAATATATCTAATACATCTTTTATATTTAAATTATCATCAAATACTACCTTTGTTCTAAGAGTTGGAATTATAGTGTCTTTTCTAGTTTGTTTTAAAAAATCTATATTGTCATTTGATTTTAAAGTTATATATTGACCTATTTCAAGGTTTGTAGGTCCTATTATGGCTCCTATTTGGCCCGCTGATATATTATTATTTATCTGCTTTTTTTCTCCATTTTTTATAAATATAGAGTTTACTTTTTCTTCTAGTATTTTATCCTTATAAAAATATTTTATCTCGTCTTTTACATTTAAGCTTCCACTTAAAACCTTTATGTACACTTCTTTATTTTTATCTTCGTATTTTATATTGCATACCTTTGCTAAAAATTTTTCATCTTCGTTGTAAGAAGTCGTAGTAAGGTAGTCAAATGCTTTTATAAAGCTTTCAATTCCTATATCATTTAATGCTGAACCTCTAAATATTGGATATATATTACAAGATTTTATTTGTTTTATTAGATTTTTATTCCAAAGCTCTCTATTGTATCCAGAGTCAAAATATATATCCATTAGATTTTCATCTCTTTCTGCTATAAAATCTATAACATCTTCACTAAAATCTTCATTTTTAAATTCATCTGTTAAATCAATTATATTTTCATCTAATTTTTGCTTTATATCTTCTAAAACTTCTTCTAAAAAATAGTTTTCGCTGTCTATTTTATTTATAAAAATAAAAGTAGGTATGTTTTTCTTTTTAAGTAATTTAAAAACTGTAGATGTATGTGACTGTACTTTTTGCACACCACTAACTACAAGTATAGCATAATCTAAAAAGTCTAGACTTCTCTCCATCTGACCACTAAAATCTATATGACCTGGAGTATCTACAAGAAAATATTCATTTTCATTATAAAAAAATCTAGCAATTTTAGAAAATACCGTTATGCCCCTTTTTCTTTCGATTTCATAATTATCTAAAAAAGTATTTTTATGATCTACCCTACCTCTGTTTCTTATCGCCTTTGTATGATATAAAATTTGCTCTGATAAAGATGTCTTTCCTGCATCGACGTGCGCTAGTATTCCGATTGTTTTAATCATTTTATACCTCTTTCTTTAATAAACTTATAATAATACTTTTTTTAGTAAATAATACTTAAAACTATATTATCACACAAAGGAGGTCTTTTGATGATTAATTTAAATTTAAATATAGTCTCTACCTTGATTTTGTCCATTATATTATATTTATTTGCAAATTTTATCAAAGATAAATTAAAGATTTTTAATACACTTTGTATCCCGACACCTGTTATAGGAGGTCTATTTTTTTCTATACTGATTTTCTTTTTAAAAAAATTTAATCTACTGGAGATAACTATGGATACGTCGCTTATGCCTTATTTTCTTTCTGCATTTTTCATAAGTATTGGTTTTTGTATAAATATATTTAGTGCAAATGGCGGCGGAAAATTATTATTTCTATATTGGCTTTTATGTGCATTTTTAGGACTTTGTCAAAATCTAATAGCAGTTTTTTTATCTAAGTTTTTACATATTACACCTCTGCTTGGCTTTATGTGTGGCGCTGTATCTATGGAAGGTGGACATGGATATTCGCTGGCATTTGGAACTACTATAGAGAGTATCGGCATAGAAAACGCCGTAGCAATAGGAATTGCCGCTGCTACATTAGGTCTTATAAGCGGAGGATTACTAGGTGGCCCTGTTGGAAAAGCTCTAATACAAAAATACAATCTAAAGCCACTTACAAGAAGTAGTAATTTATCTAATATTTCTAAGACTAAAAATAATATACCTAAAAATAAAGCAAATTTGACTCCTATGATCTTTTTAGAAAATGTCTTAATGTTGCTTTTGATTATGAATATATCGTTTTTTATATCGAACATAATAAATTTAAAAACAAATATCTTAATTCCAAATATAGTAATAGGTATGCTTTTATCTGTAATAATTTCAAATATAAATATCAAAGTTAAGTTTTTTGATTTTTATCAGGATTTATTTGAATTTGTGCAAAATGTAGCATTAGATGTGTTTTTAACTATGGCGCTTATGAGTATAGATTTATATGCATTATCTAGCTTATTAGGTCCAATAGTATGCATAGTTCTTTTCCAAGTTTTATTTGTACTTATTTATGGAGTATTTGTATGCTTTAGAGTCTTAGGTAAAAATTATGACGCTGCTATTATGGTAAGCGGTCTTATTGGACACACATTAGGCGCTACACCTAATGCACTTGCAAATATGTCGACACTTACAAACAAATACGGCAAAAGTGAAACTGCATTTTTAGTAGTGCCTATGGTAGGTGCATTTTTACTTGATGCATTTTCAATGCCTTGCATATTGTTTTTTATAAATTTTCTAAAATAAATACATAAAGCTGTATTAAAAAACATAAATTTTATCATAATAAAAAATAAAGAAATCTTTATTTTAATTTTTTATATAGATTTCTTTAATAATATTTACGTAAATTATACTTATCCACAATATAAAAGGAAGTTTATTTCCTATATATTATAAATAAAATTTATTAGAAAGTTGTGATATCTATGATGAAAAGTAATTTAAACTGTATAGTATCTAGCTGTGCATACAATCACGACGGATATTGTTATGCATCTCATATAAAAGTAAGCGGTTACGATGCTACAGATTTTAAAGATACAAATTGCGACACGTATGTAAAAGGCTCCTTTGAGTCTTTAAGTTCAAAACAAGACGACAGTATCACAAATAGCCAAAATATTAGTTGCTCTGCTAAAAACTGTACATATAACTTTTATGGAGGTTGTAATGCAGCCCATGTTTTAATATCTAAAGAAAACGGAAATTGCGATACTTTTAGAGTCAAAAACTAATAAAAGGAATCTCTGGTGAGATTCCTTTTTTATTTATATTATTTCTTGTTTCATTACTGGATTTTTTGATTGATATTTTTGCATTTCATCAATCATTTTTTCTTTTATAGTTTTTGCAAGTTCCACAGTTTTAAGTCGTGGATTTTCTAAATGTTCATATATAGGATCTAAAAATTCAACTTCTACATCTTTAGAATTTATCTTTCCTATTGGTTCATATCCTTCATATGTATTTAGAGAGTTTTTTATTACCATAGGAACTATTGGACATTTTGCTTTATATGCAATTTTTAAGGCACCTGCCTTAAAGTCAGATACTAAAGATTTAGGGTCTTTTACCCAAGTTAAATCTCCTTCTGGAAAGATAGCCATACTTTGACCTTCTTTTATATTTTCTGCACATTTATTAATGCTTTTTATACCTTCTCTATTATTTTCTCTGTTAATGTATACAGATTTTGTAATATCTATCCAATGTTTTACAATTGGGATATTTCTCCAAGTAGGGACATCTGCAATTACTACACCAACTGGTTTTGGTATACTAGATATAAGTATAAAACTATCAAGCATACTAGAGTGATTAATTACAAATAGTACGGGTTCTTTTGGAACTCTTTCCTTACCTAAAATATTTAGCTTAATATTTACTAAATCCAGAGATTTAGTAGCTTGACTTTGTAAAAACTCGAATTTTTCCTCATTAGAGTATTTTTGCGGACTTTTAGTGAATTTTCTAACAAGTGGCAAAGAGGAAATAAACCCTATAATCTGAAATATTGCGAACTTCAAATAATTAAACACTTCTCACAGCTCCTCATCTTATATATTTTTCCAATAAATCATTGTATCACAAAACTACTACTTTCGTAAATATTTTTACTAATTACAAAAAGTTTATTCTAATTTTTTTTTTAATATATAAACTTTATAAAGGGGGTTTTGTATATGGATGATAGAATACTTATAATAAATATTAATACTTTCACAGGAGAATACATAAATTTAAATTTACCTGTTGAATTTGTAAAAAGACTGATAAACAATAATTGCTTTGATTTTTTCTATTATAGAGAAGATGCTATAGACTGCGAAAAGTTTCTTAAACTTGTAAAAGATGCCTTTAATTACGAGTTGACAGGTTATATAGGCGAAATTAAAACTGTAGACAACAACCATATTGAGCTTATGATAGAGTAGATTTTTACTCATATACGATTTATATGGGATTTTCTGGGTATATATTAGGTATAGAGTATTGATTTTATATATTATGCCAGGAGGTCATTATGGATAGATTATTAGAATTAATAAATAGAAAGTTTTTAAAAGACAGTGAGTTTTTAGAATTAGAAGATAATGAAAATGTAATTTCATGTGAATATTATAGACCACATAATGCTCATTACAAGGAATTTTTAGTTACTATAAATAATAACGGCAAAATTGAAGAACATATTGTTTGCTATAAAGCAATGTAGATTAAATTATAAAAGGGATAAGTGTAAATCAAATTTACAATTATCCCTTTTTATTTTCACTTAATTTTATTGAGCTTTTGCTGTAACTTTATTTTGAGCATCTTTTGGGAAGTTTTTCTTAAAGAATATAACAAACATAGTAGTTGTTGTTAAACAAGCAATTATATCTGCTATTGGCTCTGCAAGTAATACAGCTGTAAGTCCGTCACTTATAAACATTGGTAGTATAAATATTAGCGGAACTAATAGTATCATCTTTCTAAGTAAAGCTAAGAATAAAGATATTTTAGCTTGACCTAATGATAAGAAAGTTTGTTGGCATGATAATTGCATACCGAATATTCCCATTCCAGCAAAGTATATTCTCATACTCCATGAAGTCATCTCTACAAGAGCTATATCGCCACTAAATATTTTTACAAAGAATTCAGGGAATATCATAAGTAGTGAAACTGCACACATTGTAAAAGTTAAACTAGAGATAAATAGTAATTTAAATGCTTGTTTAACTCTGTCGTATCTTTGTGCACCATAATTATAACTTAATATAGGTTGAGCACCTTGTGTAAGACCTGTCATAGGTAACATTATCATCTGCATCATACTACTCATTATAGTCATAGCACTTACTGCTATATCACCGCCGTATTTAAGTAGCTGATTGTTTAAACTTATTAAAACTATACTTTCTGTAGATTGCATTATAAATGGTGCAATACCTAAAGCCAATGTTGCTAATACTACATCTTTTTTTAGTTTTAGATGTTCTTTTCTTATTTTTAATAATGTTTTATTTCCAAATAAGAATTTAAGTACAAACATAGCAGATACAAATTGTGAAATTATAGTCGCAAGAGCTGCACCTTTTACACCTAGATTTAATCCAAATATAAATATTGGATCTAGTATTATATTAAGACATGCCCCTATTGCAACTGTTATCATCCCTATTTTTGTAAACCCTTGAGTATTTATGTATGGATTCATTCCCACAGCTATTTGAACAAATACTGTTCCTATAAGATATATAGATAAATAATCGATAGCATATTGTGCTGTATTTGAACTTCCTCCAAATGCCATTACAATTTGTTCTTTAAATATAAAGAATACTGTTGTTAAAATTAAACCAATTATAATAATTAGTGAGAAGCTGTTTCCTAAAATCTCTTCTGCACCTTCTTTGTCTTTTTGCCCCATTTTTATAGCAACTCGTGGACTTCCGCCAAATCCCACAAGTGAACTAAATGCTGTTACTAAAAGTACTATCGGAGTTACTATACCAATCCCTGCCATAGCTAAATCTCCACTTGGCATTCTACCAATAAAGATTCTATCTACCATATTATAAAGTAAATTCACTATTTGAGCTATTATAGATGGAACTGCCAAAGTAACTAAAAGTTTTCCAATACTCCCATTTTCTAAGTCTGCGTTTTTTTTCTTACTCATCTCAATCTCCTTTTTATTAATACATTTTTTGCAATAAGAAAATTATACCATATCATTTGTAAATAAAAAAACTTTTTTATTTTATACAAAAAAATATTTTATTTATATAAAACAAATTGTAAATTGTTTGTATTTATTATAAGTTAGTTATATTTACTCCATAACTTCAAATAAATCTATTATTTCATCTCTCGACAATGTCTTTATAGATTTATTTTCTTTTAGATTTAAATTTATTATTTCATCTGCTAATTCTTTTTTATATTCCTTTATAGCGTCTACCTTTTCTTCTACAGTATCTTTAGATATTAGTTTTACGACATCTACTATATTCTTTTGTCCTATTCTATGTGCTCTATCGCTTGCTTGGTCTTCAACAGCTGGATTAAACCAAGGGTCAAAGTGAACAACCATAGATGCACTAGTTAAATTAAGACCTGTACCGCCAGCTTTTAATGATATTAAAAATACTTTTTTAGATTTATTAGTATTAAAATCTTCTACTAATTCTAATCTATCTTTAGCATTTGTCTTTCCATCTAGATAATTAAATTCTATGTTTTCTTTTTCTAGTTTATCTGCTATAAGCGATAATACTTGTGTAAATTGTGAAAATACTAATATCTTTCTATCTTTGCTATATTTTATTATCCTCATAAGCATCTCTAACTTAGAGTTTTTGCCTTTATAGTTTTTAACTACTAGTTCAGGCGATATACTAAGCATTCTCAATTTAGTTAAGTATGAAAATAAAGTTATGTTGTCGCTATTTGTATCTATTATTTGTTTTTTTAGCATATTTAAAAAAGTATTGTAGACTTTTTTATGCTCTTTATCTAGTTCAACATAAAATTTCTGTTCTATTTTGTCTGGAAGTTCGTCTATAACGTCTTTTTTTCTCCTTCTCAATATAAAAGGCTTTATCATATTCTTTAAAAGATCTAAATTTTTATCGTCTCTTACAAATATCTTTTCAAATCTTAATTTGCTGTATAAATATCCAGGCATTATAAAATCAAATATAGACCAAAGCTCTAAAAGATTGTTTTCAATTGGAGTTCCTGTAAGTGCAAATTTTGATTTTGCATTTATATTTTTTATAGCATGTGTTATAACTGAATCTGGATTTTTTATATTTTGAGCTTCATCTATTATTAAATAGTCGAACTTTAAGTCTTTATATTCTTCCATATCGTTTTTATATGTAGTATAAGTCGTAAGTATAACGTCGTAGTCTTTATATTTTTGCAGTGTTTTTAGTCTTTTTTCTTTATTTGAGTATACAACTCCTACTTTTAAATCTGGTGCAAATTTCTCAAATTCGCTTTTCCAGTTGTATATAAGCGCTGTCGGAGTAATAACAATACTTTGCTTATTTTTTTCTGAAAGTAAAAATGCTATTGTCTGTATAGTCTTTCCAAGACCCATCTCATCTGCAAGTATCCCACCAAAGTTGTAATTTGATAATGTCTTTAAAAATTCAAATCCCTCAATTTGATAATCTCTAAGACTTGCATTTAGATTTTGAGGAACTTCTATATCCTTATTTAATTTATCGTATTTTTTAATTACATTATCTACATATTTTTTGCCATTTATAAAACTCATTTCTTCATCTTGTAGTATATTTTCTAAAAACATAGATTTATTATTTGGTATTTTTATCTTTTCTAAATCATCAAATAACCCCAAAATATCTATTATCTTAAATACTTTTTCTAAATCATTATCTCTTAAATCGATATAACTTCCATTAGGCATAAGGTGGTATTTATAGTTGTCTTTATACGATTTAAAAATTCTATCGTATTCACTTTTATCTACTCCCTCTATTTCTAAATTTGCACCTAAGTTTGAATTTCTAGACTGAGTTATATCAAAAATTACTTTTGGATTTATGACGACGTCTTTTTCATCTAAAGTCTCTTTATTTTTATCTTGAAGATATTTTAAATCTTTTAGTACTACGGCTACCATATGTGGACATATTCTCATCTCACCTGTAGTAAATACACTATCTTGACAATCGCAACTTATATTTGATATTATCCTCGTATTATAATCTATACTTATCATAGCTGTATAAGTTCTTCTATGGTACTCATCATATACACTTCCATAAAAATTTGCATTAGATCCATTTAAGTTAGTGTAATTATTGCTTACATAATTATTTTTATAAAAGACAAAACCACTATTGTATTTTTCTCTTTGTGTATTTCGTCTAAGTATCTCACTTATATTTGAAATTTCCATATTTTCACCTCATATCTTATTATCCTATAAATTTAAAATATTATAACGTATATATTTATTACAATTAAAAAAAGAGCGTTATATGCTCTTTTTGATATAAAATTAATTTTTATAATTCGTTTATATTCCTATATGTAATATTGTTTTTTATTTCATTAAAATCTTTAGGTTTATATTTAATAATATCTTTCATCACTTCTGAAAAAGTAAGTGGTTTATTTATAAAATTAAAAATATCGTACTCTTTATTTTCATATCTACAAAGCCTTATCTTACCATCATAACTAAGTGTTATCTTGTCACAACTCCAGCAGTTTGTATCATAAAACCTAGATACTATACCTATTTTACCTCTTGAATTAGGGGTTTTGTAATAATATCTACATACTTTGTCATATGATTTTATTTTAGTCATGTTATCCATATTATTTATTATATCAGCTACATTTAAATAACCTTCGTTAAATAAACCATCTAACTTCCCTACATACATCATTTCAAAGAACCTCAAAGTTATTGGAAAATTATTTGCAAGTTGTATAAAATCATCCATCTCATCATCGTTAAAATTCTTTATGATAAGTGTATCTATAGTCGTTTCTATCCCTAAATTAAGTGCTGTAGAAAATGATTTTAATACAAGCCCTAAATTTCCTCCTCTAGTTAAAGATTCGTATTTGTATTCTTTTAGTGAATTAATCTGTATATTGACTTTGTCTAAGCCTGCATTTTTTAATTTTAGACCTTGTTCTGAAAATTTAATTCCATTAGTAGTTAAACTAACTTCTTCTATATTACAGTAATTTTTTGCATAATAAATAAGGTCAACTAAATTAGGATTTAGAAGTGGTTCGCCGCCCGTAAATTCAATTTTTCTTATCCCTAATTCTGACATTGACTTTATTATAAATTTATAATCATCCACACTCAAATATCTACCTTTATTATATGTAGCTACGTCATTATATGGCATGCAATACGTACAATTTAAATCACATATATTTGTTAAAGATATATTCAAATAATCTATATCTCTATTAAATCCATCCTTCATTTATTCAACCTCAATATCATTTTTTATACTATTATATCATAATTTAATTTATATATTGTGCATTTATATATTTTTTATATAAATATACAAAAATCCACCCTCTATATTTAGAAGATGGATTTTTTCTATCTTTTTTTAGCTTTTTTCTTTTTATTTTTAGAAATATTTTTGTTTTTATTTTCGACTTCTTCATATCCTGGAGGCGGTATCTTTTTATATATAGTTTTAAAACAATTAAATGTTATTCCTAATGCAAAAGCCGCTGCTAATAATAATATTGGCAGTTTTTTTATAAATATTATGCACACAATAAATATTATAAGTCCTACTAAACTAAAATATACATTCATCTTTTGCCATCTCTCCATATGTAACCCCTCCTTTAGTATTATATTTCGATAAAAAAATATATTATCCTTTTTTATTGTACAATTTATAATTATTTTTTCTAACTTATATTTTAAATTTATAAAAATCTACATATTATATAATTTATTTCAATATACATTGGAATAAATGTTTTCTCTCTACACTATGTTTAAAAATGTGACATATAATAAAAAACTTTTATATATTTTTTACTTTTTTTATGTGGAAATTTAATCCAAAAAGTACTATCATAAAGTAGTTTATATTTTATGGAATTGGAGGAAAATAACATGAATACACAACAAATAATAGCTATCTCTATTTTCGCTATTGTAATGATACTTATAATAAGTGAAAAAATAGATAGAACTGTTGTAGCATTATCTGGTGCTGCCTTGATGTTTCTATTTAAAATAGTTACATTTGAAGAAGGAATTAGCCATATAGACTTTAACACATTATTTGTACTAATTGGCATGATGATTGTAGTCGCAATCGTAAAAAAATCAGGATTATTTGAATACGTCGCAATATTAACAGCCAAAATCTCAAAAGGAGATCCGTCTAAAATCATGGTTTATTTTATGATAATAACAGCCGTTTTATCTGCAATACTTGATAACGTGACAACTGTATTATTAATAGGACCTATGACACTTGTAATTAGCGATATTCTTTCTATTAATCCTATTCCGTTTTTAATGACACAAATTATCGCATCTAATGTCGGAGGTACTTCAACATTAATCGGTGACCCACCTAATATTATGATCGGTAGTGCTGCTGGGCTTAGTTTTGGTGATTTCGTAGTAAATCTAGGACCAGTAATTTTACTAATTCTTTTACTATTAGTATTTATATTTAAATTTATTTATAGAAAAGAATTAGTAAAAAGTCCACAAGCCGAAGAATTAATCTCAAACTTAGATGAAAAAAAAGCTATCCAAGACAAGACATTATTAATAAAGAGTTTATTTGTTCTTGCACTTATATTAGTAGGATTTATGACTCATAGTAAATTGGGTATTGAATCTTCTGTAGTCGCAATAACTGGAGCTTGTATATTATTATTAATCGGAAAACAAGACCCTCACGAGATAATATACAGCGTTGAATGGCCTACTATAGCCTTTTTTGCTGGATTATTTATAGTTGTAGGTGGTCTTTCAAATACCGGTGTAATCTCAATGCTTGCTAAATTATTAGTTGAAAAAACTCATGGTGATGTAATTCTTACAATGTTTTTACTTCTTTGGATTTCTGCAATAGTTTCATCATTCTTAGACAATATACCTTTTGTAGCTACACTTATCCCACTAATACTTACAATGCATACTCAAGGTATGGATGTAACACCACTATGGTGGGCTACTTCACTAGGTGCATGTCTTGGTGGAAATGGTACACTAATCGGTGCATCTGCTAATGTAGTCTTAGCTAGTGTAGGTCAAAAGCATGGATATCCTATCACCTTTAAAAGTTTCTTAAAGGTAGGTTTTCCTATAATGATATTTACAGTAATTATTTCAACAATTTATTTAACAATAAAATTTGCGATATAGATATTTAAATTTATATAAAAACTATTTTTGCATAAATTTAAAAAATATTTTTTATCCATATTTACATATACTTTAATAAAGTATTTTCAAAAGGGAGGTAAAGTTTTATGTCATTTAACAGAATTGATTCAGTCAATGGTGACTCAATTGAAATAAGACTTAGACAGTTAGGTGCTAGCAAAATCCAAAAAGTGCAGGGCTGCCTTTATTTTATAAAATTTATACTTGATGATGACTTTGAGGTTATGTATACATACAATATAAATGCAAAGAATAAATATTTCTTACAGAGGATAGAGCCATATCCAATACCTAATGGTACATTCTCAACTGAAGTAAAGATAGTTGATTTTATAAAAAAAGATATAGCTAAGTTTAGAAAAGGAATTAAAAGCGAACATTTTGACGATTTCTTAGAGGCTACAGCTCAAGCAAATAAATTTGTAAGACAATTAGATGATTTTTATTTAAATTATCAAGTAGAAGAAGATAGCTTAGTAAGCGATTCACTAGGTCAAATAAATACTACTATAGACAATTTAAATAAACGTCTTGAAAGTTTAATAAATCACTCTAAAAAAATCGACTAAAGTCTAAATAAATACGCTAAAAAGGCTATCATATTTATATAGGTAGCCTTTTAATTTTCTTTTAGTTTATATAAATTTATTTCTTACGTTTTAATTTTCTTAATTCTTTATTTGTGAAACGGCTCAATATGAGTCGCTACTTGTATATTTTTATTTAACTTTTCTCTCATAGTATTTTCAATATTGTGAGTTAGCTCATGTGATTTTTCAACGGTCATATCCGGCTCAACCATAATATCCATATCTATATATATATTATTTTCACATCCTCTACTTCTAATATTTTTAATATATTTTATCTCGCTAAATTCTACAACAATTTCTCTTATTATATTTTCATCTATTACAGCACTATCTACTAAAATACTAATAGTCGATTTGAAAATTTCATATGCACCGTGCAAAATAAATATTCCAACAACAAACGATACTAACTTATCTATTATTACTGGAAAACCTAGCTTTATACATATTAAAGTTATCAAAACACCTAGAGATACATAAACATCACTTTTTGTGTGAAGAGAATCTGAAACTAAAATGTAGCTGTTGACCTTTTTACCAACGCTATATTCATATTTAGTTACAATTATATTTATTATCAAGGTAATTATTAAAATTACAAAACTAATCGTAGTCATATTTAAGCTTTCTGGATTTTTAATTTGTAAAATAGCCTCGGCTACAATTTTTAATGCAATAAATACCATCATCATTCCAATAAATAAACTAGATAGCATCTCAAATTTAGTATGACCATAAGGATGTGTTTTGTCCTTTGGTCTTGCAGCTATCGAAATTCCCACAATGCCTACAATATTTGAAGCAGAATCAGAAAGTGAGTGAAAACCATCGGCCAAGACACTTGAGCTATTTGTCAAGCTTCCAACAACTATCTTCATAACTGTTACAGCTAAATTCGCCACAAGGATGAATAATAAGATATTTTTTACTTTCTTATATTTGTCCATAACCTTCCTCCTAATATCTGTGAGAAATTTTACATAATTATTTTTTTATATAATAATAGTATATTGTTGTAATTTTTTTTTGTGATTTTATTTTTAGTTTAATTTAAAATTTATAATATTTTGTATATAAATACTAAATTATTAAATATGCAAAATAATATCAAATATTAATACTCTGTGTTTTTATAATACTTACTATATAATAAAAAAAGCTACCAAAAATCAGTAGCTTTTTTTATATGTTAAATATATTTTATTATTTTATATTGTGTCCATGATCATGGCCACATCCATTTCCTTTTGAGTGGTTATGAGAACATGCGTCGTTTACTGAGAACTCTTGTAACTTATTTTCTTTTAATAATTTTAAGTTAGATTCTATAGTGTCATTTATACCTCTATAAACTTTAGTTCCCATTTCATTTAATTTCATTATAGCTCCAGCGCCTATTCCACACACTATTATAGCATCTACTTCTTGACCTTTTAGTGCTTTTAGTGGTTGGCATTTGCCGTGTTCATGACCTAAGTCACCGTTATTTATACTTTTTATTTCTTTTGAATCTAAGTCGCATATAATAAATTCTGGTGCAGAACCAAAATGACCATATGGCAAACTTTCCATTCCTTTATTTTCTGAAACTGGTATACATACTTTCATATCTACATCCCCCTATTTTTACAACACTTTTTATTTAACTTACAATTTGCACAACAATTAAGTTGTATTTCATTTAATTTTTCTTTGTTTATAAATGTGTCGTCTTCAATATCGTTTATCATCTTTAAAAACAACATAGCCTCATGAAAACAATCATCATTTATAATATACATAACTGTATATCCCTGTTTTATTCCTGTGACAATCCCGGCTTCTTTTAGCACTTTTATATGCTGAGAAACTGCTGAATCTGAAATTCCAAGATGTTTTGAAATACCCTTTTGGCAAATTGTCTTTTTAGAGATAATTAACAATATCTTTAGCCTTGTTTCATCGCTCAACGCTTTAAAAACTTTTACTAAATCCTTCATAATTAACTCCTTATTTAATTAAGTATTTACTTAATTAAATAATAGTACTCTTAATTGAAAAAGTCAACTTATTTACCACTTTTTATATGCTTATATTTTTGTATTAGTATTTAAATATTGACCGTGCGCTTTAGTTTTTTTTTTATAATCTATTGAAAATTTAGGACATCTTTATCTACTTCAAAGTCAAAATTATTATTTTTTAAACAATCCACAATAGAGATTATTTTCTCTCCTGTTTGTCCCGATATTTTCTCTGCTACATATTTACTGTTTCCTGTTGCTGAAAAATAAAAAATCATTATATTCCTCCTTCTAATAAATACTTTAAGTATATTTTTGCGTCTTCCTTTGATAAAATATTTTCTTTTAAAAATCCCCACTCTAATACTAAAACAACTGTATTGCTGTAGTGTTCTAAAAGCATTTCATGTGGTACCTTCTTTTTCTCAACACAACTGCAACCTTTTATTTTTATATTTATTTGATTTTTCATATATATTTTAAAAATTTGCATAAACTCTCCATTTGGATTATTTTGTTTTGTTATCCTTCTGAGTATTTCTATATTTTTTTCAAAAAAATCGTAAAGACTGTTAAATAAATCATACATTTTTTCATCAGTATCCATATAATCATAGTCATTTTGAAAATCTATTTTTTCTCCAAAACAATCCCAACAATAATTGAGAAGACCATACTTATCTTCAAAATAATTATAAAAAGTAGCCCTTGGATAATTGCTTATCTCACAAATTTCGCTGACCATTATATTTTCAAATGGTTTCTTTGAAAGCAATTCAATCATTGTACGACTAAAGTCTTCCAAAGCCCTTTTAGCAAATCTCGTTTTATTTACTTTTTTCATAAATTTCTCCTTTATAAAAAATCTGTATTCTAAATACTTTCAAAATATATTTAAGATAATTATATTTAAATAAACATAATCATTTAGATTTTATAAAGTCTTTAGACATCTGTAAATATATCTCAAAATATTTTTTATATAAATCTTCAGTAGTAGTTATATGTCTAAATATAGACATATTTATATTTTTGTCTATATTTATAATAATAAATTCAAAACAATCATCATTGAATATAAAATATACTCAAATACTAAAAAAAAGACGGCATAAGCCGTCTTTTCTAAATATCTATCAAAATCTTTTATATTATTTAGATTTTTTTGCTATATATTCTACTGCATTTAATGCAGCTGTTAAACCTTGACCTGCAGATTTTAAGTATGAGTATGGTCTTCCGACACAATCTCCACAAGCAAATAATCCATCTATATTTGTCTTCATATTTGCATCTACTTTTATATGTTCACCGTTTAACTCTAATCCTGGAACTAAATTTTTAGGTGACATACTGTCTTTTATTATGAATACGCCATCTATATCAAGTGATTCATCTTGGAAGTTTAATTTATTTACTAACATTTCACCTTGTATTTCTGTAGGTTTTTTATCTAGTATTTCAACTCCTGAATCTATTAATGATAAATCTTTTTTGATGTTATTTCTCATAGGTACAAAATATGTTTTATTTGCTATTTCGTTTAAGAAGTTAGCTTCATGTATCGCTTCTTCGTTATATCCAAGTACGCATACATCTTTTCCTTTGTAAAGCGGTGCATCGCATGTTGCACAGTAACTTACACCTCTTCCTAGGAAAGTGTCTTCTCCTTCTATTGATTTAGCACTATCTAGACCTATTGCAATTATTACAGTAGTCGCTTCAAACATTTCAGATCCACTTGCAAGTGCAAAGTAATCACCCATAGAGTATACATTTGTTATTTTATGTTCGTCAATTTGTATATCCATAGATTCTATATGATCCATAAAATGTTGTTTAAGGTTAGCTCCTGATATATTGTAAAGACCAAGATAGTTGTCTATTGATGGAGCTTTTTCAATCTTAGTACTAAGCGATTTATTTCCAAATATTACAAAACTTTTATTTCTTATTTTTGCATTAACTGCAGCACTAAGACCTGCTGGTCCGCTTCCTATTATCGCTATATCATATCTCATAATATCACCTTTTTATAAGTGTGCTTCAACTTTTGATTTTAACACGTCTTTTGGCATGAATCCCATTAAAGTATCTACTTCTTCTCCATTTTTGAATATTTTCATTGTTGGAACTGATACTATTCTGAATTTTTGAGCTAAATCCATACTTTGGTCTATATCTACTTTTACAAAGTTTACATCAGTTAATTCTTCACTTAATTCTTCAAATACTGGAGCAAGCATTTTACAAGGTCCACACCAAGTTGCGAAAAAGTCTACTACTACAACTCCACTTTCTACTGTATTATTGAATTCATTTGAGTTTATTATTTTAGCCATTTATATATCCTCCTAAATTATATCTACTATATTAACAATTATACCCATGTTTTTGGAAGAGTACCATTTTTTTATTCTGTTAATTTTTTCTAATCTTCATCTATAGGTATAATTATTTCAAACTTTGTCCACTTACCATATTCTGAGTCTACTTTTAATTTGTATTTTAGACTCTCTGAGATTACTTTTGCTATTGAAAGTCCTATTCCAGAGCCGTCTATATCTTTATTTCTTACATTTTCACTTCTAAAGAATCTATCGAAGAGATGAGGTAGTTCTTCTTTTTTTATACCAAGTCCATTGTCTTCGATTTTTATATATATTTTTTCATCTTTTTCACTTAGAGAAATTTTTATATAGTCGTCTTCTTCTGTATATTTAAATGCGTTGTCTATAAAAATGATAAATAACTGTCTTAATTTATTTTTATCACTTAATATATTTTTATGCTTTAATTGTGAAGAAATCTTTAATGTTTTATTTTGAATCATTGCTATATCAAAGAAATCATCGCATATATCTTTTACTAAAGCTTCTAAATCGACTTCTTCTTTTGTAACTAAATCCACATAGTCTTCTTTTGTAAGTGTAAGTAAGTCATTTATCATTTTCTTAAGTCTTCTAGTTTCATTCATCGCATCAGCTATACCTTCAACCTCGTCATTTATAGTATTATTTGGGTGCTTTAAAAGCCCCTCTAATTTAGATGATACTATTGTTATAGGTGTTCTAAGCTCATGTGATGCATCTTGAATAAACTTAGCTTGATTATTCCAAGTTACCTCTATTGGTTTTAATGCATTTCTTGTAAGATAAATAGCTATAAAGTATGTTAGTATACAAAATATTATTACTACTTTTATCATAGTAAGCAATAGTTGTCTTCTAGAACTTATCTCACTGCTTATCTCTCTAAATATTCTTATTGTGCAATTTTTATAGGTATAATTACACTCTCTTAGTTGATATCCTTCTTTTGTTGAATATGTATAAAATCCATCACCTTGATTTTTAAACTTTGGTTCATTATCTCCAAAATACGGGTTAGTATTTACTTTTATTAGGGTGTTGTCTATGTACATATACACCATATCTTTAGGGTTTTGTAATTTTATACCTTCAGCCTTTAAGCCTAACATAAGCCCGTATCTAGAATCTAAATTCTCTAGCTGACTTATTATAGAGTTTAGTTCATTTTCCATTTGCTTGTTTATATTGTTGTTATTTGTATATCCAAAATAAACATATGTAAACATACAAAGTAAAATTAAAAATCCTGAAACTACAAGCATATTTATTCTGATAAGCCTTTTTTGAGTTTTTGTAATGACTTCTTTATTTATCATCAAACATATAACCTACTTTTCTTTTTGTTTTTATACATTTATCATATCCATATTTGCTAAGTTTTTTTCTTAAATGACTTATATAAACTTCGACAATTTCTATTGTAACATCAGAGTCAATACCCCAAACTCTATCATAAATCTGCTCCTTTAATAATATAGAACCTTTATTTAAAAGAAGGTATTCAAGCAAATTAAATTGTTTATTTTGAAGCTCTATTTCTTCATCTTTTACAAAAACCCTTCTTTTATTTAAGTCTAAATGTAAATCTCTAAAGTCTATGCTGTTTCTATCTTGCATCTTTCCATTAGTCCTCAAAATAGCATATATTCTAGCAACTAACTCCTCCATATAAAATGGTTTTGTAAGATAATCATTTGCCCCTATCTCAAAAGCCTTTACTTTATCATTTAGCGATTCTTTAGCTGTTAATATTAATACTGGTGTATCTATAAACTTTTCTCTCATAGACTTTAATATCTCTATTCCAGATAAATTAGGAAGCATAAGATCTAAAACAATTAAATCATATATATTTTGCTCTATCATATAAAGTGCTTCCTCACCATCGCTGCATGACTCTGTTTCAAAATGAGTATTTAATTCATCTAAAATGCTTTTTAATAATTTTATATTGTCTTCAACGACTAAAACTTTCATATATACCTCCCAACAATGTCATTAATCAATTTTTTATAATCAATTTGTATTTATATTAAATTAAGCTTCTATAAATATTATAGAAGCTTGATTTGTTTGTGTATTAATTTCTTACAATACTTGCAGTATTAGTCTTTAAATCGATATCTATATTTGATTTATTTTCTATATCATCATAAGTATATCCTATAATCTCTAAAGTATTTTCTTTATCAGTACTATTTAGCATTAATGCACTAAAATCTTTTGCTTTTAATGTTGAATTATTAGATATATTGCTGACACTTATATATTCACCATCTGAATTTTTTTCAGCTACTTTTAATATTATATTTCCTAAGTTTTTTTGTGAATTATTTTTAATTTTTACTTTGTAGCTAGTATCATCAATCCCTTTAAAGTCGTATATTTCTAAAATATCGTATTTAAGCATGTCTTCTAATTCTTTTTGATTCTCTTCTAAATTAGATAGCTTTTCTATATTTGCTGTATTCTCATTTAAATCTACATTTACATTATAATCTTCTGTTTCATAACTATATCCTATTATATCTATAGTATAAGTGTAATTTTGAGGGATAATTTTTATAAGAGCTTTTTCATCTCTTTTAAGCGAAATTTCTACAGGAACTTGTTTTGTAGATATTTTATTTTGATTTTCATCTAATTCAACATAATTTATACTTATATTTTTAAGTATTTTATTTGATTTATTTTTTATCTTTGTACTCACATTATTTTTTGTCGTATTATGAGAAATACCAGTTATCTTAGTATTTTCTATTTCTAATACTTTTGCCTCGCTCTTTGCAACTTCATACCCTATTTCTTTTTCTGATTCATTAAGTCTAAAAACTACAATTAATATTACTATAGCAATTACAGTTAATAATGATGTAAATATTAATTTTTTATTATTCATATATAAATTCCCCTATCAAAATCATTTTGTCATTTAAAGTAGATCTTTGTGGTTTTTCATAAAATCATAAAGCGCTTGTGTGACTAATGTTTTTCTATCGTATGATGAATTGCTACATAGACGCAAGAAATCATCCCATACTCCTTTATCTACTTTTAAATTTACTGTTTTGTCACTAGTTTCTTCAAAGTCTATAGCTATGGATTTCTTTTGTTTTTTTGGTTTTAAAGATTTACAATCTCTAACCTCTAAGTACCAATCATAAACTTCACATAGTTTATCTAAATCTTCTTGAGTTAAATTTATTTTTCTATCTTTTTTAACTTTTGTAGATTTTTGTTTATTTTTAGTTACATCTTTTGTATCTTCTTTAGCTTTATTTTTTTTATTGTTTATTTTCTCAGGTGATTTTTCAACTTTATCTTCTTTTGATTTAAGTTTTTTCTCTATAGAAGACTTCTTTGCTGATTTTGGTTTGTTTTCTTTTTTGTTTTGTTCACTTTTAATTAATGTATTATCTACAAAAGATACCTGTACAGATGTATTTATAGATTCTTTATTATCTTTTATATATTTACCATTTACACTTTTATATCCATTTTTATTTAAATTTCTTCTTAATGTTTGTGGTTTTACACCCAAGGTAGAAGCAATCTCATCCAAAGAAATGCCCTTGTCTTGCAGTCTTAAAAATTCGTCTATTCTTTGATTAGAAGCCATTGTTCTCCTCCATTTATTTCTTTTTATTAATTGTACCATAAAACCATTATTTTTACACTTTTCTTTAATATAAAAGAAGCTAATCAGATAAAATTATATATTTTATTTGATTAGCTATATTAACATATCTACCTTTATTAAACCTTAATTATTATATCTATCTTATAATTTTTCTAGTTAGTGTACCTATACCTATTCCCATACAAATAACACCTAAGACCATCTCTATATCAGCCAATATAGCTGATTCAAATATAGGGTCGCATATTTCATTGCCAACTCCTGTAAATAAACCTGTACTAAGTGAAAATGCATTTAAAAATTCTTCAAAGAATTTTCCAAAGGATAAAGTTTCTATGGCGATTATACTGTTGTATTTAACTATTCTTCCGTCTATATTTACTCCTACTATCAAAAATAAAAATGTAAATATTAGTATTATAGCAAAGCTAAAATAAATACTGTAAATTGGTCGTTCTCCATATCCACACGAAAACCAATATAAGTAGGACTTAATTTTAGATAGAAAATCCAGAGTTTTATGTTCTTCTCTTTTTCCTAGGTAGTAGTACTCTCCAAAATTGCTTTTTAAGTTGTTTTGTTCATATTGAAATGCGATATTTTGATATATCATATAAAAGCCTTCGTATTCATCTCTGTCGTTTTTTCTATGTAGGAGCTTATCAAAGAAGGTCTTGGTATCAAAAGTTGTCATATATTTATCGTCAAATTCAAAATCACTTATATAGCATTTTCTAGTTTTTAAATTTTGCATACCACAATCGCAGACTAAAATTTTAAATAAGTCGCTATCTTTTATAATGACACCTTGCATATCTGTAAGTTCAAAATTTGTATTTTCAAATGTGCATTTTTCAAATAAAGCATAAGATAAATTACTTCCTTTAAACTGTGAATATATATAACAGTCTTCAAAATAACACGAAAAATTATCTTTTATATTTAGAGATGGAGTCTTTATCGAGTCTTCCTTTATAAATGTGCAATTTTCAAATATAATTCCTCCTCCACCGAAGCTGCACTTTTTAAAATTACATCCAATAAAGAAACAATCTACAAATTTAATATTTTGAAATTTACAGTTAAAAAAATTAGCACATATAAAATCCTCTCCATTTATAATTTGGAAATCTTCTTCTTTTAAAACTCCACTAATTCCTATAAGCTGTTTTTTTGTATTTTTAAAACTGTACTCTCCTGTAAGGCTATATCCGCTTATTAAACTCTTGTCATTTTTTATTTGAGACCTAATTTTTTTATTGTTTTCTTTTCTTTTTGATATTTGTTTTTCTAGTTTGTAATTTTCTTCTTTAAAGTTTACATAAGGCATAAAAATACTCCTTTAATATATAAAATATATCATTTTTAAATATTATTACCATAATATTTGTTTTAATACTACGTATATTTGTTTTATTATAAAGCCTTATACTTAACTGAAATTACTCTGTGCAAGGTTATTCCTTCCAATATAGATGGTAGTTTATTATTTAGTATATAAACATACTCAATAATAAAGTCTATAATAAAAAAACTGCTAAGGTTTTATACTTAGCAGTTTTAATTTATTTTTAATTTATATTTTGATTTATTTGATTTATTTTTATTTAACTTATTTGATTGATCTATTAGATTGAGTTAGCTCTTCTTCTATATCCACGTCTACACTTTTACCGAAAATTTGAATTCCAATAAATACTGCAGCTAATGCCACTGGAAGAACTATATAAACAGGCATTCCGAATCCTGCTGGAATATATCCAAATAATATAGTTATAGAACCTACAAATAGAGAATAAGGTATTTGTGTTCTAACATGGTCTATATGGTTGCATCCTGCACCCATTGAAGATAATATTGTTGTATCTGATATTGGTGAGCAGTGATCTCCAAATATTGCTCCTGTTAAAACTGCACTTGTAGATACTATTACATAGCTCATATCAGGATTAATTGAGTATGCTAGTGGTATTGCAAGCGGCATAAGTATACCCATTGTCCCATAAGATGTTCCTGTTGCAAATGATATTATTGCACCTAAAACAAATATTATACTTGGTAGAGTAAATGCTGGTATTGAATCTGATAAGTAGTTTATTAAGAATTTAGCAGTTCCTAATTCTTTTATAACTGAACTTAATGACCATGCACATATTAATATTACACAAGTTATAAGTAAAGTTTTCATTCCATCTACCCATATTTCTATACCTTGACTTATTGTAAACATTTTTTTACTTGCTCCCATAATCATAGCAACTATTCCCGCAAATAATGCTGATTGGAATAATGCCACTGATGCATCTGAATTACTAAATGCTTCTCTTATAGCTTCAAATGAAAATGGTGCATTTTTCATTATTTCGATTGATACATTATTATCTCCAGCCATTATAGTAGTATAACCACTATAATAGAAAGCAATTAATGCACCTACTATTAATGTTCCTATTGGTATTATAGCACTCCATATATTTGGTACAACACCTTCTAAAGGTTCTAAATCATCGTGTTCTTGCGATATTTTTTTGTTTAATTCATTTCCATCAGCAAGACTTTTTCCACCACGTCTCGCTTCTAATTCACATTTTCTCATTGGACCGAACTCTTTTAATAAGCATGATGTTATAACGATAAATGCTAATATTAATATATTGTAAAATCTAAATGGTATTGTATTTAAAAATACGCCAAATGCGTTTTCATTTACACCAATTGAATTAAAAGCGTCTCCTATAAGTCCAACTTCTAGTCCTATCCAAGTTGAAATTATTGCAAGTCCTGCCACTGGAGCAGCAGTTGCATCTATTATAAATGCTAATCTCTCTCTTGAGATTTTCATTTTATCAGTTACAGGTCTCATCATAGGCCCTATTATTAGTGAATTTGCATAGTCATCAAAGAATACTAAAAGACCTGCAAACCAAGTTATAAGCTGTGCTGACTTTGCAGTTTTTGCTTTTTTGGATAATGCTTCAGCTATTGCCTTTGCTCCACCCATTTTACTTACTAGGTTTATAACTCCACCTATTGCTAAAACTTGTAATATTATTCCTGCATGCCAAGGATCTGCAAGAGAGTCTACTGCTCTACTTACTAAATCTAAAAATGCATGTATTATTGTATAAAAAATATTGATTCCTGCGAAATTTAGAATGAATCCACCAGACATAATTCCTATAGCTAAAGATATAACTACGTTTTTTGTTGCAAATGCAAGTATTATTGCTACTAGTGGTGGTATTAATGTTAGCGCCCCATATTTATCTGCATTGACCTGGTCAATATCTACTTCTTCGGCAAATGCCATTACAGTAGACATCATGAATATCATTATCGATATTAATGCTACTTTTGATGTTTTGTTTTTCATTTTCTCCTCCTAATATTATGAATATCAGAAAGGTACACTAAAAATGTTGATTTTCTAATCAACAAGATTTGCTACTTTATATGCTAAAAGATAAGTTTTGATAGCTCTCCACATTTAGTGACAGTGATATATATATTTTATATACCCCCAGTTATATAGGCTTAAAGTATCACCTATATACTTCGGCAACATACCCTTTCAAGATAAGTCATCGTACTTCCCTCGTTATCTTTACTCTTATATATTGCACCTCTACCTTACTATACATATTCATGTTGTATTATTTTCTCTATTATATATTAATTATTTCCTAAATTCAACCATATTTTTAATTTTTTTAAATAAAAGTTGTATTTTTATTTAATTAGAATTTTAATATTTTATATTTTAAATATATTTTTTATCTTTAATATATTATCTACACTTTTTAAAGTAATATTACATTTACGTTTTATTTAGAATAATTACTAAATATGATTTAAAGTATACTCTCCTGTGCTACAATTTAATAAATCAAATTAATTAGAAAGAAGGTATATTTTATGTTAATTTTTATAGGGATATTATTTACTTTATTAATACTTGTATTTAGTGTATTAAATAATATATTTCTTGGATTCGGACTTAGTATATCTCTTTTATTTTTTACATTTGTCGCTTTAAAAAGAGGATACTCACTAAAAAAAATAGGAATGCTTTATTGGGTTGAGACTAAAAAATCACTAGATATAATAATTATATTGATTTTAATAGGCATGCTTATAAGCTCATGGTTAAGCTCCGGTGTAATTTCTAGTATTATTTACTACGCTTTAAAATATATAAATCCTAATTTATTTATATTGTGCGCGTTTTTGATTACGAGTTTAGTATCTATGCTTATTGGAACTTCTTTTGGAACAGTAAGCGCTGTAGGAATACCACTTGTTATAATAGGAAAAGCAGCTGGAATTAACTTAGGTCTATTAGGTGGGGCAATTTTTTCTGGGGCATATTTTGGAGATAGAACTTCTCCCCTGTCATCAAGTTTACTTTTGCTTTGTAATTTGACTAATTTAAAATTATTTGATTATGTAAAAAAACTAGTAATTGATAATATTCTTCCTTTTATTTTGTGCATAGTATTTTACCTCGTATTTTCACTTAAGTACCCACTTACATCTATAGATAATCGCCTTAGTATAGAATTATATAATTACTACAATGTATCTATCTTATTATTATTGCCAGCTATCATATTATTTTTACTTTCTATATTTAAAGTTAAAATAACTCACTCTATTCCAATAAGCATATTATGTGCTTTTATCTTAGATATATTAATCCAACATACAAGTGTTTATAACTTTTTAAATTGTCTTATTTTAGGCTATACAAATAATTCTGATGTATTAAAAAATATAATTCAAGGTGGAGGTATAATCTCCATGTTAAAAACATGTTATATAATTATAATTTCTTGCTGTATTTCAGGATTTTTCAGCGGACTCAATATATTTGATAGCTTTAAAGAAAAATTAAAAGAAAAAAACTTATCCCAATCATCTATCTTTTTAGTAACAGTAATTCTTGGAATAATAAACGCCGCTGTAGGTTGTAGCCAAACTATAGCTATTATATTGACACTCGATATTGTCAAAGATTTATATAAAGATCAGCCAAATGATGAATTGGCACTCGATATTTCAAACTCAGCAATATTAACTCCTGCACTAATTCCTTGGTGTATAGCTGCTCTTGTGCCTTCTTCACTACTTAAAATAAATATATACAGCTATATTCCATTTGCATTTTATCTTTATATAGTCCCTATAATTCACTTTATTAGAAAAAAATTTAATCTTTTTAAATCTGAAAATAAAGATTTAAATAAAGAAAGTATTTAAAATTAAGTTTTTATTTACCTAAAAATTATTGGAAAAATTTTGATACAATTTAAAGGATTTTTTATATTTATGTCGAAAGTATTACTATTAAAATATAAATTTATATTGTATTCATATTAAAAATATTTTAAATCCATAGGAGGACAACAATTTAATGTTATTAATTTACAACGAAAGAACAAATCCGTACTTTAATTTAGCAATGGAAGAATACTTCTTAAAAAATACAAATGAAGATTTATTTTTACTTTGGAGAAATGAATCAGCAATTGTAGTTGGAAAAAACCAAAATACTTTATCTGAAATAAATTACGAATACGTAAAAGAACACGACATAAAAGTAGTTAGAAGACAATCAGGTGGAGGTGCAGTTTTTCATGATTTAGGAAATTTATGCTTTACATTTATAGCTTGTAACAACAATAGCTTTAGTGATTTTAAACGCTTTACTATGCCTATTGTAGAAGCTTTAAAAGGACTTGGAATAAATGCAGAATTCTCTGGACGTAATGACTTATTAATAGACGGACAAAAGTTCTCAGGAAACGCTCAATACAACTATCAAAATAAAGTTATGCACCACGGTACTTTATTATTCTCTTCAGAAATAAACGACGTATCTGCTGCACTTAAAGTAAAACCTATAAAATTTGAAGGTAAATCTGTTAAATCTGTAAAATCTAGAGTAACTAATATAAGTGAACATTTAAAACAGCCTATGACAGTTTTAGAATTTAAAGATTACTTAATGGATTTTGTAGCTAAAACAGACAAAGATAGTAAAATGTATACTATGACTGATGAAGACATAGCCTCTATAGAAAAATTAGTAGAAGAAAAATACAGTACTTGGGATTGGAACTATGGTAACTCACCAAAATTTGCTCTAAGCAATGAATTAAAATATGCTGGAGGAAACGTTGAGTTTAATTTAAATGTAGAAAAAGGAATTATAACTGATATTAAATTCTTTGGTGATTTCTTTGGAAAAGAAGATGTATCATTTATAGAAGAGAAATTAACTGGTGTTAAACACAATGAACAGTCTATAAGAGAAGCTTTAAAAGATGTAAATATAAATGACTACTTCTTAAATGCAAGTGTAGATGTATTAGTAGATGGTATAATAGGAGTTAAATAGTAAAAACAAAAAATTAATATAAAAAGGAGCTATGATTAATTTCATAACTCCTTTTTTATGTTTAAATATAAATTATTTTACTATAACTTTTTTGAATTTCTTTTTACCACGTTTTACAACTGCTCCGTCACCTTCTAATTCTTCTTTAGAAACTGTAGCTTGGATATCTGTTATTTTTTCACCATTTACAGAAACTCCACCTTGTTGTATATTACGTCTAGCTTCTGATCTTGTTGGTGCAAGGTCAGCTTTAACAAGTAAGCTTATTATATCTATTTTACCTTCTTCTAAATCATCTTCACTTAATTCAACAGTAGGCATATTTGCAGCATTTCCTTGGCTAAATAATGCTCTTGAACTTTCTTGAGCAGCTACTGCATCTTCTTCGCTGTGAACTAATGTAGTTAATTCGTATGCTAATATTTCTTTAGCTTTATTAAGCTCGCTACCTTCCCAGTTTTCCATTGCTTTTATTTCTTCAAGTGGTAAGAAAGTAAGCATTTTTAAGCATTTTATAACGTCAGCATCTGATACGTTTCTCCAGTATTGGTAGAATTCAAATGGAGAAGTTTTATTAGGGTCTAACCATACAGCACCTGATTGAGTTTTACCCATTTTCTTACCTTCAGAGTTAAGAAGAAGAGTTATAGTCATAGCGTATGCATTTTCTCCTAATTTACGTCTTATTAGGTCAGTTCCTGCAAGCATGTTTGACCATTGGTCGTTACCACCTAATTGCATTTGGCATCCGTATTTTTGGTATAATTGATAGAAATCGTAAGCTTGCATTATCATGTAGTTGAATTCTAAGAAAGTAAGCCCACCTTCTCTGTCCATTCTTTGTTTGTAACATTCAGCAGAAAGCATTCTGTTTACGCTAAAGCAAGAACCAACTTCTCTTAATACGTCTACATAGTTTAAGTCAAGTAGCCAGTCAGCGTTGTTTACTAATACTGCTTTGTCATCTGAGAAATCTATAAATTTACTCATTTGTTTTTTGAAACACTCACAGTTATGGTTTATCATCTCTGGAGTCATCATTTGTCTCATATCACTTCTACCAGATGGATCCCCTATCATTGTAGTTCCTCCACCTACTAGCGCTATAGGTCTGTTACCAGACATTTGTAATCTCTTCATTAAGCATAAAGCCATAAAGTGACCTACATGTAGAGAATCAGCAGTAGCATCGAATCCTATATAGAATGTAGCTTTTCCTGCATTTATTAATTCTTTTAATTCGTCTTCGTCAGTTACTTGTGCGATAAGTCCTCTTTCGACTAATTCTTCGTATACTGTCATTTTATTCACTCCTTTATTATATAAATGTAATTATTTTTTGTATTAAAAAACCCCCGTCCTATCTAAAGGACGAGGGCATATCTCGCGTTACCACCTTTGTTTATAGATAATTCACATTATCTACCTCAGTGAGTTAAAAACTCTGCACTATAACGTGTGCTCACGTCACTTCCTACTATTATTTCAGAGTGAAGCTCAAAGGTGTATTCATAATATCCCTAGTGCGCCTCTCATCAACCGGCTACTTTCTGTTTAAGTTATTATTATTACTATTCCTTATCTTAGCTTTTTATATTATTATTGACAAATTTTGATTTTATATACATATACATTATATTATATTCAAAGTCAAAATTTTTGTCAATAATTATATATTAATACTAAATATAAATATATTTTATCTATGTAATTATTTTATATTTTCTTTTATAGCTTTTGATAATTGGTCTGGACATGAAGTCATTTTGTTTCCACAAGTAGTTCCTTCTAATTTGTCTGCAACTTCTAATGCATTTTGTCCTATTAATAATTTAGCCATTCCTGAAAGATTTCCGTTACATCCTCCTACGAATTCAACGTCAGTTATTGTGTTATTTTCATCAACTGAGAAGTTCATTTCTCTACAGCATATTCCTGAAGTTTTAAAGTTTATTTCCATTATATACCTCCATTTTTTTAATTGTATATTCTATAATTATAAACAATATACAATACATATTTTTACTATTATTATATTATTTTTAGCTATATCTATTATCCATAAAAATGGCACAAATTGCAAGGGAAATAAGCAAAAAAAGGAGATAAATCACAAAAACTTTATCTCCTTTTTATAATAAATTGCAAAAATCTTTAAGCTAAATATTTTCTTATTTTCCTATAAGATGTCTGAAGAAATCAACTGGTCTGTATATTAATAATCTAGGACCACTGAACTTCATAACGTCTTTTACTTTTTCTTTCATGCTTTTTTTATAGCAGTGTATAGGACATTTTTGACAGTAAGTTTTTTCTTCACCGAATTTACACTTATCTAGTCTTTGTCTACTGTAATCTAATAATTCTTGACATTCTTCACATAAACCGTCTTTGTGTTTATGTTTTTTCTTACAGTAGATATCTACCATAACGCCTATTATCTTTTTTTCTCTTTCTATTCTACTCATATCTATTTTTATTTCCTCATAAATTCAATTTAAAGTAGGCCGTATGATAAATCACAGGCCTACTAAACTATAAAACTCTATCTAGTACTATATTTATTGTATACGTACAAGTTTTTTGTTTTCTAATCCGTATCTCTTATTGCATATTGCACTACTTGATTTTCTATGAGATACCATTACTATTGTTTTATCTTTACATTCATCATCTATACTTTTTAATATACTTGCCTCATTTAATGTATCTAAGTTACTTGTAGGCTCGTCTAGTATAAGTATGTCACTATTTCTTAAGAATGCTCTAGCCATAGACATTCTTTGTTTTTCACCTGATGATAAGTTTCCACCTAATTCTCCAACATTTGTTTCGTATCCTTGTGGAAGTTTCATTATAAACTCATGGATAGATGCTTTTTTAGCGGCCTCTACAACTTCTTCAAAGCTTGCATTTCTATCACCCATTTTGATGTTATTTAATATTGTATCGTTAAATAAGAATGTATCTTGACTCACTAGAGTTTGAGATTTTCTTAAAGTTTTTGTAGGTATATTTTTTAAGTTTTCATCACCTATTGAGATTTCACCTTTATTTACATTCCAGAATCTCATCATTAATTTAAGAAGTGTACTCTTACCAGATCCACTCTCACCTATTATAGCGACTTTTTCACCTTTTTTAATATCAAGTGATAAGTCTTTTAATATATTTTCTCTATTTTCATAATCAAAGCTTATATTATCTACTTTTATATCTTTTGAAGAAAGTTCTATTTCACCTTCTACATCTTCAACTACTGGCACTTCGTCTAATATATCAAATAGTCTTTGTGCACATGCAAATGTTTGAATTAAGTTGTTTGATAAGTTGCTTAGTGCAACAACTGGTCCAAATGAACTTGCAAGAGTTACTATTGCAACTAATCCTTGTCCTATTGTTATTTGACCTTGTTTATTTAACTCTATACTTACAAATAAGAATGTAAGTATTGCTATCATTATTACTATATCAGTGAAGGCTCTTATTATTCCCTCATGACCTTTTATTACACCCATTTTCTCGTGTAAGTTTTCACTATTTTCGTTTATAGCATTTTTTCTATCTTCACCTTTATCAAATAAAAGTATTTCTTTTATACCATTTAAACTTTCTAAGAAGTATGAGTTTGAATCTGCAAATGCAGCTCTATATTCAACCCCACCTTGTTTAGCAAATTTTGATGAGAATACTGGTATAAAGTATCCTACTATTAGATAAAATACTACTGATAATGCCCCAAATACTGGGTTTATACTAAATAATACGCATGCTATTATAATTGATGTAACTACACCTATAGCTATTGGTGCTACTGTATGAGCATAAAATACTTCTAATAATTCTATATCACTTGTTATTATAGATATTAAACTACCTTTTTCTTTTGATTCAAGTTTTGCTGGAGCTAATTTTCTTAACGCTTTAAAAACTTGATCTCTTAATATTGCAAGTATTGTAAAGGCTATAAAGTGTCCTGAATACTGCTCTATAAATCTAAGTATACCTCTAAGTATTGCACAAGCTATAACTATTTTTATAGCAGTAGAGGCACTCATACCTACATTAAATCCTAATATATCTGCTCCTGCAACCATACCAAATGATGTTATTGCAGTTGCAGCTAAAAATCCTAATATACCGAATGATATAGTTATCATCATTATTGGTGCTAGTGGTTTTAAGACTTTTATAAGTCTTAACATTATTTTAAATCCTGATTGTCTCTCTTTATTCATACTATATCACCTCGATTTCATCTGAAGTTTTTTCTAAGTTTTTACTTTCTAATTCGCTGTATATGTTTTCTAAATCATTTTGGTGATCTACTAAGTTTTTATATACTCCGCCTTTTAGCATAAGCTCGTTATGGTTTCCGCTTTCAGCTATTACTCCATTTTCTAACATGTAGATTGTATCTGCATTTTTAACGTTTAATAATCTGTGTGAAATTATTATAACTGTTTTATCTTTAGATATTTTTTCTATACTTTCCCAAATCTTCTCTTCACTTTCTACGTCTATATTTGAAGTAGCCTCGTCGAATATATAGATATCTGGGTTTTTGATTATTGTTCTAGCAAGACAAAGTCTTTGTTTTTGTCCACCAGAAAGTAAGTTTCCGCCTTCTCCAACTTTTGTATCTAATTTGTTTGGAAGGTTTTTAACGAAGCTATCTAAGTTTGCTTCTTTTAATACTGCATAGATTTCTTCATCTGTAGCATCTTTTTTACCCATTTTTATATTTTCTCTTATTGTTGTGTTGAATATATAAGCGTTGTGGTTTATAAATCCAACTTTTTTATTTAATACATCAAATGGTATGTCGTTTAAGTTAATTCCGTTAAATGTTATAGCACCTTTATCTACTTCGTCTATTTTAAGAAGTAAGCTAGTGATTGTACTTTTTCCCGAACCACTTTCTCCGACAAACGCAACAGTTTGTTTTTCTTTTATGTCTATATTTATATCTTCTAATATTGTTCTTTTCTTGTCGTAACTATAAGACACGTTTTCTAATTTTATGTCTATATTTTCAAGAGATTTCATTTGTTCTTCAGTTAAAGATGGTTTTTCTTCTACTTCTATATCAAGTAAGTCAAATATTCTATCACTTGCTGATATACCATTCATAGCAACGTGGAATAGTGAACCTAAAAGTCTCATCGGTAAGAAGAATTCTGCACTTAAAAGTATTATAATTAAAAGCCCACCAGGAGTTATTATCCCATTTCTAAATTGGCTTATAGCTATTAATATACCTATTGCTGAACCACCGTAAGCAACTAAATCCATTATTGTTATTGAATTTAACTGCATTAATAAAACTCTCATTGTTATTTTTCTGAAGTTTTCTGCATCTTCATTCATCTCTTTATTTTTTTCTTCATCTAAGTCAAATATTTTTAAAGTAGTAAGACCTTGAAGATTTTCTAAGAATGAATCACCTAAATTAGTATATACACCCCAGTATTTGCTTAATAATTTTTTAGCTATTTTCATAACTGCCATTATTGTAAGCGGTATTAAAGGTACACATATTAATAATACTAATGCTACTTTAAAGCTTATAAATGATACTACTACAAATAATGTAAGTGGAGCTAATGCACTGTAGAATAATTGTGGTAAAAATCTACCAAAGTATATTTCTAACGCCTCAACACCATCAACACCTATTTGTACTACTGATGATGTAGATATAAATTTATTGTAATTTACACCTATATTTAATAATTTTTCATATATTTTTTCTCTTAATATTTTTTTAACTTCACTTGATGAGTTAAGTGAGAATCTTGTTGAATAATAATTTGCTAAGAATCTTATTACTAAAAGTGATCCTATATAAAGACCATCTCTTAAGTAATTTATTTCTAATTCTGATTTTATTAAACTATCTATTGTATTTCCTATAAATAGGATAACTAATATGTTACATATAATTGATATCCAGTTCATTAGAACTGTCATAGCAATCCATTTTTTAGAACTATTGCATAGTTCTAATAATCTCTTTTTAAACATTTTACACCTCTTCGATTTTTATCGTCTTCATTTTTGTAAAGAATACAACTTTTGTAACCCACATAACTACAATAACTACTCTCATTATTGGGCTTTTAATAGTTATAAACATAAATAGTAAAAGTAATGATACTGGTATAGTAAGCATTAATTTACCTTTTAAAGTCATTCCACCTTTTTCGTGGAAGTTTCTAACGTATTTATCGTAAATTTTTGTATTCATGAATTTTTCGCTTAATTTTTCACTACTACTTATATAACAGTAAGATGTTAAAAGTAATAGTGGTGTTGTAGGAATTAAAGGTAAAAATATTCCTATTATTCCTATTGCTAATGAAATCGTTCCAAGAGCTATAAGCCCTATTTTTTTTAGAGATAACATATCTCTCCCCCTAATTTGAAATATTTGGAAATTACCTATTTAGTAAAACAAGAATGCCTATATAAGCATCCTTGTTTAAAATATTTTATATTAATATTAGATGAGATTATATAAATTATAATCTAACAAATTTGCTTAGGTATAAAGTACACCTCTTCATCTTGTTTATGTATATATCCTGTTACGTTATATACATCTTTTATAGTATCTTCATCTAGAACTTCTTGTGATCTACCTTGCTTTATTAATTTCCCATTTTTCATAATTACGATATTATGACTATAGTTTATAGCTTGGTTTAAATCATGTAAAACCATTATTATCGTAATATTGTACTTTTCGTTTAGAGTTTTTACTACTTCTAGTATCTCTATTTGATGGTAAATATCAAGATAAGTTGTAGGCTCATCAAGAAGTAATACGCCTGTATTTTGTGCAAGCGACATTGCTATAAATGCTCTTTGCTTTTGTCCACCCGATAAATTAACTACTTTTTTATCTTGTATTTCTTCTATACCTGTGGCTTTTAAGGCAAAGTCTATCATTCTTTCATTTTCTTCTTTATCTTCTTTTTTAACATTTGGATATATAGTTCTACCAAATGCAACTAAGTCTCTAACAGTTATATCATCTGGTGCTTCATTTTCTTGATACACACATGATATATATTTTGCAATTTCTTTTTGTTTTAACTTGCCTAAGTCTTTATCTCCTAAATATATTTTTCCAGACTTAGGTTTTAAGTAAGTAGATATCATATGTAAAAGTGTACTTTTTCCACTTCCATTTGGTCCAAGGATAGTAGTAACTTCTCCACTTTTAAATTCTAATGATAAATCTTTTATAAATTCTTGTTTTTTATTATAAGAAAAACTTATATTTTCTAACTTAACCATTATCTTTTGCTCCTTCTAAGTATATAAATAAAGAATGGACCACCTATTAAACACATTGTTACCCCTACTGGTATCTCGTAAGGTCTAAATATATTTCTAGATATTGTGTCTGCTACAAGAAGTAAAAATCCTCCCATAACATAACTAAATGGTATTAAGAATTTATGACTAGATCCTATTAAGAATCTACATATATGTGGTATTACAAGTCCGACAAATGATATAACACCACCAACTCCTGTAGATATACTTGTTAAAAATACTGCTACAAAAGTTATTAATACTCTAACTTTATTTACATTTAACCCTAAACTTTGAGCTGTTTTATCGCCAAGACCCATAAGGTCACAGCATTTTATAACTGATAAGCATAATACAAGCCCTGCTACTGTATAACAAGCTAATATTCTAAAATCTGCCCAAGTTACATTTACTAAACTTCCTAAAAGCCAAGTTTGTATAGTTGAAACTCCTGAACTATTAAATACTGTCATCATTGATGATAATGCATTTAAGATTGAGTTTACACATACACCGGCTAAAATTATTCTAACTGGTGAGAATCCCTTGTCTTCTCCTATTAAATATACAAGACAAGCAGCTACTATACCACCTATAAAAGCTAATATAAGTTTGTATTTTATAAATTGTGAAAATAACACCATTACAGCTATTGATGCTAAACTAGCTCCTGATGATATACCGATTATACCAGGATCAGCTAGTGGATTTTTCATAGTAGTTTGTAAAAGTGCACCTGCTACTGCAAGATTTCCACCGATTAAAACAGCACTTAGAACTCTCGGCATTCTAAGGTCTTTAATAATTAAAAAGTTGTTACTTTGTCTATTTAAGAACATTCCCTCAAGTAATTCTTTGATTGAAATGTCTAAACTACCTATTCTTAAAGATATTAATATTGTAATCAATAAAATAAAAACTGTACCAAGTATCATGCATATTTTTTTAGAACTACTTAAAGTATGTGTTTCTATTCTACTCATGTAATATATCTCCTAATTTTTCTACAGCCTCAACTATTTGTAAGTTTGCACTCATACCGAAATAACCATTTTCTAAATAAGTTATATCGTTATTTTTAACTGCATTTACATTTTGCCATAGTTCTTTGCTTAACTCATCTGATACTGCTTTTTTTGCAACTTCTGGATCAGCATGAGTCATAACTAGTATTTTATCTGGATTTAATTTTATTATCTCTTCTAAGTTAAGTGTTGTAAATGAAGTTGCTGCATTTGAGAATATATTTTGTCCTCCTGCTAATTCAACTAAATTTCCTACATAACTTTTATCTGTTGCAACCATTACACTTCCTGGTGCCCCAAATAATACTAAGATTTTATCATCCGATTTTTTATTAGAATTAACTTTTTCTTCTACTTTGTTTATTTCATCTAGTATTTCATTTGCTTTATCTTGTTTTCCGAATTTTTCTCCTAAAGCTGTTACAGTTTCTTTTAATCCATCAACTGTGCTTAAGTTGTAAAAATCAGCGTCTATGTTATTTTCTTTAAATTGTTTTTCATAATCACTTCCTAGTGTATCTACGCATATTACACTTGTAGGATTTAATGATTTTATTATTTCCATATCTGGACTCATTGGACTTCCAACTTCTGTTGCACCTTTTGCGCTTTCTGGAAGGTCGTAATTAGTTTTTGGAACACCGCTAACTGCTACATCTAATCTATCAAGTATTTGAGTTATTGCAACAGATGTTGCTACAACTACATCTCCTTTATTAGCTGAATTATTTTCTGAACTAGCGCTATCTGTATTACTGCTTGAACATCCAACTACAGAAAAAGTAACCATTAAAATAGATATTAAACTTAAAATCTTTTTCAACTTCTCGTCCTCATTTCCTATATCACAATACTGTCTTTTTTAATTCTCTTTAATTGTCATTTATATAAATTTAAATAATTTTCAAATCCATATTTTGGCTTTTTTATCTTTATGATATTTAATTTATCCTTATTTGCCAAAATTTAAGAGAAATTACTCCATAATTTCTCCTTTAATAATAAGTCTTTTTTTACCACCATTTGTACAAGTAACTAAAGTTATCTCTTTTTTACTCATATCTTGGGTAAGTACTGAAGTATTTTCAGCCTCTGTATCAAATTTTTCTGTTATCTTATACTTAAATATGCCCTTTGTAGTTTCAATTTCTATTTCATCGTTTATTTTTACTTTGTGTAGTTCGTTAAATACTTGGTTATACAAATAACTACTATGTCCTGCAACAGAGAAATTGCCCTCTTCTCCTGGCATAGCAGTTCCTTCAAAGTGACATGCATAATATTTTAGATACTTATTATCTGTGCCCTCTACGATTACTGTTTCCAAACCTACTGAATTAACCCTCATAATTGCGATTTCTTCTCCAGGTTCATAAGTTTGTTTTACTTCAGCTTGTTTTATTTCTTGTTTGAACTTATCTATACTGTTGTTTTCAACATATTTTGAATAATACCTTAATCCTTGCGGGATTATTATCATTAATAATCCCACAAGGATTAAAAATATACTTAATTTTTTTCGCATCTATTTTTTCTTCTTATTAAATATTACTATTCCCGCAACAACTGCTACTACAGCTACTGCTCCTGCTATTATTACAGGTGTAGAAGATTTAGATTCTTTAGCTTCGTCTTGAGTTTTTTCAGCATCATTATTTGATTCTTCATTCTCAGTATTTGTAGCTTTAACTTCTTCTACTTCGTATTTTTCAACAAGTTCTAAAGTATCGAAATTAGGTATTATATCAAATTCAACGTCTCTTCCCATAGCGTCAACATATATTTGAGTTTGGATCTTTGAATCTAATGAATCAACGTTAAATTTTAATTTAACAGTTGAAGCACCTTCTTCAACAGTTTCTACATTTTCTACAGGTTTACCATCTACTGTAAATCTGTGATTGTTCATGTATTCAGTTCCACTAAATCCTATTATGTAGTTGTAAGTTCCGTCACCTACTACTTCAAGTTGCATAGTCTCATCTAAATAAGTTCTCGCCATTGTCATTCCAATTTCTTGTTCATGATAAACGTCGTTTTGTATGTTGTATAATCCTGGTTCTATATCTTCATTTCCTGCAGCAAATGCTACATTAGTTAAACAAAGTATAGTCAAACATATAGTAAATAAATGCTTTAAAATTTTCATGCTTAATTCCTACTTTCTTTTTCTTCTTCCTATAAATGCACCTAATGCAGTTATTAAACTACCACCAGCTAACATTGATTCTGCGTTTATTACGCTACCTGTTTGTGGTAAGCTACTTCCTGATCCATCTATATCTTTTACAAATGTATAAGTGCTTTCTAATAATTGAACACCGAATTCAACTGATCTGCTCATTGGTATTATGTATGCACTTACTTTTATATCATCTTTTAATGAGCTTATTTTAAATCTGTAGCTTTTGCTAGTTGAAGAAGATGCAGTTACTTGATGGCTTACTAATGAACCATTTACATAGAATTTATGGTTGTTCATTAAGTTTGTACCTGTGAATGTAAGTGTTAAGTAAAGTTGTCCATCTATATCTTCTACTTTAGAAGTTTGGTTTAAATATTTTCTAGCCATTTCTCTACCAGTTTCGTTTTGGTGAACTACTTTATTTTGTATAGTATAAAGTTTACCTTTTGTAGCAGTATCTCCAACTACTGTATCATTTGAACCAGAGTTTGAATCATTTGATCCTCCACCTGTGTTTCCGCCACCTGGTATAGTACCTTGGTTGTTGTTTTCTGGTAATTGACCTTCTTGGTTAGCACTTACAAATTTTAATGTAGATTCGTTTAATTTAACATCGAAATCAACTGTTTTGCTCATTGCATCTACATATGTACTTATGTTAAGTTTTGTTGATAAACTTGGTATTTCAACTTTTATTCTTATAGTATCATTTCCAACATTTGTTTTTGTATAGCTTAAAGTTTTTGAGTTAGCTTTTATAACTATATTTTTCATTAAACTACTTTGTCCTATTTCTAATGTTAAGTAGTATTTTCCATCTTTTATTTCAACGTTACTAGTTTCGTTTAAGATTCCTCTAACCATTGAATATCCTACTGGATTGTCTAATATAACAACATTTTTTACTTGATAATGACCATTTTTATATGTTCCATTTGATGAGTTGTTGTCATTTTTATCTGATGTAGATCCGTTTGAATTGTTTCCGTTGTTGTTTCCATTGTTTCCGTTATCTACATTGTCATTTTTATCATCTTTGTCTTCTTCTTTGTCGTCTTTATCTTCTTTATCGTCTTTGTTATCTTTATCTTCTTCAGGTTTTTGCTCTGGTTGTTGTTCTGGTTGTTGTGGTTTTTGAGTTGGACTAGTAACTGTATCGTCTTTGTCCTCAGTTGAACCTGTTGATATTTTAGCATCTACTCTAGCAGTAGCATTTACTATAAAATTACCAAATGGATTTATTTGGAATTTTATTCTTATATCATCATTTAAAGAAGATATTTCGAAAGTAATAGTTCTAACTTTAGTTGATTCATTTAATTCATTTTCGTATTTTATTTCTTGACCATTTATAGTAGGTACTACAGATTTCATTAAATCTCCAGATCCTAATTCTAAAACCATATATCTTTTTCCGTTTTCTACTTTTAAGTAGCTGTCTTGTAGGTAACTATTTGCAGAAGATGCTTCATCTGAATTATCTTTTTTGAAAGTTGTATCTAAGTCTATTCTTTGTTGACTTGCTACAACAGCACTTTGTGCGTTAGTTAGTTCAGCTGCATATGAACTACTTATACTCCCCCCAAATATTGTTAAAATTGCTAATGCAGCCATAGCTGTTTTTACTTTTTTGCTTTTAAATATCATTGTACTCCTCACTTTCAATTTTTTCTGATATAAGAGTAACACAATTTGATAATCAATGTCAATTAGAAATAACTATGTTTTTCAATAAAATTTTTCAAACCATTTAATTTCGTCCTTTTTCTAATTATTTTTAGTATTTTTTCAATTCTTTTTAATCCAATATTTGTTGAAATAATAAATCTATTAGACTATAATTTATATATAGAACAATAATTTATAGACTAAAAAAAAGTTTTTATCAGGGGGGATTTAGTCATGAAATTTGGCGATAGAATTTTATATGATAATGGTAGTGAAAGTTCTTTAGGTGTATATTTAAAAGAAATAAGCACTCATGAAGCGCTCGTTAGACTAGATGATGATTCAATAAAAAAAGTTTTACCTAAAGAAAAACTTATATTTGTAAAAAACATGGACAACATGGATTTAGCACAAGCTTTAATAGTTGCCGACTATATAGCTAAGGAAAAATATGATGGGCATTACACTTTATTTGGATTTTCAACTGGTTATAGATTTTGTTTTGGAACATTAGACAAAGTTTCTTATCATACTACACATTTAATGCCTCTTGGTAAGACTATTGAAGAAGCTATTAAAAAAGCTATCGACGGTAAAGTAGATGTCGATTTAATTTTAGATAAAGAAGATAAAATGATGAGATAGATGTTGATACTTTTCAATTATATATATCTCTCTAGTTTACAAAACTTGTATTAATTTTAAATTAGTACAAGTTTTTTCTATGTATACTTGTTATTTTTGGAATAGTTTGTAAACTTTCAGAATAATTATTATTAAGAATTATACTAACTCTTTATAATTAGTCTGGGGGGATTTAATATGAATAATGTGTCTGCAAATCTAAAAATATATTTTGAAGAGCCAAAGTGGATTTGTGAGTATTTTAGAAAAACAGGTGATGAAGTTGAAATATGTAAATTGTTTTTTGATTTTGAACCTGTTTCTAGTGATATTTACAAATATTTTGTAAAAAATTTTAATAACTTAACTTTCAAAAAAAGTAAATTTGATATAGACAAATCAATATTAATTTAGATTTTTTAATAATATAAAATAAAAAATTCGCTTCGCTCATGGCGCCAACGAATCGGAGATTCCGTTGCTTAAGTTAATAGGTTGGAAATTATACATTATCCATAAACCAGATAATATATAATTTCCTTAGAATAAAAAAAGGCGTGAATTATTGTTCACGTCTTTTTATTTTGAATCAAATAAAACTTTAGTCTATATTTGATTATATAATTTAATCTATATCATATAACCAGCATGTATCTTTTTCTAGTTTTTTAGTAAAAATTCTGCTGTAATCTTTTTCGTATTTTGCCTCATGAAATTTAAATATCATTTCATCTCCTAATTTACCAACGACTTCTATTTTGCCACTTTCACAAGAAAAACAATATTTAAAACATTTACCCTGTCCATTTTGCATAGCTTTTGCACCTTCAATTATCTCATAGCCCCTTTCAAATGGAACTTGAAATTGTCCTTTTACTCCCTTTACTGGTCTACATTGAAATATATAATAAGGTACTACACCGATTGATGTAAGTTTTTTTAATAATGATCCTAAAACATGAGAATCGTCATTTACTCCTTTTAAGAGTACAGTTTGGTTTTTGACAACTATACCTATTTTTTGAAGCATTTTTATTGCTTTTTTAGATTCTTCTGTTACTTCATTTGGATGATTAAACTGCGTAACTATATAGATTTGTTTTTTCTTTGAATATTTTTTTAATATTTCTAATAATTGCAAATCTTCAGATATTCTCTGTGGCATAACGACTGGTATTCTGGTACCAAATCTTATAAAATCTAAATTATCTATGGATGTAAACAATTTTAATAAATACTCTATTTTTGTATTAGAATTTACAAGAGAGTCCCCTCCAGAAATGAGTACATTTGAGATTTCTTTATGCTCTTTTATATATTGAGCCATTTCTTCAAAATGTTTAGCTATTTCTTCATCAGATAATCCCACTAATCTTTTTCTAAAACAATGTCTACAGTACATAGCGCATTGATTTGTGGATAAAATCATAACTGTTTCATTATATTTATGTTGCATTCCTGTAATTACAGTGTTGTCTCCTTCCCCACTAGTATCAAATGTCCCTTCTAAGTCCTTTTCAAACTCAGATGGTATTGCCATTTTTCTTATAGGGTCATTTTTATCTTCTTTATTAATAAGTGACAAATAATATGCTGGTATAGATATTGGAAACTTTTCTGCTATTTCCATTATATTTTTTTGTTCACTTGGGCTTAAATCTAAGAGTACAAATAAATCATTTAATCTATTTATATTTTTCTCTAGTATTGCTGGACAACTCATAAATATCACCCCTATTTTAGTTTTATAATTATATTATACCAAAATCTAACAACTTTTTCTATTTGTATTGTATTTAAAATTACTACATCAGTTTACATTTTATTTTAAAATACAACTGTATATTTCAAATCTTAATATTATTCATTTTTTATTTTTATAGGAATTGTATTTTTATTATCAGAAATACAATTCCTATAAGCTTTTATTTAATATTTTTAGTAGATAAATGTTACTATTTTATTTAGTTTGACATAATATAATCTTATTTAATATTTCTTCTGTTCCATTAAAGCTCTGTCTTGTGCTTATTGATAAATTATCACAATTATTATCTATTAAATTTGATAATTCACCATGCTTTAGAACATAAGAATTTTTACATACATCTAGCATATCTTTATCCATTATTGAATCCCCTATTGCAAATGTGTCTTTATGTTGTAATTTGTTACATAGATATTTTACTGCTGTAGATTTTTTTAATTCTGCAGGTAAAAAATAAATTTTTGTTCCATTTATGTATGTATCCCAATTTAATTTCTTTATTTCGTCTATAAAAGGTTGTAGCAATTTAAAGTCAAAAGTATCTCTATCTATCACAATGTATAAAAAGAGTTCTTCTGCCTTTCTAATTTTTTTTATGCCTTTTATACTTTTATAATTTTCTAACAATTTAATTATATCTTTAATATGTGAACTTAATTTTAATTTTTCTTTTATAAGTAGTTTATATTCTTTGTCTACTTCTCCATTTACTAAAATATTTCCACCATTTGAAGTTACTGCATATTTAAAATCTAATCCGTATTTGGAAAATGATATTCTTTTAAATTGCTCCATTGTCCTCGTTGTTGTAGGTATAAAATAACTATTCTGTTTTATTTTTTTAATAAGTTCAACTGTCTCTTTTGATATATAAGATATATTTTCTCCATTGTAGATTTCTATCTCGAGTTTAGTAGTGTCGTCTTTTAAAAATCTTTTTGAATATATTATACTTCTATCTAAATCTGAAAAAACTATCATATTATATATCCTTCATTTGTTTTATTATTCCACAACAACTGTAAGCTTTAAATTTAAACTCTTCTACTTTTACGTTTTTTTCTTTTGCTAAAACTAATATATGTTTTAGTTTTTTATTATTTATATCATCTACAAGTATTTTATATGGAACTCTTCTCAAAAGCACTCTCGTTGTCTCCCCAACTCCAGGTTTTATAAAGTTTATATCATCTATATCGTATTTATCTTTTATATTTTCGACATCATCATTTCCAATTTGAGTTATTTTATCTTCTGTCCAATTTTCAATTTCTCTATCTATATTTTTATATTGTCCTTTAAAACAAGATTGTATTGTATCTATATAATTATTTGATTCATCTACTTTTTTTAATTCACTATAGTATTTTGCACCGTGAAAATCATCTTGTCCGATTAAGTCGTCTCTAAGTACTGTTCTACTTATAAGTCCACTTACTGTAGAGTTTAAACATGCACTTGGTATTAAAAAGTCATCTCTTATACCATATATATTTGAATATCCACATGGATCGGCAAGTACTGATAAAGATGGATCAAACTCTGTATTAAATGTATTTTCAAGCTCAATACATGCCTTTTTAAGTTCATTAGCTATAGTTCCCTTTCCAGTCCATCCATCTATAAATTGTATATTTTGACTGTTATGGTGTTTATTTATTATGTATTTAATTGCATTTATATCTATACCTCTATCTCTTATTATAGAAATTGTATAATGAGGTAAATCTATATTGTATCTTTGTTTTATATATCTTTTTGCAAGTATTCCTATAGGTGTGCCTGCTCTTGCCAATGAAACTAATATTGGATTTTGATTATGTCTTTTTAAGATTTTTTCACTCATTACCCCGATTGCAAAAGCTAATTTTTCTTTGTTTTCTTTTAATTTTTCTCTGTATAAAGTTAAATACTCATCACTTACTTGATATTCTACAGGTATCATCTCTGAATAATGAGTTCCACTTTGTATTTTTCTCTCCCTCGTCAAATTATCTTCTTCTACTATCATATTAGATATATCTTTCAATAAAAAGATAACATCTTCTTTGCTGTATGTCGAAAATTCCTTCATATTATTCTCCCTTTATATATTATTTAAATAAAACTATATTTAGTTCTTTTATATCTGTATTTGAAAATATTTTTATAATTTCTTCAAATTCTTCTTTATCTTTATTTATTTCACAAAATAAAAAGCATTTGTCATATTTTATTTTGTCTATATTATATACATAATTGACTACACCTTTATTGTAAAGACTATTATGAGTAAATTTTGTCTTTATAGGGTAATTATCAATATCTATGTCTATTATTGGACTTCTAGTAGTCGAATGGTAGTATATATCGTTTTTTTTAAATTGGTCTGCAAACAACATAGGTATATACATAAACTCTTCACTACCTAAAAACAATACCTTTTCATTATCTAATATATTTAATTTAAAGCATTCATTTTTAACTTTACTTATCAGATCTAATTGATCTTTTTTATTTATGCCAAATCGTCCTGTATTTTTTAAGTATTTTTTATTTTGTTCGTACTTATCCATATCGATATAAATATAATTTACTTTTAATTTATTTTTTTTCAAAATATATTTATCTATATTTTCACTTTCTTTTATTTTACTTTTTATTTTTTCTTCATCACATTTAAATGTAAAGCTGCCTGAAAATAAATATACAAAATTTATCTCTGTATTTAAATCTTTTTCTAAGCTTTTGAATCTTTTAAAAGAATCTTCATCCATCCAGTTTAATATGGAGCATATTGTATACCTCTTTTTAGGATATAAATTGTTTATCTTTTTTATTAAGTTTATACATGTATTTCCCGTAGTTATCTCGTCGTCGACTAATATTATTTCTTCTCCATCTTTAAAATAATTTAAATCTTCATAATAAAGATAGTGGTCTGTAGCATGAGAATGTTCTTCTAAAAAATCTAGTGTCTTTTTATTTTTTACTATCTCTCTTGTTGTATGAATAAACTCAAAATCAGCATTTATATGATTAAATACGCTATGTCCAAGTCCTGTGGCCGTCTCTGCAAAAGATATAATCACACCAGAATTTAGATAATTATACTTTTTTTCATAAGCTTTGACTATCTTTAGCCCCAAATCATCCATATCACTTACCCTACATGGTAGATGTTTACCTAGAGTCTTTGATATAAATAAAAATCTTCTTTTATTGTTATTTCTAATACCTAAATCTAAATAATCATCTATATTTAAATCAAATATATTTTCCCTAAGCTTTATATTGTATTCAAAGTTTAAATTTTCTTTTAGATTATTGTCGTAAGATAATTTATTATTTAATGTGTTTTTTATTTCTAAATTATCTTTATAATCGTTCCTACTTTTTACTTTTAATAAGCTCATTATAATCTACCCCCTTATTTAAAACCCCGTATATATAAGCTAGACTCATAATTTTCTTTGCCCATTTATAATGAGGTTTATACTCATTCATCTTATCTCCCGATGAGCTTTTTTTGACACCTATTTGTGAATTATAATTTTTTATTATATCTTGAGCATCCATATAATCCTCATAAGTAATGCTAGATAAAGCTTGTACTATTTCTACTTGCTTTGGGTGTATAACTGTTTTTCCAACAAACCCATGAAACTTATCTAATTCAATTTCTTTTATGTAGAGATTTTTTATTTTTTCATCATCCATATTAAATAATTCGCTTACACCTGCGCTTATAGGTACATCTAATTCTTCTCGATTTAGATAGTTTATAACATCTTGAATAAATGAAGTCGCTATAAGATTGTCATATATACAAAATTCTCTTTTACGCCTTATAGAATACATCCCCAATACATCAGTAAGTCCTATTCTAATACCTAAAATTTTATCCTTATGATTTAATATACTATAATACATCTTTTGAAATTGTGTTTCTTTTATTTCTTTATATATAAATTTACTTGACTCTATTATAGGTATAATATATAGATTATTTAAATTAAAATTATCTAATATACTTATAAAGTCTTCTAACAACTCACTATCTGCTTTTGGTATTATTATTCCTGTTATAAAGTCTTTATTTTTTATAAGAATATCTTTTATTTTTTTTAACTGTTCTTTATTTTTAACTCTTATAAATATAAGTGGCAGCTTCTCTAGTTTACAAAATACTTGCTTGGATAAATCATCTAAAACAAGTTTAAGATTTTCTATAGCTTCTCTTTCCCCAAATTCACTGATTGCATCTTCTAAGCATATTGCAAGTGGCTTTGCTTCTTTTTCTTGATTTACTACACTTTTATATATTTGCTCATATTTATTTGCTGGAATATATAAAAATGCTCCTAAAGCATATTTTAAAATATCTTTATCAGTTTTTTTATCAAACTCCTGAGGTTGTTTATAAAAAATACGCTCTAATCTCTCTTTCTCTAAATAATTAAAATACTTCACCTTTTCCTCCATTTATAAGATATTTATCTTGATGTTTATAATTATAATTGTATTTTGTAATTACAACAATGATAATTATAAATAAAAATGGGATAGCTCAAATAGAGATATCCCATTTTTAATCTAAACATACTATAATATTAGATTTAAGTTTTTAATATTTTTAAAATTTACTCTTAATAAGAGTAATACCTACTTTTTATTAGATGTATTATTTTCTTTTATAAGTGCTTATAACAGAAGTATTTAGCTCTTCCAATCTTCTAGTGTTATTAGCTATTTCATCTCTATTTGCTTGCTCTATTCTCATAGTTTCTTCTATACCGCTTTTTATAGTGTTGTGCATTTTTTCTAACGTCTCTATTTGAATAGAACTTGAATTTGCCATCTTGGCAATTTGAGTACTCGCTTGAGATACATTTTGTGCATTTTTAAGAAGTAATTCATTAGTCTTATCATCAAGAGCTTGTAGTGATTTTGTTTGAAGCTCTTGTTTTTTGATAAGTATAGCTTGAGATAGACATTGCTTAAACACTGGAAGCGTTACTATAAATGCACTGTTTATTTTTCTAATTAAACCGTAGTTGTTGTGTTGCATACTTCTAAGCATTGGTATTGTCTGTAGAGAAATATTTTCAGATATTCTAAGATCATAAACTCTTTGAACCAGCATATCTTTTATATTTAATAATTCTTGATAATTTGTCAAATCCATTTGGTCTCCACTTTCAGCCTTTGCTTTAAATTGTGGAAGTAAATCATTGTCTAGTTCTTCTATAGCCATTTCACCTGCTACTATGTATTTTTCAAGCTCATTGTAGTAGTTGAAGTTTTCATTTAACATAGCGCCTAATTGTTTATTAGAATCTTGTATTTCTCTTTCATATCTTTGAAGTTCTACTTGTATTTTTTCAACTTCACTTCCTAAAGTATCGTACTTTTGGAACATAACTTCTAAAGCGCTATTTGCCTTTTTAAATAGTTTTTGGAAGAATCCTGGCTCCTTAGTTTGAGCAAAATCGTCTAAGTCGAATTTATCCATTATTTTAGTCAGCCTAACTAACATCTCTGTGTTTTTTTCATTTTGATTCATCTTTATATTTGAAAGTAAGCTGTCAGAAACTCTCGAAATACCTTCTGACGCTCCTTTACCAAATTGAAGTATAGTATTTGGATTGTCTACTTCTATTAATGAAGTTAGTTGCTCAACTTCTTTAGATTGTCTTAGCTCGTTTTTTTTGTTGTCTGTATACTCAACTATATCAAAATTATCTTGTTGTACTTCTGCTATATTTTCTTCGTTTTTATTGTTATTTGTAGTGCTGTCGTTGTTATTTGAAAATTTACTAATATCTATACCCATTATCAATCACTCCATTTCCCAAATAGTTTTTCTAAGAATGAACCTACACTCTTATTTGTATTATTTATATTATGTTTATTAGACATATATTTCAAATTATAATTTATTACGTCTAATCTATGTATATCCACAATTTGATTATTTATTACATTTTCAATACAGTTTACCCCGCCTGGTGTAAATATAATTATATCAAATCCAATTTTACTTAACACAAGAAGTAAAAATACAATTTCCTTTGTAAACATTCTCATCTTTTCTATATATATTATCAACTTAGGATTTATACTTGCATAATCAAAACTATTTATTAAATATACAAATCTTTCATTCATATTTAAAACGCTATAAAGTCCTTTTACTATATCGTCTTTAGTAAGTCCTTCTATAAACATATCGCTTAAAATACTTTCTTCTACTTTATCTAAAATAATCTCCTGCCATCTCAAACTTAAATTTGAAATTGAAAAACACTTTTCTTTTATAATAGATTTTTTATTTAGTTTTCCATTATTTGAAATAAAGAATGATAAATTATAACCTTCTCTTGTAAACGGTTTTGTCAACGCTCTTATATTATCATCGTATTGTATAAAATAAGAAAAGTCTTTTACTTGTAATTTCTCAAGTAGTGAATAATATTCATCTAAATCTCTATAAACTCCATCTATTTTTGTAAAAAATACTGGAAGTGTAACTAATTCATTATCAAATTTAAATCCAGGTCTCAACTTTAGTGGTTCATTCCAATATATATCCACTTCATCTACTGTAGAACTAAGAAGTAAAGATTTTATATTTCTATTTTGAAGTTGCCAAGGTTTTATAAAGCCAGAATCATTTAAAAGCTCGTCACTTATCTTTTTAGATGCTTGTGCTCCAACAGTATATGCTTTTTTTATACTAGATTTTTCTATTATTTCACCTTTTTGAATTCTATCATCAAAAGAAATTCTCTCTTGTACTATTTTATTATTTATTAGTTCTATTTTGAATTTTTCAATATTTATATTTTCAAATTCACTAAGTCCATTAGGATTTATATAAAGTATATCAAAGCCCGCAAAGTAAAGTATTAATAAAAAATACAGTTCGTGTTTTTTTATATCTCCGTAAAATACGACCTTTGGAGCATCTTTATAATCAATAATAAGTGGATTTATATATATTCTTATCCAGCTCATTACCTTTATTATAAAGTTAAACTTAACTCTGTCATTGTTGAAATTTTGATTTTCTTCTTTTAAGAGAATATCAAACCCTCTTTTTATTCTATTGTTGATTTCTTCATATCTCACTAAGTCTATATCTAGATCAAATACACTACCATTGTATTTAGATACTTTACTTTTTAAGTAAGATATTATATCGAAATCATCTGGATTTAGTATATTATTTTTAAATAGGCATATGTTTTTTTTGTTTTTTATTTCTCTATTTAAATTGTATATTTCTGAATTATAAATATCTTCATTATCAATTCCTATATAAGATATAAAATAATTTTCATATCCTTTAGCTGATGTATAGTTACCCCTGTCTGATTGGCTGGAGAATATTTTACTAAATATATTTGATTTATTACCTAACTCCATTTTATCCTCCTTATAATCTGCCATTTATTATTTTAGCTACTTCATTTTAATAAAAAACAAAGTAGCTAAAACTTATTATGCCTCTACTTTTGGCATATTTTCATCATATTTATTTTCTTTTTTAAATAATCTAAATATAAATTTAACTACTTCATCTACTATTATAACACTAAATGATAAAGCTATTACTTTTATCCATTCCATAGGACTTAGAGGAACTGCATTGAAGAAATCTCTAAACACTTGTGTAAAGAAGATTTGTGCTATTCCTGTAATTGCTATTATTTGTAGTGCTAATTTATTTTTAGTTAAATTAGGTATTATACTGTCGAAGTTAAATTCTCTACAGTTAAATGCATTGAATAATGCACTAAATGCAAATATACCAAACATTACTGTTTCACCTTTTGCTTCTGAAACATTTAGTATGTTAAGTGAAGATTGTAACATAAGTATTAATGTTATAAATAAAGCATTACCTACAATTGTGAATATCATAGATTTTGTGATTATACTTGCATTTCTATTTACTGGTTTTCTATCAAGTACATGTTTTCTAACTGGTTCAAGACCTAAAGCAAGAGCTGGTGGTCCATCCATTATTATATTAACCCATAAAAGTTGGATTGTTGTAAAAGGCATTTCTTGACCTACTACTTGTGAAATTATAGCGACTAAGAATGCTATTATATTAACTGTAAGCTGGAATTGAACGAATCTTTGGAAGTTGTCGTAAATTCCTCTACCCCATTTAATACCACTTACTATTGTCGAGAATGAGTCATCTGTAAGTATTATATCAGCTGCATTTTTAGAAACTTCTGTTCCTGATATACCCATAGCTATACCTACATCAGCTTTTGATAATGCAGGAGCGTCATTTATACCATCACCTGTTACAGCTACTACTTCACCATCTGCTTGTAGAGCTTGAACTATTCTCATTTTACTGTCTGGTTTACTTCTCGCAACTATAGATATAGTTTTGATTTCTTCTTTTAGTTCTTCATCAGTTAAAGTATCTATATATGATGCTTCTACAGCTCTCATATTATTTTTAAGAAGACCTAAATCTTCTCCTATTGCTCTAGCTGTATTTATATTGTCACCTGTAAGCATTTTTACAGCAACACCTGCATGATTTGCAGTTTCTACAGCTTCTTTAACATCTGGTCTAAGTGGATCTCTTATTCCTACAAAGCCTCCAAATACTAAACTTTCTTCACATTTTTCTATACTTATTTCGTCTTCTTCAAGAGCTAGGGCTGCTTCTTGCGACTCATTATAAAGAGGCATTTCTTTATATGCAAATCCTAAAGCTCTCATAGATTTTTCTTGTAATTTTGCTATTTCAGAAAGTATTTTTTCTTTTCTTTCTTTAGTAAGTTCTTTTATACCGTCTGGCTCTTGTACATATTTACAAAGTTCAAGAACTATTTCTGGAGCTCCCTTTGTAAGTAATACATATTTATTTTCTTCACTTATTATAGTAGACATTCTTTTTAAATTAGATGAGAATTGATTTTGGGCTACTACTACAGCTTCTTTTCTCATTTTTCTATAATCAGTGTCTTTATTTCTAAGAAGTAGAGCACATTCTGTCGCACTACCTAAATATTTAGTTTCATCTTCTGTTATTTCTATATCTGCTGTAGAGTTTATTGTACAGTTTTCTAAGAAGTAACTGTTTGATTCTATTTTGTCTTGTATATATCTACCGTCTATATATGCGACTTCTACAGTCATTCTATTTTGAGTTAATGTACCAGTTTTATCTGAACATATAACTGAAACTGAACCTATAGTCTCGCATGCTTCTTTTTTAGTTACTAAGGCATTTATTTTAGCCATTTTTTGCATTGTTATTGCTAAAGTCATATTTATCATAGTTGGAAGTCCCTCAGGAACTGCTGCAACTATTAACGCTACACAAACTGTAAATGCAGTTTTTATTCCGTCTATTGAATCTAAAAATGCAAATACATTTGATGTATCTACTTTAAGTCCATTTAACACCATTTTTGCTACCATAAATATAAATAGTAAGCCTGCTATTGCACTTGAAATTTTAGCTATCATTGTACCTAAATTTCCAAGTTTTATTTGAAGTGGTGTCTCTTCTTCATCATTTGATAGATGTCTTGCTATATCTCCCATTTGAGTATTATCTCCTATAGAAGTTACAACCATCATACCTGTACCATAAGCTACTAGTGTTCCACCAAATACCATATTTATTTGTTTAGCTGGTATTGGCTCAAGTTCTTTTATACCATCTTTAGTTTCTACTTTTTCCATATTGATGATAGCATCGCATTTTTTAGATACATCGTCAGACTCACCTGTCAACATATCTTCTCTTACTTTTAAGTTTATACTTTTTATAAGTCTACCATCTGCTGGAATCATATCTCCTGTTTCTATAAATACTATATCTCCAGGAACTAATTCTGATTTTGAAACTTGTTCTACTTCACCATCTCTAAGCACCTTAACTTCTATATTTTCAGTTAATTTTGATAGTGCTTCTGCTGCCTTTTTAGAACGACCTTCTGTTATCATTCCTATCGCTATACCTATTGCAATGGCACAAACTATACCTATTGCATCGTGGAACTCTCCAATAACAGCACTTATTATAGCTGCTATTATAAGTATTACTATCATAGGTTCTGATAGTGCATCTTTTAAATCATCCCAAAAACTACCTTCTTCGATTGGTGTAAATTCATTTAGGCCGTATTTTTCTCTTCTCGATTTTACATCTTCAGTAGAAAGACCTCTGTCTCTATTTACACCGAGCTCTTTTAGTACATTTTCTTTACTTTCACTATAAAATTTCATTTTTACACTCCGTATGCTTTTCTTTCAAGATTTCTTTTCATGTCGTTTAAGCCTGTGTCATTTGTCCCTTCACCTATTGCAGAGAATTTCCAAGTGTTATCATGTCTATATATAAGACCTACTATTAATGCAGTCTTTCCATTGTAATCGTCAGATAAGTTGTATCTAGCAATTTCTGAATTATTTTTTGCATCATTCATTCTTATATATGCATTTTTAATCATGCCGAAGTTTTGATTTCTTCTGACACAGTCGTATATATTTACAACAAATAATAATTTACTAACTTGAGAAGGTATTTTATCTAAGTCGACTAAAATTACTTCGTCATCTCCTGCCCCTTCTCCAGTTAAGTTGTCTCCAGTATGTATTATAGAGTCGTTTTTTGTTCTTAAGTTACCAAAGTAAATTAAGTCAACTGGTGTGCTATCTTCATTTAATAAAAATACAGAAGCATCACAATCTATATCAGCGTTTCCCGAACCAAATAAAGCTTTAAAAAAGCCACCACCTTGTTCAACTGGATCCCATCCTAAGCCAACTCTTATTGCACTTAGTCCTGGATTAGATTTTTTTAAATCGATTTTTTGTCCTTTTTTAAGATTTATTGCCATAGCTTTCCTCCATAGAATTTGTTTTATACGTTTAATCCGTATTGTTTACAAAGAGCTTCAAGTCCACCTTCGAACCCTGCGCCCACTGCTGAGAATTTCCATTCTCCATTATTTTTATATATTTCACATACAACTACTGCAGTTTCTATTGAGAAATCTTCCCCTAAATCATATCTAAGCAATTCTTCATCATTGTCTGAATTTAGAAGTCTTACATAAGAGTTATTTACTTGTCCAAAGTTTTGTCTTCTTTCTTTAGCTTCATATATAGTAACTGTTACAGCTATTTTTTCTATTGTGTTTGGCATCTTTGAGAAATCTACTAGTATTTCTTCGTCATCTCCATCGCCATCACCAGTTCTGTTATCACCTAGATGTTCTACAGCTCCTGATGGATGTTTTAAGTTGTTGTAGAATATAAAATCTTCGTCATTTTCTACTCTTCCACTTTTACCTACCATAAATAAACTTACATCAAGGTCAAAGTCTTCTCCTCCATCAAACACATTAGTATCCCAACCTAATCCTAATTTAATATGTTTAAGTCCTGGATTGCCTTTAGTTAAATTGATTTTTTGTCCTTTTTTTAATTGAATTGCCATAATTCTACCCCCAAAAAACTATTTTTATACGTTAACTCCAAAATTTTTACAAAGAGCTTCAAGTCCACCTTCAAATCCTGAACCTAATGCATTGAATTTCCACTCTCCATTATGTCTATATATTTCACATACAACTACTGCAGTTTCTATAGAAAAATCTTCGCCTAATTCATATTTTAGAAGTTCTTGATTAGTATCTGCATTTACAACTCTTACATAAGAGTTATTTACTTGTCCAAAATTTTGTCTTCTTTCTTGTGCTTCATGTATAGTTACAGTAAAAGCAATTTTATTTACATTTTGTGGCACTAAACTTAGATCCAGCTTTACTTGCTCATCATCGCCGTCTCCTTCTCCAGTTAAATTATCACCTAAATGTTGTACGGCTCCTGATGAATGTTTTAAATTATTGTAGAAAATAAAATCAGAATCACTGTTTACTTTATCATTTTCTCCTAATAAAAATGCTGCTGAATCTAGGTCAAAATCAAACCCTCCATCGTATTTATTTGTGTCCCATCCTAGCCCTACAACTATGTTTTTAAGACCTGGGTTTCCTTTAGTTAAACTAACTTTTTGACCTTTTGATAATGTAATCGCCATTATAATCTCTCCTTTTTAAATTTTTGTTAAATATAATACCCTATTAAATACTATTATATCATTTTTTACATCATATAGGAAATATTATTAGCATCTCTAAACTTATTATTTAGTTTTTGATATTAAATCAATTTATAATACTTTTTTCTATTTTGTAACATAATATAATCGAGGTGATTATAATGAGAAATTTAATTTTATTAATATTTATTTTTATATTAAATATTAATAACTATCTTGATTATTCCTATGCGCTAGAATCATTTAATTTAAGGCCTATTGAGCTAAGCTATAACTTTTATGACTTAAATAAATTTATAGACACAGATACATTAAAGTACTCATATTGTCAATACAACGCTTATTTAGATAATCTAAATTATGAGTTAAAAGATAATAAAGAATTTAAAGATGCTTCTTTAGAAGAGATTTTAACTAATTTAGATTCTATGCCAGATAATATAGCCTTAAAAGTAAAGATGAATGCTTCACACGCTCTAAATTATGAGTATTTTTTTAAAAGTTTATCTCCCGAAAAAACATTCGTAAAAGGTAAACTTTTAAAAGAAATAAACAAGTCATTTTCATCTTTTGATAACTTTAAATCTGAATTTAAAAAATTAGCTTTAGATTCAAAATCGACTTGGATTTTCTTAGCCAAAAATTCTCAAAATGAATTATACTTGACTACCTCCAAAGAAATCTCTTGTCCAATAATTTATAAACATCAAATAATCTTATGTTTAAATATAGACGAAGAGCTTTATTCCAATAAAAGCGCACTTGTGGATAACTTCTTTAATTTTGTAAATTGGCGACAAGCTTCTCAAAATTACAATCAAAATAGGTTATTAAACAAAATTAGAGGTTAAAATAACCTCTAATTTTATTATCTATATACTTTTATCTAACTTTTTTATTCGCTTCAATATATTCTTCTTGTTCTTGCTCTTCTTTTTCTTTATTAACTACTTTTTCTTCTATATAATCTAAATCTTTATTTAATTTATTACCTAATTTCCATGCTATAAATACTACTGCGCAAAAACCTATAATCTTAACTGGACTTGTGATAAATCCATATATATCTTGACCTATATAACTTATAACTAAAAACATGATGAATTTACCTGATAATACTGCTGAGATAAATGTAGTCTTGTGTCTTTTACTTATTCCAGACGCAATAGTAATCACACATGCAGGTAAAAATGGACATGCATAAGCTATAAATAATAGTTTAAATCCTCTTTTTTCTATCCATAAAATAGCCTTTTGTATTTTATCGCTTTTAATTTTATCTAGTATTTTACTATTTTCACCTATTTTATAAATTATTAAAAATAAACATATTGTCCCCATAACAGAGCCTAACCACGATATTAAAAAACCTTTTAACATCCCAAATAATGCTGCATTAGCAGTTATTAATGCAACTAATGGTAGCATAGGTATAAAACTCTCTATAAATGTGCTGAAAAATCCTACACATAATGAAAGTACCCAATAATCCTGAACTAAATTTTGTAAAGCTTGTATATATTCCATAATATCTTTCTCCTTAGTTTTAACATTATAAAACTTGTATTTTAAAGAGATTCATCTTTATTTTAACCACTTATTTATTTTATATTTTAAATCTCTTATAAATATGCTCTTTTTTAGAATTATCTTATAATATGATTATAACCTATTTAAATGTATTTTTTATTTAATTATTCTTACATTTTAATAACAATTATGTAAGAATATATTTAAGAAAATTGTAATAAACAAAAAAGAGCTAAAAATATATTTAAATACTTTTAGCTCTTTTATTTATTGTTGGTTTTTAAAATGTAAATCCATTTGTGGATAAGGTATATCTATACCTTCTTTATCAAATCTTGTTTTAACTGTTTCTAATAAATCAAAATATACTGGCCAGTAATCTGAATTTTTCACCCACACTCTAACTGCAAAATCTAGAGAACTTGCATTGTGTTGGATAAGTCCTATAAATGGATCTGGTTTTGATAAGATAAGTTTATGATTGTCCACTATTTCTTTTAATACTTTTCTAACTTTTAATAAATCTGAATCATATGCAACTGAAAATACTAAATCTACTCTTCTAGTTTCTTTAGCTGAATAATTTATCAGACTTCCGTTGGATAATGTACCATTTGGTATCATAACTAATTTATTATCTATAGTAGCTAAATTTGTGTAAAATACTCCTATTTGCTCTACTGTACCTTCAAATCCTGATGTTTGTATATAATCTCCTACTTTAAATGGTCTTAAAAATAGGATTATAAATCCTCCAGCAAAGTTTGATAGACTTCCTTGAAGCGCTAAACCTACAGCAACCCCAGCAGAAGCTAATATTGCAGCTAGTCCTGTAAGTTTAATATCCCAATATCCGCCTACTATTACTAATAATAATATACATTTTAGAGATATATTTATACATGATTTTAAAAACTTAACGATTGTTACATCTACAGCTTTAAGTTCTGCAAATTTTAAAAATCTCTTAGATATATTATTTATCACTTTAAATCCAATAATTATTACTAGAACACCTATTATAAGTTTTACACCCATATTTATACCGTCATCTAATACCCAATTTGACAGTTTCTTCATAACTGTTGCAAAAGATAAGTGATCAAAGTTCATATTCGAGATTTCTTCCACTTTATTTCCTCCTCCATACTTTTTTGTCTCATATATAATAACATATTTTCAAAAAATATTGGAGATATATATTTTTTATCTTTTAATATAATATTATTTTACAGTTAATCCTGTTTTTACATTTCTTACCTTTGATTTTTACCAATATTTGAGTTATTATTTAATCAACATTAAATTTCATATATTATATACATCAGGGGGGAATACAAATGAATGATTTTTGTAGTAATTGCAAAGGAGAAAATTCATGTATAATATCAGAAAGTTCATCTAATTATTTTTATTGTGAAAATTGCGGGGAAAACAAAGAAATCGCTTTAAAAAATAATTTATTTGACTTAATTTTTAAATCTTTAGATACATATTTCAAACATACCCACACTAAATCTATATACAATTTAAAAATTAATGTCGAATTAAAAGATGGTTACTTAATAGAAGAGATCAATGGGGATATACTAAACAAGAAGGAGTGTCCATTTATCTTATCAAGAAAGGATGAATACTTCTTTAAAAATACTTTAAATTATCTAATAGAAGATGATTTACATATAACTAGCGATGAAATCGACTTAAATGTCAACTTCATCAATTAACAAAAAATAAAAACACCTTTTAAAGGTGTTTTTGTTTTTTATAATACATAGATATCATTATTTATATTTAATTTGTTAATCATATTTTACTTTTTTAATAGCTAAGAACTATATTGCTTATTAATGCAAAAAATTCTCTTGTATAATTTAAAATTGCTAATTTTGAATTTGATTTTGATGTATAAAAACTCATTTGTTTATATCCACTCTTTCTAGAAATAACTTTACTTCTCAAAGTGTGAAAATCAGTCGTTATAACTTTTATTTTTAGGTCTTCTATTTTTTTATTAGATAGATTTTCTATTATTTTCTTAGAAAAATCAAAATTCTCTTTTGTTGTTTTAGATTTATCTTCCATTATAATCATATCTTTATTTATACCTTTTGATACTAGATAGTCTTTCATTGCAGAGGCTTCAGTTATATCCTCTCCTCTTCCTCTACCGCCTGAGACTATTATCATTTTTTCTTGTTTTGTTTTATTTAAGTATTCTATACAAGTATCTAATCTATCTTGCAAACTCTTACTTATATTTGTTTTATTTACTAATGCACCCAAGACTATTATATAGTCGCAATCTGAGTTTAAATTTTGCTTTGGATAAAATACCATTATAGATTCAACTAAGATAAATATAGAAATAAATATCATAAGTATTTTCTTGGCAAATTTATATAATTTTTCTTTTTTTATTAAATACTTTTTTGTAAAATGATATATAAAACAAAACATCCCTAAAACTAAAAATAAATATTTAAATCTTAAAAACGACATTATATTTATAATAAAAAAGTAAAAAATAAGTAAAGAACCTATTATTAAGTCTATATATTTTTTTAACATATTTTTATTTTGTATAAATATACACCTTTCTCTTTTAATTATATATATTAAATAAATTTATAGTAGTGGAGCAAACATCCTTATAATTAACCTTCCAAACTTTCTTATCACACTAGTATTTTTACATTCGGCCATAGTAACTTTATGGCATTTCTTCAATGTATCTAAATAATCTTTTTTTATATCACTTATACTATCTGTTTTATAAAGCCATACACCACATTCATAATGTAAGTACAAACTTCTAAAGTCCAAATTTATACTTCCAACTACTGCGTATTCATCATCTACAACAAAGGTCTTGGCATGCATAAACCCAGGTATAAATTCATAAATCTCTATCCCATCTTTTATAAATGATTCATAATATGATTTTGTAACAGCGTGGACAAATTTTTTATCAGGTATATAAGGTGTTACTATCTTAATATCTACGCCAGATTTTGATGCTATTTTAAGTGCAGTCGCCATCTCATTGTCGATTATTAAGTATGGAGTATTTATATAAATATAATCTTTTGCTTTATTTATCAAGTTTAAATATACAGTCTCACCTATTGGTTCATTTATAAGAGGACTGTCATCAAAAGGCTGTACATATCCATTTGTGTTGTAATATTTATCTTTAGATGGTTTAAATCTCATATAATCTTCTTCTCGATTATCTATATAGTCCCACATAGATAAAAACATTCTAGTCAAATTCCAAACTGCATCACCTTTTAACATTATAGCTGCATCTTTCCAATATCCATGCTTTTCATATTCATTTATATATTCATCAGCTAAGTTTATACCTCCTGTAAATCCTACATCCCCATCTATCACTACTATTTTTCTGTGGTCTCTATTATTAAGCCTTCTTGTAAAAAAGGGTTTAACCGGATTAAATACCTTGCATTTTATACCCTTAGCTTCTAATTTTTTTTGATAATTATGTGGTAGTGTAATTATACACCCTACATCATCATAAATAACCCTCACATCAACACCTTGTTTTACTTTTTCTTCTAAAATTTCTAATATTGAGTTGAACATTTTTCCCTCTTGTATTATAAAATACTCTAAAAAAATAAACTTTTTAGCTTTTTTCAATTCTTTCAAAAGAGCTTCAAACTTCTCCTCCCCAATTTTAAAATAAGTCGTCTCTGTATTATTATAAACAGGGCATTTTGCATAATTTAATATATATTCACTTTGATTTTTTGCATATATATTATCTTCTTGTAGTTTTTGCATTATTTTATCATTTTGTTTTAAAGAGTGTGTCATCTCTATATTTTGTATCGCCATCTTAAGCTTTTCTCTTGCACTGAGTTTATTTCCACCGTATAGTAGATAAAAAAGCCCACCAAATACAGGGAAAATCATCACAGGAATAATCCATGCAATTTTATAACTAGGATTACTTTTACTATTAGTAATTATAAAAACTATTACAATGCTAAGTGCTAGAGAAGCTATATAGAAGTTAAAGAAATACTCACTATATTGTAATAAGAAAAATATTATTATTGCTACTTGTATTAAAAACGAAATTGCCAGAAGTATTATTCTCTGTACAGATCTTTTAAATAAAATATTCATAAATTCCCCTCTTTTGCAATATATTCACTATTATTATATGTTTTTATTTCAGTACTGATATAAATTTAAAAAGAACCACTATATGAATAATTATTACATAATGGTTCTTTTAAATCAATTTATAATGTGTATCAATTTTTTAACTAAACTAAAATAGATAATTTATCTTCTAGCATCTTTTTAGCAATTTGAGGATTTGCTTGTCCTTTTGAAGCTTTCATCACTTGACCCATTAAATAACCTGCAGCTTGTTTTTTACCAGCTTTAAAGTCTTGTATTGATTGTGGGTTATTTTGTAAAACTTCATCAACTAATTTTTCAAGTTCGTCAGATGAACTTATTTGAGTAAGTCCTTTTTCTTTTATTATAACTTCTGGTGATTTATTAGTATCGAACATCTCTGCAAATACTTCTTTACCAGCTGTCTTACTTATTTTGCCTTCATCAATAATTTTAATTAGATGAGCTAAGTTTTCAGGTTCCATTTTTATATCTTCTGGTTCTAATCCTTTAACGTTTAGAAGTCTCAACATATCTCCTAAGATATAGTTGTCTACTACTTTAGGATCTACACCAAAAGCTACAGTATCTTCATAAAAATGAGCTAGAGTTTTATTAGATATTATTATAGATGCATCTTTTTGAGGTATTTTATAATCTCTTATAAATCTTTGTTTTTTCTCTGCAGGCATTTCTGGAAGATTTTCTCTTGTTTTATCTACAAAAGACTGCTCAATTATAATAGGTGTTAAATCTGGTTCTGGGAAATATCTATAGTCATGAGCTTCTTCTTTTGAACGCATTGGTAAAGTTTTGGCTTTTGCTGCATCCCATCTTCTAGTCTCTTGTCTTATTTTATACTCTTCACCGTATTGATATAATTCTCTTTGTCTTTTTTCTTCTCTCTCTAGAGCTTTTTGAACTTCTCTAAATGAGTTTATATTTTTTATTTCGACTTTTGTTCCGTATTCTTCTTGTCCAACAGGTCTTATAGATATATTGGCATCACATCTTATTGAACCTTGTTCCATACGACAGTCAGATACTTCAGCATATTCAAGTATTCCTTTTAATTGTCTCATAAACTCTGCAGCTTCTGCAGGAGATCTTAAATCTGGCTCTGTAACTATTTCTATTAGAGGTACACCACATCTGTTGTAATCTATTAGTGAAAATGGTTCATCTTCTAAATGCACAAGTTTACCTGCATCTTCTTCTATATGTATTCTGTTTATTCTTACTTTTACTTCCCTTCCCTCAAAATCGAATTTAACTAAACCTTCACCACACATAGGTATATCGTATTGTGATGTTTGGAAGTTTTTTGTCAAGTCTGGATAGAAGTAGTTTTTTCTGTCCATCTTATTGTAGTTATTTATCTTGCAACCAAGAGCAGTTCCAGCCTTTACTGCAAGTTTTATTACATCTTCATTTAATACTGGTAAAGTCCCTGGAATACCTAAGCATATTGGACAAGTATTTTCATTAGGTTTTTTACCGAATTCTGTAGAACAGCTACAGAATATCTTTGTTTTTGTTTTTAATTCGGCATGTATTTCAAGCCCTATGACTGTTTCATATACCATAATCTACACCTCTCTATCAAATTGTAGTGCTAATTTCTTTTCAAGTTGATAAGCAACTTTGTATATCTTATCTTCGCTAAATGTATCTCCTATTAATTGGATACCTACTGGAAGTCCCTCTTTGCTCTTTCCTCCTGGCATTGACAATGCTGGCATTGTAGCTAAGTTTATATTTATTGTATATATATCAGCTAAATACATTGCAGTAGGGTCTTCACACCTTTCTCCTATTTTAAATGGAAGTATTGGAGAAACTGGTCCAAGTATTATATCGTATTTTTTAAATGCTTCTTTGAAGTCTTGTTTTAATTTTGTTCTGAATTTTTGAGCTTTATTGTAATAAGCATCATAATATCCTGATGATAATGCATATGTTCCAAGCATTATTCTTCTTTTGACTTCACTACCAAAACCTTCACTTCTACTTTTTTCTATCATATCGTCTACTGATGTGTAGTCTTTTGCTCTATATCCGTAGCTAACTGAGTTAAATCTAGCTAAGTTAGAACTAGCTTCTGCAGAAGATATTATGTAGTATGGAGCAAGCCCGTCTTTAGTTATCGGTAGGGAAAATTCTTCTACTTCACATCCTAATTCTCTCAATGCGTCTAAATCTTTAAGTACTATTTCTTTTATCTCAGGGTCTAATCCCTTTTCTTCTATAAATTCTTTTGGTATACCTATTTTCATACCTGCTATGTCTTGGCCTAATTGTTTTGTATAATCTACCTTTTCGCGTCCTTTTGCAGTAGTACAATCTAAGTCGTCTTCTCCTGCAATTATATCTAATAGATAAGCATTATCTTCTACATTCATTGAAAATGGCCCAATTTGATCAAGTGATGAACCAAAAGCTATAAGCCCAAATCTAGATACTAATCCATAAGTTGGTTTCATACCTACTATACCGCAAAATGATGCAGGTTGTCTTATTGAGCCACCAGTATCAGAACCTAGTGCTAGTGGAACCATTTCACTTCCAACAGCAGCCGCAGAACCACCAGAAGACCCACCAGGAACTCTAGTTAAATCGATTGGGTTTTTTGTAACCTTCATAGCTGAGTTTTCTGTTGAAGATCCCATAGCAAATTCATCTAAATTTGTCTTACCTATAAGTATTGCATCTTCAGCTTGTAATTTTTTAATTACTGTTGCATCATATGGTGGCACAAAATCCTCAAGCATCTTTGAGGCACAAGTTGTCTTTACACCATGTGTACATATATTATCTTTTATCGCTATAGGTATCCCAGCAAGTAATCCTAAATTCTCACCTTTAGCTACTTTTTCATCTATTTCTTGTGCTTTTTTAAGAGCTTCATCAGTTTGAAGTAATAAGAAAGCATCTACTTTATCTTCTCTTTTATCTATTGTATCTATATATGATTTAACAAGATCATAACTTTTTACTTCGCCAGATTTTATTTTAGCTACTAATTGTTTTATACTCATTATAAAGTCCTCCTACTCAATGATTTTTGGCACTTCTATTGCAGTACCTCTCATTGTTTTTACATTTCTAAATAAATCTTCTATCTCACATTTTTTAGGAATGTCTTTTCTAGTTACAGATACTGTAGGTCTTATTTCTACAACATCGTCTAAGTCTAGTGCATCTAGTGTTTTAAATTGTTGTAATATATTTTCAAATTCTTTTGCAAATTTTTCAGCTTCATCTTCGTCAAAATGTAGCTTAGCTAATTGCGCAATATATTTAACTTCATCTTTACTAATTGCCATAATAATTTCTCCTTTTAATTTTTATTTTAAAACTCTATTTAAATATGATATTTATCAAGTTTTAAATTTTATATACTACTTTATATTTATATATTACCATAACTATCTTATGGAGTTAATCTCTTCATATCTCTAGGTATAAGGGCAGCCTCTCTTATGTTTGAAAGTTTTAGTATTTTCATAGTAAGTCTTTCAAGACCTATAGCAAATCCACCATGTGGGGGCATACCGTATTTAAATGTTTCTAGATAAAAATCAAAATCTTCTGGGTTTAATCCAAATTTAATTATATTTGCCTTTAACATTTCGTAATCATGTATTCTTTGACCACCTGTAGTTATTTCAAGCCCATCGTATATTAAATCAAAGCTCTTTGTCAAAGTTTTGTCTTTATCATCAGGCATAGTATACATAGGTCTTTTTGTAACTGGGTATTTAGTTAAAAATACAAATTCTGTGCCGTATTCTTTTTTAACATAATCACAAATTAATTCTTCACCTTTTGCATCTATATTTCCAAGTGGTGATTTTTTATTGTATTTTTCAAGAAGGATTTTGTGAGCTTCATCTAAAGTTATTCTAGGTATTTTAACTTCATCAGGAAGTTTTACTTTATACATTTCTAATTCTTTTTTACAAACTCTATTTAGATGTTTAAATAAATAATCTAAAAAGCCTTCTTCTAAATCCATAAGTTCAAATTCATCTTTTATAAATCCCATCTCAACATCTAAACTCACATATTCATTTAAATGTCTCCAAGTGTTGTGAAGTTCTGCTCTATATGCATGACCTATTTCATATACTCTTTCAAATCCTGCTCCCACCATCATTTGTTTATAAAATTGTGGTGATTGAGCTAAGAAAGATCTTCTATCAAAGTAGTTTACTGTAAACATCTCTGAACCACCTTCAGTAGATGAATCTATTATTTTTGCTGTGTGTATTTGTTCAAAGTTTTTACTTCTTAAATAATCTCTAAACGCTTGCTCTATTTCATTTTGTACCTTAAATATTGCCCTTATTTCTGGCCTTCTAAGTGCTATCGTTCTATGGTCTAATTGAGTTTCTAAAGCTGCTTTATTTTTAAAACTATTTATTTCAAAAGGAAGTTTATCATAATATGTTTTTCCTAGTATTTTAATTTTATCTACAATTATTTCTATTCCACCTGGTGCTTTTTCATTTTCACTTTTTTTACCTACTACTTCTACAGCATTTTCAAGTTTTAATCCTTCTATTTGATCTTTATCTGTTACAAGTTGTACAATACCACTTTTATCTCTTAATTTTATAAATACTACACTACTCAAATCGATAATTTTATATATCCAACCTCTAAGTAGCACAACTTCATCATCTGAAACTTTAAGTTCACTTATAAAAGTTCTATCTAATGTTTTTTCTATTGTCTGCATAAATTTCACCCTTTCTTTTATACTAATTATTATTTTCCCCTTAATTTTTTCAATTAAAAAACCCGTCTCTATACTAATGTATAGGGACGGGATAATTTCCGCGGTACCACCCTAGTTGGCTAAAAGCCCAACTCTGCAAAGTACTAATATACTTTTTCTCCTTTAACGGTGAGACTCCGTTTAGCTTTACTCTTATAAAGTATAATTTCTTCTAACTACTCCAAAGTGTTATTTCAATTTAAGTATCATATAGAGCTTCCACCATCCTCTACTCTCTGTAAATCTATCTTAAATTTACTTTCTTTTTCACTGTATTTAGCTTATTGATTTCTTATTATGTATACATTGTAGGATAAAAAATATATATTCGCAACAATATTTTTTATTTTTTTCGTATTTTTTTAATTTTCTCTAAATTTATATTTATATTATATCTGCTTTTTATAAAATTATACAATTTTATATTAAAATTATATAATATTGAAATTCACAAAAACTAATTTGGAATGATTTAAGTATTTTTAAATAATTTTAAAAGTAAATTTTAAATTACATCTAAATACAAAAGTTATGGGATATAAAAATATACCCCATACCTTTTGTATTTTATTTTTTATATTCGCCGAAATATCTTTCTAATAGTCCTAAAAATGCTTTACCATGTCTAGCTTCGTCTTTACACATTTCGTGAACTGTATCGTGTATAGCATCAAGTCCTAATTCTTTTGCTTTTTTAGCTAATTTTAATTTACCTTCAGCAGCTCCATACTCAGCTTCAACCCTAGCAGTTAAATTTGATTTTGTACATGGTTCTACTACTTCGCCTAGAAGTTCTGCAAATTTAGCAGCATGCAGAGCTTCTTCTCCTGCTATTTTATCGTAAGCTGCACCTATTTCTGGATATCCTTCTCTATCTGCAACTCTACCCATGGCTAAATACATACCTACTTCTGTACATTCAGCTAAGAAGTTTGCTCTTAAGTCTTCTACTAATTCTTCGTCAATTCCTTTAGCAGAGCCGACATGATGTTCATCTGCCCAATCTAACTTATCTTTTTTTTCTATGAATTTATCACTTCCAACACCACAGACTGGACATTTTTCTGGTGGTTCTTCACCTTCATATATATAACCACATACTGTACATACCCATTTTTTCATATTAAAACCTCTCCTTTGTATTTTACTAAGAATAGATATAAAAAAAATTTCATATTTATTTATATATTCTTTTATGTATATTTACATATTAGATAAATTATTTACATCTAATTCTAGGTATATTTTGGTCTAATCACTCAAAAAATATACACGAATATACAATTTATCTAAGGAGGTCTCTATGAGTTTTCTTAATATTTTTTTAACTGGATTTGCACTTTCTATGGATGCATTTGCAGTCTCTGTAACTAAAGGTATAACTCTAAAAAATATAAATTCCAAGATTGCTTTTAAAATTGCATTTTCTTTCGGCTTTTTCCAAGGTATAATGCCTTTTATAGGTTGGTTTTTAGGAATTAGATTTGAATCTTACATAAAATCTATCGACCACTGGATAGCTTTTTTCTTACTATCTTTTATCGGTCTTAAAATGATTCTTGAAGCTGTTGAAAGCAATAGAATAGATTTTAAAAATGAATCTGAAAAAGACACGTATATGAAAAGTATATCGACAATAGACAATAAAGAAATTCTTATATTATCTATCGCTACTAGTATAGATGCACTAGCTGTAGGTGTGAGTTTTGCATTTTTAAGTATATCAATCTTTCCTGTTTGCTTTAGTATTTTTCTTATAACTTTAATCGTTTGCTTTTTAGGAGTATTAATAGGTAAAAAATTAGGCTCTGTATTTAAAAATTACGCTCAAATTATAGGTGGAGTTATTTTAATCTTTATCGGCGCTAGTATATTAAATGAACATATTCATTTTATATCGAAAATATTTTATTAAAAATAAGACATGCTATTTTTATATGGTTTATATAAAAAGTATTCCTATAATTTTATTATATACAGGAATACTTTTTATACGTTTATCTTATAAATGATATACTCTATTAACACGTTCACCTATAACACTAAGTGTCTCATTAGTTATAGTATTGCTAAGTAAGCTTATCTGATTTACAGACAGATAATTATCACCATCTTGTCCAATTAATGTAACAATATCGCCTTCACATACATCTATCCCACTTACATCAATCATCATTTGGTCCATACATACATTTCCTATTTGTTTTGCAAATTTTCCATTTACTAAGACTTTCATATCTTTTTTAGATATAAGTCTTGATAATCCATCTGCATAACCTATAGTTATAGTAGCTACTTTTACATGCTCTGTGGCAGTGTAGTTGTTTCCATAGCCGACTGACTCTCCCTGTGTTATTTCTTTTACCATAGCTACCTTACATCTAAGAGAAAGTGTCGCCTCAAATTTCATATTATCTGGAAGATGATTTAAGGTATCGTCTAATGGGTCGCTTGGAACTCCATACAGTATTATACCTGGTCTGACTAAGTTGTAATGTAAATCCCTATAAGTGACTATTCCGTAGCTATTTTGAAGATGTATATTTTTAGGGTTATACCCATCTTCTTTTAATTTATTTAATATAAAGTCAAAGTTGGAAATTTGTTGTTTAGTAAATTCTATATCAACTTCTAAATTACTGTCTGATCTAGATAAATGAGAAAAGATTCCTTCTATTTGAATATTATTTAAATCAAACATCTTTTTTATTAAATCAAGATGTTCCTTTGGTTCGCCTAATCTATTCATTCCTGTATTTAATTTTATATATCCCTTTACTACGCCTGGTAGTTTATTTAATTCTTCTGCATATTCTTCGCTTACTAATGTTTGACATAAATCATACTTGATTAATTCGTCTTTTCGACAACAAGGGGTCCATCCCAAAATTATTATTTCACCTTTTATCCCACTTTTTCTGAGCTTTATAGCTTCTTCTATAAAAGCAACTGCAAAATGTTTTACACCTATACTCTCAAGATATTTTGATACAACTATATCTCCATGACCATATGCATTAGCTTTTACAACACCAATTATATCTACATCATCATGCAAAAGTTTTCTTATAACTTCTACGTTGTGTTTAAGTTTTGATAAATCAATTTCTGCCCATGCTCTAAAATTAGATGTATCAATTTCATTTTTATTATTATAAATTTTCATATCCACCTTGATTCCCCCTATATATTTAATTTTAATATTATACATAAAAATAGATATGCCATAATCTTTTTAATTAAATTATAACATATCTATTTTGTTTAGTTTTTTAAGTATTTGTTTTAATACTTATTTATTTTTATTTTGATTTAAACTGTAGTTTATAATCTCTCATGTAGAGTTTCATTTTCTGTTGTCAGTCTTCTAGAATTAAATTCGTCTATTTTTTCTTTTAATTCTGGATCATATTCTGTATTTTTTTTTGTATCGTCTTCTCCTTTATCTTTTTCGTCCATTTCTTCCATTTCTAATTCTTCTATTATCTTTTCTATTTTTCTGCATTTTATTTTTTTGCATATTTTTACAACAACTATGGAAGCAACGGCAAGTATACCACCTATTACTAGGCCTTTACAACAACATTCCTGTTGTTTTTTTCTTTTATCATCACAACAAAACATCACTAATCACCTCATCAGTTTAAATTAGTAATAGTATTTGTATTTTAAAAAATAATATTTTATATAAAATCAAGAAATATTATCAGCTAATATCAGACATTTCTAGATTTACCTTTTCTTCTAAATGTTGTGATATATCGTATACTTCTTCTATTCCATTTTGATTTTTAGATTTTTTGAAAATAAGTCTTACTGTAGTTCCTTTATCAACTTCGCTTTCTATATTTATCTCTCCATCTAAAGCATCTACAAGTTTTTTGACTATACTAAGTCCGATGCCACTTCCTTCTTTTATTACAGCATTTTTGTTTTCCATTCTCTCAAATCTGTCAAATATAGTGTTTATTCTGTCCTTAGGTATTCCAATTCCACTATCTATAACATCTATATATACTTTTTCTTTTCGGTCTTTTACAATCACATCTATATTGCCATTTGGATTATTATATTTTATAGCATTAGAAAGTATATTTAACATTATTCTTTCCATCTGGTCTATATCTATATCGCAATATAATTCTTCTTGTTCTGCATCAAATACTACATCTATTTTTTGTCTTTTAGCAAAATTTATAACAGACATTGTAATATCTTCTGTAATAGAAACTATATTTACACGTTTTTTATGTATTTCAACTTTATTATTCTCTAGTTTTGTAGAATCTATAAAGTTATTTATAAGTCTAATAAGTCTATTGCAGTTTTGCTTTATAAGCTTGTTAAACTCTAAAATTTTATCATAATCTCCTTTTTGTAGGTTTAAATCTTGTATTTGAACGGTTGAGTATATTACATTTACAGGTGTTTTAAATTCATGTGATATATTTGACAAAACTTCATCCCTTGTTTTCTCCATTACATCTCTTAATTGTAATTCTCTTTTGGCATCTTCTAATTTTATCTTGTCTTCTATACTGTCTATTATGGAAACTTGAAATGTCTTTTGATGTACAGTTTCATAAAATCTTATTTCTTGTGCTTCAAACATCACGTTATTATATGAAAATCTAGTGTGAATTACACTTTCTTTTTTTTCGTTTTTATCTATAGATTTTATTGTTTTATCGTATTTTTCTCTATCTTCTTTATAAATTAAATCCGATATATTTTTATTTATTATATTTTCCTCAGAATCTAATTTAAATAATTTTAGTACTTTATTATTTACAAACATTATCTTGTGTTTGTGAGATATTATTATCCCACTGGGCATGTTTTTTAAAAGCTGTTCATAGATTATTTTGTAGTATTCCATATTGAAATTTACTTCTTCTATTTTTTCTATATTTTGTTTTAGTTTTTCTCTTTCATCTAATAAATTGTAGTAAAGATTTCTATTTGGTCTTTTTATAATATCTCTAAAACATATAGTATATACTAAATATACATGAATAAAATTTAAAAATATAAGCCCTATGCAGTTGAGCTTATTGCCAAATGATGTCTGTGGATATATATTTGTAAATTCTACAGCACCTAAGAAAATCATAAATAATAATATGATAATTCTACATATAAATAAAATCTTCATATCTCTTATAGTGTTATAATTATAAAATTGTTTATTTAACTTATCTATTTTTAAGATGCAATATATATACTTGATTAAAAAAATACTGCAAAATATATTTTTAACATAATCAGATATATCAGGTATTATGCTTGTCCAAGTTATAAGTATATAAAGTATTGGTATAAATATCGCAATTACATTAGCAATATTATTAAATTTATATATTTTATTTTTTTTACTATAAATATACACAAATAAAATATATAGTGAAGCTTGTACGCCTAAATTAACTAGCGTAATTTCAATTTCTTTATTTAAAGTATCATAATTTAAATTATCAAATACATATATTGCAAATAATGCATTCGTTATTGAGACTATTCCAAAAATTCTAGCTAAATCCTTATAAATACCGTCTTCTGATGTGCTTAGTGTTACAATACTCATAATATACGCAAACATTCCAATTATTCCATTGATTATAATTAGGATAAGATACATATAATATATATTCATATCTTTTAAAACAGTAAAAACTCCCCCTATTATTAAAATATAAACCCCAACAAAGTCAATTAAATAACTCTTTCTATTTAAAAATTTCATAAAGTCCCCCCCTATAAACCTTATCGTATAAAAGAGCAAATCATATTTACATCCCTATATACCTTATATTATATTTTCTTTTTGCCTTTATTTACAAGTATTTTGGAGCATATTTTTATATAATATTAAATTTTTTTAATATATTGACATAAATTTCTCAATAATTTTATATTAACTTATATTTTATACTTATATTATTAAAATCAAAAATAAAAGAACACTGATAAAACAGTATTCTTTCATTTTGATTTTAATATATTATTTTATATTTATTAAGCATTTAATATTGCCTTTTGAACAGTTACATTTACTATTTTATAAATCAATACTCCCACTATTAAGTTTATAGCTACAGCTGGAACTACTACTGACATAAATAACACTGTGAAGTTTCCTGGAAGCCCGACTATTATTTGAGCTGCTGTTAAAAATATTGTTCCACTTACAAAAGTTCCTACTACCATCATTATACCTGTAACTATTATATCTTTAACTTTATCTCCTAAAGATTTTATAAAAGGAAGTTTATATGAAAGTGTCATAACTAAAAACATTATATTTGTAGTTATAAATTTATCTATAACATTTGGTATTTGCCCTCCTGGAAATGCACTAGTCATTCCTGCAAATATTCCTGCTATAATACCTGCTACTAAACAAGTTTTATAACTATCTCTATTTATAACCATAAGTGTAAATAACATTATCAATGTTGTATCTGGTTTAATTGTAAATATAGGTGGTGTTACTTGATGTAGTACTAACCCCATAGCTAATAATATCGCATTTAATGTTAATTTTCTCGTATTTGTTTTTGTTCTCATTTTTTAAAACCCTCCTAAAATTCTTATTTTTGAAATTTTCTTTAAATTCAATCTTCTCAAGTCCTTCTAATGGAGTTCACAACATTTTAACACCTCCTTTTTTCCTCATTTCGATACTTATTATAAATTTATCAACACTTTGAAAGTTTATAAATTTGTTTAATTTGTATTTTTATATTAATTTTTCTTAAAATTAAAAAACTCCGTCCTATTATATTAATAGGACGGAGATAATATCCGCGTTGCCACCTAGATTGTATATAAATATATACCTCTTATTAAAGTACTAACATACTCTTTCGCTATAACGTGCGATCACGGTAAAGTCTACTTTCAAAAGTTGATTTCAATTTACTCCTCTAAGGCCCATTCATTAAATTTCTTCTTGTCGAGATTCCACCATCCTCAACTCTCTATATTGAACCTAAATTTAACTACTCTTCCTTTTCAAAGGATTTAAGTTATATTATTCATACTTATATAGTATTCAGTTTTGTAAATTTTGTCAACAGTTTTTATATTTAAATTAAATTATTTTAAATGGATTTAGATAAATATCACTTTTAATTGTTTCAAATTCTTCAAAGCCATCTATAAATCTCTTCATAACATCTTTGAATATATCTTCTGTGTCAAAGTGTCCACAGTCAATTACATTCATATTTATATCTAGAGCATCTTGTGCTTCGTGATACTTCATATCTCCAGTTATTAAAACTTGAGCACCTTTTATTTTTGATAATTTAACTAAGTCAGATCCAGCACCTGTGCAAAGTGCAATTCTTTTTATTTTAGAATTTAAATCCCCAACTAGTCTTATCTTATCCATATTTAAAGTATATTTTATTTTGTTTGCAAGCTCTTCTAAAGTTATTTCTGAATCTAAGTTTGCAATTCTTCCTAGACCTTGTTTTTCACCTTCATTTTGAAGTTCATATACGTCATATGCTACCTCTTCATATGGATGTGCTTTTATCATTTCTTTAATTACTTTATTTAGTATGCTTTTAGGCACAATAGTCTCTATTTTAACTTCATCTGATTTCTCAACTTCGCCTATCTTTCCTATAAACGGATTAGTACCCTCTTCTGGCTTAAATGTACCTGTTCCTGAGATGTTGAAAGTGCAGTGGCTATAGTTTCCTATATAACCTGCTTTATTTTGCCCTAAAACGCCTCTAATAGCGTCTTCATAACCTTTTGGAACATATACAGCTAGTTTATATAATTTTTCTCTGTGAGTCTCTTCTAGTATCTCACAATTTTCAAAGCCCATAATCTCCATAAAGTAGTCATTTAGTCCGTCTTTTGCAATATCAAAATTTGTATGCATTGAATAAAGACTTATATCATTTTTTATTAATTTTAAGATAAGTCTTCCCTTTAAATCACCTGAGTTAACTCTATTTATTTTTGAAAAAATAAATGGATGGTGAGTTATTATTAAGTCCACACCTTTTTCTATTGCTTCATCTACTACTTTTTCATTAGCTTCTAATGTAACTAATATTTTTTTTACTTCTTGTTCGTATTCTCCAACTAATAACCCGACGTTGTCCCATGAATATGCTAAATTAGTAGGATATTTGCTTTCAATTTTATTAATTAAATTTCGAAGTTTCATATATTCCTCCTTATTTATTCAATAAATCATTTAATTCCTCTATCTTTTTATTTATAATAGATTTTCTATGAGAAACTGCATCTCCATCTTTTCCGTCTAATTTTCTTAATATGTTTTCGTTTATTCTTATTTTATTTCCTATAAAATCTTTAAGTAGAGGATCTTGTTTTTCTATTAATTTTTGACCTATTTCATAGTAAATAGGTTCTATATCTTGCTCCTTTAATCCTTCATATTTACACTCTATTATTTCGTATAATCTGTGTTCTTCTCTAACTAAATGTTCATCTATTATTTTGTATCCATTTTTGTATAAGAACATTCTAAGTTCTTCTGGAGCTTGCATAGGTTGAAGTATTAGCTTTTCAGTTGTGTGTGCAACTGCTTCATTTGCTTTTAATATATCGTTTATAAGCATACCACCCATACCTGCTATTATTATTTCATCTACTTCATTTGGTTTTAGAACTTCTATTCCCGAACCTAATCTCAAGTCAACTTTATCTATTAAGTTATTTCTCATAACTTCTTTTTTTGCATTATCTAAAGGACCTTTATTTACATCCCCTAAAATAGCGTATTGTATTGTATTTTTATTTAAAAGGTATACTGGTATATATCCGTGGTCAGTACCTATATCTGCTAATCTTTTATCTTTATCTACTAATGATGCAATCTTTAATAGTCTGTCTGTAAGTTTCAAATATTTCATCCTCTCTAGTTTAAATTGTGTATTTATAAATAATTATTAATTTAAAAATTCGCCTTTTCAGGCGAATTCTTATCTTAGTCTAAATAATCTCTTAATTTCTTAGAACGACTTGGATGTCTAAGTTTTCTAAGTGCTTTAGCTTCTATTTGTCTAATTCTCTCTCTAGTTACGTCAAATTCTTTACCTACTTCTTCTAACGTTCTAGCTCTACCATCTTCTAAACCAAATCTTAATTTTAATACTTTTTGTTCTCTTTCATTTAATGAGCCAAGTACTTCTTCTATTTGGTCTTTAAGTAGAGAATAAGCAGCAGCTTCTGCAGGTGCTAAAGCATCTTCATCTGGTATAAAGTCTCCTAAATGACTATCTTCTTCTTCACCTATTGGTGTTTCTAAAGATACAGGATCTTGTGCTATCTTCATTATTTCTCTTACTTTTTCTTCAGACATATCCATTTCTTTTGCAATTTCTTCTGGTTTTGGATCACGTCCTAATTCTTGAAGTAATTGTCTAGATACTCTTATTAATTTATTTATAGTTTCTACCATATGAACTGGTATTCTTATAGTTCTAGCTTGGTCAGCTATAGCACGAGTTATAGCTTGTCTTATCCACCATGTTGCATAAGTACTGAATTTAAATCCTCTTTCATAGTCGAACTTCTCAACAGCTTTTATTAATCCAAGGTTTCCTTCTTGAATTAAATCAAGGAATAGCATCCCTCTACCAACGTATCTTTTAGCTATACTTACAACTAATCTTAAGTTGGCTTCTACTAATCTTTGTTTTGCTACTTCGTCGCCTTCCATCATTCTCTTTGCATATTCTATTTCTTCATGCGGTTTAAGAAGAGGAATTTTCCCGATTTCTTTAAGGTACATTCTAACTGGGTCATCTATGCTTATTCCTTTAGGAAGAGATAAGTCTATTTTATCCATTTCTACATCGTCTTCTTTTTTAAGTTCGTCATCAGATACTCCATCAAAATGATCGTCTACCATTAAATCGTTATCATTATCAGAAAAATCAACATCAGCTTTTTGAGTTTTATCTTCTATTATTTCTATACCTAAGTTCCCAAGTGTTTCATAAAGATTTTCTACTTGGTCTTTGTCTAGTTCTGTCTCCGAGAATGCTTCCATAATCTCTGATAATGTTAAAGAACCTTGCTTTTTACCTTTGTCTATTAATGTTTTTGCCGTTAACCTTTTATTGTCTTTTTTACTTGCCATAAATACTTCTCCTCCTTTCTATAAGTCTTTTTTTATTTTTTCTTTTTTCAAAATTTCTAAACTTAAATTCATAATTTTCTCATCTACCTCTTTCGTATTGCCATTGGTTTTTTTCAATAATTCAAGCTTGCTTGATAGCTCTTTTATTTGATAGGACATTGATTTTATCTCATTGTCTATTATATTTTTCTTAATTTGTTTAATTATGTTTTTAGTGCTCTCAAGAGTATAAGTATTAATTTCTTCAATTTGGATATTTTGTATATTGTTTACATATTCTTCAGATATGTTTAAACTTTTAATTTTGTCAATAGTTATTTTGTCCAATTCTCTATTTTTAATTATGTAATTAAAAATTTCTTTTGTTTCATCAAATAAAAACTGTTGTTCATTTATATCTTGTAATACAGATTCTCTCAAGTTTTTGTTTTCCATCAATAACTTTATAAACTTAGCTTCTACTTTTAGATAACCATCTTGGATTTTTGACATTTGTTCTATTTTTTTATGAACATTTGTATTTCTTTTATTAGTTTTATTATAATTGCTATTTACTTTTATTCCTACACTAGCTCTAATTGATTCTATACTTATATTTGTTAAATCACTCAAATATTTAGCGTATAAATCTTTTTCTATAGGACTTTTTAATTTTTTCAACATAAAAGTTGCTTCTTCTACAAAGCTCATTTTTTGACTATCGTTATTTAAATTGTATTTTTTCTTTAATATATCTATTTTATATTTAATATAATAGTCTGAATCTTCCATTGCCTTTTTATACCCTTCAAAACCATATTTCTTTATAAAATCATCCGGGTCTTTGCAATCTTTTAAATTTAATATTTTTACTTTTATATCTGCTTGTAGCAAAATATCAATTGCTCTTAAAGTAGCATTTTGCCCTGCTTGGTCTGAATCATAAGATATAATAACATTCTTTGCAAATTTTCTAATTAATCTCGCTTGTTCTATTGTTAAAGCCGTCCCTAAAGTAGCTACAACATTTTCTATATTATTTTGATAAAGTGAAATTAAATCCATATATCCCTCAACTAGGATTAATGTATCGTCTTTTATACTTTTTTTAGATATATTAAGTCCATATAAATTTAATCTTTTATTGAAGACTAAAGTCTCCGGTGAATTTAAATATTTAGGAAGCGAGTCGTCAAGTACCCTCCCCCCAAATCCAATCACTTTTCCATTGTAATTAAATATAGGAAACATTACTCTATTTCTAAATCTATCAAAATACTTATTTGTCTCAGTTTTATGAGTAACTAGACCACATTTTACTAAATCTGTTTTATCATAGCCTTTAGCAAGCAAATAATTCATCAGGCTATTCCATGAATTTAGGGAATATCCTAATCCAAATTTTTTGATTATTTTATCGCTTAATCCTCTTTTCTTTAGGTATTCGTATCCTGGATTTTTTGTACCTAATAAATTTGCAAAATAAAATCTTGCCGCTTCTGTGTGAATTTCTCTAAATTTATTTATTTCTTGTATTTTTTGCTTTTCTTCTTCGCTTATATTTCTTTCTAAAGTAATTCCACATCTTCTAGCTAATATTTTCACAGCATCCATAAAGTCTACATTTTCATATCTCATTACAAAACTAATTACATCTCCACCAGCATTACATCCAAAACATTTGTATATTTGTTTTGACTTACTGACCATAAAAGATCCTGTCTTTTCTGAATGGAATGGACATAATCCTGTGTAATTTGAACCCGAGCTTTTAAGTTGCATATAGTCTGATATTACGTCTACAATGTCACATCTACTTTTTATTTCTTCTATAATATCTTTTAAATCATTCAAATTTATCACCTTCCGGTGTTATTTTTTATTAACATTTCTATTTTACCTTATAATACATATTTGTCAAATACTATTATACATAATTCGACTTTTTTTGTTAAATTCCTTCTAATAAAAATTATTTTTTATAATTTATTTACTGTTTTTTTTGTAATAATATAATTTTGTATATATTTAAATAGTAATTTTAATATAAATTAAAACATTTTTCGTCTTTTTTAATATTATTTATTATTATATTTGTCATTTATCTTCAAAAAAAAAGTTTGTCATATAATATATTGTAGTATATTTTTTATAAAATTTCTTTACAAAACCTAAAGTTATTATTTTGTAATGTCTTAACGCCACAAAAGGGACTATAAGCCCCTTTTTATTAATTTACATGTTACATTGTAATATTTATCTTTTTTACCTTTGTTTCTTCTAGTATTCATTAATTCATATATTTTTTCGATATAATTATTGTCTTCACTCAATCTTATTAAACTTACTAGATAGTATTCATCTGTACTTTTAGGGACTTTTTTTTGATCACTAGGTCTATCGCCGTTTTAGCTGCATCAAAATGTCTTAAATGTGTATGACCATCCTGAAAACATTTCTTTGTGTTGTAAGCTATATAACCTCCCCTTACTTGAAAAATTATATATTCTTTCTTTTCATAGATTTTATTATACATTTAATCAAATCCTTCTAAAAATATTCTTAATATATAATATTAACTTTTTTCAAAGTAATTACATATTTTTAAAATTTATCTATTATTTTTATCTAAAAGTTCAGATACCGTAACAAATTTATATCCTTTTTGTGATAATGTGGATAATATTGTGTCAAGTGCTATAATTGTATTTTCTGTTCCATAGTCATGCAACAGTATTATATCTCCTGGTTTTACATTTTTTATTATTTTATCTGCAATTTGAGATGCTGGAGGATTCCTCCAGTCTTTTGCATCTACTCCACTCCACAATACAACTGTATAACCTAAATCTTGAGATAATTCTTTTAGACATCTCTCGTTATAATTTCCAAACGGTGGTCTAAATAAAACTGGCTTTTTACCTGTCTTTTCAATTATTATATCTTCACAATTTTTAATTTCGGTTTTTAATTGTTCATTTGACAATGTACTTATATCCGGGTGAGTAAATGTGTGATTTCCTATTTCATGACCTTCTTTACTCGCCCTTATTACAGAGTCTGGATACCATTTAACGTGTTTTCCTACAACAAAGAATGTAGCTTTTGCATTGTATTTCTTTAAGATGTCAAGAATTTTAGCTGTTTCTTTTGGATGTGGCCCATCGTCAAATGTAAGAGCAATTTCTTTGCTGTTATTTGAATTATTTTTTATTATATTGTCTTTATCATCTATGTTTTTATAAGCTAATATTAAGGGTGCGTTTACTAAAAAAAATAAAAGTGCTATCGCAATAGCTTTTTTAAAATACTTTTTATAGTTCATAATTTTATCCTTTCATAGTTTTAACATTTTAATACTTAAAAAGGTGATTTATTTTAAGTTCTATAAAATTGTATTAAAACATTTATTATAAAAATGCTTTTGTTAATAGATAGCATACCCTAAATATAACTTTATAATTCACTTTAAATTACATTATTGAATATAATTTTTATTAAAATTATATTTTTAAATAAGTTATTTTTTAAAATTTAACTGTGAATATTTCTTCTAAACTTCTTCCAAATATAGATGGCTTATCAAACTTCCAAGTCCCTTCATATACTAATTCGCCATCTAAATAGAATTTTCCAAAGCCATGTTTTTTACCATTTCTAAATTCGCCTATGTATTTTTTATTTTCACTCCAAATATAAGTTCCAAATCCATGAATTTGATTTGATTTCCAAGTTCCTTCATAAATCAAAATTCCAGAAGGATTATAACACGATCCATCGCCATCCATTTTATTATCTTTATAGTCTCCATAATACATACATCCATCATTCCACTTAAAAATGCCATTTCCATTTTTTTTGCCATTTTTAAAGTTGCCGATATATTCATCTCCATTTGCATAAAGTATCTGGCCTATACCGTCTCTTACATCATCTTTAAAGTGTCCAGTATATATATTTCCATTAGGGAATATATATTGACCACAACCTTCTTTTATATTATCTTTAAACTCCCCTGAATATTCAAGTATTCTCTCATCTTCTGTAAAAAAAGAATATACTCCAATACCATTCATCTGTGCATCTTTTATTTTTCCTATATATTTATCTCCATTACTAAAGCAATAAATTTTAATATCGTTACAATTAAAACCTATTTTCTCATTTGTAAGAGCTTTATTTTCTATTAATTTTATATCTTCTTCACTTGCGTTTATATCTTTTTTTAATGCTTTTCTCTTTATATTTTGTGCATTTCTTACTTTTCTCTTCACATCATTTATAGATTTTAAATACTCATTATATATTGAAACATTATTTTTTGTATCACTCATATAAAATGCTCCCTTTCTTTAGATTAAAACTATTAGTCATATTTCTATAATATAATTATATAATCATAATAGTTTTATAACAATAAAGATTTCTTTTAATCAATATCAATTTCCTTCAAATAAAAAAAGTCTCCTTTTTTTAGAAGACTTTTTTATATTCTTTTTATATTTTATAGATATCTTTCTTTAAATCCTTTACCTTTTACTTCATTTAAATCATTTACTGATATAAATGCTTTTTCATCGTATTTAAGTGCTATTTCTTTTATTTTTGGTATTTCTTTTGCTAATGCTACACAATATACTATTTTTTTCTTTTCACGTGTATATCCACCTTCTGCATCAAAGAATGTAACACCTCTGACTAAATCATGCATTATATCATGTGCAACTTCTTGAGATTTTTCTGTAAATACCATTACTGCTTTTTCTTCAAAGAATGCATCTTTTACTACTGACATTGTTTGTGCATTTAAGAACATACTTATTAATGTGTATAATGCTAAGTTTATTCCAAATAAAAAACTTCCACATAAGACTATTGCTATATTAGCAGCTAAAGCTGTATTTTTAACTTCTACATTTCTTTTTACTTTTAAAATAGCTCCTATAATATCTGTCCCACCTTGTGATGATTTTGCTCTAAATGTAAGTCCTATACCTATACCACATAAAACTCCACCAAATGCACTTTGAAGTAGTATATCGTCTACTTTGATATAAGTTCCTATATCTTGTGTTACACCTAATATAAGAGAAAATAATACCATATTAATTAAACTAGTAATACAAAAATCTTTGTCTAAATATATAAATCCAAGTATAAATATTGGTATATTTATTAAAAATGTAAGTAACCCTACATTTATATTTGTCATGTAATTAATCATAGTAGCAAGTCCTGTAACACCTCCACTTAAAAGATGTGCTGGTCTTATAAATCCATTTATTCCTATACTTGATATAATCATACCTGCTAGTATAATGCTATATCTTGCAAAAATATTTTTTTCTACTATGTTATTGACCTTACTCATAATATTTATCAATCAAAGTCATCCCCTTTGTCTTAACTTTGATTTCTCCCTTCTTTCTCAATATCTTTTATAAGCATCGCCCTGTTTGCTTTTCTTTAACTATTATTATAATATCTTTTTTCAATCTGTAAAGTGCAACTTTTGCGTCATTTTTCTTTTTCTATATACAATTTGTGAAATTTTGCTTTCACTGTTTTTATTCAATCTTAATATGATTTTATTTTATTTTTTATTTCATTTTTATATCTTAAACACATGTATTTTACTTATAAAATTTCTAATTTAAGCAATTTTTAATATATTAACTTGCATTTAATGCAGGGAGTCTTTATATACATTCATTATTTGTAAAAGATAATTTTTTTATATTATTTTATTTATATAGATATTTCCCGATATATTACCAAAATAAATATAATTTCCTTATAATTAAAAAAGTGATATTGTAAATAAATCTACAATATCACTTTTTTATTATTGTTTTAAAATTGCTAATACTTTTTCATTTCTATTATATGCACTATTTGGGTCTGTAGCTTTTAAAGTACGTAAAGCATCTTTTGCTTCTTGTAATCTATCATTTTCATAATATATTGTAGCAAGCTGATAATACGCATCATCATAATATTCTTGAGATGCTGAATATGAGCTTACATATTTTTTGTAGTATTTTATAGCATTTTCAGTATCGCCCATTTTCTTATATGAAAGTGCTATATTATATATTGAATCTGCATTATAAGAAGATGTATCTTTTGCTTTTAATGTATACTCATAGTATTTTATAGCAGTTTTATAATCACCTGATGCTTTATACTTAGTTGCATCAAAATAAAGCGCTTCTGCACCTCTTGCTATTTGCTTAGTTTCTTCTTCTTGTTGTTTAGCTTTTTGCTCTGATTCTTGTGCATCTTTTGCTTCTTGCTCTTTTTGACTTAGCATTTCTTCTGTTTCAGATAATGCCTTTTTATTTTCTTGTATTTCAGTATCTTTAGAACTTATCTGTTCGTTTAAATCATTTATTTTCTTTTGATTATGTAAGTAAGCTCCTCCCATACAAACTATTAAAATAGCAATTACAGTATATAATACTATATGTTTTTTATCTGTTTTCTTTGTTTTAGATTTAGGTTTATTTTCTTTATTATCGTCTTTATTTACTTTTGTCTCTTCTTTTTCTTCTGACTTACTTTCAAGATTTACACCTTCTTCATTAAATTTTTCAAAGATAGGGTTGTTTTTATCTATGCATCTAAGTTCTTCTAATAATTCTATCTTTTTCTTTTCATCTCCTACTCTATCGTAAAGTAGTATAGATATAACATATGGCTCTATAAGATCTGGCTCTTCTAATATTAAAGAGTCAAATATCTCTATAGATTCTTCATTTAATTCTTCATTTATAAATCTAATTGAATGATTATATCTCTCTAAGAATACTTTAAATTCTTTTGATGACAACAAGTTAACGTATTTTCTAGATAATTCATTATTTCCATAACATTGACTTGTGTAAAAACTCTCAAATGCTTTAGAGAAGTCACATTTTAATAAACATAAAAGACCTTTTAAATTTAATATATCTGGGTCTTTTGGATTTAATTTAAGCGCCTCTTCTATAAATTCTACTGCATTTGTAATGTAATGTCTTATAGCTAAATCAAGTGCGTTGTTGTATTTATTATAAGACTCTAATTTAATTTCTTTTGATATTTCCGTAGAATTTGTATTAAGTTCTTTTTGTAAGTTTAAAATTGTTTCATTTTTATAGTTTGAAGTAACATATGTTTGTTTTAATGCCTTTAATGTGTCATTATCTTCGCCTTCATCTTCATCTATTTTAAAAAATGTATAATCGCTTTTATTTTCTTCAACTAAAGAAATGTCCATTATTTTTCTAGGCATATTTTCAATATCTAAAATTATATTTTCTCCTAAAATGATAATCGCCTCCTAATATTCCATATATTCTAAGATAACATATTTATAAATTATAGTCAAAAAAATCCTTCATCGCAATAGATGAAGGATTTTTAAATGATTATTTTATGTTGTATTTTTTTACTTTTCTGTATAAAGTTGCAATACCTATATTCAATGCATCTGCAACTTTTTTCATTTCTTGAGTATTACTGCCGTATTTTTTTATTGCTTTTTCGATTTCTTCTTTTTCTAATTGTTCTACTGTCTTGATTTCTTCTTTATACATCTCATCTAATTTAAATGATATTAAATCAGACATACTAGATATAAATTCTCTAAGCTCTTTGTCTTTTGATAGTATCTTTTGTTTTTGTTCTTCTGTAAATGCGGCTATACCTAAAATTCCTAAATTTTCACTTCCAAGTTTAATAGGTGTACATATATCTGCTAGTTCTTTGCAGTGTTCTCTGCTAGAACAAGTTTTGCATCTATTTTCAATTTCTTTATTGATAATATATGAATTTCCTGTTTTTAGAACATTTGAATATACAGCTTCTTCTGATATTTTGTCGCCTATTTTATCTTTAAATATGCCTGTTCCCGCTATTCTATATAAATCTTTCGATACTACAGTAACATCAACATCTAGTACTTTAGAGATATTTTGGCAAATCTCTTGAATATACTGGGTTATATCATTAAGTTTCAAATCAACACCCCCTATAATTTATATTTATTTTTATTGGTCTTTAAACCATTAAAATCACTTTTGTGATTTTTATTAAGTTAGATTTGTGGGGTTTGGACCTCTCCTGAAGCAGGTGGTGTAGTATCTCCTGGAGTTGGAGTTTCGCTGTTATTTTTGTCACTACTTTCTCCATTATTGTTGTTTTCGCCTTGTCCAGGATTATTTTCTGATGGATTTTGATTGTTACTATTATTATTTGAATTTGATTTATTTGATCCAACTGCAATTACTGCATTTTTACTTGGATAATGTGATTGGCATACTGTCTCTTTTTTTATTTCGTTGCCATCTTTATCATAAAAAATTCTATAAGTAGTAACACTGTATCCCTTTCTTCCACTTTCTAAAGCCTTTGTAGCACCTTCGCTTAAGTTCGTATCTACTTGTTTTATAGTACTGTATTCTATAGTCGCATTTACTGTTGTAGATATTTCTATGTCTTTTTTATCGCTTTCAACACCAAATATCTGACATGTTATTTTTCCATTGTTATAGTAATTTTTTATAAATACAGGATTTTCATAATTATTTTTAAATACAAAATCTATACCCGAATCATTTACTGTAGCATCTCTTCCTAGACCTACATAAGTCGAAGGTATAGAGTGATTTATTCTAGTTACTATATCTAATCCAGCGTATAAAACACTGTTAAATATAGTTGATGAAACTTGGCATACACCGCCTCCTGTTCCAAATGTGACTTCACCGCCACTTATAACATGTGCATCTTTATATCCATTTTCTTTAGTTCTTTCGCCAGTATAGTTGTTGTAAGAGAACTCTTGTCCAGGCATTAATAAGATATCACTTGTTCTTTCTGTCGCTAGTCTTAAGTTTTCAGATCTGTTAGCATCTCCTGGAGATGCTACTGTAGAATAACTAGCAAGTAATGTATCTATACCTTCTAGGTCATCACTATTTACTTCTGGTTCTATTTTTGCAACTATTAATTCCTCGTCAAAATCTGTATTTTCAAGGTTCTTTATGAAGTTTGTCTTGCTCGCTTCTATGTCTAATTCTAGGCCACTTTCTTCTTGTACTACTTCAATTTCTCCACCTGTGATTTTTAGTGTTGCATTTTTAACTTCTATATTTATTTCTTTTGATATTTTTTCTAATTCTTTTACTAATTTATCTTCATTAAAGTCAATCGCTATGTTTATGTGCGTTTTTACTCCGAGCATAGATTTTAATGATTTGAATACATTTACTATTATGTTTCCCTTTCTATTAACATCATATGCATTTTGTACTGTTTTAGATAAATCATAACTTACATCTATTGTTTCCGGTGATATTTTCCACTCATCATCTTTATATTTGAAGTTAAAAGGCTCCATTTTATATTCACTGCTTAATTTTTCTTTTGCTTCGTCTTTTGTTAATTTTCCAATATTAATATTTTTTACATATACATTTTTAGATATTTTATCACTTTTTGTAGAGAAAAGTCCTACTCCTAGGATTACCAATACAAAACATAAAACACCTAAAATAATCTTTTTCCTCATAAATAACTCCTCTTAAAACTAAATTTTGCTTATTTTATCGTTGACACATTTGTATACTGTTTTATTATACATATTTACTAAATACACTTCTTTTGTTAAAGAAAACCATCCTTTTTTAACAAGTACATAATAGTAAATATTATTATTTTTTTCAACTAGCTTGTTTAATTGTTCTTTATTTACATATTTTTCAATATCTGATTTAAATTTAACTTCTAAATCATTAAATTCTTCTTTTTTAGAGCTCAATCTATCCCTCACTATAGATGCAGCATCTTTAGAAGTTATTGCAAATATGTACTTTCCATCTTCATCTACTTTATAATATCCATCACTATATTCACAATCATAATCAACTTTTTCTGATTTATATGAATATATTTTTTTCTCTTTTGGTTCAACCAAAACTTCATTGTATATTTTATTGTCTCTTACAACTTCTGCATAATAGTAAAGAGTTCCGCCTATTGTCTGTTGATATGATATAACTGACAATTCACTAGAGTCGATTTTACTTCTTTTACTTATTAAATTTAAAATATCATCAGATGTAAGAGTATATACAGATATTTTTTCTTTGTATTCATCTTCTAATTCTTCTATTTTTTCATCATTTGGATAATATGGTTTTAAATAAGTTAAATAAACTAATGCTTCTTCATAATTACCCTTTTTTGAAGAATTTTTTGATTGAGATATATAATAATCATACATAGCTTTTATACACTCTTGTTTTTTATTTTGTGCTAAGCTGTAGTATTTTTTATCTTCTTTTACTACTTTGTCATATTTATCTATAGCTTCTTTATATTTTTTTATTTGTTGAAACTTACTACCTTCTTGATATACTTTTCTAGATTGGCATATTGTTTCTATATTATTTTTATATTCATCTAAATCTTGATAGATTCCTTTTAGTGAAGTTGTCACTTCCATATAAGAAGATGCCTTTTCATAGCTTATATTTTCATCAATGTACATTTCTTCTACCCTGCTTGATATATCTAATAATTGATTTACATCAATTTCTATATGATCTAAAGCATTTATCGTGTTTATAAGTCCTAAATACTGTTCTCTAGACATTTCACCGCTTATGTATTTATCTCCACTATTTGCAACTAATGAAGATAATTTATTTGATGCTGACTTGTTAAACTTATTCATTTTAGATGCTGAAAATTCTTTTTCTAGATTTTCATAATATTGATATGCTTCTGTATATCTTCTACTAGATATGCTATCTACTAGAGTATTAACTTCTTTACTTACACTGAAATCTCCATTACTAAAAAAAAGAACTACTAAAAGTATTAAAAAAGCCACCAATGACAAAGATAGACTAACCAAATATTTTTTATTATCCTTGATATTATCAATTAAATATTCAATTTGATTTTTTAATGTGTCGAAACCTTTTTTTAAATTCATCCATCTTTACCTTCCTGTTGTTTTTAGTTTTATAATTTATTATACCATATTATTTCATTAGGACATTATGTATTTCTGCACTTTTTTACTTTATATCACAAAAAATAGGTTGGAAGACAAATTTTAGATTCTTCTAACCTATTTTTATAATACTATAATTTCGCATTATTTTGTAATACAAATATAACACTTATATCATCATGCGAGCCATACCTGCTCAATTTTTCTAAATGAGCTTTATATTTATTTTCTAAATTATATCGTCTAAATATATTTTTATTTAACATCTCGAACGTAGAGTCTAATTCCGATTTTACTTCTTCATATGTATTAAAGCAGTTTATAAATCCATCTGTAAATATAGCTAGCTTTAGGTCTTTATATCTGTTTAGTATTTTATACTGCATTTTATCTTCACAATTTTCATGTGCTAGTGAATTTACAACTCTATAATTATTATTTTCAAATATAAAATTATAGCCATTTTCTTGCTGTATTAAAATATTGCCATCTCCTAAATTAAAAAATATCATTTTATCTCTCAATAATATAAAAAATGTCAATGTAGTCCCGTAAAGTCCATAATTTAATTTATATGCTCTATAGTTTCTACTGTAAAAATCTTCATATACTAGATTTCTCCATCTCAGCTTTATTTGTTTTTGAATTATACCTTTTTTAAAATTATTTATAAATAAATCACTATCAATTTGTAGATATTTTTCTGATATATCTAAAATGGCCTTACAAGCCAGTCTAGAACCTATATGACTATACTTAAACATATCCATACTATGTCCATCTGCTACTGAGCATATAAGGTAGTCTTTATATTTTTTATAAATAGAGAAATCTTGTGAACAAGAAGATTTTATTACATTTTTATATCCAACTGTGTTGCCTTCAAATATATTTATACACATAAAATCTTCTACCTCCTAGTTTTATTCTATTATTATTTAGTTAGTTCAATAAAAAAAAATACCATTAAATTTTAAATTTAATGGTATTTTATATTCACATAATTGATTTTTATAAACTATATCTAAGATATTTCTCGTCTGCGGCTTTTTCTTTGTATGTTTTTTGGGTGTGTTTGAGTTTTTTGTTTAGGATTTTCGGTAGTTCTTCTAGCAACTCGCTTTGGCTTTTCCTTTTTGAAAATATAATCAAATCTCACTAAAATCATACCTGCCGTCAACATTATAAATCCTAATCCACCTAATAATATATAAGCGATTCCCACACGATATACTCCCATTATCCTGTTGCTTATCATTAAAATTATCATTGCACAAAAACATATTAAAAAAGACGTTAATAAAGTTTTAAAAAGTTTTTTGAAAACACTTTTCATATTATCCACTCCCAAAATTATATTTTCCTTCAATATATATATTAGCAAAATAATACATAAATATCAATTCATATAAGAATTTTGACATAAATTTGTTATTATTTGTTATTATTTCCAATTATTTATGTTTTCGTTTCTTGTATATGAATTGTAACAATCCTACTTATTTTTAATAGTATAAATATAAAGATAAAATTTAAAAGGGGTGATATTATGCCATGTTTGCCTAACTTGGGTTCAAAAGCTCCTGATTTTACAGTTAATACGACATTTGGCCCAATAAACTTATCTGATTATACAGGTAAATGGGTAGTTTTATTTTCTCATCCAGGGGACTTTACACCAGTATGTACTACTGAGTTTATATGCTTTGCAAAGTATTATAATGAATTTAAAAATCGAAATACACAATTAATCGGACTTAGTGTAGATAGTAATGCATCTCATTTAGCATGGGTTTATAATATATGTCAACTTACAGGTATAGAAATTCCATTCCCAATTATAGACGATTCTAGTATGCAAATTGCAAAATTATATGGAATGATTTCAGAACCAATGAGCTCCACTTCCACAGTTAGAGCTGTATTCATTATAGATGACAAACAAATACTTAGAACTATTTTGTACTATCCTATGACTACTGGACGAAATATTTTTGAAATCCTTAGAATTATAGATGCACTTCAAAAGTCTGATTGTGATAATGTTGTAACTCCTGCCAATTGGTTGCCAGGAAATCCAGTTATATCCAAACCACCAAAGACATACAAAGAATTAAAAAATACGATAAAAAATTGCGATAAAAAATATTCATGTTTAGATTGGTACTTATGTTTTATAAATCAAGAAAATAGAAAAGATATGCCTGAATATATAACTCAAAAAAATCAATCTAAATATATTTATCCTAAAACTAAAAACAGTATATCTTCATCTAGTAAAAATACAAAACTTTCAAAGAATGATAGAAAAAACACTGAATATATAAATCCTAATTGTCCAAATTTAAATCCTATAGTATTTGAATATGTATTAGGAAATCCTAGAAACTTAGATCCTACTTATTTAGATGCTGCAATATATGCATTTGTAGAAATAGATGATAATGGTAACTTATATGTACCTGCACCAAGATATCTAAATGAGATGTTAGCACTTAAAGAAGTTAAACCTTCTTTAAAAATAATTGCAGCTATCGGTGGATGGGGTGCTGATGGTTTTTCTGATGCAGCATTGACTCCAACATCAAGATATAATTTTGCTAGAAATGTAAATCAACTAGTAAGTGATTATGACTTAGATGGTATAGATATAGATTGGGAATATCCTGGTAATGGTGCATCTGGTATAAAATCAAGACCAGAAGATAGAGAAAATTTCACACTTCTTATAACTGCCCTAAGAGATGTTTTAGGAGAAGACAAATGGATTAGTGTCGCTGGTACTGGTGAAACTGCATATATCAATAGAAGTGTTGAAATAGATAAAATAGCACCTTTAATAAACTACTTCAACCTTATGAGCTATGATTTTACTGCAGGCGAAACTGGTGAGAATGGACGAAAACATCAAGCTAATTTATATGATTCAAATTTATCTCTTCCTGGTTATAGTGTAAATTCTATGGTCAACAATCTTATAAATGCTGGTATGCCATCTAGAAAAATCAATTTAGGCGTGCCATTTTACGGAAGACTAGGTGCTACAAATACTAAGTCTTATGATGAACTTAGAGAAAACTATATAAACAAAAATGGATATGTTTATCAATTTGACAATCAAGCACTAGTACCTTATTTAGTTAAAGATAATACATTTGCAATGTCATTTGACAACGATTTATCTATATTCCTAAAAGCTAAATATGTTATTCAAAATTGCCTTGGCGGTATTTTCTCATGGACATCAACTTACGACCAAGCCAATATCTTGGCAAGAGCAATGTACTTGGCTATACACGATATGTATAATTTTGAAGATGAGCTTAGAGATATATATGGAGATGTTCCTAGCTTACCTGACAATTAATTGTTATAATTATTTATAAATTCGAAAGGTATTGTAAAATATATTTTATATTTTTAATACCTTTTTCTAACTTTTTTTATTATAATAATATTAAGTTAGAAAACGTATATATATTAAGATTATAATATATAGAAAATTACTAAATTAAAATCAATATAATTATTATGAGTTTTGTATATAATAAATTTATAAAAATAATTTTCATATGAAATATACAGAAAGGAGTGGCCATAATTTTGGCAATCTAATAATGAATATAACTATATTTGGAGCAAATAGTCCTATTGGTAAATACTTAATAGAATTTTTTATAAATGACAACCATAAAGTTACAGCTTTTATAGATAAGCCAGGTTCAATAAAACTTCCATCAAAAAAACTAAATATAATAGTTGGACATGCATATGATCCACTTTTAGTAGATAAAGCAATAAAAAATGCAGATATCGTAATAAACGCATTTAGACCCGATTTTAAGATGTTTAAAAACAGAAGTTACTATGTAAATAAAATTTCTAATAAAACGATAATAAAAGAAATGATTAAATTAGATAAAAAGAGATTTATAACTATCTCTAGATTAATAAACAATAAAAATACAGGTAAAATCAATCCACTAATCTCTATTTCACTTAATAATATTTTGTATAAAAGCTATAAAAAAGATTTTGAACATACATTTAATCTTTTAGAAGAGTCCAACTTAAATTGGACAGTAATAAAAATCATACATACTGCTCCCTCTCGAAAAAAAGGCGAGTTTCTCACATCTACAGATGATAAAATAGGTCATTTTGTATCTAATTACAATATAGCATATTTTATATACTATATATCTATAAACAATTTATTTATTAATGAATCACCAGTTATATCTAATAAATAACTTTTCTATACCTTTTTATTATTTTTCTTTCCATCCCATAAATTTCATTTTTAAATTGTTATAAAAAAGAGGCTACTATAAACATCTAAAATCTGTTTTAAAATAGCCTCTTTAAAATTATTTTTTTTGATTTTTCTTTCTTTTTACATACTTAAGCACTTCTTCTAATCTTTCATATTCTAAATCTTGAAGTACTTGATTTATATTTTTTATTATCTCGTTTTTATCTTCTGTATCTTGTGATTTATGTAAACTTTCTATCTGAGGTGTTTTTTCTATATTTGTCTCTTGCCCTTGTACTATAATATTTTCTTTTCCTTTTATGACTAATTTGTCTAGCTTTTTCTTAATCTCTTCATCTTTTACTTTTATAGTGTTTTTTGATAAATATTTTTCTAATACTCCATCATTATCTATATTTAATTCCCTTTTGCATATTGTATCTGCCATTTCATTAAATAAATCTTCTTCGTGGCTTTTTACTTGGACAAACTGAATTTTTATTCCTTGTTTTATAAAGGTATTCATCTTTTCATAGTATTCTTGTGAAGATTTGTCTTTTCTTTGCCAAAATCCTGTTGCATGGTGGCATATTCCTTCATAATCGTGGAAGATAACTACTTTATCGTGTTTATTATCTAATGCGTATTTTGTAGCTTCTAGTGCTGCATTTAACTCGCCTGCAATCTGTCTTATATTATTTCCTTCTGGATTTTGACCAGAACCTCCATGTATATACTCTACTACATTATCTTTTACAGCAACTACACCGTAAGAGTATTTTCTGCTTGCAGAATTATAACTTCCATCTACATATACATGTAGACAGTCTTCGTCGTATTTATCTTTTCCCTTTCTAAGAAGTTCACTTCCTTTTTGTAAAAAAGATTGAGCTTCATCTATATCTTCAAAACTTTTATAGATAGCTCCTTTTACACCTTTTATATATTTTTGACACTCGCTCCATGAGTCCACTAATTTATTTTGTACTCTTTCATTTTTAGAAAAATCAAATCCTTCTTTTATAGCATATACTTTTTTCTTTGCCATAATTTTCTCCTTTTATGTTAATCACTTTAAACTTTGTTTAATATATAAAAATACACAAAATCAAGTAAATAGTAAATATACCAAAATTGGTATAGTAAATACACTAGCTAATGTAGTTATAAATATTGATTTTGATGCAAGATCTACATTTCCTTCATATTGATTGCAAAACATAACTGTGCTTGAACCTACAGGCATAGCTACTAATACAACTAATACCCCTAAAACTACTTTATCCACAACAATAAATTTCAATACCCACCAAAATAAAATAGGCATTATAATTTGCTTTATTATTGTATATGGGTAAAGTCTTATATCGTTTATTACTTCTTTAGGAGGTATATCTGCCAATGAAGACCCGATAAGCATCATCGCAAGAGGTGTTGTTATAGATCCTATTAAATTTGATGTTTCCCCTATTATCTGAGGCATCTTCCATTTTGTCAAGTAGATTATAATAGCTATTATTGAAAATATAATCCCTGGATTTATAAGTTGTTTAAAATCAAAAGATAATTTGTCATCTCCTGATATTAAATAAATGCCATAACTATAACAAAATATATTAAATACCATATTGCATATTGATGCAAAAAACAAAGCCTGTGTACCAAAAATAGATTGTATTACAGGGTATCCCATAAAACCTATATTAGAAAAAATAGTCATAAACTTGTATAAATTTCTATCTTCCTCAGGTACTTTTAAAATCTTTGCCAATAAAATCCCCATAAACGGCAAGACTAGATATATTATAATCGAAATTATAAATATTTGAACAACTATTTTAAAATCACCACTTTCAATATCACTGACAGAAGCTAAAATAAGTGCTGGACATGTTATATTTAAAATTAGTGAAGATAGTTTTTGGTTTTGGGATTTATCTAATATTCCCACTTTATTTGCTATATATCCTATAATTATAACTAAAAAAAGTATAATCATCTGATTTATTACAACTTGTATATTCACAGAATTTCCCCCTTAAAATAATATATTATACCTCTATTATATTAAAAATTTTTCATCATATATATAAAAAGACTTGAAGTAAAAACTCTTCAAGTCTTTTTTATTTATTATATTTATCTCATTATAATGTAAATTAAATAAATTACATAAAGTAAAAATAAAACTGTTCCTTCCCATCTATTAATACATTTTTTAGTAATAGCAAATATATAAGTTAAAATTGTCGCAAGTATCATTATAAGCATATCGTAAAATACTTCTGGATGTATTGCTATACTATGTATTGCTGATGATAATCCTAAAACAAATAGTAAATTGAAGATATTTGAGCCTACAGCATTACCAATAGCTATATCACTCTCACCTTTTCTAGCAGCTACTATACTTGTAACAAGTTCTGGAAGAGATGTCCCAACAGATACTATAGTTAATCCAACTAAGTTTTCGCTCATGCCCCATGCTAAAGCTATATTACTTGCACTATCTACTACTAATTGTCCACCAATTATTATTCCTATTATTCCTAAAATACTGTAGATAATACTTTTATTAAGCGGTATTTCTTCTATTTCCTCTTGTTGTTCATTATCTTTTGATGTAAATGCCATTTCAATTAAGTAGTACATAAAAATTGCGAATAATGATAGCAGTATATATCCATCTGCTTTAGATAACATGTTTTGTGATGCATCTTGGAATCTAGTATCGTGTGATATCACTGAAAATACAAAACTCGCCAGTATCACAAATGGAAATTCCTTTATTATTGTACTTTTTTGGACTTTAATAGGCTTAATCATAGATGTTATACCTATTACAACTAAAAAGTTAAATATATTAGAACCAACTACATTTGCAATCGCCATATCATTTTGACCTTTTAATGCCGCTGTTACACTTACTGCAGCTTCTGGTGCAGAAGTACCAAATGCGACTATTGTAAGTCCGATTATCAATGGCGGTATATTAAATTTTTTGGCTATTGATGATGCTCCTGATACAAAGCCATCTGCTCCTTTAATTAAAAATACAAATCCTACTAATAATAAAATATAATTCATTGTCTTCAACTCAAAAATTTTTGAGTATTCTCCCTTCTACAAAGTCTATCATTCTAATTTTTACATATTTTATCAATTTCTACAATATATTTTATATTATAATATTCAACTAATAACTTATCACTTTTGTCTTCATAGTATTTTACGCTGCCTTTTATCGAGCGTTTCTTTATTTCAGAGTTTATAAATTCTACTAAATCTACTTTATTTTCATTATCTTTGTTTTTTAAGATATCTATGATTAGTGTCGTTATTACTTCTTTTCTGCTCTTTTTTAGATGATGATATATATATCTTTGTATATTATTTCTATTTGCCTCTGTTATAATACATCCATGAAGGTTGTTTTCTAATTTTTTATTGATGTAAGTACTATTTCCCATATTAAATAATACAAATACACCATAGTCATATTTGCTTCTTAAGAGTCTTCCTAAAGCTTGTTTAACCTTGATTATCATCTGAGGATAGTTTACATCAAAGTAATTTTTGTTGAACTTAGTCATTATACTAAAATAAAGTGGATCTGTCGGATTTAAGTTAGGTAATTTATCTAAAGTTACAAAAACTAGACCATCTCCCGGCACATCTACTCCTTCAAAAAAACCTTTTGAACCTAATACTATGCTTTTATCTTCTGCATTTTTTAAACATTTAATCCCTTTTTTATTCATATACACATTTATATTTGTTTCATATAAGTCATCTGCAAGAATATTGTACGTATCTTCTAATCTCTTTTTACTGTTAAATAATGATAATACATTAGAATTACTTAGTTTTACATATTGTTTAATATTATCAGCCATATTTGGAATAAAATCTTCGCCCTTATAACCACCTATATCCGTAGTATTTATAACTTGAACTCTTGATTTATAGTTATATATAGGCTTTATTATTTTTTTAGTATTTTCAACTTGATTTATACCTAATGTATTTATAAAATAATCCATCTTATCATCTACACTTAATGTTGCCGATACAAAAATACCACAATCTAATGAAGATAGTATATTTTCTCTAAATAAGTCTGCTAAATTAAGTGGCACTACTTTTAAGTTGAAATTATTGTATTTTCCAGATATAGTCATGATTCTCGCAATTAAGTCGTCTTTGTCGTATTCCAAGAAATTTCCAATAGTTATTGTTATATCTTCTAAGTCTTTTATTTTAGATTTTCCATATTTATATATGTCGCTTTCTTTGTCTATTAAGTCCTCATCTATATTTCTATCAAATAATACTAATATCTGTTGTAGATTTGATAGTATAGATTCAAAGTTGGATTTAATAATTTGAGTATATGGTCTATACGTCATTTGTATATATTCATTATTTTTATATAAAACACCTACTTTGTCATCTTGTTGGAGATTTATCTCCCAATTTAAATCATAATTTGTGAGCGAAAAATATCCCTCATCTAATCCAAAACTTAATATTTCTTCCATCTTCTCAAATGTAAAGTTTATATTGTGACTTATCTTTTGTTTTATATTTCTATCTAATTTTATTTCAGAATAAAATCTATCTATAAGTTTAACTTTTCTCTTTTGCTTGTCTTTTATATCTTTATAATATTTAGAACTTGAATGAAATTCACTTGGATAAATTTCTTTTAAAAAATGTCTTAAGGCGTTGTATTCTATTTCTTCAGAGAAAAAATCATATCCCTTTTCAACTAAATTATGTGCTTCGTCGACTATAATATTTTCCATAGGTTTTTCATCAGTATACGGCCATCTAGCAAGTAATGAGTGGTTTACTACTGTGATGTCCTCGTCTTTTAACTCTTCTACTCTCTTTTTATAAAGACAACTCTCAAAACATTTTTTAGGCTTACACAAATCAACATCACATACTACTTTGTTTATATGACTTTGCAGATTTGGAAAAGTCTCTAAAAGTAGATAATTTATTTCTTCTATATCTCCATATATTCCATCTTTAATTAGATTTTCGATAATTATTATAGATAGTATATCGTTATAAGTCGCATTTTCTGGGTTATAATCTTTTTTATATTCATAAAATTTGCTTTTGCATATATAGTTGTTTTTTCCTTTTATATATCCGTAGCTCACCTTTCCAGAAAGACCTAATGAATTTATTATATTTGGCAAGTCCTTATGTATTAATTGTACTTGAAGCTCTTTTGTCGCTGTTGAAACTATTATTCTTTTTTTTGCATATCTAGCTTCTAATACTGCCGGAAGTAAATATCCAACGCTTTTCCCTATACCAGTTGGAGCTTCTATACAAGCTATATTACTTGTATTTTTGTTAAAAGTCTCTCTTATTAATTTAGTCATTTCATATTGACCTTGTCTAAACTCGTATATAAATCCCTTTTTGCTTGTCCAAATACTTTTGTCTTTTAATAATTCTTCATAATGTGACTTGTTTTCTCCTATTAATGCAAATATCTCTTGTTCTTTTAAATTATCTTTTTTATTAGTTTTTTTATCATCTATATAAAGTGTTTTTGTCTTATTGCTTAAACTATAGTCTGCATTATTTATAAACTCAGACCACTCCCAGTTTTCAAGTGAAAACTTATTTAAGTATGAATCTATCTCAAAAGTAATCGGATATAGTGTGAGTTTATCTTCTTTTTCTAATTTATCTTTAAATCTAAGTATAAGTGAATTTACAACATCTATATTATCTAATACATCATATAACCCACCTTGTTTTTTATTATCTTTCTTTGTAGTTATTTCACTTTTTAAATAATCTAAATTAAATTCTGAATGAAATGGTTCTAAAACTCCAGCAAGTTTTATAGAATCTAAAAATTTATTTTCTATCTTTCCTATATTAAAATCAATACAAGCTTTTTTAAATTTTTTATCGTGACATATTATAGTCTTGTCTTCTATAAAATCTAAAAAATCTGATTTGATATCATCTAATCTAGGTGCCTTATCTAAATCTTCTTGTGTAAAGTTTTTATAAAGAGAGAAAACTTCGTTTGAAACTTTGTGATTGTTTTTTATAAGTGTTTCAAAGGTAGATATATTATTTTCTTTATCTATTTTTATCGCTGCAATTTCTAAAATTTCGCTATTTATTTTATTTATTTCACTTGATTTTATATCTAGAAATACTACATTATTTACAATACTTATAATATTTATAATGATTCCTCCCTCCTAAATTTATATTCTAAATTATACTTTACTACATAATTCTTGATGTTTAAATAAATTTTTACGACTTAATATATTTAACTTATGTTAAGAAAATTTAAATGTTTGTTATAAGTGTTAATAGTTTGTGTTTTTGGAACTTAACAAATTTAAATTTGATATAATTTTTAATAAATAGATAGTTAATATATTACATGAATATTTTTTACTAATTTTAAGAAAATATTAATAATTTAATTTAATTTGTAAGGAGGATTTCCATTGAAAAGAAGCAATGTTGGAAATTATTTTATTATAGGATTTTTTGTTCTTCTTCTTGGAATAATTGCCATAACAAACTCAAACTTATTTAATAAATCTAAAACTCAAATCTTTGATACAGGTTTAGACAGCACTGAGTATAATTGGTACTTTAATCCAAGACAAGACCATAAACAACCAGACCCCATAAAAGAAGCCGACTTTTTTAGGGACTATAATACTTATTATGTAGGCGATCCAAATGAAAAAGTTATATATTTGACATTTGATGCTGGATATGAAAACGGATATACAAACTTACTTTTGGATACATTAAAAAAACACAATGCACCTGCTAACTTCTTTGTAGTTGAAAGCTATATAAGAAATAACCCCGACTTGGTAAAGAGAATGGTAAATGAAGGTCATTTAGTCTGCAATCATTCAAAAAGTCATGTTTCTATGGCTAGTATTGATGATTTAGATAAATTCAAAAAAGAGATAGTTTCAGTAGCTGATGCATATAAAGACGTTACTGGAAAAGAAATGCCTAAATATTTCAGACCTCCTATGGGTAAATTTAGTGAAAGATCTCTAAAATACACACAAGATTTAGGATATTCAACTATATTCTGGAGCTTTGCATATGTAGATTGGTATGACTCTAATCAACCTAGCCATGAAGAAGCAAAAAATAAAATTTACTCTAGAACCCACCCTGGAGCTATTGTACTACTTCATTCTAATTCCCAAACTAATGCAGAGATACTAGACGAAGTTTTAACTCATTGGGAACAAGAAGGTTATACTATAAAGAGTTTAGATTATTTAACTAATAAAAAATCTTAAATTAATAATAAACCTATATAACACACCTAATCAATAGACTGCTTTATCTAGAATAAATTTAATAAAAAACTTGAGGAGAAAAACTCCTCAAGTTTTTTTATGCATCTAAAAATATCTTTTTGCCGTTGTATTTACAAGTCCAAAATGGCTTATAAATACTCAAAATCTCGTCTAAAACTAATTTTTCATCTTCATATTTTTTACATTGATTTTCTAACTGTCCTTTTATTTTATTTTTTAAAATATATTCGTTTATCTTTGATTTTTGAATACAGTCCCTAGCTATATATTTTTTTACTGTAGCTGGCACTTCGTCGACACATTTCATATATCCTGTATAAGTATTTAAAACTACTATTCTATAATTATTTTTTAAAATACTGCTTTCGTAGTTATTTATTTTATATTTCAAAATTTTATACTCTATATATTTTAAATTTATATCATTTATCCCTCTGTTAAATTGTATAACCTTACTCAAAAGCGGAATCTTCTTTAAAAAATTTTTCAATGCTTCTTTTTCATTTGTTTTAACTTCTATTAAATTGACCAACATAACGAATCCCCCCGAATATATTTTTTATTTTATTGAATTTATAAAATTTATATGAGCATACTACTTTTAAAAGATTTCTTATTTTAAAATAATTATTACTTTTTATAAATATTTTATTGTTGAAAGGACGAAATTATGAAATTTTATAAATTTATAGCTGTATTTTTTATATTATTTGTATTTTTTATGTCTAAAGATTTAATTGAATTAAATAGTATATCAAAAGATAATACTCCTCCAACAATTAAAATTATTACGCCTACTAAATCACAAGATTATATAATATCTAAACCAACTATAAAAGCTAGTTTTTATGATAAAAGTGGCGTTGATTTAAAATCAATAAAACTATATGTAAATAACAAAGATGTCACACATAAAGCTATAATAACAAACAATAATATAGAGTATACTCCTAATAAAAAATTTAAAAGAGGAACACAAATTGTCAAGATTTGTATAAGCGATAAATCTAGTAATTCTTCATCATTAGAATGGTATTTTACTGTTGGTACTCCTATTTATAAAAATTTTACTGGGAATTTTATAGATATTCAAAATACCCCTAATATCTACATAAACTGCGATTATAATATTTTATGTAACACAATTTATAGTAATAAAAATACCATAGGCGAAAATACTAATTCGATTCAAAAATACAAAAAAAATGCTTCTTTATCTCTAAACGCATATAAAATCAATATACCTCGTGATACTAATGATTTTATTGTATTTAATGATAATATAAAAGATAACTATAATGAAATATCAAAATTAAAGCTTGAAAACTTATATAAAAAGTTATTTTATATAGATGATTTAATATGTTCATTTACTCCTAAGTCAAACGACTTAGACTGCTTTAATTACATGAAGTTTTCAAATTATGGAGATGTGATATTTACATCTATAGATATAAGTAACCATGACTTAAACTCAACATCTCCGTTTTATCTAGATATATATAACGAAGCTTTAGACAATGGGTGGCATATATCACCTATAAGTACTAAGTTTTTTACAAAAACTCTAGCAACTGATTTAAATAAAGATAGTATTTTAAATAGCTTAAAAAATAGAAGAACTTATGTATCAAATAACCAAAATTTAAATTTAGAATTTACTATAAATAGTTCTAATATGGGCTCAATTATAAAAAACCCATCTAAATTAAATTTTAATATAAGTGCCATAGATTCAACTTACCAAAATAAAATCAAAAATATTTATATAATAAGCAATAACAATAAAGTTTTGAAAAATATAAAATGTAATTCGTATTTAACAAAATCTGAATTTACATTAAAGGAATTTTGTAAATCCTCATATTACTATTTAATAATAGTTCAAGAAAACAACAAAAAAACTATAAGTGCTCCGATTTGGGTAGAAAGCAAATAAAAATGTGCTATTTAAATTAAATAGCACATTTTTATTCTATACATAAATTTTAGTTTATATCTAAAATACCATATCCATTAGAAAAAGTCTTACCTGTTATATCTAATTCAATAGGGCTATTGAAAAGCGGTCCATCTATGACAAATGTATGGTACTCTCCATTTTCTCCACATGCATCAGATCCTGTTTTTTTGATTTCTTTTATAAGCTCTCTATCAAGCACTTTTCCTAAAAAGTCTCCATTCATATTTTCTAGATTTACTTTTTTGATTACTGCTTTAAATCCATTATCTATAAATTCATGTACAACTTCTTCTCTATCTGCTTGCCATAGAGGTAGCTCATAATCAAGACCTGCATTAGTCGCTCTATCTATATCCCACTGTCTATGAAGCTCTATATCTATATCTCCATAAATTACAGTAGTTGCACCCATTTTTTTAGCTTCTATTAGTTTTTCTTCAAATTTTTCTTCATAATCATCAATTGCACATTCAACATATATTATCGGTATATTTAAGTTTTCACTGGCTTTATCTAATAACCTCTTATTTATTGAGTGTGTCCAAGAATCTACGGAATCTTTTTTTACTGTAGTTATTAATGCTACTGGTGTCCATCCTTGTTTTATCTTTCTATGCATTGCAAGCATACAGTCTTTTCCACCACTATACGACATTACAAATTTTTTACTGTCCATATCTTCACCCCATTTTGAATTTTTATTTACAAATATACAAAAATAATTATTATGATTATACATCAAATATATTTTATTATACCACGTTTTACAGCATATCAACTGATGCTTTTACAAAACCTTTAAATATTGGATTTGCTCTATTTGGTCTACTTTTAAATTCTGGATGATATTGAACTCCAACATAAAACTTATTATTACTTACTTCAACAGCTTCAACTAGCTTTTCGTCTGGTGATGTTCCCGCTATAGTAAGCCCATTTTCTATCATTTGCTTTCTAAAATCGTTGTTAAATTCATATCTATGGCGATGTCTTTCTGAAATATTTAAATCTTCATAGCATTTATAAAGCATAGTGCCTTCTTTTACTTTGCAAGGATATGCTCCAAGTCTCATTGTTCCACCCATTATATTTCCAAATTGGTCCGGCATAAGTGCTATTACTGGATATTTTGTTTCTAAATTAAATTCTGTAGAGTTTGCATCTTTCATATTTAAAACATATCTAGCATATTCGATTACTGCTATTTGCATTCCCAAACATATTCCTAAGTAAGGTATATTGTTTACTCTTGCATAATTTGCAGCACAAATCATACCCTCTATTCCTCTATCGCCAAATCCACCTGGTACTAATACGCCTTGACAATCTCCTAATAATGAATTTACTGTATCTTTATTTACACCTTCTGCATCTACCCATTTTATGTCTATTGCCGCACCATTTTCATAACCTGCATGAGATAAAGCCTCAACTACTGATAAATATGCATCATGTAGTTTAGTGTATTTTCCGACTAAAGCGATTTTTACAGTTTTATCTCTATTTTTAACTCTACTCAACATATTAGTCCAATCTGATAAATCACATTTATCGTATTTTAAATCAAGTTCTCTACAAACTATATCGCATAAATTTTGTTCTTCTAACATCATCGGCACTTCATATAGTACATCTATTGTTTTATTTTCTATTACACAGTCTTGTTTTACATTACAAAATAGTGATATTTTCTTTTTAATAACTTCATCTAAAGGAGCTTCTGAACGAGTTACTATAATATTTGGCATAATTCCTAAACCTTGTAATTGTTTAACTGAGTGTTGTGTTGGCTTTGATTTATGTTCTCCTGAACTTTTTATGTATGGTACTAATGTAACGTGAATAAATAGACAATTATGTCTTCCTACTTCTAATGACACCTGTCTTATAGCTTCTAAAAACGGCTGACTCTCTATATCACCTGTCGTACCACCTATTTCAGTTATAACTACATCTGCATCACTTTTTTCACCTACATTGTATATAAAGCTCTTTATTTCATTAGTAACATGAGGTATAACTTGGACAGTTTCACCTAGATATTCCCCTTTTCTCTCTTTATTTAACACATTCCAATATACTTTTCCTGTTGTTAAATTTGAGTATTTATTTAAATCCTCATCTATAAATCTTTCATAATGACCTAAGTCTAAGTCAGTTTCTGCTCCATCTTCTGTTACATATACTTCCCCGTGTTGATATGGACTCATTGTCCCCGGGTCTACATTTATATAAGGGTCAAGCTTTTGTGCTGCCACTTTAAATCCTCTCGCTTTTAATAATCTTCCTAAAGATGCTGCTGTTATACCCTTTCCTAAGCCTGATACTACACCACCTGTTACAAATACATACTTTGACATACTAATACCTCCTACACGAATAAAAATTTTTAATAAATTACTTACATTTCATAAGTCTTTAAAATATTTTCTGCAATTTCTTTTTTAGTTACTCTTAAATCCATAGCTTGCTTTTCTATATATCTATGCGCTTGGGGCTCACTCATATTTAAGTACTGTATTAAAATACATTTTGCCCTATCTATAAGTCTAATTTCACTAATTTTTACTTTAAGTCTTTCATTTTCACTTTGAAGACCTAAAAATTTCTTTCTTGAAATATATATATACTTAATACTTTTATACACAAATTGTCTATTTAACGGTTTTTCTATAACAAATACACCGTAGTCTTCTACCTTAGCTGAAACTGCATCAGCTATATCATTTTTTACTACTAATAAAACTCCTGTATTATAATTTTTACTTATTGCAATTGCAAGTTCATGTCCAAATTCGTCTGATAATGGAGCATTTATTACAACTAAATCGAATTCAGTTCTATTTAATATACGCCTCGCTTCACTACCACTGCCAACAGTGACCGTATTGGAAATTCCAACTGTCTTTATTAAATCACTAAAAAAGCTCTTTCCTTTTTCCGACGTTGACACTATCAGCGCACAACTCATATAGGTCCCCCCCTTTTTATAATTTAAAGCACTTCAAAATATAATTCTTTTTCAGCTTTAAATTTATCAGTTATTGAACTATATATATCCCACTCTTTTTTCTTGTCATTTATATAATTTTCAATAGTCTTTTGTGGTAATACTGTTTTTATAAACTCACTATATTTTGCTAGATTTATCGCTTCATTTAAATCTTGTGGTAGTTTTTTCAAATCGTTTACTTTATTTTCATCTATGTCAAATAAGTTGATATTCTTAGGTTCACAAAGTTCTAAATTATTTTCTATTCCTTCTATCCCAGCTTTAATAAGCAGTGCAAATGCTATATATGGATTACAACTAGAATCTGGTGATCTAAGTTCCATCCTGCATCTATCTCCTTTTGATGCTGGTATTCTTATAAGTTGTGATCTATTTTCTTTTGACCATGTTATATATTTTGGAGCTTTGTCTTTTCCTAATCTAGCATATGAATTTGTAGATGAATTTAAGAACAAAGTAATTTCCTCTATGCGGTTTAATATCCCTGCTAAAAACTTTTTAGTATATTTATAATTATCAGAACTTTTATCTTTAAAAAGATTTACACCATCTTTATATAAAGAAATATTTATATGTAGTCCACTTCCACACTCTATATTTAAAGGTTTCGGCATAAATGACGCAAAGAGCCCATTTTCACAAGCCTTAGTTTTTACAAGCGACCTAAAGCTGATTAAATTATCTGCTGCAGTAAGTGCATCTGAATATTCATAATCGATTTCATTTTGTCCAGGTCCTTGCTCATGGTGTGAACTTGTAGTTTTTATTCCCATTTCTTCAAGCGAAAGACAAATATCTCGTCTTATATTTTCACATCTATCGCTTGGATATATATCGCAATAAGTTCCTCTATCATAAGGAATCATAGTTGGATTTCCAAATTCATCTTGTTCAAATAAATAAAATTCACTTTCGCATCCTATTTTGCAGACAAACCCTTTATCTCTACTCTCTTTTATAACTTGTTTTAATATATTCCTACAATCTCCTTCAAAATTTCTTCCATCTGGATGTTTTATATTGCAAAAGAATCTAACTACTCTGCCATGTTGCATTCTCCACGGTAGTAGATACATTGTGCTCGCCTCTGGTATTAACAATAAATCTGACTCTTCTACATTCATAAAACCAGTTACTGCCGATGCATCAAAAGAAACTCCTTCTTCAAATGCTCTTTTTAATTCAGTAGGCATTATAGTTATATTTTTTTGATTCCCAAAAATATCACAAAATGCCAAGCGTATAAATTTTATGTCATTCTCCTCTATAAATCCTAAAACTTCACTAGTTTTATAATCCATCAAATTCCTCCTATTTACCCCTAAATTTTGTTAATACACCCAAAAAAGGGCGCTCATTATAGGGTATTAAATAAATATTCATACCCTATAATGAACGCCCTTGTTCAATGTGATAATTATAAAATATTTATTAATACATGTCAATATTTACTTATTGATAATATGGTTCCTATTTATCCTGATATTTTTTGTAATATATTATATATAATAGCAATTTCACGCATATAATGTAGTCTTTTTATTTTTATAAATTAAAAAATTTTAATTTTATATAAAATAAAAAAAACTCTTTATTTTTAATTGACATATTATTCCATCAAGCATACAATATTTTTATAAAGTTAATTAAAACAGCAAAGGCGCTGTAGGTTATAAGTATCCTACAGCGCTTTTCTTTTTTTCAAGATATTTAAGTAATTATTAGATTATACGATGATGTATAAGTCTATATTTATTAAATATTTTTTATTTTTAAATTTTGGAGGTAATTATTATGACAAAAGTCCCAGAAATATTTGGAAGTTTAGTATTTAACGAAACTGTGATGAAAGAAAGACTGCCTAAAGATGTCTATAAAGCATTACAAAACACTATAAAAGACGGTAAACCAATCGATTTAAAAGTTGCAAATGTAGTTGCCACTGCAATGAAAGATTGGGCAATAGAACATGGTGCTACCCATTTTACTCATTGGTTCCAACCAATGACTGGTATTACTGCTGAAAAACACGATAGTTTTATAAGTCCAACTAATGATGGAAAAGTAATCATGGAGTTCTCTGGTAAAGAATTAGTAAAAGGTGAACCAGACGGTTCATCATTCCCTTCAGGAGGTTTAAGATCTACTTTTGAAGCTAGAGGATATACAGTATGGGACCCAACTAGTTATGCATACTTGAGAAATGGTACTTTATGTATTCCTACAGCCTTTTGCTCATATGGAGGTCAAGTACTTGACAAGAAAACTCCTTTATTAAGATCAATGGAAGCTATAAATAAATCAGCTGTAAGACTTTTACATCTTTTAGGAGAAACAGGTGTAAAAAGAGTTACTACTACAGTTGGTCCTGAACAAGAATATTTCTTAATAGATAAAAGCTTATACAATAAAAGAATAGATTTAAAATTTACTGGTAGAACTTTATTTGGTGCAAAACCGCCAAAAGGCCAAGAGTTAGATGACCATTACTTCGGTGCAATAAAGCCAAGAGTAGTTAAATATATGAAAGATTTAGATGAAGAATTGTGGAAATTAGGAGTTTTAGCAAAAACTAAACACAACGAAGTTGCTCCAGCTCAACACGAGTTAGCTCCTATATTTACAACTACAAACGTCGCTACTGACCACAACCAATTAACTATGGATGTTATGAAAAAAGTAGCTTGTAAACACGGTTTAATGTGTTTATTACATGAAAAACCATTTGCTGGTGTCAACGGTTCTGGTAAACACAACAACTGGTCTATATCAACAGATACAGGTAAAAATATATTAAGCCCTGGTAAAGACCCTATAAACAACAAAGTATTCTTAACTTTCTTAGTAGCAATAATCAAAGCTGTTCATGAAAATCAAGACTTACTTAGAATATCAGTTGCAGATGCTGGAAATGACCATCGTCTAGGTGGAAATGAAGCACCTCCTGCAATATTATCAATGTTTATAGGTACTGATTTAGAAAAAGTATTAAAATGTATTGAAGAAAACCTTCCATACAATGAAGAAACTTTAAATTCATTAGCAATAGATGTCGGTGTATTGCCATCATTTAAAAAAGATACTACAGATAGAAACAGAACTTCTCCATTTGCATTTACAGGAAATAAATTTGAGTTTCGTATGTTAGGTTCTACTGCTAATATAGCTTGCCCTAACACTATACTTAATACTATAGTTGCTGAATCTCTTGATTATGTTTCTGATTATATCGAAGGAAAAGACGATATAGATAAAGCTTTAAATGAAGTACTAAAGAAAATATTAAAAGAACATAAAGCTATAATATTTAATGGAAATAACTACGCACCTGAATGGGTAGTTGAAGCAGAATCTAGAGGATTATTAAATTTAAAATCTTCTGCAGAAGCTCTACCTCATTATACAGATGAAAAAAATATAAAATTATTTGAAAAACACGGAGTATATACTAAATTAGAATTAGAATCAAGAAAAGAAATACTGCTTGAAAAATACTCTCAAACTATAAATATTGAAGCACTTACAATGCTTGAAATGATCAAAAAAGATATTATACCAGCTGTATGTAATTATTCTAAAGATTTAACAGAATCTGCTTTAGCTAAAAAAGACTTATCTTCAGACATAGATATATCTTTAGAAACTAATTTAGTATCTAAAATCTCTTCACTAAGTAGCTGTTTAGCTAAGAAAACTGCTGATTTAGAAAAAGTTCTTTTAGGTGCAAAAGATTGTGATGATAGCGAAAAATTAGCTAAATACTATCATGATACAGTATTATCTCAAATGAATGAAGTTCGTGCTATAGCTGACGAACTAGAAACATTAGTAGGAAAAGGCTACTGGCCATTCCCAACTTATACAGATTTATTATTTAGCGTATAAAATATTTAAATTCATATTTTAACATAACTAAATACTATCTACACAAAGGCGTGTACTCTATCTAGATAAATGGTGGGTACACGCCTTTAATTTCTTTTTAACTTATGTATTTAGGATTTATAAATTTTTCAATATTTGCTTTATCTTTTATATTGGAAATTATGAAAATTTAATTATTAGGAGGATTTATTATGTATTCATCAGTCGATACGATTTGGGTATTATTAGGAGCTGCTTTAGTATTCTTTATGCAAGCTGGGTTTGCAATGGTTGAAACAGGATTTACTAGAGCAAAAAATGCAGGTAATATTATAATGAAAAACTTGATGGACTTCGCTTGTGGAGCGTTAGTCTTTTGGATATTTGGATTTGGTTTGATGTTTGCTGGCAGTGGTAAACTAATAGGCGGACTCGACTTTTTTATCCAAGGTAATTATGGTGTCGAAGGTAGTTATACTTCTTGGGCATATGTAATATTCCAAACAGTATTTTGCGCTACTGCTGCAACTATAGTTTCAGGAGCTATGGCAGAAAGAACAAAATTTAAATCTTATTTAGCTTATTCAATTGCAATAAGTGCATTTATCTATCCTATATCAGGTCACTGGATTTGGGGTGGCGGTTGGCTTTCTCAATTAGGATTTATAGACTTTGCAGGTTCTACTGCAGTTCATATGGTAGGTGGTCTAGCAGCCTTAGTAGGTGCTAAAATTTTAGGACCTCGTATTGGAAAATACAACAAAGACGGCAGTGCAAATGCAATACCAGGACATAATATAACAGTTGGTGCTCTTGGAGTATTTATATTATGGTTTTGTTGGTTTGGATTTAATGGATGTTCGACAACTTCAATGACTGGTGATGATAATTTAATTCTTGCAGGTAGTGTATTTGTCACAACTAATATAGCAGCCGCTGCTGCAACAGTAACAACAATGATATTTACTTGGGTTAAATATAAAAAACCTGATGTTTCAATGACTCTAAATGGTTCACTTGCTGGCCTTGTTGCAATAACAGCAGGATGTGCAGTAGTTAATCCAATTGGTGCATGTATAATAGGTATAGTCGCAGGCGTAACTGTAGTTGTCGTAATAGAATTTTTAGATCAAAAATTAAAAATAGATGACCCAGTGGGTGCAATAGGTGTCCATGGTGCATGTGGTGCAATAGGTACAATTCTTACAGGTGTATTTGCAGTAGATGGTGGTCTAGCATATGGCGGAGGTTTTCATCTATTAGGAGTTCAATGTTTAGGTGTATTAGCTGTTATGGCTTGGGTTTTAGTAACTACTACTATATTATTCAAAGCTATAGATGCTACTTTAGGTCTTAGAGTTAGTGAAGAAGAAGAAATCGTCGGCCTTGATAAATTAGAACATGGTCTATCAAGTGCATATGCTGACTTTGCAAAAGCAAGTACAGTTAGAAAATTAAAAACTGCAGCAGAAAAAGTATCTGTTGACAAAGCTGTTCCAGTACAACTAGTAAGCAAAAGTGCTTCTTCAGATATAGTAGCTTCTGATATTAAATTGACAAAAATTGAAATAATAACAGATCAAGATAAATTTAAAGATTTAAAAGATGCCTTGAGTGATATAGGCATAATGGGTATGACTGTTTCTAATGTTTTAGGTTGTGGTACTCAAAAAGGTGCTCCTAAATATTATAGAGGTGTTGCAGTAGAAATGGAATTACATCCTAAGATATTAGTTGAGATAGTAGTCGCAAAAGTGCCAGTACAAACTGTTATAGATACTGCTAAAAAGGTTTTATATACTGGTAATATAGGCGACGGTAAGATATTTGTATCATCTGTAGAAAATGCAGTTAAGATACGTACTGGTGAAGAAGGCGTAGATGCCCTTCAATATCCAGAAGAAAAAGCTAATTAATATGCTAGTTAACTATAATCTATTTATAATTAATTAGGTCATAGTAATTACATTTAATCCTGGGATTATGATAGAGGTATCATATCCTAGGATTTTTTAAATTTAAAAGGAGGAAAAATCAAGATTAGATTTTTCCTCCTTTTATTTCTATTTAAAATTATTTATTTACAACTCTTAATGCAGTTTCAACTACGTTTTCAACTGTAAATCCGAATTCTTTAAATAATATTGATGCTGGTGCAGATGCTCCGAAGTGATCAAGTGCGATTACTTCACCATCTAAACCAACGTATTTATACCATCCGAAAGAAGATGCAGCTTCTACAGCTACTCTATTTCTAACAGCGTTTGGAAGTACGCTTTCTTTGTATTCAGCGCTTTGTGCTTCGAATAATTCAAATGATGGCATACTTACTACTCTAGCGTCAATACCTTTTTTAGCAAGTTCATCAGCAGCACCCATTATTAATTCAACTTCTGAACCTGATGCCATAAGTATTACATCTGGAGTTTCTTTTTGAGAGTCTTTTAATATATAAGCTCCTTTTAAAGCAACTTTTCCATCTATATCGTATAGTGGTAAGTTTTGTCTTGTTAATACTAATGAAGTTGGTGTAGTTTTGTTTGTTACAGCGTAGAACCAAGCAGCAGCAGTTTCATTTGAGTCAGCTGGTCTAAATACTGTCATGTTTGGTAAACTTCTAAGTGCAGCTAATTGTTCTATTGGTTGATGAGTAGGTCCATCTTCTCCAACACCTATACTATCGTGAGTTAATATATAAGTCACTGGTAAGTTCATTAAAGAAGATAATCTCATTGCACCTTTCATGTAGTCACTGAATACGAAGAATGTCGCACAATAAGCTTTAAGTCCACCGTGAGCAGCTATTGCATTAGATATTGCAGCCATTGCATGCTCTCTTACACCAAAGTGTATATTTTGTCCACTTCTGTCTTCTTTTGAGAAGAATCCAGTGTTTTTCATATCACTTTTATTAGATGGTGCTAAGTCAGCAGATCCACCCATTAAGTTTGGTATGAATGATGTTAATCTATTTAATACATCTCCTGATGATTGTCTAGTTGCACATCCTTTTTCAAATTTCCAGAATTCTTCACTATTTAATAATTCATCAGTAACATCTAAATCATGCCATTTTTTATATTCTGCTGCTAATTCTGGATAAGCTTCTTCGTATTTTGCAAATAACTCATTCCAGTTTTGTTCAGCATTTTCACCGTTAGCTATATATGTTTCCATATTAGTGTAAACATCTTGTGGTATAAAGAAGTCTTCAGCTTCCCATTTCATTACTTCTTTCATTTCTTTTATGTTGTCAGCACCTAGTGGCTCACCATGAGCTTTAGCTGAACCTTGTCTAGCTGGACAACCATATCCGATTTGAGTTTTTACGATTATTATAGAAGGTTTTTCAGTTTCAGCTTTTGCTTCATCTATAGCTTTTGATATAGCATCTATATCGTTTCCATCTTCTATATTTAATACTTGCCATCCATAAGCTTCATAACGTTTAGCAACATCCTCTGTAAATGCTACATCTGTATCCCCTTCTATAGTTATGTTGTTTGAATCGTAAAGTAATATTAATTTACCAAGACCTAATGTACCTGCAAGTGAAGAAGCTTCTGAAGATATACCTTCCATTAGGCATCCATCACCTGTTATAGCGTATGTATAATGATCTACTATATTAAATCCATCTCTGTTGAATTTATCAGCAAGTTTTGCTTCAGCTATTGCAAAACCTACAGCATTACATATACCTTGTCCTAAAGGGCCTGTAGTTATCTCTACACCTTTAGTATGACCGTATTCTGGATGTCCAGGTGTTTTACTTCCCCATTGTCTAAATTCCTTTATGTCATCTACAGTTATTCCATATCCGAATAAGTGTAGTAATGAATACTCAAGCATTGAACCATGACCTGCAGATAATACGAATCTATCTCTGTTTTTCCAGTCAGGATTTTTACCATTGTGATTCATTTTTGTCCATAAAGTGTATGCCATACTAGCAGCACCAAGTGGTAATCCAGGATGTCCTGAATTTGATTTTTGTATAGCATCAGCTGCTAGTACTCTAATTGCATTAATACATTTCACATCTAAATTGTTCATATATTTCCTCCATTAAATTAAAACGTTGTGATAAAACTAAGGTCAATTTTTTTTATTTACCAAATGTAGCTTCCCAGTCTTTTTTGAACTTTTCTATCCCCTGATCTGTTAAAGGATGTTTTAACATTTGTTCAATTACTTTTGTAGGAACAGTAGCTATATCAGCTCCAGCAAGTGCTGCATCTATAACGTGTATTGGATTTCTAACGCTAGCTGCTATGATTTGTGTATCTATTTCGTGAACTGCGAATATTTCAGCTATAGTTCTTATTAAATCCATACCTGGTGTAGATATGTCGTCTAATCTTCCTAAAAATGGTGATACGTATGTTGCCCCAGCTCTTGCAGCAAGTAATGCTTGAGTTGCTGAGAATATTAATGTTACGTTAGTTTTTATTCCTTCTTTAGTTAAAACTTTTACAGCTTTTAAACCTTCACCTGTCATAGGTATTTTTACTACCATATTTGGATGAATTGCCGCTATTTCACGTCCTTCTACTATCATACCTTCTGCATCATCACTATTAACTTCTCCGCTTATAGCTCCATCAACTATTGATGCAATTTCTTTTATAGTTTCTTTGAAGTCTTTTCCTTCTTTTGCTATTAAAGATGGGTTAGTTGTTACACCGTCTATTACTCCCATGTCGTTCACTGCTTTTATTTCGTCAATATTAGCTGTATCTAAAAAAAATCTCATGTTTTAATCCTCCTTAACGTTTTCATATTTCATAATCATTATAACATGTATTATTCCAAATTCTACAAAAATATAATAATTTTTTATATAAAATATGATATAAACTTTATCTTTTTAATATTAATTTTGTAAAAAGTCGAAATTTGTAAATACTCGTAATTTCTCACAGATTTTCATCAACTTTTTATTTACCTCTGTATTTTAACTTAATTTTGTACGTACTAATGTCCCCAGAATCTCTAGATATAGAATACTCTATTACTCTATTATTATCATCATAAGTAATTGTTCTCACTTCTTGAAGTGGACTTCCAACTTTAAGTTTTAGCTTTTGAGCCTCTTCTCTCCTCGCCGCAACTACTCTAAATTCCTTTTCTGCATAACATATATTGATATTATATTCCTCTGACATTGTTTTATATAATGATACAGATGAAAAATCATATCTGTCCATATTTGAAAATATAGATGCCGGCACAAAAGTTATAATACTCATCGCTGGGCGTTCATCTATAAATCTTACTCTTTCTAATTCATAGACTTCCTTTTCTTTATCTCCAAAAATCTGTTGTAATTTAGAATCTAATTTTATAGCTTTAATTGAAAGTGCTTCTGTTCTTATCTTATGATTACTTTCTTTAAATGCTTCTTCAAAGCTTTTTAAACTTCCCAAATCCCATGAATTTAGCTTTTCCCTTTCAGCAACAAAAGTTCCTACACCTCTACGTTTTTCAATATAACCCTCTTTAACTAGATTGTCGATTGCTTGTCTTACAGTTGTACGACTTACGCCATAGCTTTGTATTAATTCATGTTCTGTCGGTAGAGCTTTATTTTGCGGATATGTACCATCTTTTATCTTTTCTAAAAGTTTGTTTTGTAGTTGAAAATATAGTGGTAATGGACTATTTTTATCTATCATGTTTCTTCCTCTCTTAATAAATATACTTTAATCAATAATGATATAATTATCCCATTGATAAAACTTTTGGTCAAGAAATTAAAGACATATTTAATACGTTGTCATGATGTCATTATATCATATCTAATCCAAAAAACAATATTAATTAGAAAACTTTTATTATTTTAACCTAAATATGATATAATACTAAAATGATATAATAAAAATCATAAAGAAATCTGTATTCTAACGAAATACATTTAAGTATATAGATTTCTTTGAGATATATGTGAAGAAATTATGATGATTTAATATCTATAATTTCTTATTATTCTCTAAAATATAATATTTATGAAAAGGTGAATTAAAATGGCAAAATTTAAATATGCATTTGATGATAATAAAAGATACCATACTTGGAATTACTACCTTAGAAATAACTTTGGTGAAAAAGTATTTAAAGTCTCTTTAAATGCTGGATTTACATGTCCAAACTTAGATGGTAAGGTTTCAAAAGGTGGATGTACTTATTGTAGTAATAGTGGTTCTGGTGATTTTGCTGGAAATCCAGCAAGTCCATTAAGCGAGCAATTTGCAGAAATCAAGGCTATGATGCATAAAAAATGGCCTAATGCAAAATATATAGCTTATTTCCAAGCTTATACTAATACTTATGCTCCACTAAATGTATTAAAAGATAAATTTGAAGAGGCACTATCTTTTGAAAATGTAATAGGTCTTTCAATTTCTACAAGACCAGACTGTTTAGAAGATGATGTAGTTGATTATTTAGCAGAACTTAACGAAAGAACAAATTTATGGGTTGAGTTAGGTCTTCAAACTATACACGACGTTACATCTAAAAAAATAAACAGAGGACACGACTATAATACATTTTTAGAAGGGCTTAAAAAGCTTCAAGATAGAAATATAAAAGTTATAGTTCATATAATTAATGGACTTCCAGGAGAAGACTACGACATGATGATGGAGACTGCAAAAGCAGTTGCAGATATGAATGTAGATGGAATCAAAATACATTTACTTCACGTTATAAAAGACACTGCCCTTGCAAGATCATTAGAGAAAAATCAATTTGAGCTTATGGACAGAGATGAATATATAAATCTTGTGTGTGACCAACTTGAAATACTACCTCCTGAAATGATAATACATAGACTTACAGGTGACGGAAAACGCGATGAGCTTGTAGGACCTATGTGGAGTCTTAAAAAATGGGAAGTTTTAAATGATATAGACAGAACTTTAAAAGAAAGAGACACTTATCAAGGAATTTACTATAAAAAATAACATTATACTTCAATAAATTACTTAAAATAAAAAATACTTCACATATTTTGTGAAGTCTTTTTTATTTACTTACTACATTCTGATATAGTCTCAGTTTGATATTTGTCTTCTTCTATTTCTTCCTTAACATCTTCTATTGCTTTTACAGCTATAAAAGTAGACACTACCATAAGTAATACTCCGAATAATTTAACAACAGAGAAATCTTCTCCAAGCAAAGTCCATCCTATTATAACTGATAAAACAAGTTCTATTGATGCAACTACACCTGCTATAGATAGTTCTACACCTTTTAATATACCTTTAGAATATACTATATAAGACATTGCAGTAGGTATTATCCCTATAGCAGCTATATATCCAAATGCTTTTACAGAATCTATTTTTGAAATAGTTTCTACTGGATTTATTCTAAAGCACATTAAAATCGCAGCTATTAAAAATGCATAAGCACTCATAGTTATATTATCCATTTCTTTTAATGCATTTTTATTGAAAATTGGTAGCATTGCGTAAGTTATCGCTGCCATTATACCCGCAAAAATACCAACTGTATTTATACCTTCTAGTTGAATTTTTCCTCCTGTTACTGCTAAGTATGCACCTATTACACAAAATACTAATGATAATATTTTTATTTTATTAATTTTTTCTTTATATACTATTTTAGAAAAAATCGCTACAAATACAGGCGATACATAAAGTAGAACTGCTGCCATAGATGCACCTACCATAGAGATTGAACTCATATAAGATATATTAAATACTAATTGGCATACTATCCCTATTCCAAGTACATATAAAATTCCCTTTTTTGTTATTTTAAACATTGTAGGCATAGTTAGCTTTCCATATATACTAATTGCTATAAATCCGCCTATCATTCTGAAAAACGCTATTTCTTCAGATGAAAAATTATAATCACTAATTTTGCTAACTAAAAATCCTAAAGTAGACCAAAAGATTCCGGCTAATAAAATATAAAAATATCCTATTTTATTTTTCATAATTTCCTCCTCAATTATGAATTTATAATACTTTCCTAAAAATAGAATTAGAGTGCAAAATATCCACACTCTAATCATTATATCAATTTCCTATTAAACAATCTTTTGGTAATGTTTTCTTATTTTATATGTTCTACATAAAAATCAACTAACATATCTTGTTTTATTTGTTTTGCTTTTTCGTTATAACCTAAGTCTTCTAATATTCTAAATGCAAATTCTAATGCTGTAGCAGGTCCTCTACTAGTTATTATATTTTTATCTGTTACAACTATTTGATCTTCTAAATAATTTACTTTATCTCTACCTTTTATAAAACCTGGATATGATGTACACTTTCTATCATCTAATATTCCAAATGCTTCTAAAGTTTGTGGTGCTGCACATATAGCGGCAACTATTTTTCCTTCATTGTTAAATTTAATTGCCATATCTTTTACTCTTTTATCTAATAAATTATCAGCTCCTGGTAATCCCCCTGGTAAAACTATAGCATCGTATTCATCTTGATTGATATTATCTATTATACAATCAGATTTTACTGTTATGTTGTGAGTTCCCCTAACATACTCCTCTTTTATAGAGCATAAATCACATTTTAACTCCGCTCTTCTAAGTACATCTACAACTGATAGCGCTTCAATTTCTTCAAATCCGTCAGCTATAAATACTAATATTTTTTTCATATTTAAGTCTCCTTTACCTTTTATATACAAACTTTTTAGGTTGTAAAATTTTTATTTTCTTGTTATTATTATAATAAATAATTAAAAGTTACAACTATAATTTAATTATATAATTATTATATGGAAGGTGCAATTAATGATTTTAAATACACATTTAACAATTTCAAATGCACTTATAGAAAATATAGATTCTAGTAAATCGTTTTTTCTAAGTGAAAAGAACTTTATTTATGGCAATATCAAACCAGATATGACATCTAAGTACGTTTTACATAAGCATTATTTAAAAGAATCTTTCGATATGATAATCGGAAAAATAAAATCCCTATGTAAATTATCACTAGATTTTATTGAAAAATATTTTTCTGTAAGTAAGTTTAGTCAAGAATTAGGCGTTATATGCCATTTTTTATGTGATTTTTTTTGTGTACCACATAGTCAACGCTGGGAATTTTCCCATAGTTTTAAAAAGCACGTAGTCTACGAAAGAGACCTTCAATTAATAGCTAAAGATACTAATTTTAACAAAATAATTGAAAGAGATTCTTTAAGTCATACAAGTGTCGAAGAATTTTTCAACAAATTATATAGACAATATGTAGAAAAAGAAGACTTTGAAAATGATTTATTCTTCTCAACTTATATGTGTAATAGTGTTGTTAATTATATTTTAGATTGTATTTTGGAAAACACTATAAAATCTTATTCACTGCAAATTTGTAGTTAATAAGTAGTAATAAAGTAATAATTAGAAACTGGATGCTTAAATACATTCAGTTTTTATTTTTTTGAAACACTAGAATAAAAAAATGGCCTCTTAATTATTTAAGAGACCTAAAATTATATTAGAAAGAGTTTTTAACTATTTAGCTTTGTTATGATGTTTTTGTTCCCAAAAATCAGCACCTTTTATTCCTAATTTAATTGGATCAAAACTGATTTCATCTCTTGGAACCCCTGCCTTTAATTGTGATTCATAATCATTAAAACACAATAAAGCCTTCTTTGATAATGCCAAAATAGCAATTAAGTTTAGCCATGCCATCATAGCTACACCAATATCCCCCATAGTCCATGCTAATCCTGCAGACTTAATGCAACCAAATGCTGTCATAGCTAATAAAGCTATTCTAAGACAATTTATAGATAATTTACTAGATTTTCCTCCAGTAAATTTTTTAACTAAGTATGTTAAGTTAACTTCTGCAATATAGTAATACGCCATTAATGTAGTAAATGCAAAGAAGAAAAGTGCTATTGCTACAAAAGCTCCACCAAAACCTGGTATCAACGTATTTATTGCATTTTGAGTATATACAGGCCCTATATCTTCTATAGCATATCCCGGCATATTCTCAACCATTATATTTTTAGTAAATTCATTAAAAGTGTTGTAACAACCTGTCATAAGTATCATAAATCCAGTTGCTGAGCATACAAATAATGTGTCTACGTAAACTGAAAAGGCTTGTACAAAACCTTGTTTTGCCGGATGTGAAACTTCTGCTGCTGATGATGCTTGTGGCCCTGTACCTTGACCAGCTTCATTTGAGTAAACTCCACGTTTTACACCCCAAGCAATTGTAGAACCTAATATTCCACCAAAACTCGCCTCTGCTCCAAATGCAGATTTAAATATTAAAGCTATAACTCCTGGTAAATCACCTATATTGGCAATTATAATTACAACTGCCATTAATATATATGCACCACCCATAAACGGTACTATAAATTCTGCTGCTGAACCTATTCTTTTTATTCCACCAAATATAACTACTCCTGTTAAAATAACTAAAAATACTGCTGTAACGTTTACACTTATTCCAAATGCATTGTTTATAGATACTGCTATAGAATTTGATTGTACGCCTGGAAGAAGTATTCCTATAGCTATAACTGTAACTATAGCAAATAAAGTTGCATATGCTTTAGAAAAAGTTGTACTTCCAAATCCTTTTTCTATGTAATAAGCTGGACCTCCACGATATTCACCATCGTGTTCTTCTTTATAAAGTTGACCTAAGGTCGATTCTGCAAATGCTGAGCCTGCTCCCAAGAAAGCTATTGCCCACATCCAAAACAATGCTCCAGGTCCTCCCCATGCTATAGCAGTAGCAACACCAGCTATATTACCAGTTCCTATACGACCTGCAAGCGCTGTACAAAATCCTTGGAAAGATGATATCCCTTTTTCAGATGATTGTCCCGAAAATAAAAGGCCTACCATTTCTTTAATATTTCTAATTTGTGAAAATCTCGTTCTAAAGCTAAAATAAATCCCCGAAATAAAACATAATACTACTAATGCATTGCTCCAAACAATATTATTTATGGTAGTAATTATATCCTCCATAATGTCCCTCCCTTTTTAGTTTTTAGTTGTTTAACTTATAATAAAACCTATATTAATTAAATTGTATTATCTTTTATATTAATTAGTGTTAGAAATAAGTTATAATAAGATAATAAAAATTTAACATTAGTAAAAAATTTTTAACTAATTAATTTAATTTTCTATATTTTTTGATAATAAAATATGTAAAATATATAAAGTTTTACTTTTTATTTTTAATGCTACTAATAATAAATTTAACATTATTATTTTTTCTTTTTAGATATAACTAAAATCGATAATATAAAAAATAATAAAGCTGAGCCTATTAATATAAATACACTTGTAGTATTTGTTATTATCTTATCGTCTATATAATATACTACACCCATAGCTTCTTTAAACTCATCCATATAGCTTCCCGATATATTTGCAAACGACTCATTCATTTGCTTTTCCATAAATATCTGTCTTAATATGCTTATTCCGTGTGATGTTGGAAACAACTTGACTATTAGTTGAACATTTTTAGGCAACATAGAAATTGGCAGATAAATCCCAGTTATAAATCCTATCAATGTTCCAATTATCGAACTCGCTGTTGAAAATGCCTTTTGACTATTAAATAAAGATACTATAAATAATATCATCGCGCTATTTGATAATGTAGTTAAAAGTATGATTATTACGACTTCTATAAGTTGATTAAATGACAGCAACTCTGCTTTACTATATAATAGATATGCTTGTGAAATTATTAAAGCGATTATAGACATTATGCTCCCAACTATAAAAGAACTCAATATATATCCTCCCATAATTTTATAATTTTTCATTGGAGATACAACAAAATCTTTTATTTTATTTTTACTTTTATCCTCAACCATTATTCCAAACGCTCCTATATTAGCAGTTACTGATGTTACTCCAATAAGTCCAGCCATAATCCAGCAATTCATTAGATTTTTTGCACCTTTTATTTCTTTAAAAGAATCTACCCATACATCCCCTAAAAATACTATATATAATCCCAATACAATAAATACTGCTAATAGTGAAAAAAATACTGCTGTTTTATCTCTAAAAAACATCTTTAAATTTCTATTTATAAAAGTAATCACTTATTTATCCCCCTTTGTAATATTTAAAAATACATCGTCCATGCTACCTTTTATTACTTCAAAAGAGTTTATATAAATTCTACAATCATCTATTATTTTTATACTATCTAATGTTGTATTTATCTCTATAGTTATATTGTTGTTTTGTATAAAGAACTCATAATTATTTTCTTTTAGATAGTTTTCGATAAAATCACTTTTCTCATCGTCAAAATATATTATCATCTTGTCTTTAGCATATTTTTCTTTTAATTCATCAGTTGTACCCTTTGCTGCTATAACCCCTTTGTCCATAACTACTATATAGTCGGCTTTTGATGCCTCCTCCATATAATGAGTCGTAAGAAATACCGTCATATTATTATCTTTTTGCAAAGTTCTTATCATCTCCCATACGTTTTTTCTTGTTTTAGTATCTAATCCTGTAGTTGGTTCATCCAAAAATAATATCTTAGGTTTATTTATAAGTGCTCTTGCAATATCTACTCTTCTTCTCTGTCCGCCTGATAGTTTTCTATATTGTCTATTTATAATTTCTCTTATTCCAGTAATATCTGCTATTTCTTCTAAATTTTTATTAAACTCATCTTTTGACATGTTATATAATTTACTTCTAGTTATTAAGTTTTCTTTTACAGTTAAAAGTTCATCTAATACACTTTCTTGAAATACTACTCCTACTAATGATTTTATTTTTTCATCATCTTTTCCAACTTCATAGTTGTTTATTTTTATACTTCCTCTATCTAGTTTTAAAAACGTACACAACATATCTATAGTAGTCGATTTTCCTGCACCATTTAATCCTAAAAATGCAAATAACTCTCCCTCTTCAACATAAAAATCTATTCCATTGACAGCTTTTACATCTTTATAAGATTTTTGAAGTTGCCTAACTTCTATTATTTTATTATTAAGTCTCATTTTCCCCTCCCCCTTCTTACTAAAATTATATTCTTAAAAAAAAGAAAAACAAGTGATTTATACATCACTTGCTTAAATTTAACTTTATAAAAATAATTTATGAAATTACTTATTATATACTTATTTTAATATTATTTTATTTTCTTTAATAATTCTAATCTCAAATCATTTAATATAGTCTTTGTAGCTCTTTCTCTTATTTGTTGTCTATCTCCATTAAATACATATTTCTTTGAAATAACATCTCCATTTATATAAATTCCAAAATAAACTAGACCAACTGGCTTTTCATCACTTCCTCCACCAGGTCCAGCTATCCCAGTTGTCGCAATTCCTACATTTGTATTGTATCTAGCTGCCACACCACAAGCCATCTCTTTTGCACACTCACTGCTGACTGCTCCATATATATCTAGTGTTTCTTTTTTTACTCCTAGCGATTTCATCTTTGCTTCGTTAGAATAAGTTACGCATCCTTCCATAAACACAGAAGATATTCCCGGATAATTTATAAGGTTTGCTGATACCATACCTCCTGTGCATGATTCTGCAACAGCAATTTTTAAATCATGTTCTACTAATATTTTTGATACAACTTCTTCTATACTAGTCTCTCCAGTAGCATATAAATTCTGTTTAAATCTTTTTTTCATCTCATCTGACATAGGTTTTATAAGATTTCTAGCTTCATCTATATTTTTTGCTTTGGCTGTAATTCTAAGCGTACACTCATAACCTTTTGCATAAGTAGCTATAGTTGGATTAGTTTGTGAATCTATTATATCTATTATATCATTTTCGACTTGAGACTCTCCAACACCTATTATTCTAAGTACTTCTGATTCTATTACATCATCTGTAAGTTTTGATAAATAAGGTTTTACATAATTTTCAAACATAGCTTCCATTTCTTTTGGCGGTCCTGGAAGTACAATTATCATTTTATTGTCTTTTTCCATAATGCAACCTGGCGCTGTCCCATTGTCATTTTTAAGTATATATGCTTCTTTTGGGAAATAAGCTTGCTTTTCATTATTTTTAGTCGGCACTCTATTCATATGTTTAAATCTCTCTAACATAGCTTCTAATGATGGTTTATGTAACTCAAGTTTATAATCAAAGCATTTTGCACAAACTTCTTTAGTTATATCGTCTTCTGTCGGCCCAAGACCTCCAGTACATATAACAATATCACTTCTATTTAGACTTTCTTTTAATGTGCTTAATAATCTCTCTTCATTATCTCCTACAGTTAGTTGATAGTAAACTTCTATCCCCATACCTGCAAGCTCTCTAGCTAAATATCTACTATTAGTATTTAATATATCTCCTAATAAAATCTCTGTTCCAACTGTTATAATTTCTGCTTTCATAATTACTCTCCTATTTTTAATCTTTGTACTATTTTATTATAATTCCCAACAATAGAATTTACATTAATTTTAATTTAAAAACACTAAATTTTTATTGCAATTTTATCTGTATTTTAATAAATTATAATATAATTAAACATTTCAGTATAAGTAGAAAGTAGGTTTTAAAATGGTATTTGATTGTCATTCTGATTTATTCACTGATGTAACTGTAAAAATGTTAAAAGGTGAAAAAGACATTATAAAAAATCATTATTTAGATGAATTAAAAAACGCAAATTTAATCGGTGGAATATATGTAATTTGGATAGACCCACCTTATGATAAATGTCCACAAAAAAGAGTTAAACAAGTTGTAGAGTGTTTAACTGAAGAAATAAATTCAAATTCTGATATTATAAAACAAATTAAACAGTTTTCTGATTTTGAAGTCGCTTTAAAACAAGATAAATTAAGTGTTTTAGTAGGTATGGAAGGTCTTAGTTATATAGGCGAAGATGTAGATATGCTTCATTATTTTTATGATGTAGTTGGAGCTAGACATGCATCACTTACATGGAATGAACAAAATGCACTTGCAACTGGTGTTGGAGGAGATCCACTTAGAGGACTTACAGACTCTGGTAAAAACGCTGTTAGAAAGCTCGAAGAATTAAAAATGATAGTAGATGTATCACATGCAAACGAAAAATCATTTTGGGATATTATGAATATCGCCACAAAACCTGTAATAGCTTCACACTCAAACGTAAAAGCTTTATCAGATCATAGAAGAAATCTTACTGATAATCAGATTAAAGCGATTGCTGAAAGTGGCGGTATAATCGGTATAAATGGCTACAGAGACTTTGTAGATTATAAAAATTGGCAAAGAGCAGATGTAGGTGATTTAGTAAATCATATAGATTATATGGCCGATTTAGTCGGTATTGATCATATTTCTTGTGGATTTGATTTTTCTGGATTTATAGACCAAGACTGTTTATCTGCATTTTTAGAAGATACATCAAATCCTAATGTGCTTGGATTAAAAGAGTTTAAGGATACTCCTAATTTAATAAAAGAGCTTCAAAAACGCGGATATACACAAGATGAGATAGAAAAAATAGGATACAAAAATGCCTTTCGAGTTATCCAACAAGTCCTTTAAATTTTTTATTTCTATTTATCTATAAAACTAAAAATCTCTATATATTAAGTAGATAACATATCATATGTTATCTACTTTTTTACTTTTTAATACTTTTTTGCTAGTTTTTGTATTATCTACCACAATATATATGATTATAGATAATCGTGGTACTTTTATTTTATTTAATTTATAAATATGATAACGTTTGGACTTATGTTGTTCCACTTGCAATTACACTTTTACTATATCAATGTGATATAAAGAAAATTTGGAAAGAAAGTGGTAAAATGCTTGTCATTTATCTGTTAAGTGCAATAGGTACAATGGCAGGTGCCGTAGTAGGTTTTTACTTCTTAGCTAGTAAAATACCTTTCTTAGCTCAAGTTGCTGGTATGATGACTGGTTCTTATATCGGTGGTGGTGCTAACTTTGCTGCTATGTCGGCGGCATTTGAACTTCCTGGTGATGTTGTTTCTGCAGCAGTCGTTTCTGACAATTTATTAATGGCATTATATTTCTTTGTATTAATAACTATACCATCAATCAATTTCTTTAGAAAACACTTCCTTCATCCACATGTTGAGGAATTTGAAAAACAAGAAATTAAAGATGGAGAAACTACAGCTTCTTCTTATTGGAGCCGTAAAGATATATCGCTAAAAGATATAGCTTTATCTATAGGTAGTGCATTTGTAATAGTAGCTGTATCAAATACTATAGCAGAGTTTTTAGCATCTACTATACCTACAAGTAATGCATTTTTATCACTTTTAAATACTTTACTTGGAAATCAATACTTAATAATAACTACTGTTACAATGATTTGTGCATCTGTATTTAGTGATTTCTTCTCTAATCTTGGAGGCACTCAAGAAATAGGTACATATTTAATATATATATTCTTCGTTGTAATAGGTGTTCCAGCTTCTATACAATCTATAGTAGTTAATTCACCATTATTATTAGTATTCTGTTTTATAGTAGTATTTATAAATATGTTAGTTACATTTACATGTGCAAAAATATTTAAATTCAACTTAGAAGATGCAATTCTTGCTTCTAATGATGTATAGGTGGTCCTACGACAGCAGCTGCTATGGCAGTTTCTAAAGGATGGACAAAATTAATAGCGCCAATAATGCTTATAGGTACTTTAGGATATGTTATAGGAAATTATTGCGGAATTATAATCGGTAATTTCTTATTATAATCTACATAAAAATATTTTATTTTTAAGAGATAACAAAATTTGTTATCTCTCTTTTGTTTGTTTTTTTATTAACAACCACCCTCTTTATTATTTACTACAATCGTGGTACTTTCTATTTATTTTTGTTATACATATAATTAATATATAATAAATATTGCTGCGGTAGTATTTACTTTAACTTAAAATTACATAGAAGTTAAATTGTAAATTATATTTACTAAAACTTCGTAAATAATAAATATAACTTATTACTGAATTAAAATTTTATTAATTAGGAGAGATAAATATGAAAAAGAAAGTTGTTGTAATAATGGGTGGTATTTCATCTGAACGTGAAGTATCTTTAAATTCTGGTAGATCTGTACTTAATGCTATAAATAGAGATAAATATGACGTACATGAATTAATAATAAATGACCCAATGGATGTTGTTAATAAAATGCCTGAAAATGTAGATTTCGCTTTATTAATTTTACACGGTAAATACGGTGAAGATGGAACTATACAATCAATGTTAGAGTCTATGGGAATTAAATATTCAGGATGTGATCCTCTAACTAGTGGAATATGCATGGATAAAAATATGTCAAAAAAAGTATTAAAAGCATCTGACATACCTACTGCTCCATGGATAATTGCAAAATCTGTTGATTCAATAGACTACGATGCAATAGAAAAAATGGGATATCCTGTTTTTATAAAACCAAATAGCGGTGGTTCTAGTGTAGCTACTTTCAAAGTAGACAGAAAAGAAGATGTTTATGAAGCTGTAAGAAAAGGTCTAGAAGTTGACGATATAGTTATGATAGAAGGTTATCTTCCAGGAGATGAGTACACTTCTTTCATATTAAACGGAGAAGTTTTCCCAACTATAAAAATAAGTTCACCAAATGAATTCTTCGACTATGAATCAAAATATGCAACTGGTGATAAAGCTGCAACTGAAGAAGTTGTTTATTTAGAAGAATCACTTCAAAACGAAATAAATATGAGAACTAAACAATGTTGGGATGCATTTAACTGTAGAGCATTTGTAAGAGTAGACTTTATATTATCAAATGGTAAATTCTATGTTCTTGAGTTAAATACTCTTCCAGGAATGACAGTAACTAGTTTAATACCTAGAAGTGCAAATGCTAAAGGTATATCTTATAGCGAATTAATAGATAAAATAATAGAGTATTCATTATAAAATAGTAAAAATCAAAAAAGTCATCACATATATTTTGTATATACTTTCTTGAATTCATAGGAAATTTGATATCTATACTCAATATAATTTCCTATGATATATAAATATATGTTATAATTATAAATAGACAATTATATTTTAAAATATAATTGTCTTTATTTTTATGTAGATATTTATTAAATAATACATATATTTAATTTCTAATAAAGGAGGCCTATTTTGTTATTTTTTAATTTTGAATTAAATAAAGAAGAACCAGTGTATATGCAGATTAAAAACTATATAGAAGATTTAATAACAAAGGGATTACTCCCTATAAATAGTAAACTTCCTTCAACTAGAGAACTATGTTCTATCTTAAATGTAAGTAGAAATAGTGTGTTAAGCGCTTATGAAGAATTAAAAACAGAAGGCCTTGTCTACTCTATTAAAGGTCAGGGAACTTTTGTAAAAGAACAATCTTCTATAACTACTTCTAGCTGGAATGTAGATTGGTCTTCATACGAAAATGAATATACTAAAGCTTTAAATGAAATGGATTCTTCTAAAAATGAAATCCAGTGGAAATCAAACTTAATTTCGTTTAAAAGTATATCACCTGCAGGTGACCAATTCGATATGGAAGAATTAAAACGCGCTTTTTTAAATAGATTTAACTTAGAAGGCCATAAACTATTAAACTATGGCTATGCACAAGGTTACAAACCATTAATTGAATTTTTAATGGAATATATGAATAAAAAAAATGTAGACTCTACAAATAAAGATATATTAATTACTAATGGATTTACAGAGGCATTAAATATAATAATATCCTCGCTTACTAATCCAGGCGATTATATCTTGTGTGAAAATCCAACACACAATGTATCATTAAAAATATTTAAATCATTTAACTTAAATATTTTGCCTATGGATTTAAATAAAAATAGCTTAGACTTTGAAAGTATAAACTCTACACTAAAAAAATATAAAGGTAAGATTAAATTTGTATATATTACACCTTCATATAATAATCCAACTGGCATTGTATTATCTCCAAACGATAGATTTAAGTTTTATAATATAATGAAAGAAAACAATATAGCTATAATTGAAGATGGATTTAATGAGGAGCTACTCTACTCTAGTTCTCATATTTTTCCGATTTGTTCATTAGATAATAAAAATAACGGAGTAATTTACATAGGTAGTTTTTCAAAAATTTTATTCCCGGGAATGAGAATTGGCTGGATATTTGGAGATAAAAACTTAATAGATAAATTAGTCAGTGTAAAAAGAAGTATAAATATGCATGTATCATTTTTAGATCAAGGTATATTATACGATTATTTAAAAAACAGCAACTTCGATAAATATCTGAAGAAAATAAGAAAATACTATGGCGATAAATTTAACTTTGCTTTAGAATGTTCTCAAAAATACATAGATTATGAATATGTTTTGGGTGATGGAGGTCTTCACCTATTCTTTAAATTAAAAGATATAGATACTAGATATCTCCTTGAAAAATGTCACGAAAAAGGCGTTATCTTTATGCCAGGAGATGTATTTTTTATAAATAAAAACCAAAATAATTTTATGAGACTTGGATTTTCTAGATTAGAAAAAGATGAAATTGAAAAAGGTATAAAGATAATCGGACAGACTATAGACGAAATTAAACAAAGCGTATAAAAATAAATAAAGACAATTTCCCACGTCTTATAAAAAGATACTATAATTCATCAATATAGTATCTTTTTTATTGTTTATATCTACATAAATATGTTAATATATAGTAAGAAATATAATCAATTACAAAATTGTATATTGATATCAATAATCTGTTGTATAAAAGTACAAGTAATATCATAAATAAAACTTAATTATCTACTTTTTAAAATGTACTGCTTTTTTCATTTTTTAATAATATTTAAAAATGGGGTGAATATTTAATGAAAGAAATAAAATATTATAAAGAAGATTATATCGGGTTAAAAAAATACAAAGATGACAAACTCTTTAGAAAAGAAATACCCAATGTAGATATGCTTATTAGTATGATTGAGGATGATGAAACTTTATATAAAAACTATATTAGAGATAACAACATATTCCCTATCACATTTATACATATTTTTGAAAATAGAAAAGACGATATAAAATGGTTTTATGACAATAAAGATAAATACTTCAAAGATATAATACGTTACGAAGATATCAATAAAATTATAAAATCAAATAATTTCAAAGATGATGTCTGTAGCTATTGTTGTCATGATTGTATTACACTATTTAAACGATGTCAAAGCGGCAATTATATGAATGCATATTTACAATTATATGTATATAATTATCTATACTTATATACATCTGATATACTATCACCTAAATATGAAGATTTTATAAATGAAAAAGAATTAGTAAAAGATGCAATATTATTTTTAGTAGAAGTTATAAATAAAACATATCAAACATATAAAAATTCAAGAACAAAAAACAGAGATATATTTAAAGAAAATGCAGATTTTATATTATTATTAACTAAATACTCTGAAGACCCACTATTTATAAAAGAAGTCCCAAATATATATAAAATAATAGATAAATTAGAAATGTCATTATTGACTAACAATGAAGATGATGCATATAAGGCGTATTGGCTAATATCAGATATAAGAAATTCAATAAAATTATATGAAGAATTTAGAGATGATATGGAATTTTTTTATAATAACAGAGACTTAAGTAAATTTATATATAAAGATATATTAGAAATCAATAAAGATGAATATAAAGGTATTTTATTTAATTATATTATAATGTACGAGAAATCTAAAAAATTTGAAGATATATATAATTATATAACTACAACTTATTTTATACTTAAAATAGATAATGTAGAAATAGACATAGGATATGAGGATGAATCTATAAGAGAATTTTTAAAATGGGTTATAGATGAAATAAATAAATAAATTCATTAAAAAAAGCTAAATTTAATATTTACACTAAATTTAGCTTTTTATTTACATATAAGTTTTAACTTATATTGCTTAATAAAAATTTTAACTTATATATCTTATATATTATTTACTTAAAAACTCTACAACTTCTTCTAAGTGCATTCCTCTAGATGCTTTAACTAATATAGCATCTCCTTTTTGTAGAATATTTTCAAAGTTTTCTATAGCTTCTTCTTTTGTTTTAAAGTAGTAAGTATTTTCTTTATCCATGTTATTTTTAATAGCTTCATCTACCATAAATTTGGCATCATCTCCAACAGCTATAAGTATATCTGCATATTCGCTAGCACATTTACCAACTTCTCTGTGACCTTCTTCTGCAAATGAACCCATTTCAAACATATCACCTAATACTGCTACTTTTCTATTTTCGTATCTGTTTAATACTTTTAAAGCAGCTCTCATAGAATCTACACTTGCATTATAAACTGAATCTATAACTGTATAGTTGTCATTTTTTATAACGTCCATTCTAGATTTAGTTATTTCTAAGTTTCTTAAACCTTCTCTTATTTGATCTAAACTTATTCCTAAAGTTTGACCTACAAGTATAGCTGCCATCGCATTGTATATGTTATGCTCACCAACTGTCGGTATGTAGAATTTTTCTATGTTGTTATCTATCATAACGTTGAAAGTTGTATCACTATCATTCATCTCAAAGTCTACACAATATATTGTGTTGTCTTTTTCAAATCCAAAAGTTTTTAAGTTGTAGTTTAAGTCTTTGTTTTTTAATGTTGTTAGCATATCGTCGTCGCCATTTACTATTAATGTGCAACTCTCATCAAAGTTTGTAGTTATTTCCATCTTAGCTTTAAATATACCTTCTCTTGAACCAAGTCTTTCAACATGAGAAAGTCCTATATTAGATATAACACCTATCTTAGGATTAACTATATTTACTAAGTATTCAATTTCATTAAATCCACTCATACCCATTTCGATTACAGCACATTCATAGCTTTTATCTAAATTTGTAAGAGTTAGTGGCACTCCGAATTGATTGTTTAAGTTACCCATATTTTTAAGAGTTTTGTATTTACTTGATACAGCAGCATAAACCATATCTCTTGTAGATGTTTTACCAACACTACCAGTAACTCCTATAAATGGTATATCAAATTTATTTTTATAGTATCTAGATATATCTCCAAGTGCAAACTCAGTGTTTTCCACTTCGATTATATTTACATCTTCTCCTATTATTTCTAAATCGTTGCTTTTATTTTTTATTATTGTTTTACAACCATTTTCTATCGCAGAGTTTATAAATTTATGTCCATCTAAAGACTCTCCTATTATTGCGAAAAATGCATTGTTTTTATTTGCAAGTCTGCTATCTATAACTAAATCATTTATAGCTTCAACTTCTTTACTCTTACTTGTTAAATCACCATTGCTGGCATTTACTAATTCTTCTATAGATAAGTAATCCATATTTGCTCCTCTCTAACACTTTAAATTCTCTAAAAAATTATACCATATATGTCATATGTCAACAATATTATAAGGTTTTCATTATGCTATATTTTAGCTTCAATTTATTATTATATGAATTATTTTAATATATTTAATTAAATATTATTTTTAGCTAATTCTCTTAATTTTATAAAACCATTTTTATAAAGTATATCTAGAGAGTCTCTAAGTTCATTTACATCTGTTATTTCTAATGATATAGTTATATCTTTGTCTTTTAATTTATTCAATATAGATATTACATCCATAGTACCTTTATTTATTGCAAAATGTGAATCTTCATCTCCATAATTGTTGTGTATATGCATATGTTTCATATATTGCCCAAATGATTTTATCCAATCTTCTATATCTACTTTTGAATATACATTTACATGACCTATATCTAAGCAAAGAGATGTTTTTTCATCATAAATATGTTTCATAAGTTCATTCATTAAAAAAGAATTTTCTTCATGCACATTTTCAAGGTGTATTTTTATATCGTCGTCTTTTTTATCTTTAAGGAAGTTGTTCCAATACTTAGGTGTACGCTGCATCCACTCAATATAACTATATGTCTTTGGATAATAGCCATTGTGATATACTACATAATTTGCATTCATTTTCTTCGCCACATCATATGCTTGTTGCATCCTATATGTAGAAACTTGTGTTATTAAATTATCTCGACTACCTGCACTTAGCTCTGCATAGGGCCCATGTATTCCAAATTCAACCGCATCGTATAACCTACCTAATTCCTTTTTATAAATCTCTATAAATTCATCTTGCTTATCTAGACAATAAGGGCTTGCAAATAATACTATTTCTAAACCTATATCGTATTTCTCAAGCAAATCTATAATATTTTCCGTTTCTGTTAATTGTGATATATACACTTTCATATTTAAATCCATTCCCCTTTCTAAGTTTAAAGTATAAAATATTATTTTTAGATAAATTAAATAAATATTCTACATAATATTTTATTTTTATTATTAATATTGTTAGTCTAATACACGTTTATGAGTTATAATATAATGTAGATTTTAATCAAAATAAATATTTATTAATTAAATTTTATACTTTGGTGATAATCTTTACAATAATTATCATCAAGTATTTAATAATTATTAGTTATATCTAAATTAATAATAATTATTAAATTGAAATTTTATATAAAGGTGAGATACATGAATTTAATAACATTAGAAAACATTAGCAAAAGTTATTCTGAAAAAAAACTAGTTGAAAATATTTCTTTAGGCATAAATGATAAAGAAAAAATAGGATTAATCGGTGTAAATGGTACTGGTAAATCTACTCTACTTAAAATAATTGCTGGAGCTGAAATACCTGATGATGGTACTATTACAAAAGCCAATAAAGTAAGAATAGAATATCTTCCTCAAAATCCTTATTATGATGAAGATGCTACAGTTTTAGAGCAAGTTTTCAAAGGTACTTGCGAAGAGATGAAAATTATAGGAGATTATCAAGATATTTTAGACAAAATAAATAAATCCTATGATGAAAAGTTAAACGAAAAACTTTTAAATCTACAAGAAAAAATGGATGCTTTAAATCTTTGGGATTTAGAAAGCAGTGCTAAAACTGTCTTAACTAAGCTTGGAATAAAAGATTTCAACCAAAAAGTCAAAGAACTTTCAGGTGGACAAAGAAAAAGAGTTTCTCTTGCTTCTGCTCTTATTACACCTTGTGAGTTACTTATTTTGGACGAACCTACAAACCACCTAGACAACGATACAATAGATTGGCTAGAATCTTACTTAAACTCTTTTAAAGGCTCTATCTTAATGATTACACATGATAGATACTTCTTAGATCGTGTAACTAATAGAATATTAGAACTAGATAAAGGAGTTTTATATAGTTATGAAGGAAATTACTCTGTATTTTTAGAGAAAAAAATGAACAGACTTCAACTTGCTGAATCTATGGAGGCAAAACGTCAAAACCTACTTAAAAAGGAACTTGCTTGGGTAAGACGAGGTGCAAAAGCTAGAACTACAAAACAAAAAGCTAGACTTCAAAGATTTGATGAATTATCAAATAAAAACGACTTTACTCCAGAAGATAAATTAGAAATCTCTGTTGGAAGCAGCCGTCTTGGTAAAAAAATAATCGAAATAGAACACTTAACTAAATCATTTGATGGAAAAACTTTTATAGACGACTTAGATTACACTCTAGCTCGTACAGATAGAATAGGTATTGTCGGCAAAAACGGACTTGGTAAATCTACCTTAATAAGACTTTTAAATTGTGAAATCAAGCCAGATAGCGGAACAATCTCTATAGGTGAAACAGTAAAAATAGGCTGCTTTAACCAAGATACTTCTAGGATGCACCCTGAAATGAGAGCGATAGATTATATAAAAGAAGAAAGCGACTATATAACTACTGCTGATGGTCACAAAATTACTGCATCACAAATGTGCGAAAAGTTCTTATTTAATGGAACTCTACAATACACTCATATTAAAAATTTATCTGGTGGTGAGAGAAGAAGACTTCAACTTCTTAGAGTTCTTATGATGGCTCCTAACGTACTTTTACTTGATGAGCCTACTAATGACTTAGATATCGATACTTTAAGTCGTTTAGAAGATTATTTAGATGAATTTAACGGTGTTCTTATATGTGTTTCACATGATAGATATTTCTTAGATAGAGTTTGCAATAAAATATTCGCTTATGAAGGTCGTGGAAAAATAAACATATATACAGGAAATTACAGTGATTACTTAAATTTCAGAGAAGAAGAAAATATAGAGTTTGAGGAATTTGAAGAAGAAGTCAAAGAAGAAAAACCTAAAGCACCTAAAAAAGAAAAGCCAAAGGCAAAAAATAAACCAAAATTCTCATATAACGAACAAAGAGAGTTTGACACGATAGATGCAGATATAGAAAAATTAGAAGAAAAAATAGCTAGTTTAGAAGAAGATACATCTAAATTTGCAACAGATTTTACAAAACTACAAGAAATAATGGATGAAAAAACCAAACTAGAAGATGAATTACAAGTAAAATATGAGCGCTGGGAGTATTTAAACAACCTAGCAGAAGAAATATCTAATTGGAGTAATAACTAATCACTTCAAAATTGATTATAGCTTGGGCAATATGCCACATAATAAAAACTAGTGAGGTTTATGAGGAGGAATAATATGAATATATACGCTCACAGAGGTAATAGTGGTTTCTTCCCAGAAAACACTATGTATGCTTTTAAAAAGTCGCTTGACTTAGATATTTGTGGTATCGAACTTGATGTACAAAAGACAAAAGATGGAATACTTGTTGTTCACCACGATGAAACTTTAGGTAGAGTTTTTGATGGTAAAGGTTATATAAAAAAATTGACATTTGATCAATTAGTAGACTCAAATTTAAATAACGATGAATTAATTTCTAGAGATGACTGTAAAATACCTACTCTTGAAGAAGTTTTAGAGCTTATTAAACCTACAAACTTAACTATAAATATAGAAATAAAAAACAACAAAGTTAGATATAAAGGAATCGAAGAAGATATAATCAACTTAGTTAAAAAGCACAATATGGAAGAAAGAGTTTTAATATCTTCTTTTAATTATAGAAGTTTAAAAAGAATTTTTAGATTAGACCCGACAATTAAAACAGCTTACTTAGTTGGAGCTTTCACATTTAAACATAAAAGTTTAAAAAAGGTATTAAAAAGATGTAAAGAATGTAACTGTGCCTATATACACCCATCTTATGATGTTGTAAATAAGGAATTAGTAACTGAAGCGCACAAAAAAGGCATATCAGTTCAAGTGTATACAGTTAATTCAATTACTATAATGAAAAAACTTATAAAATTAAAAGTAGACGGCGTTTTCACTAATTATCCAAAAATAATTAATACTATAGTAAACGAAAATCTTTAAATTTTATAATTATTTATAAATGTTATATTAGACAATTAATATACTAAATTATTTATAGCTATTGACATATTTAATATAAAATTATACAATTTTATTAAATTATCGTGGAGGTTACAAATGGAAAACATACTTAAAGAATTTGAAGTTTTACAACAAAACTTAGACAATTTACCAATAGAAAATTTAGCTGACTATGACTTAAGTAAAACTGCTTTATTTATTGTAGATATTAACAATGGATTTGCCAAAGAAGGTACTCTATATTCTGATAGGATAAAAGCACTTATAAATCCTATTTATGAATTTGTAAAACCATTAGAAGACAAATTAAATAAAATTATAGCCTTTACCGATACTCATGAAGAAGATTCTGTAGAATTATTAAGCTATCCTGCTCACTGTTTAGCTGATAGCGATGAGTGTAAGGTAGTTGATGAATTATTAGATATAAAAAATCTTGAAATTATACAAAAAAATTCTACAAATGGATTCTTTGCTATAGATATTAATACATTAAACGATATAGATAATGTAGTGGTTGTTGGTGACTGCACAGATATATGTATATATCAATTTGTAGTTACATTAAAGGCTTATTTTAATGAAAAAAATATTAATAAAAATATCGTAGTCCCTATGAATTTGGTAGATACATATGATATCCCATTTGTTCATCCAGGAGACCTTTTGAATGTAGTATTTTTAAATAGTATGGTTCAAAATGGAGTTAAGCTAATTAAAAAATTTTCATTATAAATAACTAAAACACACACTTCAAAATAGATACAAATTTTATTTGTATCTATTTTTTTATAAAAAATTCACTACGTTCATGTCGCCAACGACTTCGTCCGTTGCTTAAAATTCACTACGTTCATGTCGCCAACGATTTTGTCCGTTGCTTAAAATTCGCTTCGCTCATAGCGCCAACGAATCGGAGATTCCGTTGTTTTAGTTAATAGGTTGGAAATTATATATTATCCACAAACCAGATAATATATAATTTCCTTAGAATTAAAAAAAGACGGACTTATTTAAGTTCGCCTTTTTTATTTTAATAATCGTATTCTTTACAATTCTCACAAATTGTAACTTTCATTTTCTTGCCTATCATATTTTTGTAATCTAATAAAAATTCATTTAATTGTGAGTCTACTAAGTTTATATCCCCTTCACTCATAAGAGTAACTCTCTCTTTATTTATTATTATCTTAAGATCGTTTACATCGTTTTTTAATTTGCTCGTTATATAACTATCGTATTCAAGTCTTTTTGCAAATTTGTTGTAAAAATCAGAATTTTTAACTATAGTCTCTTGTATATTATCAACTGGTACAAATTCTACTTTTGGTTCTTCTTTTTTAGGTTGATTGTTAGAGTGTATGTTGTTATTTCTTATGTCGTTTATATTCATAGAAGATAAGCTATTTATATCGTTTGGATTTATCCCCATGCTTTTAAGCTGTCTTTCTATCTCTGCTTCATCTACCCCATATCTTTCAAGCAATTTCTTTTGCATATTCATAAACTTTTCATTTGATATATTATTCTCTCTCATATAATCGTATATTTTTGAAGTAAATTGAGCCATAGTCATACTTCCATCAGCAACTGAAAAATAAAGATTATACATATAATTCTCAAATTTGTCTATGTCAGTTTCTTTTACTTTATTTTTTAATTCATTAAAATCTATTATTCTATCATCTGACATCTTAATCCCTCCTGTCCGTATCAGACTTTCTATGTATTAAAGAAAATCATTATTTTAAGATTATACCATAGTTTTTTGAATTAATTATTGATTATTTGTTATATTTTTTCATTTAAACAATATTATATACTAGTAGATTAGGAGGTGCACTTTGTCATTTAGACTTTTATTAGTTTTTATTATTTTGATGTTTTTGATGACACCTTGATAATCACAATATATAATTTTATTTAATTTTTATTATAATATAAAAAGAGGTAGGAGAAAATAAAGTATTTATATACTATTTTACTCATACCTCCTATTTTTTTATTCTAAAATTTATAAATTTTATTTATTAAAACATCATTTTCTCTATTTGTCTTGTCATTTCTACTGCATCATCGAAAAATGATTTTACATCGACTACTGTTTCACTTACATTTGCAAATTCTGCGGCAAATGTAGCCACATGACTTTCTATAACACTTCCCACATCTGAGATACAAGATTTATAATTTTTATTTTTTACTCTATCTATAAAATCTACAAATAGCTTTTCATCAGTATTTTCTTGGTCTATTTTTATTATTTTTTCATCAGTATTTAAAAAACTTTTTATTTTTATTTCTTTTTGTTTAAATGATGCCTCTACTTCGCCTTCTTTAAAGAAAAGTCTTATTTTTTTATCACTTTCTTTTGTAAATGCATTTATATTGAAGTTTGAAGTTACTTTATTGTCAAATTTAAATATACTAGTTAAATTATCACAGACATCATTATCACAATAAAATACACATTTACCATAAGGTCCTTGCTTTAATATAGCTTCTAGATTGTCTTTTGTAGGATTTATATGTACTGAATTATTTATAAGTTTGTCTTCTTGTAGATATATTTTTTTAGCTGAAAATGGACATGACTCTTCTTCTGAACATCTAAAACAATTTTCACTCATTTTTGTGTTGAAGTTTTCCCAATTAAATATTCTTAAATCAGAAAAACAAGATACCTTTTGGCACTTACCTTTACTCAGATTTATCATCATGTCTATATCTTGACAGCTATTTGTAAGCATTATTGTTGCAGTGTCGCTTGTTATTCTCCAGTTACCTCTAACATAATTATGGACAAAGTTTTGATATCCTATATCAACGTTATATGAAATATTTATTAAATCGCCTAGTTTTTTATCATCTACTATTTCTTTTAATTTTGTATAAAAACTAGAGTATCTATTGTTGTAGGCCACCATAAACAATCTGTCTTTGTTTTTTAAGCTGTATTCTTTTAGATGAACAAGCCCATCTAAACTATTTGCTACAGGTGTCTCAACCAGAACATCGTATCCTTTGACTAATAATACTTGTGCTGTGTCGTAATGCAAAAGGTCATAATGAGATATTATAACAGCATCTGCTAACTTATCATGAGCTATAAAGTCATTTAAATTATCAAATACCATATCTTTATCTACTGGATATTTTTCTAAAAATAGATCTCTTCTTCCCTTTTTATTTTCGACAAAAGCAACTATTTCACACTTATCTTTGTATTTTGCTATTAAAGGTGCATACGTATATGCACCTCTAAGACCTGTCCCTATAATAGCTAATTTTACTTTTTCCATACTAAATTCCCCTTTTCTTAAAGTGCTAATTATTCCGTATGGTTTAATTATAGTATATTTATGTAGATTGTAGGGAAGTTTATTTCTCTTGAATTTGTTTTAATGATTTATCTTTATTTTCGATTTTATCTAATTTTTTATTGTATAAGAACATATAAAATGCAGCGGCAAATACTATTAAATATCCTATTATACTCATCATATCAGGATGTTCTCCAAAGAATGCTATTCCTAAAATTGCTGAACATATTATACCACTGTAGTCGTATATAGATATTTCTTTAGCTGGTGCAAATTTATACGCAAGTGTAACACCGAATTGACCTATACTTGCAAATATACCAGCAAGAAGTAGATATACAACTTGTATCATTGTCATAGGTTTATACACAACTACACAAATAGGTAAAATAACTATAAGTGAAAATGCTGAGAAGAAAAATACTATTGTGTAGTAATCTTCTTTATTTCCTAAAGCTCTAACACAAGTATATGCAAGAGCTGCTCCTATAGCACCTAAAACACCTACTAAGTAAGGTAGTACTTCTACATTAAAACTCGGTTTTATTATAAATAATGCTCCAATAAACGCCACACTTACCATTGTAATTTGTTTTAAGTTGATTTTTTCTTTTAAGAATAATGCACAGAATATAACAACTAAGAATGGACTTAATTTATTTAACATATTTGCATCTGATAATACTAATCTGTCTACTGCATAATAATTGCATATAATTCCTATAGTACCAAATGTAGATCTTAAGATTAGTATTTTTCTGTTTTCTTTTTTACCGACTAAGCTACCCTTGTGTTTTATAATTAAATATAGGGCTATTACAGCTGCCACTAAATTTCTAAAGAATGTTTTTTGGAAACTTGGTAAATCCCCGGCTAATTTTATAAATGCCGACATAATCGCAAAACCACATGCAGAAGCGATTATACACAGTATACCTTTTATTCTGTCTGACTTGATTATTTTTTCCATATTTTAAGCGATAATTTAAATTTTTAAACTTCGCAAATGTCACCTCCTCATAATCTATCCTTTAAAATTTGATGTATATTAATTTAAATTGTATAAATCGACATAATAAGATATTAATATATAATATCTCTATTAATATGCCCTTTCAATTTATTAATAATACAATCCTAATTTATTATTGTATATTTTATTTTTTAATCCGTCAAATAATAAATTGATTAATAAATCTTATATACTTAATTATAAATATAAAGTATAAATAAATATAATTTATATTATCGAAAAAATAATTTAAATTTTTTATTTTTTTGTATTGCATATTAATCTAATAGTTATAAAATAGTAATAAAGGTTATTTGAAATCACTATTAAAGGAGGTTATAATATGCAAGATAATTATACTATGCCTATTTATCAAAAAATTGCATTAGATTTAGCTAATAAAATTTATACAGGTAGTATAGTTGAAGGAAGTACATTATACGGTCGTTCTGTTTTAGCTGGAAAATACAATGTTTCTCCAGAAACTATAAGACGTGCAATAAAACTTCTAGAAGATATTAAAATCGTTGAAAGCGTTAAAGGAAAAGGCGTTATTGTCTTATCTTCTAAAAATGCTCTATCATTTATCAAAAAATATCAAGATATCACTAATATTTCATCTTACAAAAGTAGTTTATATAAATTGCTTGGAGAAAAATCTAAATTAGAAAATGAAATTGTCGAAACATTAAACAAAATAATCGACTATTCAAACAGACTAGAAATTATAAATCCATTAGTTCCAGTTCAATTTACTATTGAAGAAGATTGTAAATACATAGGTAAAACAGCAGGCGAAACTAAGTTTTGGCAAAATACAGGTGCAACAATTGTTGCTGTAAAAAGAGGCGAAGAACTTATAATATCTCCTGGTCCATATATAGAATTCTTAGCTGGCGACTTGCTTTTAGTAGTTGGAGATAAACATATCTATAACTCTGTCCCAGCTTTTTTATATGATAATAAATAAAAAATCGTTACTTAAGTCTTTTGCTTAGGTAACGATTTTTATTTTTAAAATATACTTATATTATAAATATTTTATTTTCATAAAAATCACCACAAGTTTAAAACTTATGGTGTTTTCTAGCATATATCATAATAATAATCTATTAACTTATTTGCACGACTTGGATGCGCTAATTTTCTAAGTGCTCTATTTTCAATTTGTCTTGCTCTTTCTCTCGTTACATTAAAAGCCTTTCCTACTTCTTCTAGTGTTTTCTTTTCTCCATCTTTTAATCCATATCTAAGCGATAATATTCCTTTTTCTCTATCACTCAATGTCTCTAGTACTTCTTCAATTTGTTCTGAAAGCATTGAAGTTGTGACGATTTCTTCTGGAGATTGTGTTTTTTTGTCAGCGATTATCTCTTCTAACTCTGTATCATCTTCTTGTCCTATTGTAGAGTCTATTGACTGCGTTTTTTGAGATATTCTCAAAACTTGTATTACTTTTTTTAGGGGCATATTCATTTCTTTTGATATTTCTTCTGGTCTTGGTTCTCGTCCTAATTTTTTTGAAAGAGATGATGATACACTCGATACTTTATTGATTTTTTCTATCATATGAACTGGAACTCGAATAGTTCTACCTTGATCTGCTATTGCTCTTGTAACTGATTGTCTAATCCACCATGTAGCATAGGTGCTAAATTTAAATCCTTTTGTATAATCAAATTTTTCAGCCGCTTTTATAAGTCCTAACGTTCCCTCTTGAATTAAATCCAATATAGGCATTTCTTTTCTCGCATATTTTCTCGCTATACTCACAACTAATCTAAGATTTGACTCTATTAATATTTGTTTTGCCTCTTCATCCCCCTCAGAAATTCTTTTAGCTATTTCTAACTCCTCTTGCTTACTCAATAATGGTATCTTCCCAATTTCTTTTAAATAAATTTTCATGGAATCATCTAGGTTGGCAGATTGATTTGAATAAATTTCTTTTGAACCCTCTGATACATCTTCAACATCCGTCTGTGTTGGATTTTTCTCTAGTATCATGTATATTACCCCCTTATTAATAATTTACCTATTTTTATAATTTAGAAAATATTACTCCCTTAATAAAAGTAGTTATGACTTTGACAGTCTATATTTAAATATTTTTGAAGTGACTTATTTTAATTTTGTTCGTATTCTTATAATATTCTACATTTTATTTAAAATTCCTTCTAAATAGTCGATTTTCTGCAATTATCATCTAAAGTAAATTCTATTATTAGTTTATATATCATATTTTCTCCTCATCATAAATAATATTATTTTACACTATATTCCATAATATGTAAATTATTTATTACTGTATTTGACTTTCCAAATCCTTTAGTACTATAATTTTCTTAATCCCGTATAATATAAAGGGGGTGCACACCTTGAAAAACTTTAATTTTGATGAAGAAACAATATATAAAAATAGATGGATTATTCAATTTGTATTGATAGTTGTCCCTTTTATGGGTTCTCTCGATGCAAGTATTGTAAATGTAGTTTTGCCATCTATTAAAAAAGATCTCGGCATAAACTTATCTCTTTCAAGTTTAATAGTCTCATCATATATAGTAACTATTGCAACTACGATTATAATTTTTGGAAAACTTGGTGATTTAAAAGGAAAAGGTCGAGTTTTTTTATATGGAATAATTGTATTTATATTTGGCTCTTTTTTATGCAGTATATCACCTAATATAGTAGTATTGATAATATCTAGAATTATACAAGGAGTTGGCGCATCAATTGTTATGGCAAATAATCAAGGGCTTACTGCTATTGTATTTCCTCCCAACGAAAGAGGGCGAGCTCTTGGAATGTCTGGTTCTGCTGTTGCATTAGGCTCTATCTTAGGTCCTGCACTTGGTGGGTTTATCACAACTTATTTAAGCTGGCATTTTATATTTTTAATAAATATCCCTATAGGAATAATAGCATTTATAGTCGGATATAAAACCTTACCAGGAAGAAATTCTACATCTTATATAAAACTAGATAAATCTGGTGCTTTTATATTTTTTGTATGTATATTTATATTATTTTCATCGCTTTTATTAAGTCAGGATTTTGGATTTAACAATTTATATGTAGGTCTAGGATTTTTAGTAGTATTTATATTGTTGTTTCTATTTATAAGATTTGAAAATAAATTAGAAGAACCTATGTTAAATACAAGTCTTTTTAAAATTAAGTCGCTTTGTCTTAATTTAGTTTGTGCTTTTATTTTTTATTTTATATCTAGTTCAATAAATTTAATTATACCGTTTTATCTGACAGATATATTAAATTATTCGCAAGCAGAAATATCAGCAATTATATTAGTAAATCCTCTTGTGATGTTTTTTATCGCCCCTTTAAGCGGATACTTATCTGATAAAATTGGGCCAAAAAAAGTCACTCTCACAGGTATTTTTATTATAATATGTTCTATGTTTTTAATGATTCAATTTAATGAAAATACATCTAGATTATTTTTAGTTAGTTCACTTTTTATTTTTGGATTTGCAAGTGGTACGTTTAATTCACCTAATACAACACTTGTTATGAGTACAGTCCCAACAAAAGATCTCGGAATAACAGGTAGTATAAACTCTCTTATAAGAAATTTAGGTATGGCATCTGGTACATCAATCTCTACATCAATTCTTTATCATCAAATGAGCAAATTAGCAGGTTATAAAGTAAAAGATATAGTATATGGCAGTTTTGTCTATGGTATGAAGAGTGTATTTGTTGTTTTACTTATTTTCTCTTTTGTTTCATTTATAATATCTAATATAGACAGAAAAATAAATAACTATTAAATTTATATAAAATTGGAGCTAATTTATAGCTCCTTTTTTAATTCTAAGTAAATTATTAGTCTAATTCATCTATAATGTCTAACAATTCATATACTTCGCTGTACTCACACATAATTCCTTCTTTTAGCATATCTCTAAATTCATCAGTGTTTACTAGCTTAACTCTAGAGACTTCTTCCTTTTGAAGAGTTACATCTTCAAGTTCTACATCTTTTCTTAAAAAATATATATCCCAAATCATCCCTAGTCTATTTTTTAATAATGACTTTACTAAATTACATTCTTCTTCCTTAGCTTCAATGCCTAATTCTTCTTTTAATTCTCTTATACAGCCTTGTCTTGTTGTCTCACCAGATACTACCCTTCCAGTTGTAAGAGCCCATATCCCAGGAAGTAGCTGACATTTTTCTGATCTTTGTTGAATTAAAATTTGTTTTTTAGAATTTATAACCCAAACTTCTGTAGCTAGATGATATTCATCTTTATCCCATTTTTCGTATTTACCTTTTTTTCTCCCTGTAAAATTACCATCTTTGTCATATATATCCCAATATTCCATAGTAGCACTCCCTTATATAATAAAAATTTACTTTTTCGTTATTAATATATTTCAACATCATAAAGGACTATTCAAAATGAACAGCCCTCTTGTTTTATATTTCTTCTACAAATTCAATAACACCTTCAGCAAGTCTTGATATTCTTGCAAGAGAATATACATCGAATCCCCTGTCTTCAAGTTTTTTACGTCCAGGTTGGAATGATTTTTCTATAACTATTCCTATCCCTTCTATAGTAGCTCCAGCCTCTTCTATTAATCTAACTCCACCTTGTGCTGCCTCTCCGTTAGCTAAGAAGTCGTCGATTAATAATATCTTATCATCTTTATCTATGTACTTTTTAGATAAAGTAAGTTCATAACTAGTCCCCTTTGTAAATGATGTTACTTTAGTTTGATAAACTTCTCCGTTTAATATTTTAGATTGTTGTTTCTTTAGTATTACCATTGGCACACCTAGTTTTATAGCTGCCATAACAGCCGGTGCTATTCCTGAACTTTCTATAGTAAAGACTTTTGTTATTCCTCTATCTTTAAAGTAATTTGCAAAATCTTCTCCTATTTTGTGCATAAGAACTGGATCTACTTGATGATTTAAGAATCCATCAACTTTCAGTACAGTTTCGTTTACAGCAGTCCCCTCGTTAAGTATTTTCTCTTGTAATTCTTTCAAGTCTGTCACCTCATTTATTTATTTAAAACTATTTAGCTAATTATATCACAATATATTTTTTCTGTATACAAAACAAACTACATAAAACAAGTTTTTTCAACTTTTTTCGCAATTATACAAAATACCTTACATATTAAAAAACAATATTTTTTTATCGTTAAACGATAAGTAACAATTGACTACTTTTTCTTTCTCTGTTATTATTATTTTATAACAAAATAAAAATTATTTTGGAGGTTATTATGAAACAAAATGAATTGGCAAAATCATTAAAATTATTTATAGGATTAACTTGTATAATTCTTGCGATTTGTGGATTTGTAATTGTGCCAAAATTAGCAAGCGATATATCTATATCAACTCCACAATTTCTCCCATTATACTATCCATTTATAATATTTATATGGATTACAATAATTCCTTTTTATGCAGCGTTATTTGAATGCTGGAAAATTTCAAATGAAATAAATAAAGATAATTCTTTTTCTAAGAAAAACATAGATTCTTTAAATAGAATTAGAAGATACGCTCTATGTGAATGCTTTTTATATTTTGTAGGCGCTCTTATTTTATTATATTTTAATTTGCTACATTTAAGTATTTTAATTATAATATTATTTGTGATATTTATAGCTATGTGTATTTCAGTATTTACAGCTGTACTTGCACATCTTGTACAAAAGGCTTGTGATTTAAAAGATGAAAATGATCTTACAATATAAATTGTGTAAAATATAGAGGTGATCTTATGATAAGAATTAATTTAGATGTCGTCTTGGCAAAAAAGAAAATGAGCGTAACAGAGCTTTCTGAAAAAGTCGGTATAACTATGGCCAATATTTCGATTTTAAAAAACGGCAAAGCAAAAGCAATTCGTTTTACAACACTAGATAAAATTTGTGAAGTTTTAGAATGCCAGCCTGGCGATATTTTAGAATACATAAATGATGATAAATAATAAAGTGATAGATTTAACTATCACTTTATTTTTATGTTTATATATATTTTGTATTTATATATTTTAATCTATCATGTTTTTAGATATTATTCTGTAATTTATGAGTTACTTTATCTCATCAACTATTCCTACCATCTTAAGAAGAACTTTTGCATTTGTTGTAACACATCTTCCCTCTTGTATATTATAATCAAATTTAATTTCGTTGTTTTGATAATACTCAGCAAAATGATAATTTACAGCATTTATACTTTTATCACTTTCTAAATTACAAAGCTCAAAGTCGTGAGTTGAGACTAATGTTATACTCCATGGCTGAGATAATTTTTTAATAGATTCAGTAGCACATATTATTCTATCTGCTGAATTTGTACCTTTAAATATCTCATCTATCAAGCATATCATAGGTCTTTTATGTTTGTTGTACTCTGTCATTTCTTTTATTCTTAAAAGTTCAGCATAAAAAGTAGAAATTCCTTTGTTTACATTGTCCTCGACTCTTATAGATGTAAGTATTTTCATAATAGATGTATCGAAGCTAGATGCGAGTACAGGACCTCCCGCATATGCTAAAACTAAGTTTATACCTATGCTTCTTAAAAATGTAGTCTTACCTGACATATTAGAACCTGTTATTACACATGTCTGACCTTTTAAGTCTATGCTATTTCCTACTGCATCTTCAATTTTTATAAGAGGATGTTTTAAATTTTTAAAATCTATATTAGGCTTTTCATTTTTACATTCATTTATATTGGCAAAAGTATAGTCATCTCTTATATATGTTATAGATGCTAGACTTATAAGTGCTTCAAATTCACCTACTACTTCTAAATAGCTTCTCATATTCTTTCCGTAAGATTTTTTCCATTTATCGAACATATCTATACAGTTAAAGTCCCATAAAAATATCCCATTTAAAATTATATTTCCCAAGAAATTTTGTCTTAACTCTATATATGAGCCTATTTTTTTTAGTGATTTTACTGCATTTATACTGCCGCCATCTTTATTTAAGGTTTCTTTCAATTCATTTAAGTATTTACTTTCAAAAGATGTCTTTTCTATTTCTTTAAAAAGATTATCGTATACTTTTATGTTTTTATAAAAATCTCCTATTGGTGATAGTATATCTGTGCTTTTAGCCATATTGGCAAATGCTAAAATCAAGTTTATAACTAGTACTGATTTTAATAAATTTTCATATATAGGATTTATTCCTATTAAAGATAATACTGCTAATGCTATAAATATTGCCGGCAATACTATCATAAGAATTTTCTTTATTTTAGATTGACTTTGTGTATTCTCTTCACATACTTCGATAAACTTTTTGATTTCTTTATTTATATTTTTCTTTTTATTTTGTTTTATTAAATATGAAAGCGTCTCTATTTCATTAGAAAACTCTTTCATAGATGATAATTCTTTTACTGCATCTTGATACTTTATTATGTCTTCTAAGTTGTATTTAGTTTGTTTTAAATGATTTACTAAAGACTTTTTACCATATAGAGTATTTGCACTACAAATATATTGATAAAGTGATCCTTCTCCAAATATGTCTAAATCTTTTAAATAAGGCATATTCTCATCTAGATATTCACTTCCTTTGTCTTTAAAATCGTACCAAGTCCCATTTAACCTTTTTATATATTTATTGTATACTTGTATTTTACTTTGTTTATATTTTACATCAGCTTCTATATTGCTGTGGTATTTTACAAGAATTAAAAATACTAAAGCAGATATTAATACTAAAAGATAAAATTTATTATTTTTATTAAAATATCCATAAGTTAAAAATACGACCATTAATATAAATAATGCTACTCTTATCCAACTTATCAAATCACTTTTTCTTTTGATTGACTTTAAGTCCTGCTCGACCTTTGCTTTTTCATTTTTAAAAATTTCAATTTTCATTTAAAAATCTCCCTATAAACAATTTTTCCTATACAAAAGAGTATAACAGATTTTACCTACTGTTATACTCTTTTATTTATTAAGATTTATTAAATTTTAATTTATTTTAAGTTGGATATTTTTATTTCTTCTTTTACAATTTTATATAATTAAGATGGATATGCCATCTTTTTATTTATATAATTTATAAATGTATTTGCCATTAGCTTATGTGCTTTTTCGTTTGGATGTATACCATCTTCACAAATATAATCATCTACATTTTGTTCTAATATTATCGGTGTACGTATATCTATTAGATCGCATTTTTGCTTATTTGCAATATCCATAAGCGCAAGGGAATAAGTTTCTTGGTGTTTGTATATTCTATCTATATTTCCCATCCACTTCTTTATATTATCTGTATTTAAACCATTTTTGGCAAACCAATCAAAATATTTTTGTGAAGAAAGTGGCGGTAAATTTGTAAGTATGGGTTCTATTCCATTAGCTCTAAATTTTTCTATAATAGTATTGATACTTTCTATAAATTTAGGTAATGGTGTATTTGGCAGATATTCTCCATCTGGATTTTCAGATATTTCTTTCCAATTATAATCACAGTCATTTCCACCTAATTCTACTAATGCATAATTAGGTAAATCGCCTTTAGATAAACTTTTATCCATAAGTCTCATAGCTTTTGTAACTGTAAGCCCAAATTTAGAATTATTTTTTATTGTAAGTCCTAATTCTTTTTTAGTAAGTTCTATACTACTATCTTTTAATAAAGAATATCTATCTCTACCTTCTTCTAATACTACTCCTTTAAGTACAGAATCCCCCCAAATAGTTATTTTCTTCATATCTATCATACCTTTCTTTCATAAATTTATTTTAATTTTAATTTTCATATCATATATTTATATATATTTCATTATGTAGTATTTAATACTATATTATATCTTTATCTTTACCAAGTCAAGTTTTTTTTATAATGGATATTATTTGATGTAGTATTTAATATTATATAATCTATTATTTGTTATTATTGATTATTTTTGTACTACGTGATAAACTTTTAAGATAAATACTTAGCTATTTGAAAGTGTTATTAATATATATGACAAAAGGAGCTGATAAATTTGGATTTTAAAGATTCTCACTACATAAAAGAAATTTTAGAATTTCATCTTCCTAGATTCAATGAACTTCCAGATATAGATTTATATATGGATCAAGTTTTAAATATTATAGAAAATTCATTAATCATATTTTCATCTGAAAATGACGAAAATATAATTACAAAATCTATGATAAATAATTATGTAAAACAAAATGTTATAGAAAAACCATTTAAAAAGAGATATAAAAAATTTCATGTAGCTTATTTAATTATTATTTCTATATTAAAAAAAGTCCTTAGTATATCTGAAATATCTAAAATAATAAATAATCAAGACTATGAAGTAGAAGAGTTTTACAATATGTTTTGTAATGAATTAGAGTACTCTTTAAAAAGTACATTCTTAAATGAAAGTAAAGATGAACAAACTAAATTAATAGATGACAATATACATAATAAAATATTAGTTGCAGCAACTCGCGCTTTTGCAAATAAAGTCTATGTCCAAAAATTAATAGAATTTAATGAAGAAGAGATGACTATAGTAGAGTAATTATAATATATTTTCAAATTATACATTATACACAAATTAGATAATATATAATTAATTAGAATTAAAAAAGCAATTTATATATCTTTAAGTTTTATATTACTTTCGATATATAAATTGCTTTTATTTTTTAAATTTAAGCGCAGTTAAATTTATGTAATCTAAATTTTTCAGAATCTAATTTTAAATCTTCTATTTCTTGATTTTTAGTTATAACAAAGTATTTATTGTAAATATCTTGTCTTATTTTTTCCTCTAATGATTCTACTAAAATAATTTCATCCATATATACAGGTACTCTACCTAAAAACTGCATAAAATAAACTAAGTCGTGTTCAGAATATCCCTTTATCAAAATTGAATTTAATATATCCCTAACTTTATACTTATCATGTATATTTACCTTATCTAAGTCTTTATTTATATTTATGAAAACTCCATTTGCCTCTTCTTTAATTTCAAAAATATCGTCTTTTAATAAATTTTTATCTATTTTTGAAAATAAAGCTTTTGGTATAAAATTGATACCTTCTACCCCGTTTAAGTAGCCGTATAACTTGTTATTTATATAATCATCAGAGTTTTCATACTGACTTATATCATTTATATTTTCCATTTCAAATAAATTATAGTAGTCAGGCTTAAGATTTTTTTCAGATATAAATATATTTGCACACAGTGATTTTAATATTTTGCTAGATTCTTTTATAAATTGATTTAAGTAATTTATAAAATCATCAAATTTATAATCGAGAATATGTCCGCTTATATTGAAGCTAAGAGAGCCATAGTATCCAAAATCTGAATTTTCGTCTGTTTGTTTTACATATTCACAATTAAAATTAAGACCTATATCTTGAGGTGTAGGCATTGACATATAATTTATATCTTCATTATTTATGTTGCTTTCTATGTAATTTCTTATACTGTCTATATTATTTAAGTCATATTTTAGTTCTAATTCTTCTAAATCCCAATTTTGCATAAATACTTTACTTGTTACAAATTCTCTATACTCCGATCTAGTAGAAATTTTATCTGTTTTTAATATAGCATCGTAAATCAAGCTTATATTTTTGCTTAAGACCTCTCCTACTGTTTTAATTTTTTTGTGAAGTGCTTTACATGTTATATCTTCTTCATTAAACTGTATATCAAATACAAAGTCATCTTCAAATTTTTGAATTAAATTTATATCTATTAAATTTATTAATTTTATTATATCTTCTGTTTTTTCATCCTTAAAATTAAAATAAAGACATAGATTTCTACAGTCTATTTTTTCATTATTTGAAAATATACTAGATTGTTTATATTTCATAATATTATCCCCTTTATAAATTTATCTCTTTTATTTTTTATAGTTTTTAGCGTATTTTTCAAAAGCTTCTATATAGTTTTTATTATTTCTTCTTTTAACTGCATATTGATGGAGTTCGATGATAATTTTATCTTTATCTCTTACAAAATGGTATAAAAGTCTAAGTTGGGTATTGTCGGCATACCTAAATTTGTAAGTGTAAAAGTTATTTTCAAACACATCGTATTTTATAGATTCATTATTAAAGATTCTTTCAAATGGCTGTCCATTTTCCTCAAACTGAAGAATAGTCTCACATAATTTATTTAACGCTTTATTTATAGCTTCTTTTGTCTTTTCATTTTCTTTATTGAACTTTTTATTATTTATACTTATACAAATTTTCTCGCTCATACATATACCACCTATTAATTTTTTTACACTAATTTATATTATACTACTTTTTTTATATTATTACTTATTATACTTCTTATATTTATTTTGTTTTTATTTTTATATTTATATTTCGTTTTTATAATGCCAAAATTTAATATATAGATTTATTTTCTTTTTATGTATTTTGTGATAAAATAAGTAATATGTTTTATTTTGCCTTTGAAATCTAAATTTGGTTTATACTTTTAATATATATTACATAGGCTAAAATAATAAAAACTAAATATCTATTGAAATTAGGAGGATTAATATGGGTTTAAAAGAAAGATTTGCCGAATCATATGCTAAGTCAAAAACTATGAGTGGACCTGAAAAAAGAGCAAATGAAATCATGGGTAAATTATTAATGAAAAAAGCAATCATACCTATAGTAGCTATGATTATCTTAATCATAGTTGGTGCTATGCAACATATTAACGGATGGATAATCCTTGCAATAAACTTAGGTATATGTGTTGCTACTTTCTTCTATATAAGAAAACAAGCTCAAGAATTCCAAAACTTTACACCTTATGTAGGTAACTTAATAAGTTTAGAACAAAAAGGGAAAAAAGAATACGTTGCTATCTTAAAGCAAGGTAAAAAACCTATTAAATTAAAAATAGCTTATGGCGCTGAAGATTTACAAAATGTAAAGAAAAATCAATTAGTACAAATAAGTTACAACTCTAAATATCAAATTGCAATATTAGTTACTAGATAATAATTGTAGTTTATTATAATAAAAATAAGCAGTCGACGACTGCTTATTTTTATTATCTAATATTCATTATCTTCTTCATATCTATTATTTTCATATCTATTATTATTGTATACAAATTCTTTATATATTTTTAGTGCATTTGCTAATTGGTCTGGACATGATGTCCCTCTCATCTTGCATGGGACTTGTTCCAACATATCGATAACATAATCTATATTTTTACCCCTAACTAAATTTTTAATAGCTATTAATGCACCTTCGCATCCCCCTTCAAATACAACATCACATATAGTATCACCTTCTATATCTAATAAGATAAATTTTGCACATACACCACTTGTATAATATCTATACATTTTTTACCTCCCAATACTTATATAAAGAAATACTTCTTCTAAATAGATTTAAAATATTTTTATTTGCTTATATTTTCTGTTCATTCATATCTTATATATCAATATAAATCGTAGTTATTTTAATTTATAAAATGAATATACTTTCTTATGTGTGATTAAAAGTCATAATTTTAACTTTGTATAATACACTATATTTATAAATTTATGATAAAATACTATTATTAATGTTATTTTTTTATATTGGGAAAAATATAATTTCTATAAAGCTAATTCACAATGTCATTTTGAATTCATAATCATTTTATAGTATATATTCTCAAACAACTAATATAGAAGTTTTTTCCTTTCGTTTTAAATCACGTATATATTAACTGTTATTGGTTAATATTTATCTATAGAAATAGATTAGGAGAGATTTATGATTATATTAGAATTTTATTTTAGAACTTTGACAGTTTTGTTTTGGATTACACTACTGTTTAATTGGGTTTTTATACCCAATCCAATTATTAATTATTATGTATTTAATACTTATTTTGTTTTATCAATTATTTATATAACATTAGCTATAATAAATAAAATAAAACACAAAAGTACAGAAATTAGAGATAAAGTAGATTTTTATTATAAATTGATCTCAATTATAACTTTTGTAATCTCAATGATGTATTTCTTACTATATTCAAACAGTATTAAATTACTCTTAATAAAAACGTTTATAATTTTTTTATATTTTTATATATCTTTTAAAAAGGTTAACTTAAAAGACGAAGAAGGTGTAGTAGGCATAATAGGTTCTATATTAATCTTTGTCTTTGCTACATACTATTAAATCTTAAATATACATTCTCATGGAAAATGTTAGACATATTAATATTTTTTTGTTATTATGTATAAAGAAGTTAATTCAAAAATAAAATTAAATTAAATAAGAAAAGGAGCAATCAACTTATGGAAAAGAAAATATTAGCTAAAGTTGGAGATAAAGAAATCTCTAACATAGATATCGATCACGCTTTACAAGGTTTAGATCCTTATCAAGCACAACAATTCCAAACTGAAGAAGGTAGAAAATATGTATTAGAAGACTTAGTAAATCAAGAACTTCTTTACATGTATGCTAAAGAAAATAAAATAGACGAAAACGAAGATTTCAGAAAAGAAATGGCTGAAATAGAAAAAAACGTATTAAAACAATACGTAATAAACCAAATATTAACTGAAGTAAAATTAACTGATGAAGAAAAACAAGCTTTCTATGAAGCTAACAAAGCTAACTTCTCTAACCCAGAAACTGCTAATGCAAAACACATATTAGTAGATTCAGAAGAAAAAGCTAACGAAATATTAGCTCAAATAAAAGCTGGAGACGTTACTTTCGAAGATGCTGCAAGAGCTAACTCTACTTGCCCATCTAAAGATCAAGGTGGAGACTTAGGTACTTTCGGTAGAGGTCAAATGGTTCCAGAATTCGAAGATGCTACTTTCGCTATGAACGTAGGAGATGTAAGTGAACCAGTTAAAACTCAATTCGGTTACCACTTAATAAAATTAGAAGCTAAAAACGAACCAACTATACCAGCTTACGAAGAAATAGCTGATAAAGTTGAAAAAACTTTAATGTTCCAAAAACAAGGTGAAGTATACAAAAACAAATTAGACGAAGTAAAAGCTAAATTTGGAGATATAGTATCTTACATGTAATCAAAATAAATTTATAAATTAAAAAAGCTTGTCCTATACTATTTGTGACAAGCTTTTACTTTACCCATATAATTAAACCAGACTAACATCCAATTATAATTTACGCATATTAAATTTATAACCTTTTCATATAATTATTACTCAAAATTAATATTATGTGAATAATCTTCTTGTTTTATATTTTTTAGTAATTATATTATATTCTACTTCAGTTATTCCCTCGATTTTATAAATTTTCTCAAAAATAAATTTTTCTAGACTTTCAATATCTTCGACAAAAGCATCTGCATATAACTCATTTTTCCCTGTCATAGCGTATATACTTTCTATTTGTGAATACTCTTCAAGTGCATTTGCCACATCATCTAATTTATTTGGTACAGCTTTTACTTGTAAAAATACAGGAGTATTTAAACCGACTTTTTTTGAATTTAATTGAACTGTAAATCTTTCAATTATTCCCTCTTCAAGCATTTTCATAACTCTTTCTCTTACTGCCATACGTGATAGATGTACTTCTCTAGCAATTTCTGCATATGATATTCTGCTATCATTTGCTAATAATTTTAGTATTCTTATGTCAGTTTTGTCTAGATGAATACCTAATTTGTCAAAGTCTAAAGAATCTTCTCTCATAAATATACCTCCTCTTAGGAAAATTTTAACACTCCTATAATTAGATTATAACAGTTAGTATATGAGTAGGTATATAAAAACTTATTTTATATGGATTTTTTTTATTTTTTCATCTTTTCGTAACAATATTCTACAATAGTTCTTCTTTTTACCATTCCTATAAAAGTTTCCGAGTCATCTATTACAGGAACGAAATTTTGACTAATAGCTTTTGATACTAATAATTCCATATTTGCACTTATAGATACTGGCGTATTGTTTTTTCTTCTAGGAACGTCTATTACGGGCATAAAATCTATATCTTTTAAACTAATTTCATTTTTTTCAGCTAAGTCCTCTAATGTCCAAAGTAAATCCCCTTCTGTTATAGTTCCTACATATTTGCCATCCTTTGTTAATATAGGAATAGATGAGTATTTATGTTCTTTCATTTTGTCTAGGGTCTGTCTAATAGTAAAATCTTCTGTTATGTATGCCACTTCACTTTTTGGTGTTAAAAAAAATAATATATTCATATTTATATACACCTCCACAATTGTTTTCAAAAATCTATCTCATATTATTTTATCATAGTTAAGTATTTGTTTGTATGTAAATTTTCTATCTCTTCAAGAACAGTATTTACATTATATATCATTATAATTCATTTAATTTTATATACAAAAAAAAGCCACCAAAGTGGCCTTTTTCTCACATATCACTAGCATTACTAATATATATATGAATCTCGTTATAATCCTAATTATACTCTTACTACGTTAGCAGCTTGAGGACCTTTTGCTCCTTCAACTACGTCGAATTCAACATTTTGTCCTTCTTCTAATGATTTGTATCCATCACATTGTATAGCTGAGAAATGTACGAAAACATCTCCTTCACCTTCTACAGATATGAATCCAAATCCTTTTTCATTGTTAAACCATTTTACTACACCTGTTTTCATTAATAAATCCTCCTAAAAACACACTTAATTAGCTATTAAAATAGCTTTATACTTAATTTATCATATATAATTATATTTGTCAATTAAATTTAATTTTATACTTTTTTTCTGGAATTTATTAAAATAAATTCAATAAATTCTATGTTAATTTAAATTTAATAAAAAATATATCCAATTTCAACAATATTTATATATCTATTACTCGTAATTAACTTTAATCAGATGGAATTTTATAGCTTTATCACTCCATCCTAAATCCCAAGGTACTAACAATCTATCGGTATTGTGACAAGTAACTAATGGATATCCCTTTGAGTCTAATCCTGTTACTGTTGATACATGGGTTATTCTTCCGTTTTTTTCATATCCCACAATATCTCCCGGTCTCAATTTGTAAGCTTCTTTGTATACTTCTTCGTAACTTCCTTTTGCTAAATAATATCCTCTTCCGCTATAGATAAGGTAATTTTTAAATCCCTGTGCATTTACCCATTCTCTCGTAGCTGCTCCTTTTTCATAATTCCATGTACGATTTTTTGAGAATGTTCCGCTTTCATACATTATTTGTGATGCAAAGTTTGCACAGTCTCCTCCATCACCATTGAAATCTTTATAATTTGGATTTATAAGGTATATTTTATCATCTGCATTTGTAGCGGCTCCACAGTATTTATGTGCATAATCTACTGCTTTTTTTTGTTTATCACTTAAATTTAATTCTACTGGATTTTGTGCTAAGATGTAGTTTTTTATCTCAGCAGAGTTTATATTCTCTAAATTTAGTGAATCCGCAAATGGATCTGTATACCATTCTTTAGTTATTACATATTGGTCGTCTTTTACTCTTACATGAAGATAATGTTGAGTTCCTATTTGGAATTCATTTTTTATATCTGGTTGATTTTCATAGTAGTATTTATATTTAGTACATACTGTACAAATTATGCCGTATAAATTCTTCTCTCTTTCTCTCATTTTATTCACTTTTACTTTTGCATCTATTTCATCAAATACTACACCTTGTTTATCCGACCAATTTTTAAGATATTGCATCTTTTTTATTTCATGTTCATATGCCCAAAGCCCAAACTTTATATTAGTGTCGTATAATCCCTTTAGTATTTCCTCATTATGCTCCATAATAGCTTTATTTCTATAATCAAATAAGTCTTTTAAGTATAATTCATACTCTTTGCTTATATCCTGGGATTTATTCATATCTTTATTTTTTTCATTTCCATCTTCAGCTTGCATATTTTGAGTATTTAAATCTGTTTCATAACTTTCGCAATCATTGTCTTGATCGTCTTGCTTTTTAACTTTATCTTTATTCTTTTTACTTCCTTTCTCTTCTTTTTTGTCTTCGTTTTGATATATTGTTTTATTTTGTGCATATATATAATTATTTTCTTTAAGGTTTATAAAATTAAGTCCTCCAACACTCAAACTCAATATTAGTAAAGCCTTAAAGATTTTGTTATAGCTTATCAAAATACTTCACCTCCACTTAATAATTTGTAGATATTTTGTTATAGCGCACATAAAATAATATTTTAAAGAAAATATTAGCTAAATTTTAAGTTAAAATACTTTCTTATAATTTTTATTAGTATATCCAAAATATTAAACAAATAATTATTAAGCTAGTTTACATATTTTACATGAAATTAAATAAATATGAAACTGTATATAAAATTAACTACAATTAAAAAATTATATATATCAATTTTTTAATTGTACTCATACAAATTTGCTTTTATATATTTTATAAATAATTATTTTCACATCAAGTCATTTAATAGTAAAATATACCTATGCAATCTTTAATTTACGGAGGAAAATATATGATTAAAAAGGTGGCTGCAATAAATGATATGTCTGGAATTGGAAAGTGCTCTCTTAGCGTTGCTCTTCCAATATTATCAGCTTTAAAAACTCAATGCTGTCCTTATCCAACAGCAATATTATCTAGCCAAACTGGATATCCAAAATTCACATATTTAGATTTTACATCTCATATGAAAGAATACGGCGAAACATGGAAGAAACTAAATGTAGGCCTTGATACTATATATAGTGGTTTCTTAGGTTCTATAGATCAAATAGACATTGTTTCTGATTTTATAAATCAAAACAAAAATGCCTATGTAATTGTCGACCCTGTTATGGGCGATGGTGGAAATTATTATCAAACTTTTAATGATGAAATTTGTAATAAGATAAAAGATTTAGTAAAAGTATCTGATTTAGTAACACCTAATTTAACAGAAGCATGTCTTTTGACTAATAATAAATATCACACAAATTATACATTAGAAGATACATTAAAATTAGCAAAGGAAATAGCTAATTTAGGTCCCAAAAAAGTAATAATAACAGGTATATTAATAGATGATAATATTATAAATTTAGGATACGATAAAGAAAGTGATGAATCATTTTCATATTCATTAAAATATAATAATAAATCATATAGCGGTACTGGAGATATCTTCACTTCTATAATTTCAGGTCTTATAACTAATGGATATGATTTTAAAGAGTCTATAAAAATAGCTTCAGATTTTATATTTAAATGTATTTCATATACAGGCAAATACGATACTGACCCTAATGATGGCGTATTTTTTGAAATATTTTTAAATGATTTAACATCATTAAATAATTAGATATTGAGTTCTACATCCTCCCTTATTTTTATATAAATATATTATAGATTTTATGGCATAATCAATGTAAATTAATAATAATTTACTACTTGCCTTTTATTCATAATATAAAAAAGGGAGGATTTTTATATGAATATAAATCAAAAAGCTCAAGAATTAGCCAAATTAATAAAAACTACAGATGAGTTTAAAACTATGAATAGATATAAGAGAGAAATTGAAAAAAATAAAAATATTAAACGACAATTAGATAGTTACTTAAATAAAAAAGATAAAATTTATACTAAACACAAAATAGACGAAGCCAATCGAAAAGTTTCTCAACTTGATAGAGAATATTCAAAAGTTTTTCAAAATCCACTAGTAGAAAATTACTTTAAAAGTACACAAAATTTCAACTTACTTATGCAAAGTATATATAAATCAATTGAAGAAGAACTTCTAAGATAATATTTATCACATTTAAGTTTAAATTTTATTATTATTAAATTCCCCTCTACTATGTTGATTTTATATTGTTTAAGACTTATTATTTAAATATAGACTCCCTAAAAAAGCTCTATTAATATTGCTTTTTTAGGGATATTTATACAAACTCTTTTAATAAAAATTTTATCATTTTAAAACCTGCATTTATAAGTAGATTGACTATATAAAACTATAGCTTTATTTAAAAATAAGGGGGATTAATATGAGTTCATTACAAACAAATAAAAAAAGACTTTCTTCTAGCAAAGAAATTTGTAAAAGGGAGTCCGAAGTTTTGGCAAAAACACAAAAACTGCCATATTGTCCAATAGCGTTTGAATCTGGAAAAGGCGCTCTTTTATACGATTATGAGGGAAATGAATATATAGATTTATTGTCTAGTGCATCTTCAGCTAATATTGGACATGGTAATTGTGAAATTGCCCAAGCAGTCAAAGATCAAATGTCTAAACTAGCTCAATTTTCTACAGTTTACTTTTCCTGTAGAGAGCCTGTTGAATATGCAGAAAAATTAATACAGTTATACCCTGGGGATAATAATAAAAAAGTATTATTTTCGACTACAGGCTCAGAATCAATAGATGCTGCAATAAAATTATCAAAGGCCTATACGGGTCGAAATAAAATAATTTCTTTTAATGGTGCTTATCATGGGAGTACTTTTGGTGCTTTATCAATATCTGCAATAAGTTTAAATATGAGAAGAAAAATTGGCTCCATCTTGCCAGATATTTATCACTTTAATTATCCAATTTGTATTAAATGTCCATATGAAAAAAATGAATCATCATGTACTTTAGAATGTCTAAAAGAAATAGAAAATGCATTTAATTTATATCTTCCACCTGAAGATGTAGCCGCAGTATTTTTTGAGCCAATAGCTGGAGACTCAGGTATAATTGTACCGCCTAAAAAATATGTACAAGCTTTATTTTCACTATGTCAAAAATACAATATATTATTTGTCGTTGATGAAATTCAACAAGCTTGGGGTCGAAGTGGCAAATTCTTTTCAATTGAGCACTTTGATATAGAGCCTGATTTAATAGTTATGGGTAAAGCATCTGGTGGAGGTCTTCCAATGGGTATAGTTATGGGTAAAACTCAAATTATGGATAGCTTAGATGCACCAGCCCATGTATTTACTATGTCCGGCAATTCAACCGTATGTGTTGCCGCTTTAAAAATGCTAGAAATTTTTGAGAGAGAAAATCTAGTAGAAAAGTCTAGACTTAAAGGAGATTATTTTAAAAATAAACTTCTAAGCTTAAAATCTAAGTACAGTATAATAAAAGACGTCCGCGGAATGGGTCTTTCAATAGGAGTTGATTTAGACAACAAAACATCTACTACTAAAGTAATCTATTACTGCCAACAACATGGTTTAGTTTTAATTTCTATAGGGCAATGCACATTGAGAATCCAGCCTCCTCTTGTAATAACTTATGAACAAATAGACAAAGCAATATATATAATTGAACAATCTATAAAATCTTTACTAAATAATGAAATACCTGATAGTGCTTTATCTGTAATAAACGGATGGTAATAATATAGTATTTAAATAAAAACTATTAGACTTGACTAATTTTTATTTTAAACAGGGGGTAAACTTATGAAATATAGAATAAAAAACTCTATTTTATCTCAAATAAAAGAAAGTTATGCAACTGGCGATAAAAATATTTTAAACGATATAGAAATAGATTGTTCTGAAGGAATTAACTTAGTTTCATTTTCTAATATAGCAATAGAAGCTTTTAATTCTATCGATTATACTATAATACAAGACTATCCTCATTCAACATGCCTTCAAGAATCTATAATAAAGTTTTGGGATAAATACACTAATACAAAACTAGATTATAACAATATTACGCTATATGACGGTTCTATAGGTGCATTATTTTTAATAAATAAATTGTTTATAGAAAATGGCGATAAAGTTCTAGGACTTTCACCACAATTTCCAGAATACGGCGCAGATGTATTTATGTGTGGTGGTATTTTCAATACTTATAAGTTAAACCCTAAAAATAATTACAAATTTATTGTAGATGAGTTTTTAGATTTAATAAACGACGATTTAAAATTAATTTATATAGACAACCCAAACAATCCCACAGGACAGATAATAAACTTAGATGATATAAAAAAGATTGTAGATTTGGCTTATACAAAAAATATAGTTGTATTGATAGATGAAGCTTATGGAGATTATATGAATCCTAAAAATTCAGCTATAAATTTAATTTATAAATACGAGAACTTAGTCGTTTCAAAAACATTTTCTAAAGCTTATGGTTTAGCTGGGCTTAGAGGTGGTTATTCTATTCAAAATAAAAACTTAACTAATATAATGAATAACGTCCATACACCTTATGAAATGGGTTCTATAACTAGATATATTTCATCAAAAGTTATATTTGACTATGAATTTTTGCTTAAAATGCAAAATTCCAATAAAAAAATAAAAGAAAAACTCATAAAAAATTATAAAAATCTAAGTATATCAGAAACAGGACAAACAACTTCTATAATGCTTGTGACTCACAAAAATAAAGATATCGATTTACAAAAGGAATTTTCAAAGTTAAAAATAAGTGTAATCTCTTGTAGCTCATTTAACTCACTTAACAAAAATTCTATTAGATTTAGACTTCCTTCTTCTATATATTTAAATATATTAATAGAAGCGTTTAGTATTATAGATGATATAGATTAAAAAACGACTGTAAACTAATTACAGCCGTTTTATTTATACTTTCTTTAAAAATTCAACAGGATCTTTTCTAGATGCTATTTTCGCAGGAATAAAACCTCCAATAAGAGTTATTAATATACTTATTACGATTAAAATCAACGTATTTTCTATTTTTAATACTGCTATGTTTGGTAAATCTATAATTCTCTCTAATATAAAATTCATAGGCATTATAAATACATACGCCATAAATACGCCAAAAACTCCAGATAATAATCCTATTATGATATTTTCTATATTAAATAATCTTATAATATCTCTTTTTTTACTTCCTAATACTCTCAATATGCTAACTTCTCTTTTTCGCTCAAGAGTTGATGCATAAGTCAGTACAAATATAGTTATTAGAGATATTAAAAATACTAAACTTCCAAAAACTATCAAGACTATTGTTATTGCCCTCATAATACTTGTAGATAATTTATTTATAGGAGTTGAAGTATCTTTATATAATACTTTTTCATCTTTAGGTTTATCTTTGTTGTAATTATCTAAATACTCTATTATATCACTCTTACCTTCAAAGTCTTTTGGATAAATAGTTATTGATGAAGGTAAAAACGATGCTCCAAGCGAACTCAACATTTGATTTTTTGTTACGGATTGATTTATATTATTTAATATATTTACTCCAGATATTTTAGTAACTACGCCTTCATTAACGTTGCTATTTTTGAATTTTTGACCAGTTATAACATTGTAATCTGAATTTTCTTGTGCTTTTACTATATCTGATTTTATACAGTTTTCAATATAGTAATTGCAAAGCTCATTGCTATAAGATATTCCTTGTGGCAAATCATATAAGTTGTTGCTTTTCTTTGCTCTAAGTATCCCAGTTATGCTTATAGTTATAGCTTTTTTTGAATTATATAATTCGTCTAAATTCTCTTCACTGCTATCTATATAAAAATAATTATTGTTTTTCTTATAAAATTCATTATTTAAAATAATTTTATATTCTTTACCGATTAATTCATCAAATTCTATTTTTTTATTATTGTTATAATTTACACCAAGGGCATTTAAAATCTCAGTATCTAATCGATTATATTCATCTACAACTAGTACAACTTCATTTTGATTTGTCGGATAATATCCATACAATAAATCATAATTTTGTTCTAGATATGTTCCATCTCCATAATCTTTTGGATAAGATGATAAATTAATACATGAGGTATCTAAAATCGATATCTTTCCATCCTCATCTTTTTTTAGTATATTCATATTAACTTGGCTTTCATAAGATATCGCAGAGAATAAACTCTTGTCCATATTTTTTATATATTGTATATATTTTTGAGTTATTTGATTTTTATGTTTTGAGTCATCTTCGTCTGAATCATATGGATAAATTACGTTTTCATCTTTATGTGATTTTAAATCGTCTATATTCTCTGTATCTTGTTTATCTGAGTCTGTTTTATAAATATAAGAATTATTATATACTTTATCTATAACTATAGGATAGTTTGCCAACGAATCATTTTCATAATTATTTATCTTTTCATTAAAACCTTCAATTAGTGCTACTATTAATGCAATCCCCATAATACCTATACTTGAAATTAATATATAAAAGAATGTTCTGAGTTTTTTATTTGAAATATCTCTTATTGCCAACCTAATTCCTGTAGAGATTTTTAACTTTGTTTTATTTAGCTTAATTGGCTTTTGATGCAATTCATCTTTTAAAGGGTTTGTATCTTCTATTACTTCTCCGTCTCTAACAGTAATTATTCTATTTGCATACTTTTGTGATATGTGAGGGTTTTGTGTTACCATAATAACTAATTTATCTTTAAAAACATCTTTTATTAAATCCATTATCTCCATGCTACATCTACTATCTAAGTTTCCAGTAGGCTCATCTGCAAGGATTATTTTAGGGTCATTTACAAGTGCTCTAGCTATTGCAACCCTTTGCATCTCGTCTTTAGAAAGATACTCTGATGTCTTTTTCATATAGTCCTTAATTCCTACTTTATTTAATGCTTCTATAGATTTTTCTTGGATTTCTTGTTTAGATAAATCGCTTAATGATACTGCCATCTTTACATTTTCTAATATACTCAGGTGAGGTATGAGGTTGTAATTTTTAAATATAAAACCTACTGTAGTATTTCTATATGAATCCCAATTAGAATCTGTAAATTCTTTTGTAGATTTCCCATTTATAATTAGATCCCCTTTATCAAAATGTTCTAATCCTCCAATTATATTTAGAAGTGTTGTTTTTCCTGAGCCACTAGCTCCTAGTATTGTTACAAATTCACTTTCTCTAAACTTTAAATTTATTCCATCTAAAGCAATCTGTCTGCTTCCTCCTGTTATGTAACTTTTATAAATATTTTTTAGTTGTAACATAATGCCTCCTAAATATATATACTTCAACAATCTTAGACATAATACTATTTTAATATATTTTGTTAATTATTATAAGAGTATTATGTTAATAATATATGAATTATTAATCTTTTATTAAATTTTACATTAAGTTCATATTTCTTATTTATAATTTTATAGTATAATTTAGTTAATATAAATTTATACTTGATATATAAAAAATTTTTGAGGTGCTTTAAATGTTTAATATATTAGTGATTGAAGATAACAAAAATATGAGAAAACTTATTTGTGCTACTCTAAAACAAAATGGATACTCAACTTTTGAAGCTGAAGATGGCGAAGTTGGTCTTGATGTATTAGATAGTACACATATTGATTTAATAATATGCGATATAATGATGCCTAATATGGATGGGTACGAATTTACAGAGACGCTGAGGGAAGCTCATTGTGAAATTCCTATAATAATAGTAACGGCTAAAGAAGAATTAGAAGATAAGAAAAAAGGATTTTCTATAGGTGCTGATGATTATATGGTAAAACCTATAGACTTTGAAGAGCTTATTTTACGAATAGGCGCTATACTTAGACGTTCAAAAATTGTAAATGATCATAAAATAACTGTTGGAAGTACAATCCTAGATTATAATTCCTTATCAGTTACTTATAATGGCGAATGTAATACTTTACCGAAAAAAGAATTTTATCTTTTATTTAAATTAGTTTCATCTCCAGATACTATATTCACTCGTAGACAACTATTAGATGAAATTTGGGGAATGGAAAGTATGGCAGATGAAAGAACTGTAGATGTACATATTAAAAGAATTAGAGAACGCTACAGAGATTCTAAAGATTTTGAAATAATTACTGTCAGAGGACTTGGATATAAAGCGGTGATACATTCATGATAAGAAACTTACAGACCAGACTTATCTTATTTATAATTTTTATAGCAACATTTGCTGGCTGTTTTTCATTTTTACTGTCTTTTTTCTTTTATGGCAGCAGTTTAGAAAACAATATAAAACAAAATCAAACAAAAATAGCAGAAAATATTTTGTTGTTACACCAAGAAACAGATTTTCCACTTGAGAAAATAATTTCTATTGATTTTAGCAATGAATACGAATTAAAAGTAGTTAATGATATTTCAAATTATAAAAATATAACTAAAGACAATGATATAATATATTCTGAAAAACCATTACTACATTCAGTCACAACAATTGTAAAAATCGAAGATAAGTATGTAGTTATATCTACTACTCCAAAGAATAATTTATTTTTCTATACAATGATAAATAGTGTATTATCAATTTCTTCTACTTTATTATTTATGTCAATTATAATTACCGTATTAAGTAAGAAAATTTTAATGCCTATCAGAAATTTAAATTATGCAACTGGTGAAGTTTCTAAAGGTAATTTTAAAATACAACTTCCTATTCCAAATGATTTTGAAATGGGGTCATTAACTGCGAAATTTAACTCTATGGTTAGAGAATTAAATAGTATAGAAACACTTAGAAATGATTTTATAAACAACGTATCTCATGAAATTAAAACTCCAATATCAACTATACAGGGGTTTTCTAATTTATTAAAAGACGATACTCTTTCAAAAGAAGATAAAAATGAATATCTAGATATCATTATCAGTGAGACATCTAGAATATCTAATTTAACTAGCAATATATTAAAACTTACTAAACTTGAAACACAGGGAATAATTACAGATAAAACATCATTTTATCTTGATGAGCAACTGAGACATTCTATACTTATTTTACAGAGAGACTTATCAGAAAAAAACATAGATTTAGATATAGATTTAGATAAAGTTCAGATTTATAGCAATGAAGAATTACTACAACAAGTTTGGTTAAATCTTCTTTCAAATGCTATAAAATTTACTAAAGAAAATGGGAAGATTTCTATACAACTTATGGATACTGAAGATACTGCTACAGTAAAAATCACAGATAATGGTATAGGAATGAAACCTGAAAGCTTAAATCATATATTTGATAAATTCTATCAAGAAGATAGATCACATTCAAGTAATGGTAATGGTTTAGGACTTCCTCTTGTAAAACGTATCGTCGATTTATGCAGCGGTACAATAAGAGTCAAAAGTTTATTAGGCGAAGGTTCATCCTTTACAGTTGAATTGCCTAAAAATAATATTAAAATAGAGGGTTAGTATAACCCAAATACACTTTTAATTACTTAAGGGAGGATAAAATCCTCCCCTTTTTCATTATATCTAAAATAATAATCTAATTTTAAACTAGATATTTATAATCTCGATATATTTTATAGTTTTTTATTTACCCATTGATTGAATCATCTTTTGGATATACATATAGTAATTGTTCCACATATCATTCATATTGTCTAAATCGTCTGATGTTGTTATATATGGAGTGTCCATTGTCATATATTGATTTGACATATTTCCCATATATTGCATTGGAGTCATATCATACATTGGATTTACATAGCTATATTGATATCCACAGTCATTCATACAACCACAAGTATTTTGATATCCACAATCTTGTTGTTCTGGAGCTACCTGTATTATTTCATCATTGTTGTCTTGGCATCCATAGTTGCTATAATCATATACAGAGTATTCACATGTGTCTTTTTGAGTTTGGCATCCACAGCTATTAGATTCTACTTGAGGTTGATAATTACAGCTATTCATTTGTTGTTTGCTTCCTGTATTGCATCCACATGAATTTTTAGTTTGTTCAGGATTTACACAACTATTCATGCAGTTATTTAATTTAGTGTTACATTTATTTATTAGGTCTTCACATTTTTTAGATTTACTTTCCATTTCTTTTATTTTTTCTTCAGCATTTTTGTAACATTCTAAAGTTTTTTGTTCATATTTTAGAGTTTGGTTGTATAAATATTTTGCTTGCGCGTTGTAGTTTTCAGCTTTTTCATAAGCACATTTTGCATTTTGACAATTTTCTGCTGCTTCTTGTTCTAAATCTTTTGCTTCTTTATAAAGACATTTAGCTTTACAACATAATTCTTCTGCTTTATTTAATAATTCTTGAGCTGTACAATTTGCATTTTTTGCTCCTTTATCTGCATCTTTTGCATTTTGCATTAAGTTGCATGATTTTTGAGATAAATTCTTTGCATTTTGTTCTAGTGCTTTTGCATCTTTAAGTGCGCACATAGCTTTATCTTCATATTTTACAGCTTTATTGAATAATTCTTCTGCTCTTTGTGCTAAGTCTGCACATTTATCTTCACATTTGATTTCACATTCTTCACATGGACAAGTATATTCTTTTATTTTTGGTTTACATTTAGTTGGTTTACAGCTATCTATTGCATTTACTGATTTATCAGGAATACAGCTTTTTGGAGTGTATTCAGTTGTTGGTTTAGTACAATTATATTTATCTTCGTATGCATCTTCCTTTTTTGGGCAATAATTCATATTTTTGCTGCTGCAAACATTCCCCTGATTATTGCACCCACAAGATTTCTTTTTCTTTCTCATGATAAGTCATTCCCCTTTTTGATAGAAAATTTACAAAAAGCCTTAATTTAAATTAATTTAAATTTTATAGACTTTCAAAACATATATATATTTTTATTTATTATATTTGTTTATTATAATTATATGTAAAGTTAAAAAACTGGTTACAAGAGGAATAAAAGTCTGTTTTAAAAAATCTATGCTGAAAATCCGAGATAAAAATAATAAATTATAAATATTATAAATGTCATAATTAATATTTTTTCTAAATAAACTAAAATAATATCCTTATAATCAATAAATCTCATATATACTCTAATAAAAATTATATTTGTTGTAAGTGATATTCCCTGGCAAATAATAATTATTGCAATCGTCAATCTAGATATAAATGTAATCCCATTATTTAATACTTCAATAGAATAAATTTGATTAAAAAATCCTAATACAATTGATTTTGAAATATAATCTGGATAAGGCATTTTTAATTTAGTCAAAATAACTTCATATCCCCATCCAATCGTATTTACTATATTTACATTTCTCGTTATTATATCTATAAATAAAAATACAATTAATAAAATCGGTATAATATTTGAAGCTATATTTATAGTTTCATTGAAATTACACAAAATAGTTTTAAATAAATTCTTTTTCTGAGAATTTTCTAAGTACAACAATATAGACATCTTAAGTTTATTTCTTTTAAATGATTTTTCTTTAAATTTATTTTTTATAAAAAATGTCTTTTCTTTATTTTTTATAGGATATATTCTGCATATAATTAGATTTGTTATTATAAATACAAATAAATAACATATTATGAGAGGTAAAAAATTTATTTTCAATTGATCTGCTATATATACTACTATTGAAATATGTAAAATTGGGTAGTTTAATATTCCAGAAATAGCTTCATTTTTTCTAAGCCTTCCTTCTTTGTATAATTTATAAATTACATAAAATCCTAAAAATCCATCTACAAAAAAGAATAGCGCACATATAAGTATATTTTTTCCGCTAGCTCTAAAAAACTTTTTTGTAAATCTTCCAAAGCAACAATCAAAAACATATAATAATCCATAATCTAGTAAAAACGGTAAAAATATCGAGCTTATTGGTAGAAATATTATAATTTTAAATATACTTTCTTTCATTATCTGAATTAAGTTTTCATCCTTAAAAAATATAAATTCATTTTTAGTAGTTAAAACAATTAATATTAGTAACGATATGAACTTTAATACAATATCTACTTTATCTATTAGAGTCTTTTCATTTTTTGCTATTTCTTTTATAGCTAAAAGTGCAATAAATACGATTATACAAATATATACAAATCCTTCATATTTTAAATAAACTAAATTTGTAATAAAAAATACAGGAAAAACAACTTGTCTATTTATACTAAGTGGTAAGAAAAATATACAACATCCTATTCCCGAAAATAATACCAACTTTATTAATTCAGAAAAATCGTCTCCTTTTATTTCTTGAGTTTTTTTAGATTTTACATCATCCATAAAATCACCTCTATATCTAATTTGCTCTTTATTATCTTTTTCCTTTATTTTTTATTTTTACTTATTTTAGTAAACCTGTTATTAATTTTAGTAAATATTTGTATAAAATTTGCTTTAAATTTGATATAACTGTATAATACTATAAATGGTATTATTTTTAATTGGAGGTGATATTTTGAATAATATTAATAAGACTATATTAATATTAACTGCTCAATTTGGTGCTGGTCATGTCAGTGCAGCAAATGCTATAAAAGAATATATTTTAGAAAAAAATCCAAATTATAATATAGTAATTCAAAACTTTATAAATGCCAGTATCCCACGCATAAATAACCCAATGGTTAAAATGTACGAGAGAAATACTAAGTATGTTCCAGAACTTTATAATTATTACTATTATGCTAAAAAGAATTTTAATTCAAAGTTTGATATAACTTATAAAATATATACTCCAAAATTAACAGAGTATATATTAGAAATAAAACCAGATTTAATAATATCTACATTTCCATCAGCTGCTGGATGTGTTCATGATTTTAATTCAAAAAAGGAAAATACACCTATCCCCTGTATAACAGTTATAACTGATGTTGTAGATAGTCTAGAGTGGATTTTCCCAAATACTGATATGTATTTTGTTCCTACTTATGAGATTAAACATAGATATGTTCAAAAAGGATTAAATCCTGATATTTTTAGAGTTACTGGTGTGCCGACAGATAAGAGGTTTAATATAAAAGATAAAGTATATTTCCAAGATGGAAAATACAATGTACTTCTTATGGGCGGTGGTAGAGGTTTATTTGACTTTGATGAAGATTTTGTTAGATGGCTAGATGAGTTTTGTGACAATTATAAAGACAAACTTCATGTTACTATTGTAACTGGAAAAAACGAAAAACTATTTAACAATTTAACAGTTAAAAAACCGCTAAAAAATATAGAAGTATTGGGATTTGTAACTAATATGCCTGAACTTCTTAAAGATAATGATCTTTTAGTAACTAAACCCGGTGGTGCAACTTTATTTGAAGCTATAAATGCTCAAATACCAATTATTATAAAGACACCTAAGGTAGGTCAAGAAATCGAAAACTCAAAATTTATAATAGATAAAGGAATCGGCATTGTATATAATAATGATGCAGAATTACAAGAAATTTTTGATTTAATGGTAAATGGTGATTTAGACCATAGATTTAATTTTATGTTAGAAAATTTAGTCCATGTGAAGAAAAATATAAATCCAGAAAAAATCGGCGATTACGTAATGGAGCTTCTATAAGTATAGTTTCCTTAGAATTTAAAAATTCTCTTTTCTTATGGCGCCAACAAATCAAAGATTCCGTTGCTTTAGTTAATAGGTTGGAATTAAAAAAGAGGTTTTAAAAACCTCTTTTTTATTATCTATACTGTTCTAAATTAATAACTTTACCTAAGTCAACTTTTTCTTTTATAAGCTTGTTATTCTTATATTTTATGTATTTTATTTTACTTCTGATTATATTTAATTGATATAATTCTATTAATGTGAAGATTATAATAGCTAAAATTTCATAACTTACCATATAACTTAAGTTCTTCATATTTTTGATATTGATACAATAAATCCCTATCAAATCACAACTCAATAATTCTACTATAATTATTGTAGATAATTTTTTTAAGTTTAAGCTTACTTTACTTTTCTTGCCTATTTTATATATGCTCATCTTGCTTTCGCCTAACATCATTAAAATATCTTGAAATGCAATTTTACATATACTCATATCTACAGCTTCTAAGATTAATGTCAGTATAGCTAAAAACATAACAAACCCTAAGTTAAATTGAATTAATAGATTACTTTTCATATTGTTTGTTATTAGAAAATAAATACTAAATATTATAAAAAACGACATAAATGTATAGTTTATTCTATTTTCTTTTTTCTTAGTATAAAAAGTATATAAAAAACCTACAGTTAAAATTAGCCATGGGATACTTGAATATTGATTATAAAAAACTGCGATTGCAATTATCGGTAAGATACAATAAATTAAACTCTCTTGTATTAGTTTACGTTTCATAAAATCGGCTCCCCTCTTTTTACTTTTCTAATTAGATAATGAAAAGACCATATATACTATAAAATATGTTAAAAATCACTTTTTGTTATTTATAAAATATAATGATTGTTATCATATATCAAATAAATACATTTTATATTTATATATTCTATTTTTAGAATTATAATTCCTCTAAATTATCACTAACTTTATATTTAACAAATTTGTAATTAACTTTTAAAACCCCTATATTTTTTTGTTTAAAATATACTTTTTTGTCATCTTATTAAATATATAATTAGTAACAAATATTTTATATTGAGGAGTGATCTTATGATTAAAATATTAGGCATGATTAGTGGAATTATATGCACTATAATGTTATTTATTAATTTGCTCTTATACCTTCTAAAAGATATTTATTTTAAAATAAATAAAATAAGTATAAGGAAATTGATAAATAGAACTTTGCCTTTTTTATCAAAAAATAATAGATTTTTTGTAGGGATTTGTTTTATATCATTTTTGATTTATTCAGCTTCTATGTTTAGATATATCAATTTTTTTAATTTTAATATTTTAATTTCTTTTTTATTAATAATAATTATTACCTTTGATTTTCCTATATTAAAACACGATACATATTGTTATTTGAGGAAGATTGCATCATATCTGATTATAATATTTTTATTATTTCATATCTACTTTATATACTTATAAACACTTTAATTTCCAAGTTTATATATCTCCCATTATTATATTTTAATTTTTTACAAAATCATTATCATAAAGAGGCTTAAAAGTTTAGATTTTTTAAAATCCATGTAATGAAATTATACTTATCCATAATTTATAAATAAATATAATTTCCTTGCAATTAAAAAACTGCTATATAGATAAAATTTCTATATAGCAGTTTAAATTTTAAATTAATAAATATTTTTTTTGTAAGTTGAATATAGTACTCTTATTTCTTTCATATATTTGCTAAGCTCTAATTGTAATTCTGAAACTTTTTCATAATCCTTAGCATCTATAGCATCATTTATTCTTGTAAATAATGATTTTCTAGTTAATGTATCTTTCATGATATTGAATTTTATATCAGAAATTTTATTCCAATTAACTTCATCTAGAGCATCCATATTTTCTTTATTGTGTAATTTTACATAACCTCTTAATAATTCCATGTCATCATGTATTATTCTATGTCTTAATTCTTTTTTCCACTTATCAAGTGAACCGTATTTAAATGAGTCAATTATACTATCAGTAAATACATTTCCATCTTTTAAACATTCTAATTTTTCTTTATATTTATCAAGATTTAGCATATTTTCATATACTGTAGCAGGTGGCATTCCAAATCTTTCATTTCTTTCTTCATCATTATAATAATCAAATACATTGTTTTCATCTCTGTATTTTCTATCTTTTTCTAGGTATAAACCTTCTTCCCCGATATCTTTAGATAATTCTTTTTCTAAAGCTTTAGTATCTAAACCACTCTTAGCTGCAAATTTTATACCATCTAACATAGCTTGGTATCCAGCTGCCATTACTAAGTAAGTGTTTGAAAGTGGATTTGGAGATCTAAGTTCAAATCTAAGTGATTTAGGCTTTTTAGCATCTCTTATAAGTCCTACAAGTACAGATCTGTTTCTTGATGGAGTTTCATAAGTATGTCCTAGTGAAGTAACTACACAAACTGGAGCTTCAAATCCAGGTACAAGTCTTTCAAATCCATCTATACTATTAGTAACTATAGGGCTTATAACTTCATAGTTGTATAAAAGTCCCATTAAAGCACCGTATCCAGCTTCACTTAAGTAGTCTTTCGTCATATCTTGCGGAGCAAATAAATTTTTAAATGTTCCATCTTTAAGTATTAAACTTACTCCAAAGTGAGTATGTCCACCACTTCCTGCAACTCCTTGAATTGGTTTTGCTTTAAATGTAACTTCTAGACCGTTCATTGAAAATATATCTTCTACTACTTCCCTTACTGCCATTTCATTGTCAGCTGCTTGTATTGGAGTATCGAATTTCCAAGATATTTCAAGCTGCTCCATAGCATGCTTAGTTTTTCCATCTCTAGTTATAGAACTAGCTATCCCACCAACTTCTTTGTGAGCCATTTCTGGAGATATTCCCATTTTTTCTAATTTTTCTAGTGATTGTTCTAAACAAGTTCTTATTATTCCGTGAGTTCTTTTCCAGTATTGTTCTTTTAAACTTTGTGATACAGATAATTGCTCTAAATCAGCTTTATCTTCAGGAGTATTTACCCAGAATTCTAATTCAGTAGCTGCAGTTAAAACAATATCTTCTATATCATTTACACTATCTACACCTATACTGTTTAACATTTTTGGATACTCAGTAAATATCTCTATTAATGATTTTTTAAAGTTAGATTGAGCTTTTCTAAGTATTCCTCTTGAACCTACTCTTTTATTATCGTGTATTAAAAGAGCTGGTATTTTAAGAGTTCCTACTGGAAGTCCTGTTTCACTGTCGATATTTTGTAAATTATAATCTACATACCAGTTACAATCTTGGTCTGGCATTAAATCTACTTTTGCATTGTTTAATGTTGCTATGTTGTGAAGTTCAACACTTGATCCATCTGTTTGTATTGCAGATTTTAGAAAATCATCTACATCATCTAATAATAAACTTACTGGTATTTTTTCATCTGTGGCATTTCCACCAAGGTCAACACCCATTAGAGATACAAATTTTATGTTTTTGTTTTCTAATAATATTTGTTTTAACTCTTCATTACTCACTTTTCTTTTGTCTATTACATGAATTTGTTTTTTCATAAAAAAATAGTCCCCCTACAATCTCAAATAAATCCGTATTTTTTGCGCATTTTTGCACATTTCATTCGTATTAAATGTTTTACTTATTATATAAAATTTTATAAAAATATGCAATATATTTTATTTATTTTATCATTATTTCATTATGATAACAAAAATTAATTTTCTCATATATTAATAGTAAAAGCATATTTTTTATCGATTTAATGCTATAATTAAATATATGTAAAATCCAATTTTGAGGCTAATAAATTCACTTATTCAAGATTTTTAAATTTTGAAATATGCGACATAAATATATTATACAACTATACAGATTTTAGGAGAGAAATTATTATGAACTATATAATTTTTGATTTAGAATTTAACCAGGGTTTTGACAGGGTTAATAATAAAACTGTTTCAAATGCTAAATGTCCATTTGAAATAATACAAATTGGTGCGATTAAATTAGATTCTAATTTAAATATATTAGATACTTTTTCAAGTTATATCAAGTCTGAAATTTATAAGGATATACATCCTTTTGTAAAAAAAATGACTGGGATAACAAATAGTGATTTAAAAAATGCACCTTCTTTTAAAGATGTATATAAAGACTTTTTACAATTTATAGGTTCTAAAAATGCTATATTCGGTACTTGGGGAACAAATGATTTAAAAGAACTTCATAGAAATATACTTTTTTACAATATACCTTTAGATAATCTTCCAACAATGTATATCAATATTCAACAACATGCTTCTAGCTTTTTTAATAATCCTGTAGGAAAATGTATTGGATTACAAAATGCTATTTCAACATTAGAATTAGAACAAGACAAAAAGTATCACAACGCTTTAAATGATGCATATTATACATCACTTGTTTTTCAAAAAATAAATAATAAAAATATAAAGCCAGAAACTTATACTTATAATCTTTCAAAAAAAGAAAAACAAAAGCAAAAGCAGAAATTAAAGATAGATTATGATAAATTATTTGGTGAATTTAAAAATATGTTAAAAAGAGAACTTACAAAGGAAGAGAAAAAAGTAATCAATGCAGCTTATAATATGGGGAGAAAAAATAAATATCTACTTAATACAAAAAATAACAAAAATACGTAAGTATTTGAAGTAAAAAGAAGCTATTATATTAGTCTATATTTACTAATAAAACAGCTTCTTTTTACTTCTATAATAAATCTATTTTAAGTCTTTTACTATTAATTCTATTGGACAATGGTCTGAGCCTAATATCTCTGTATGTATATATGCACTGACTAAATTCTCTTCTAGATCTTTTGAAGTACAGAAGTAATCTATTCTCCATCCAGCATTTTTTTCTCTAGCTTTAAATCTATAAGACCACCATGAATATATTCCTTCTTTATCTGGATTAAAATATCTATATGTATCTATAAATCCACTATCTAAAAGCTCAGTAAATTTATTTCTCTCTTCATCTGTAAATCCTGCATTTTTTCTATTTGTCTTTGGATTTTTTAAATCTATTTCTTTATGTGCTACATTTAAATCTCCACAAACTACTACGCCTTTTTTAGAATTTAAGTTAAGTAGGTAGTTTCTAAAATCATCTTCCCATTTCATTCTGTAGTCTAATCTCTTTAATTCAGTTTGTGAATTTGGAGTATATACTGTTACAAAATAGAAATTTTCGAATTCTAGTGTTATTACTCTTCCTTCTTTGTCGTGCTCTTCTATTTGTATTCCATAATTTACAGAAAGCGGTTTTTGTTTTGTGAATATAGCAGTTCCTGAATACCCTTTTTTCTCAGCGTAATTCCAATACTGATGGTATCCATCTAACTCTAAATTTATTTGCCCTTCTTGAAGTTTTGTTTCTTGTAAGCAAAATATATCTGCATCTATTTCCTTAAAAAAGTCTAAAAATCCTTTTGTCACACAAGCTCTTATTCCGTTGACATTCCATGATATAAATTTCATTATTTTCTCCTTTTGTTTATTTTCTCTTCTTTATTATATCTATATTAAAGGTTTTTAACTATATATTTTAAAATAAATTTCACAATATATTTTTAAGCCTTTACTTTTGTTTTAAGAATAATTTATTTATTATTCATTTAAATATAAATATTCGTTTTAAATCTTACATATTTTATATTTAATCACAAAAATAATATAAAAAAGTATCGTCTATATTTATTTTTATATTATTTTTGAAATTCAATATATTTTTTTATATCAGATAATTTATGATTTTTTTACCAATTTATGCTAATATATTAATAGGTTAACATATATAAATCTAATTTTATTTTTAAATATAAAAGGGGGTATTCTTCTATGAAATTTTCTAAAAGATTAAAATCTATGCAAGCTTCTCCAATCAGAAAACTTGCACCATTCGCTGCTCAAGCGAAATCAGACGGTGTTAAAGTTTATCATTTAAATATCGGACAGCCTGATATAAAAACTCCAGAATGTTTCTTTAAAGCCGTTAAAAACTTCAATGAACCCGTTCTTGAATATGCTGGCTCTCAAGGTCTCCCTGAATTAATAAATGCTTTACAAAAATACTATGAAACTTATGATATGCATTTTTCTAAAGATGATTTCTTAGTAACTAATGGTGGTAGTGAGGCTTTATTATTCACATTTATGGCTATATGTGACCCTGGGGATAATATTTTAATACCTGAACCTTTCTACACTAACTACAATGGATTTGGTCAATCTATTAATATGGAAGTTAAACCTATAACTACTAAAGCTGAAGATGGGTTCCACCTTCCTCCAAAAGAAAAAATAGTAGCTTTAATAGATGAAAAAACTAAAGGTATATTAGTCTCTAATCCTGGAAATCCAACTGGATGTGTTTATACTAAGGATGAGGTTTATATGTTAGCTGAAATAGCAAAAGAACATGATTTATGGCTTGTTGCTGATGAAGTTTACAGAGAATTTATATATGAAGGTCTTGACTATACTAGTTTTGGTAATGTAAAAGAAATAGAAGATAGATGTGTAATAATTGATTCCGTATCTAAAAGATATAGCGCTTGTGGTGCTAGAATAGGTTCTATAGCTTGTAAAAACGCTGAATTAATAGGTGAAATCATGAAATTATGCCAAGGTAGACTTTGTATAGCTACTCTAGAACAATTAGGTGCTGCTGCTTTATTCAATGAAACTCCAGCTTCTTATCTAAAACAAGTAAATGAAGAATATTGTAAGAGAAGAGATACATTGTATAACGAACTTATGAAAGCTGACGGCGTTATATGTAAAAAACCTATGGGTGCTTTTTATATAGTTGCTAAACTTCCAGTTGATAATGCTGAGGATTTTGTAAAATGGATGTTGACTGATTTCCGTATGGATAATGCAACTGTAATGGCCACTCCAGCTGAAGGTTTTTACGCTACTCATGGCCTTGGACGTGACGAAGTAAGACTTGCTTACATATTAAAAGAAGAAGATCTTAAAGTCGCAGGTAAATTGTTAGCAGAGGGATTAAAAGCTTATAAAACTGCTATGGCAAACGCTTAGTTAATAAAACTTAGTTAAAAATATTAAAGGGGATACGTTATTATATCCCCTTTAAGTTATTAGTTTAATTCACTTTTATTTAATAAAGTCTCTAGAGTCTCTATAGCATCTAGATATTTCTCTCTATCCTCAGTATTTAATTTAAAGAATTTTTCTTCTAAATCATTGCTTAGTTTTTCTGTAAAGTCAGCAGCTATTTGCTTACCTTCTTCAGTTATAACTATCATGTATTTTCTTCTGTCTTTAAGATTTTTCTCCCTATAAACATATCCCTTTTTACTTAAATCATCTATCATACTAGTTAAACTACCCTTTTCTATGTTTAACTTAGCACATAATTCTGTCATACTTATTTCGCCATAATTTCTCATGAATACTAATGCTCTTAATTGAGTTTTGTTTACATCATATAATCCAGAATATTGTTTTAAATAGTTTAAGTATAAACTAGAATAAATTTTTGGAAATGTGTTTGATAAAAAGCTTATTGTATCTGTCACTATACATTTCATTTGATCACCTCAGATTGCTGTTATTTTGTTTTCTGTGTATATTTTACACTAAAGTTATTTTCAGTACAATATTTTTTGGATATATTTTATTAATATTTTTAATTTTATTATATTTTTTGATTTATCTCATAAATAAAACTCCCAGAAATATATCTTATTTCTAGGAGCCTTTTTAATATATTTTATAATGTTTATTTTTAAAATTAAACTTTTAAGTCTACGTCTAAACCACCTATAAATTCTTTAAATGGCTCTATTGCTGGGTTTAAGTATTCTTCTACAAATTCTACAACTTGCTCTGGAGCTCTACCTACGAATTTCATAGGGTCTAGTATATCTGATATTTCTTCTCTTTTTAACATGTCGAATTTGTCAGATTCTAGTATTAAGTCTATTAAGTTATTGTTTAAACCTTCGTGTTTAACTCTGTAAGCTGCTTTCATAGATAATTCTCTTATCTCTTCGTGTAGCTCTTGTCTATCTCCACCTCTTTTTACAGCTTCCATTAATATATTTTCAGTTGCCATAAATGGTAGTTCTTCGTTTATGTGTTTATTTATCATGCTTTCATAAACTACTAATCCATCAGTTACATTTATACCTATTTCAAGTATAGCATCAGCTGCCATAAATGCTTGTGGTATAGAAAGTCTTTTGTTAGCAGAGTCATCTAAACTTCTTTCTAACCATTGAGTAGCTTCTACCATAGCTGGAGAAATAGATTCAGCTATTATGAATTTTGAAAGTGATGATATTCTCTCACTTCTCATTGGATTTCTCTTATATGCCATAGCTGATGAACCTATTTGTTTCTTTTCAAATGGCTCTTCTAATTCTTTAAGATGTTGAAGTAATCTTATATCGTTAGTCATTTTATGCATACTTTGAGCTATACCTGCTAGTACATTTAAAACTTGAGAGTCTAATTTTCTTGTATAAGTTTGTCCACTTACAGCATAAGAAGATTCAAATCCCATTTTGTTGCATACTATTTTGTCTAATTGTTTTATTTTTGCACTGTCACCTTCAAATAAAGCTACGAAACTAGCTTGAGTACCAGTAGTTCCTTTAACTCCTCTAAGTTTCATGTTAGCTAATCTGTAGTTTAAGTCTTCTAAGTCTATTATTAAGTCTTGCGCCCATAAAGTTGCTCTTTTTCCAACTGTTGTAAGCTGAGCTGCTTGGAAGTGAGTAAATCCTAAAGTCGGTATATCTTTATTTTTAAGAGCAAATTGTTTTAAGTTGTTTATTAAGTTTACTAATTTAACTCTTATTAATTTTAAAGCTTCATCCATTTGTATTACATCTGTATTATCTCCAACATAAGCTGAAGTAGCACCTAAATGTATTATACCTTTTGCTTTTGGACATTGAAGACCATAAGCTTGAACATGACTCATAACATCATGTCTTACTTCTCTTTCGATTCTTTTCGCATCATCAAAGTTTATATCATCTATATGAGCTTTTAATTCTGCTATTTGCTCATCTGTTATATTTATTCCTAGTTCTTTTTCACCTTCTGCAAGAGCTACCCATAATTTTCTCCAAGTTGAGAACTTAAATTGTGGAGAGAATATATAACTCATATCTTTACTGCAATATCTTTCAGTAAGAGGGTTAGAATATGTACTATATTTATTATCCATATTTGTGCACCGTCCTTAATTCATTTCTTTTTAACATCATAATTATATATAATTTAGCGAACTATAACAATACTTTTTTTAAATTTGTTCTAATTTATTATATTTTCATATCTAAAAATATTATGATGTTTTAGTATTAGTATTATCTTTTAACGGCATTATTATTATTTTTTATTTATATTCATATTTTCCTTTTGCATTATATAATCTATACTCTCACTATCTACAAAATCAATTACGTTTTTATATCTTATAGCATAGTATTTATCGCTCCAACCAAGTTGTTTTTGGATATCTTCTTTATCTGCTCCTAACATTAAACTTATTGCAGCATAAGAGTGTCTTAAATCTTTTGCAGAATAATTTTTAAGTCCCGCTAAGTCAAATGCTTTTTTTACTATTATTCTCACGTTTCTATCTGTTATAGAATTACTCTTTTGTGTTGTGAATATATATTCATCAGTAGGTAGTATTATTTCGCTTAGTCCTGAATGATATCTATAATCTTCTATAAGTTTAAAACAATAAGGGTGTAGTTTTACTACTCTTTCTTTTTTACCTTTACCAAGTCTTATATAGTAATTATCTTTATCATCCACAATTAGATCTTTCCATTTAACTTCTACTAGCTCATTTAACATGCAACCTGTCGTAGTTAAAAATACCATTATAAGTCTATCTCTCGCATTTAATTTATATAAAGAATCTATAAGTTTATTTATTTCTTGAATGCTTAATACGTCGTCTTTTCCTTTTTCTCTTGTTACCATAGGTTTTTGAACATAATTAAATGGGTTTATCTCCATGTATTTGTTTCTATATAAAAATGAGTAAAAACTATGTAAATAACTATATATCTTTTCTGTCGTCGATTTTGCGTATTTTTCTTTTATATGTTCTATAAATTTACAACAATCATCTTTATCTACTTCTAATAAGTATTGTCCTTCTAAATACTTTTTAAAATATATTATTTTCAATAAATAGTCCCTTTTTGTTTTAGGAGTGAAATTTGTTGAAAATTCATCGTATAACTTTAATTCTTGCTTTGTAAGTATTTTTGATTCAACCATATCTTTTATCCTTCCCAATATCAAGTTTATTCTTTAACTAAAAAATCACTTTATCATTTTCATGATTAAAGCGATTTTTATAAGTTATTTCTTATAATTAAATTATTTACTGTCTAGACTTTATTAGAATTTTTATTATTTCGCTTGAATCTTCATTAAATGTAGTTATAATTTTTAAGTACTCTGTAGGAACATTTAGAGCTAAATATATTTTATTTAAATCTCCTACAAAATCATTTATCTGATAATCTTGCTTTGTATCACTAATTGTTTGATTGTATAGCATTTCTAATTCACAGAAAATCACTGCTTTATATTCTAAATTTCTTATTCCATATATATTCGAAATTGTTATACCTACTTTTTTTGTTATTTTTGTTATTTCATCTTCAGCAATCATATAAGGTATTTTAGCTTCTTCTAAAGCTTTTCTTAGAATGTATTGGAAATAAATCGTTTTTCCATTCTTTAATTTTTTCTTATTATATGGATATACTATAGCTATATCTGTGTAATCTAATCCTTTTTTATTAGTAAGATAATCAATCTCCCATAAAATAGATTCTATTTGTTCTTCTAAGTCAGTTACTTTTATTATCTCAGGATCTTGTCCCTTTTTGTGAATTGGTTTAGTTAGTGAATATATATCATGATTTATAAGAGGTCTTAAATCTCTTATATAGCTATTAGAGTTTTGACAAAATTTATTTACAAAATCAACTAAACTTTTACTTTGCCTATAATTTATATCTAAATAAACCATCTTATCTGGTTTTATATCTTGTTTATTTTTAAATATATTTAAATCATTAGTTATATTTAAAGCATCACAATAATATACATCAAATATATTTTTTGTTTTATATAAAAATTCTGAAATAAATTCAATTTCTTCATGTTTAAAGTTTTCAGCCTCATCTATGAATACACCTTTAAACATATTTTTATTTTTTATTACATTTCTAGCTTGTTTAATCAAATTATTAAGGTATTTTTCATAGTCTTGTTTAAATAGTCTATAATCAGCTATTAAGTCAAATTTCTTAGCTAGTTTAAATAAAAATGTTGCTAAAGTATGAACCTCTAAATTAGAGTTTTCTTTATACAAAATATCTATCTCTTCTTTTAATTGATTGTATAATTTTTTTGAAGATACGAATATAGCAAATCTATGTTGTGGATATACACGCGCCAACTTAATTGCTCTAGACAATAAAATAGTCGTTTTCCCTGTTCCACAACCACCTTTAAATATATTATTTCCATAGTCAATTGACAATGCATTAATAAGTTGATTTGTTTCTAACATATTTGCACTGTATTCATAATCGTCATTTACAAATGTAATCTTTTTAAAATCTTTATTTATATACATCTCATTATTTAAAGTATAGTATTCTGGGCATATATCTAAGATATACATATTTAACTCTATCTCATTATTTCTATCTTTTAAGTAATTATCTACATATATTTCATTTTCAATAATTTGGTTTAATTTTGTCTTGTCTATAATATTATTATCTACAAATTCTTCAAATTCATATTTATCTTCTATTTCTACATATGGCATTACATAAATAAAGTTATATGAAATATTGCTGTGATGTTGGGCCATTTTCAATCTAAGTAAATTAAATTCTTCATTCATCACTTCAATTAATTCTTCATCTAATATAGAAAATATCTCTTCTGAAGTATCCATAAATTTAATAAATAATATTTTATTATCTTTAATATACATCAAATCTGTATTTATTCCTTTAAAAGGCGTTACTTTTGGTACTATTTTTACATTGTCAGATAACTTCTCATAAAATTTCTTTTCAAATTCTTTCATTCTTAATGCATCTAATTGAGAGTTAATTCTTATAAACTGACTCATAGCAAGCCCCCTCTCTTTCTTATTGTAAAATTAACTGTAGATTTTAATAGCTTTATGATAGAGATTTTATATATATTTAAATTATATCATTTAAATATATAATTTACCATAAATACATTTCTATACAAAAAACCTCTCTTGAAATAATTCAAGAGAGGCTATTTTAATCATTATTTTGCATACTCTACAGCTCTTGTTTCTCTTATTATACTAACTTTTATTTGACCTGGATACTCAAGTTCTTCCTCGATCTTCTTAGTTATATCTCTAGCTAATAGATGTATTTCTTCATCATTTATTTTTTCTGGTTTAACCATTATTCTGATTTCTCTACCTGCTTGAATTGCAAATGATTTATCTACGCCTTCGTATGAATTTGCAATTTCTTCAAGTTTTTCTAATCTCTTAATGTAGGCTTCTAGAGTTTCTCTTCTAGCACCTGGTCTTGCTGCAGATATCGCATCTGCTGCAGTAACTAATACGGCTTCAACAGTTTGAGGTTCATAGTCTCCATGGTGAGTACTCATTGCATGGATAACATCTTTAGATTCTTTGTATCTTCTAAGTAAATCCATACCTATTTCAACATGTGTACCTTCCATTTCGTGGTCAACTGCTTTACCTATATCGTGAAGTAAACCAGCTCTTTTCGCCAATTTAATATCAGCACCTATTTCGGCTGCCATAATACCAGCTATATGAGCAACTTCTATAGAGTGTTTTAAAACATTTTGTCCATAACTTGTTCTATAGTTAAGTCTACCTAATAGTTTAACTAATTCTGGATGTAGACTATGAACACCAGTTTCGAATATAGCTTGTTCACCATATTCTTTTATGATGTTGTCCACTTCTTTCTTAGCTTTTTCAACCATTTCTTCTATTCTTGCAGGATGGATTCTTCCATCTGATATAAGTTTTTCTAATGCTATTCTAGCAATTTCCCTTCTAATAGGGTCGAAACCAGATAATATTACAGCTTCAGGAGTATCATCTATTATTAAATCAATTCCTGTTAGAGTTTCTAAAGTTCTAATATTTCTACCTTCTCTACCTATTATTCTACCCTTCATTTCATCATTTGGTAGATTAACTACTGTTACTGTAGTTTCTGCAACATGGTCTGCTGCACATTTTTGAATTGCATACCCAATTATCTCTCTCGATTTTTTCTCTGCATCTTCTTTTGCTTGAGTTTCAATTTCTTTAATCATTATAGACATTTCATGTCTTACTTCTTTTTCAGCATTACTTAGTATTATATCTTTTGCTTTTTCACTTGTAATACCTGATATATCCTCTAATTTTTCAAGTTGTTTTACTTTTATAGCTTCGACTTCTTTTTGTTTTTCATCTACTGCTCTTAACTTTTGATTTAAATTAGATTCTTTGTTTTCCATACTTTGTTGTTTTCTATCTAGAGATTCTTCTTTTTGAATTACTCTTCTTTCATATTTTTGTAATTCATTTCTTCTTTCTCTATTTTCTTTTTCAGCATCATTTCTAAATTTATGAATTTCTTCTTTTGCTTCTAAAAGTTTTTCTTTTTTGATTGTTTCTGCATCTTTGTTTGCTTGATCTATTATATTCTTAGCTAAGCTATCTGCTTCGCCAATCTTTGCTTCTGATATATTTTTTCTTGTAAAATATCCAGCTACAATTCCTATAGCCAAACCAACTACTGCTGCTATAATTGCTGTTGCTATTATGACATCCACCTCCTTTGTTATTTAATCCCAAAATTCAATATTACTCCTTATTTTCACATTTATTTAGGTTAACAATCTACTTTTAAGATAAAAAGCTAACATTTTTTAATATGATAAGTATTACATTTATAATCTTGGAATACTGCTCTTTAAGTTATCTAATAAATTAGATAACTTATTTGTCAATTAAAATAAAACTTATTAATAATATTTACTAATTGACAACAAAAAATTATATTAAATTAGAATACTTTACCTCATTTAATTTTATAATTTTTTCTAGCGCATGTCAAGTTAATAGGAGGTTTATAAGAATTATTATTCACCTGTAACATCATTTGAATCTTGCATGTTTTCATCTAACTCATCTTCTTCTAGATTTCTATATTCTGCACCTAGTTTGTAGTATTTTCTAACTTTTTCTTCTATTTCATTTGTTAAATCCATATTGTCAGCTAGGAATTTCTTAACATTTTCTCTACCTTGTCCTAGTTTTATATCTTGATAGTTGTACCAAGAACCAGATTTTTTAACTATATCTACATTAGCAGCTATATCTAATAAATCACCTATTTTAGATATACCTTCTCCATACATTATGTCGAATTCAGCTTGTTTAAATGGTGGTGCAACTTTATTTTTTACTACTTTTACTCTAGTTCTACTTCCTAGAATTTTGTCTCCTTGTTTTATTGTGTCTATTTTTCTTACGTCTAATCTAACTGAAGAGTAGAACTTAAGTGCACGTCCACCTGTTGTTGTCTCTGGGTTTCCGAACATTATACCTACTTTTTCTCTAAGTTGGTTTATGAATATTGCAACACAATTTGATTTTTTGATTGAACCAGTTAATTTTCTAAGAGCTTGTGACATAAGTCTCGCTTGTAAACCTACGTGAGAATCACCCATATCTCCTTCGATTTCTGCTTTTGGAACTAATGCAGCAACTGAGTCTATTACGATTATGTCTATCGCACCACTTCTTATTAATGCTTCTGTTATTTCTAGAGCCTGTTCACCAGTATCTGGTTGAGATATTATAAGGTTGTCAACATCTACACCTAATGCTCTTGCATAAACAGGGTCTAGAGCATGCTCAGCATCTATGAATGCTGCTATTCCGCCATTTCTTTGAGCTTCTGCAACTGTATGAAGTGCTACAGTTGTCTTACCTGAAGATTCTGGTCCGTATATTTCAACTATTCTACCTCTTGGAAGTCCACCTATACCTACTGCTATATCAAGTCCTATTGAACCTGTTGATATAGAGTCTACTACCATAGATGAAGCCTCACCTAATCTCATTATTGATCCTTTTCCAAAGTCTTTTTCTATTTTTCCTAAGACGTGATTTAACGCGTCTAATTTTTCTTTTTCTATAGTCATAATTATTTATTCCTCCATATACTAATTTATAAAAACAAACATTTGTTCGCTTGTATATTAATTATAACTTATAAAGGTTTTTCCGTCAATGTGATTAACTAATTATTTTATACCCTTTATCTTATATATTTTCATTTTATATTTATTTTATAAACAAATCTTTAAAATCTTATACCTTTAATTTTATAATTTTATCTATATAAAATATTTTTCACAGTTTGTAAAACTCCTTTATAGCCTTTTTAAAAAATCTTTATCATAAATATATTGAAAAATATAGATTTTTTTAAAACACATATACAGAAATTATACTTATTCACAATTTGTAAATGATTATAATTTCCTTAGAATTAAAAAAAGAGTTGTTACTTTGTATATTAATAATACACAGTAAACAACTCTTTAAATTACTTTTATTTGCTATTCATAAATAACTCTTTATTTTTGTATAAGTAGTCTATTCCTGAATAAAGTGTAAATATTGTAGCAATATACATAGCTATTGTTCCAATAAATACTATAGTTTCATTTGAGTAATTAGCTCCTATTAATAATAGTATTATAGCTATCATTTGGCTTGTAGTTTTAATTTTTCCTCCACCACTTGCAGCTATTACTTTTCCATTATCAGCAGCAATTGCTCTTAAAATACTTACCGTAAGTTCTCTTGCAACAATTATTATTACCATCCAACCAGCAACTAAATTATATTCTATCATGCATATTAACGCAGATAAAACTAATAATTTGTCTGCTAATGGATCCATAAACTTCCCAAAATCAGTAACTAGATTGTGTTTTCTAGCTATTCTTCCATCTAAGAAGTCAGTTATAGATGCTAATATAAATATTATGCATGATATTAAAAAGAAATTATTCATTTGTGATAACATAACTATCACAAATACTGGTATAAGGCATATTCTAAGCAATGTCAGCTTATTTGGTAAATTCATCTTCTATTACCCCCATTAGATCATACTCTAAAGCATCAGTTATGATTACATTTACAAATTCCCCTACTTGAAGATTTCTTATAGATTTAACATATACTACTGCATCTATTTCTTCTGCATCGTATATAGTTCTACCTACATACACGTTGTCTTCTATTTGTTCTTCAACTAATACTTCATATTTGTTCCCTACTTTATTATTATTCTTTTCTTCTGATATTCCTTGTTGAATCATCATTAATCTTTCTTGTCTTTCAACTTTTGTCTCTTCATCATGATGATTTGGAAGTTTATCAGCTGGAGTATCTTCTTCTCTTGAGTAAGTGAATACTCCTAATTTATCAAATTGAGCTTCTTGTATAAATTCTGAAAGCTCATCAAAGTCTTGTTCTGTTTCACCAGGGAAACCTACTATTATACTAGTTCTTAAAGTAGCATCTGGTATATGACTTCTTATCATATTTATTTTAGATAATATATCTTCTTTAGTTGTTTTTCTGTTCATTAATTTTAATACTCTGTTGCTTGCATGTTGTATAGGCATATCAAAGTAGTTACATATATTATCGTATTTTTTGATTACTTTTACTAAGTCTTCTGTTATTGATTCTGGATAAGAATACATAACTCTGATCCATTTTAATCCGTCTATTTGAGCTAATTCTTCTAAAAGATCTGCTAATCTTTCTTCTCCGTATAAATCTAATCCGTATTTAGTAGTATCTTGTGCTATTACTACTAATTCTTTAACTCCATTTTCTGCAAGTTTTTTAGCTTCTGCTATTACATCTTCCATCTTTCTACTTCTGTATTTTCCTCTTAATTTAGGTATTATACAGTAAGTACATTTATTGTCACATCCTTCACCTATTTTTAAGTAAGCCATATGACTTGGAGTTGATACATATCTTGGTAAGTTTTCATCATATGCAAATTCTATATTATTTAAACTTACTATTTGATGTTTTTCGCTAAGTTCTGCTAATATTTCATCTATATTTTGATAACTACCTGTACCTACTATAGCATCTATTTCTGGTATTTCTTCTTTTAATTCGTCTGCATATCTTTGAGCTAGGCATCCTGTAACTATTAATAATTTTAGATTTCCTGTTTCTTTAAGTTGTGCAAATTCAAGTATAGTTTGGATTGATTCTTGTTTAGCTGATTCTATAAAACCACAAGTGTTTACTAGTATTACATCCGCATCTTCAAAACTACCTGTTAGCTTATATCCTTTCTCATTTAATATACCCATCATTATTTCTGCATCCACTAGGTTTTTCGAACATCCTAGAGATTCTAATGCTATTTTTAACATAAATTACTTGCTCCTTATTTAACTTTCTCTTTTTAAATTTTCTAATTCCTCTTTTGTTATTAAAACTTTACGAGGTTTACTTCCTTCACTCGGTCCAACTATACCTCTTTCTTCCATAGAATCTATAAGTCTTGCCGCTCTATTAAATCCTATTTTGAATTTTCTTTGAAGCATTGATGCCGAACCTTGGTTGTTTGAAACTACAAAATCTATAGCTTCTTCTAAAAACTCATCTACATCGTTGTCTTTTACAGCAACAGGTCTAGATATTGTCTCTATTATTTCTTCTTCGTATTTTACTTCCTCTTGTTCTTGAGATTTTATTTCGTCTATTACTTTTTCTGATTCTTCCTCAGATATAAACGCCCCTTGTATTCTAACTGGTTTTGCTGCACCTAAAGGATAATAAAGCATATCACCTTTTCCAAGTAATTTTTCTGCTCCACCCATATCTAGAATTGTTCTAGAGTCTGTTTGTGAAGAAACTGCAAATGCTATTCTTGAAGGTATATTTGCTTTTATTATACCTGTGATTACATCTACAGAAGGTCTTTGTGTAGCTATAATTAAATGCATACCAGCCGCTCTTGCCATCTGTGCAAGTCTACATATATAATCTTCGACTTCGTTACCACAAGCCATCATTAAGTCGGCTAACTCGTCTATGATTATAACTATTTTGTACATTTTATCTTCACATTTTTTGTTATAACCTGTGATATCTTTTACTCCATTTTCTGCGAATAATTGATATCTTTTGTTCATTTCATTAACTGCCCAGTTTAAAGCATTTGATGCTTTTTTAGGGTCTGTAACTACTGGTGACAATAAATGAGGTATTCCATTATAATGTGCAAGCTCTACTACTTTTGGATCTATTAAAAGAAGTTTTACTTCTTCTGGTGATGATTTATATAGTAGAGATGTTATTATTGTATTTATGCAAACACTCTTACCAGAGCCTGTCGCCCCTGCCACTAGTAAGTGAGGCATTTTTGCTAAATCTGCTATAAGCGGTTTTCCACTTATTTCTTTACCAAGCCCTACAGCCAAGCTAGATGGATTATTTAAAAATTCTTCACTAGTTATAACTTCTTTAAGTCCTACTACTTGAGGCTTGTCGTTTGGAACTTCTATTCCTATTACAGATTTTCCTGGAACTGGAGCTTCTATTCTTATGCTTCTAGCAGCTAAGCTAAGAGCTAAGTCATCAGATAGATTTACGATTTTACTTACTTTTGTTCCTGGTTTTGGAGAGACCTCATATCTAGTTATAGTAGGTCCAAAAGTAGCAAGACAACTATCTATCTCGATATTAAAGTTTTTAAGCGTTTCTTTTACTGCTGCACTTTTATTTTGCTCTTTATATCCATTTTTTCCTATATTATAATTTTTAAGACATTTTATTGAAGGTTTTTTATATTTAGATGTTATATTTGAAACATCTCCTTTTTTAGAATCTGTCTGTAAATTAAAATGAAGTTGTTCTAAATCACTTGTCTTATTTGAAGTAGATTTTGTATCAAATACAGATTTATCGTAATTATTAGTACTTTCTAAATCATATTCTTTATTAGACTCTCTTTTCATAAGGTCATTTAATTCTTTTAAACCACTATCCACAGGCTCCATAGTCTGTGTTCCTTCTAATATTTCTAGTACGTCGTCTTCTGCTTGATTAAATCCTACTATTTTTACTGTTCTTTCGTCATCATAATCTTGAGAAACTGTGTTTTCATTTTCTGATAGATTATCTTCATTTTGGTCATCTTTGTGATTTTTCTTATTTGCTAACTTTTTAAAGAATCCTGTCTTTTCATCAACTATTGTAGTATCGTCGACTTCATCTGTTATCATATCTAATGCTGAATTTTTTAAATTATTAAGCATATCTTTGAAAGTTAAATTTTCATCTTTAGCAACAGTTGATTTATTTTTTACACTCAATATAATGTCTTTAATTGATATATTAAATACAAATATAATGCTTAAAAATAATGCAAATAAACTTATTAACCAGCCACCAGTAATTCCAAATATCTCTTTGATAAAGTAGGCAATTATAGATGTTATAAGACCAATTCCTCCATCTTCAACACCAACTCTCATAATTGAACTTATCATCTCTGGTCTTAGTGGATTATCAACCGGTATAAGATTTGAATTAAAAAGACCATAAAAAATAAATATAAATATTATTGCTATGTAGTATACCTTACTTTTTCTCAGCCTGAATATATATTCATTATTGTCAAAGAATCCTAAAATCCCTGTTAAAATAATAAGTATAGGTATTAACATCGCCAAAGCACCAAACAATCCTTTAAATACTTCTTGAGTTATACTTCCTATAAGCCCCATAGAGCTTGAGTTTAAACTGTATAATAAAAAGATACCTATAAATATTGTTATTAAATTACTATACTCTGATCCAATATTAATATTTGTTGTTTTCTTTTTCGAAAATTTACCCTGCTTCTTCTTTGCCACCAATCTCACCTCTTATTTTAAGGATATTAATACTGTAAAAATTCTATATTCACAGCAAAAAGTGTTAATGCATAAACACTAACACTTTATTTGTATTTTAATATTATATCATAAATTATAGTATTTAAACACAGGAGATTCAATTTGTTTGTTTAATTGTTATTTTCCTTTATTAATTCTTTAAGTTTTGTAAGAGATTCTTTAAGACCTCCGACTTCATCTATAAGTCCACAGTCTACTGCTTCTTTACCTATTAGAACACTACCCACATCACTTACAAGTTCATCTTTTGTATACATAAGCTTGGTCAACTCTTCTTTTGATATGTCTGATGTTCTAATTATAAATTCGTTTATTCTTTCCTGCATTTTTTTGAAATACTCAAATGTTTCATTTACTCCTATTACTAGTCCATTTGTTCTTACTGGATGGACTATCATAGTTGCACTAGGTGCGATAAATGAATAATCACCCGCTGTTGCAAGCGGAACTCCAATTGAGTGACTTCCACCTAGTACTAGTGTTACTACTTTTTTAGATATGCTGTGTAAAAGCTCAGCCATAGCAAGACCAGCTTCAACATCTCCTCCAACAGTATTTAGTATTACTAATATCCCTTTTATTTCTGGGTCTTCTTCTATTGAGTAAAGCATTGGTATGATATGTTCATATTTAGTCGCTTTCTTTTGAGGATTCCCCATAAAGTGGCCTTCTATTTCACCGATAATCGTAATGCATTGAATTTCTTTATTTTCTTTTGTCGGTACTTGTGTTGTCCCAAGTTCTTTTATATTTTGGACAACTTGTTTTTGTTTATTGTCTTCTTCGTCTTCATCATCATTATCGTTATTTTGTGGTATTTTAGCTTCACTTTTCAAATCGTATTCTGTAATATTTTTATTAGAGCTACCTATTAAATTTCCGTGGCCTTCTTTTGGCTTTTGATCTGGGTTTTCTTTTGGATTATCTATAGTATTTGGATTTTGTACCTTTCCTTCTAGGTTATCTAGATTGTTGTCTTGGTCGTCATCAACACCTAAGTTACATAAATTAATATCATTTGCATCTGAAAAATTCCAATCGCATAAATTTATGTACGGATTTTGAGTATTTTCGTTTTTTGGCATATTTTCACCCCTTATATTTTATAAATATATTAGACAAAAGTTATTATAAAAAATTAAGTTTATATAGCAATTTGTCAACTATTATACAGAAATATTTTGCCCAAAATAGAATATTTTATTATAGAAAATTCACTCCGTTCATGACGCCAACAACTTCGCATGTTGCTTAAAATTCGCTTCGCTCATGGCGCCAACAACTTTGTATATTTATTAGAATAAAAATAAGCTTACCTAATATAAGGTAAGCCTATTATCGATATATCATTATGTATTTTATTAAACAGAAAATGCATTGTGTATAACATGCACTGTTGTCACCATATCTTTTTCATCTACAAGACAAGACAATGAGTTGTATGAATCTGAAGATTGGAGTAATGTTACATTTTCAGCATTTAAAGCTCTCATTATTTTTGCTATAACCCCTGGTGTCTCGGTCACTTTATTTCCTATTAATGTTACTTTAGCACAGTCAGGTTTTATTTCATATTCTACATCGTATTGTTTTAATATATTTTCAACTTCTTCAAGATTGCTTACATCAAGTGCAAAAGCTTTCTTTTCAGTAAAGAAATTTATCATATCCATATTTATATGTCTATCTTCCATTTCATTTAATATTCTAGAAAATATATCTTCTGTAGCTATAACTTTAACTTGTGCTATCTTATCTTTATGAGCAACAGCACTCATAAATTTAACTTTTGAGCTGTCTTCATATACATCTTTTAGCACATTTGCTGGACCTATTTTTGTCCCCTCATAATTTGGATTATAAGTGTTTTTTATTTGCAGTATTATATCTGCATTTTTAGCAAGTTCTACTGCTCTTGGATGTATAACTTTTGCTCCCTTTTCTGCCATTTGAAATACTTCATCATAATCTACATATTTTAATACTTTAGCATCTGGCTCAATTCTTGGATCTGCCGTCATTATACCATCTACATCTGTATAAATTTGTACTAAATCACTGCCTAATGCCTTTCCTATAGCAACTGCTGATGTATCAGAACCGCCTCTGCCTAGTGTAGTTATTTCACCATCTTCAGTTCCTCCTTGGAATCCTGCTATAATTACAACTTTTCCATCAGCTAATTCTCTTTGAATTTTTTTAGGATTTATTTTTTTTATTTTAGCATTTGAAAATGCTTTTGTAGTTATTATACCTGCTTGAGTCCCAGTTAAAAATGTAGCTGGTATTCCCATTGAATCTAGCATAGTTGCAAGTATTGTACCTGATATAATTTCTCCACATGACATTATCATATCAAGCTCTCTTTTTGTAGGTCTATCATTTATATTAGTACACATGCTTATAAGTGTATCTGTAGCATATGGAGCCCCTTTTCTCCCCATAGCTGAAACAACAACTGCTATATTTTTATATTTTTCTTTATGTGCTTCTATTATTTTACATACTTCTTTCATCTTTTCGTATGATGCTACTGATGTACCACCAAACTTTTGTACTAAAACCTCCATAATATCCTCCTAATATATTCCTTCATATTCTATTATTATCATATCATTTCCAATTTTTCTTACATTTCTCCACGGAACTTCCAATACTTCTTTGTCTTTTCTAAGACCTAAAAACCCTCTTTCTCTAGGTATAGATAAGGCTAGTATATTTCCTGTAGCCTCATCTATTATAATATCACATTCGCCGACTACCCCTAATCTCTCTCCTGTGATTAAATTTACAATTTCTTTACCTGCTATTTCAGATAAATACATAAATATCCCTCCAATATAAGAAATTATTCATTTCAAATTTAATATTGTCAAGATTTATAAATTTATGTTTTCTACATCTTTACCTACTATGCAAACACCCATATTTTCTGTATTAAATACTTTTTTGATTATTTTAACTACATCGTCGTATTCTACTGCGTTAATATAATCTATAATATCTTGTTCGTCATCTACTTTATTTCTCATAAGCAGATTTTTCCCATTTGACATCATTCTGCTACTAGTACTTTCAAGATCTAACATATAGCTTCCCTTTAGTTGTTCTTTACTTTCATGTATTTCTTGTGGCGAAATATATTCATTTCTAATTAGTTCTATTTCTTCTAATATAGATTTATACACTTCTTGTATATTTTCAGTACTAGTACTAGCAAATATCCCTAACTCACCGCAATCTTCATATAAAGTTTGTGATGAATATATAGAATAAGCTAAGCCTTTTTCTTCTCTTATCTTTTGGAATAATCTAGAGCTTATGCTTCCTCCAAATACATTATTTACAACAGATAAAGCATAAACTTCCCTATTATTTGTCATAGGTATAGCATCTAAATTAATTGCTAAGTTTACTTGTTCTATATCCTTGTTCTTTTTAACAATACAAGGATTAAAGTTTGGCTTTGTAGTGCTTGTATCTACTGATTTTGGTTGCCAAGTTTTGAATTTTTCTTCTATTTGTTTAACTATTTCCTCAAATTTAAAATTACCACAAATAGATATTATAGAATTGTTTGGCACATAATATTCATTGTAGTAATCTAAAATACTTTCTCTTTTTAAGTTTTTTAAAGACTGTCTATCACCTAAAATATTCATACCAAGACTATGGTCTTTATAAATATTTTCAAGTAATAAATCATATACCAAGTCATCAGGAGAATCTTCATACATCTTTAATTCTTCTAATATTACTGATTTTTCTTTTTTAATATCTCGTTCATCAAAGCGAGAATTAAGTATCATATCGCTAAGTACATCTATTCCTATATTTATATGCTCATCTAGTAATTTAACATAAAAACAAGTACATTCTTTACTTGTAAAAGCATTTATTACTCCACCTAAATTATCTATCTCTCTCGCTAATTCTTTTGAAGTTCTATTTGTAGTTCCCTTAAATAGCATATGCTCTATAAAATGAGATACTCCACTATTTTCTTTTGTCTCCATGATAGAACCAGCTTTTACCCAAACACCTAATGAAATTGACTTTAAGTAAGGTATTTCTTCCCCAATTATAGTAAGTCCGTTTTTTAATGTCTGACATTTATACATACTGTCCTCCAATTGTTTAAATATTGAAAATTATATATGTATTTATTATAGTGTACACGTTTAATTTATACAAGTGAAAATTATTCTACTCAAATACATCACTTAATTTGCCAGGGATATACCCCTTTATTCTTATAATTGATATAATATCATCTAAACACATTGTTGTAGCCTTTGTAGGATGCATCAAAACTATACTTCCATCTTTTATGTCTTTCTTTTTAATTCGTTCTATTATTTTATCTGGGTTATCCTTGTCCATCCAATCTATAGTATCGACATCCCATTTATAGCATATATATCCTAAATCATTAGCTGCTTTTACCGTATTGTCACAAAACGCTCCAGACGGTGCTTGAAAGAATTTACTCTTAGTATTTGATACATCGTCAATAATATCTTGTGCTTTTTTTATTTCATTAAAATTTTCATCATAAGATAATGTATCATAGTTTATATGCTGGTATCCATGATTTGAAATTTCATGGCCTTTTTTTTGCATTTTGAGTATCATATCTTCGTTTTTTTGTGCCCATTTACCTGTTACTGCAAAAGTTATTTTAACATTTTCTTTATCTAATACTTCTAAAATCTTTTCTATATATTCATCTTCCCAGCCTAAGTCTACGTTGCAAGTAATTGCAACGTGACCACTGTTTTTAAGCGTACCCATAGTATAAGGCTGATTATTTTGGGCCAAATCCAACAAATTCATAGTATCTTGTGTTCTATTTTTTAATATGTACGCTATGCCACCTATTATAAATGCCAATATCAATATAAAAATTAATATCTTTTTTAATTTCTTTTTACTAACTACCATCAACACCATATTGGGTTCCTCCTTATTAGTACAATCCTATATTACATATTATTTAAAGAGTATATTTTTTATTCACGCTTTAGAATAATTTCTTGTCCATAAAATTTATTAGAAATTTGCTTTTATTATGTCTTGGAGTCTATAATTTCTTTTTACTTTTTAAGTAAGTGATTTTCTATTTAGTTAATTCATTTACTCGAAATTTAATTTTTTATATGATAGATTGTCAATATAAGTGCAACATTTTATGTTTATGTTGCAGCGAAGACCTC